>OFFN01000370.1_pt1 | contig 41069 bp, 31 predicted proteins | sample 1521381 | NCBI WGS metagenome assembly OFFN01 (sample SAMEA3504112, study PRJEB24116) | mouse gut metagenome | biome: mouse gut; feature: mouse-associated habitat; material: faeces | place: Denmark | collected 2011 | reverse complement strand
GCTCAAAATCTTAATAAAGCTTGACCTTGAAAAAAGTTTAAATCAGTTCAATGAACTCTTTGCGCTCTATCGTGCTGAGAAATCTGCGGATTTTTTATTAACTTTGCAATACTCTATCAATCAAAGGGGGGCCGGCTGATGCCGCGCTCCCTTGAATCGATAGCTATAGCTTTGGCTTTCATGAATTTGGCCGATATGAGCAGCCTCGCCCGGCAGTCTCAGATAGCGGCCACCGACAACGAATAACAACCTTCTTCCCATACGCGATGGACTACAATCATAAAGAAATTGAATCACGCTGGCAGCAGTACTGGCGCGACAACGACATTTACCGCACGGAGATTGACCCTGCGAAAAAGAAATTCTATGTGCTCGACATGTTCCCCTACCCTTCGGGTGCGGGTCTGCACGTGGGGCATCCGCTCGGATATATCGCGAGCGACATCTACTCACGCTTCAAGCGTCAGCAGGGATTCAATGTGCTGCATCCTATGGGATATGACGCCTATGGCCTCCCGGCTGAGCAATATGCCATCCAGACGGGTCAGCATCCTGAGAAGACTACCGTAGACAACATCACCCGCTATCGCAGCCAGCTCGACAAGATCGGATTCTCATTCGACTGGAGCCGCGAGGTGCGCACCTGCGACCCTGACTATTACAAGTGGACTCAGTGGGCCTTCATGCAGATGTTCAACCATTATTATGACCGCGATGCCGACAAGGCTCTGCCGATAGCCCGGCTTGAGGCTCACTTTGCCGAGCATGGCTCAGCAGGCATCAACGCCGCATGCGGCAAGGAGCTTGACTTCACAGCTGCCGAGTGGAATGCCATGGATGAGGCCGCACGCCGCAATCTGCTGATGAACTACCGCATTGCCTATCAGGGCGAGACGATGGTGAACTGGTGTCCGGCTCTGGGCACGGTGCTTGCCAACGATGAGGTGTCGGAGGGTGTGAGCGTGCGCGGCGGCCACCCCGTGGAGCAGCGAGTGATGAACCAGTGGTGTCTGCGTGTGTCGGCCTATGCGCCTCGCCTGCTCGCCGACCTCGAGGAGCTGGAGTGGAGCGATTCGCTTAAAGAGACCCAGCGCAACTGGATCGGCCGCAGCGAGGGCGCTGAGATGAAATTCGGCGTCAAGGATTCGGATGTGGAGCTCGAAATCTTCACCACCCGCGCCGACACTATCTTCGGCGTGACCTTCATGGTGCTGGCGCCGGAGTCAGTGTATGTGGATATGCTCACCACCGACCCGCAGCGTGAGGCAGTGAGCCAGTATCTTAATGAAGTCAAGCATAAGACGGAGCGCGAACGCCAGATTGATAAGAAGGTGAGCGGTGTCTTCACCGGCTCATATGCCATCAATCCTCTCACCGGCAAGGAGATTCCGGTGTATGTCAGCGATTATGTGCTGGCCGGCTATGGCACCGGTGCGATTATGGCTGTCCCGGCGCATGACTCGCGCGACTATGCCTTCGCCCGCCATTTCAATCTGCCGGTGATTCCGCTCATCGAGGGTGCCGACGTTTCGGAAGAGAGCTTCGATGCCAAGGAGGGTGTGATGATGAACTCGGAGGGTCCGGAACTTAATCTCAACGGTCTGACGGTGAAGGAGGCTATCGCCCGCACTAAGGAGTTTATCACTGAAAAGGGTCTGGGAAAGGTGAAGGTGAACTTCCGCCTGCGCGACGCCATATTCTCGCGTCAGCGCTATTGGGGCGAGCCCTTCCCGGTATACTATAAGGATGGTGTGCCGTATCTGATGGATGAGTCGGCCCTGCCGCTGCTCCTGCCGGAGGTAGACAGCTATCTGCCTACATCCGACGGTCAGCCGCCGCTGGGACGCGCCAAGGGATGGACAACCCAGGAGGGTTATCCTATCGAGCTCTGCACGATGCCGGGCTTCGCGGGCTCGTCGGCCTACTATCTGCGCTATATGGATCCGAAAAACACGCAGGCGCTCGTAGGGCGCGAGGCTGATGAATACTGGCAGGATGTGGACCTCTATATCGGAGGTGCCGAACACGCCACAGGCCACCTCATCTACTCACGCTTCTGGAATAAATTCCTCTTCGACCTCGGTCTGGTGGTGAAGAAGGAGCCCTTCCGCAAGCTCGTCAACCAGGGCATGATACAGGGGCGCAGCAATTTCGTATACCGCATCAAAGATACCAACACATTCGTGAGCCACGGCCTCAAGGACCAGTATGAGGTGGCGCCGCTGAGAGTCGACATCAACCTGGTCAGCAACGATGTGCTCGACACTGAGCGATTCCGCGCATGGCGCCCTGACTTCGCTGATGCTGAGTTCATACTGGAGGATGGCAAGTATGTGTGCGGTTACGCGGTCGAGAAGATGTCGAAGTCGATGTTCAATGTGGTGAATCCCGATGATATCGTGGAGCGCTACGGTGCCGACACGCTACGACTCTACGAGATGTTCCTTGGCCCGCTCGAGCAGTCGAAACCTTGGGACACCAACGGCATCGACGGTGTCAACCGCTTCCTGCGCAAACTCGTGGGACTCTTCTCGAAGGCCGACCTCCAGTCGCGTCCCGAGATGCCGAAAGAGGTGAAGAAGAGCATCCATAAACTCATAAAGAAGGTGACACAGGATATCGAGAACTTCTCGTTCAACACCACTGTGGCAGCCTTCATGATCGCTCTCAACGAGCTGACGACGGCCAAATCCACCTCGGCCGAGGCCATGGAGATCTTCACCACTCTTATCGCCCCCTTCGCACCGCATCTTGCCGAGGAGTTCTGGCATCAGCTGGGTCATGAGGGCTCGGTGGCCGATGCCGCCTGGCCTGCATGGGATGAGGCTGCCATCAAGGATGACACGGTGAAGTATCCGGTCAGCTTCAACGGCAAGTCACGCTTCGTGATCGAGGTGCCTGCCGACACCGACCGCAAGGAGGTGGAGCGTCTGGCGCTCGAGAATCCCGCCGCTGCCAAATGGCTCGAGGGCAAGAGTGTGAAGAAAGTGATTGTGGTGCCGGGCAAAATCGTGAATGTGGTCGTGGGCTGAGGATAGTCCGGCCAAACATACTAAACGACTGAGTTTAACGTTAATTGAGCATGACCATGTCACCACGCGAAATCGTATTTGCCAGTAACAACGCCCATAAATTGAGCGAAATCCGACAGCTTGCCGGCGCACGCTTCAGGATTCTGTCGCTCGCCGACATCGGATGCCATGACGACATCCCGGAGACTGCCGACACTCTTGCCGGCAACTCTCTGATAAAGGCTCGCTGGATTAAGGATAAGTATGGCTACGACTGCTTTGCCGACGACACCGGACTGATTGTGGAGTCGCTCGGTGGCGCACCGGGAGTGAAATCTGCCCGATATGCCGGCGAAGCTTGTGACCCGCAGGCCAACATGGCTCTGCTGCTGCGCAATATGGAGGAGGTGGCCGACCGCCGGGCAGCCTTTGAGACTGTGATCACGCTCATCATGGGCGATGAAGTTCACCAATTCACGGGGCGCGTCGAGGGGGAAATCGCCCTGCGGCCTGACGGGAATTCAGGGTTCGGTTACGACCCGGTGTTCATCGCAGCCGAGACCGGACTGACCTTCGCCTCAATGACATCTGAAGCAAAGAATGCGATTTCTCACCGTGGGCGGGCCACACGCCTCCTTTTCGAGTATCTTGACTCTCTGCCGGATTAGTCCGGAATGAGGCTATGATGCATCGGCAATAGCCGGACTATTCTCCATGCAGTATGGGCGCGGCAATTCACAACACTTCCCGACACAATGTGTCGGCACATCACGACATTTCAACCTGACAATATGAAAAATAGACATCTCATACTCACACTCTTGGCGGCTGCCTCTGTGGCTTCCGCCCAGGCTGCCATCACCGGACAGTGGAGGCTGCACCCTACGTTTGACAATTCGGTGACTCAGGTAATCGACACGCCTGAAAGGGTATACTTCATAGGTTATCCTCAGGCTGTGAAAGAGAATATACCGGCCAAATCGAAGCCCGATTGCACCCTCTTCTACTATGATAAGGAGGGTGATGAGATTGTGGCGGCGGCACAGCGTCATGCGTTGTGGTCGCCTGTGGTGCGCAAAATCGCCTACAATCCGTTCGAGGGGTATCTGATGCTTATCTATGATGACCAGAATATCGACATACTTCGCGATTCGGGTGAGGTTGACAACATCCCGGCCCTCATGAATGCATCGATGCCCGGCTCGAAGATGATCAACAGCGTGACTTTCGACCCCACCGACAACATCGCCTGGCTGGCCACCGACTTCGGTTATGTGGCGGTCAACGATGAGCGTCTGGAGGTGAGCGAGTCGCGCAATTATGGCAAGCCGCTGAAGAGCGTGGGGCGTTTTGGCGATGATCTCTGGATTGTGGACTCCGACGGCGAGGCCTATCATGCTCCGCGCAAGGATTCGCGCACCTCGCTTGCCGCCTACACTCAAAGCGACGACCTGCACAATGTGCAGGGCATGTATGCGCTCGATGACTCTAAGGCTGTGATCTGGGCCGCGGGTGAGTCGAAGACTTATTCGGTAGGTTCATATGACGTGCAGCCGGGTGGCTTCTCCCCGATATGGTCTATGGAGGCCGGACGCATCTATGATGTGCTCCCCTCGAAGGATGGATATGTGGTGAACTTCGGTGGCAGCATGATGCTGCTGCGGCGGTCAAACGGTAGCCAGGAGTCGCAGGCGCGCCCCGAGGCTGACCAGTCTACCACCACCGGAGCCACATGGGATATGAAGGAGTTCTATAACGTGATTCCCCGCCAGGGCCTGCGCAGCTATACACTGGGGTCAGATAAGAAATTCTCGCTGACAAAAGATTTCCACATGCCTAATGCACCGGCTCCCTACTTCAGCCGCAACATGGTCTATCACCCGCGCTACGGCATGCTTGTGGATAGCCATGGCATGGACCCTGTATTCAGCGCGACCACCATCAGCGAGTCTGACCTCCTGTCGGCTCTCAAGAATAATGAGTGGACTCCGCTGGCACTTGTCTACCGCAACCAGGCTGAAAAGAATGTGGGTGGAAATCCTATCGGACTCGCCATCGACCCGGATAACGACAAATATATCTACACCGGCACAAACTTCTCGGGCATGACACGCCTGAATCTGGATGACCCGACCGATGTGATACACTTCACTCATCCGGGCGACGCCACGGCTTCGCTGCCAAGCTATGTCAAGCTGCATGACACCAGCACCGCCTGGGCCCGCTCATCCAACTTCATCTCGCCTCAATTCGACCCGCAGAAGCGTCTTTGGGCTGCCTATCATAATCCTGACGACAAGAATTACATGTGGTTCTATTATTGGGATGCAGCCGACCGCCAGGCCACGACATCGCCTGCCACGGCGCGTCCCTGGAAGACTCTGAAGGTGAAGGCCAACGGTCTGACCCACTCCACTTCATGCTTCCTGGCACTGAATGCCTCGGTCAATAAGAACATGCTGCTCTATATGGGTCCCTACGGCATGGTGGTGGTGGACCATAACGGCACACCCGAGACCACTTCTGACGACAAGTCGATGGTGCTGACCTCATTTACCGACCAGGATGGCAACACATTCAGCATCACCACCCCCAACCGTATGTATGAGGATACCTCTACAGGTGTGGTGTGGATCTGCAGCCCTGACGGCCTGCTCTATGCCACACCGCGCAATCTGCTGCAGGGGCAGCCGGTGCTCAACCGCGTGAAGGTGGCCCGCAACGATGGCACTTCGCTGGCTGACTATCTGCTCAACGGCGTGTCAGTCAATGCAATGGCTTCGGACGCCGAGGGGCGTAAGTGGCTGGCTACAGCCGGCGCCGGTATCGTCGTGGTCAGCAGCGACGCCAAGAAAGTATATGGCGAGTTCACTCTTGAAAATTCTGACCTCCCCTCGAACACTGTGTATGATATCGCCTACAATCCCGGCACCCACAGCATGCTCATCTCTACCGACAAGGGTCTGGCAGAATTCTTCATCGGCGGATCGGCTGATGGCAACACCGACACCGACAAGGTGAGGGCTTATCCTAACCCTGTGGCTCCCGACTATTACGGATGGGTCACTATCGACGGCGTGCCTGACAATGCATTGATCAAGATTGTGGACGCACAGGGCAATCTTGTGCGCGAGCTCGGACGCGCCGAGGGTGGTTCGATACAGTGGGATGTGAATAATCTCAACTATAAACGCGTGCGCACGGGTGTATACTACATCCTGGCGTCATCCACAAGCGAGGGCTCAGGCGAAACGCGTGTGGGCAAAGTGCTCGTAATGAACTAATCTCATAACCATCACACAATGCGTAAATTATTATCATTATCACTCTGTGCGATGGCTTGCCTGCCATGCATGGCCTCTATCGCAGTGACCGCCACTCCAGGCGCACTCGCCGGACTCACCACCGAACATGGCCGTCTGATTGACCCGGATATAGTGGTCAACGGCGAGATTGATGTGCGCGACCTGATGGATATGGCTGCTATGCCGGGATTGAGAAGTCTGAATCTTGCGGGCGCCTCTATATCTGAATACTCATCGATGACTCCTCTGCATATGGAGAAGTCGCATTTCGAGGCCAATACCCTACCTCAATATATCTTCTTCAACTCTGACATTGAGAGCATTACTCTTCCGGCTACTCTGACCGGCATTCTCGACGGGGCATTCGCCGCATCAGGAATAAGGGAAATCGTAATTCCCGAGGGGGTAACTGAGTTGGGGGATTATGCCTTCTATGGGGCTGCGTCGCTGCGTAGTGTGACTCTGCCCCGATATTTCGCTAATCTTGGCAAGGGGGCATTTGAGAATTGTGCTTCGCTGCAATCTGTCAATCTGGGCGCTACCGGTGTGGTGGCGATTCCGGAGAGATGTTTTGCGGGCACCTCTGCTCTACGCTCGCTCGACACCTCGCGCATACGCGAAGTCCAGAGCCGGGCTTTCGAGGGGAGCGCTGTCGAATTTCTGCATCTGCCGCAGGCAAAGATATTGGCCGACTTCGCGCTGGCTAATATGGATGGGCTGCAGGGTGTGACGCTGAATCCGCAGGCCAATCTGCACCAGGGACTCCTGATGAATGCCACCGGACTCACTGAAATCACCGGACTGCCGGAGATTGTGCCTGACCTCTTTGCTACGAACTGCATCTCGCTCGCGACCGGAGATATGCTCTCAGGCGCCCGCGAAATCGGCCGGTATGCCTTCGCTCACACAGCTGCCGACACCTGCCTGCTTGGCCGCCGACTCACCCGCATCGATGCCGGAACATTCCGCAATTGCATGAATCTGCAGCTTATCGATGTCACCGCCCTCGGCGACCGTGTGCCCGAGACCGCTCCCGACACTTTCGAAGGCATGGAGACCATGCAGATAGGTCTGGAGGTGGCTGAAAATATGGATGGCGTGTGGAGAGACCATCCGGTGTGGGGATGCTTCAACATCGTGTCATCATCGTCGACGGTGACTGAACTCGTGGCCGACGACAACCACGCTGGTATCAACATCAGCATCCGGGGCGACCTGCTTAGCATACGTTCTGACATGCAAATCACAGAAGGGGCTGTCTATGACCTGAACGGCCGCCTCGTATGGAGCCTCGCGGGTGCTACCGACAATCCCGACATATCTCTGCTCTCGCTGCCACAGGGCGTGATGCTTGTCAGAGTCAAGGATGCAGGTGGAAAGACACGTCAACTTAAATTCATCAATTGAATATTCTTTTCAGCGCGGTGGCGCCGCAAAACAGAGCTGCTGACCCGAGGCGCGATATTTGCGGCCCCACCGGCACTTGCGATTTGCTCACGCTAACCCACTTACGCTGAAATTAATGTATATATCACCCAATGGGAAAAAATAAACTGAAGAAATTTGCCGAAATGGCCGAGATGCCTAATGTGGTGCAGGCGCCACGCGATGTGCTGCTGGCGGGTGGATTCACACTGCGCGGTCATTGGCAGGAGGAGTTCTTTAAGAACCCTAACCCCATAGTGCTCGAACTTGGCTGCGGCAAGGGGGAATACACCGTGGGGCTCGCCCGCAAGACTCCCCTCAGAAACTTCATCGGTATTGATATCAAGGGGGCGCGTATGTACACCGGCGCCCGCGAGGCCCTCGACACAGAGCTGGCCAATGCCGCCTTCCTGCGCACAGAGATTGAACTTATCGAAAACTTCTTCAATCCAGCCGAGGTGGCGGAGATATGGATTACATTCCCTGACCCTCAGATGAAGAAGGTCAACAAACGCCTCACCTCGACACGCTTCCTCAAGGCCTACCGCAAGATAATGGCGCCCGGCGGAGTGGTGAACCTTAAGACTGATTCACCCTTCCTGTTTGAATACACACGCCGCCTGGCCGAGCTCAACGGACTTGAGATTCTTGACATCTCGCGCGACCTGCATGGCGAAGGGCGCACCGACGCCACAACCGAAATCAAGACCTACTATGAGTCGCAATGGATCTCGCGCGGCAAGACCATCAAATATATCGCATTCCGCATAGGCGACGGCGCTCTGGCGGAACCGGATGTGAGCGATCTTGAAAAAGATGACTACCGCGCCATCCCGAGATTCGACCCCAATGTCGATCCCGGACGCTGATATATAAACCGTACCTCCGGCATAACATCATGCCGCATAATTAACCAGTATAGACTAATCCATCAACTACATACGCCACGTAACCTCTGCCACTCAAAGCGGCGTCTCAGGCAGCTCCGGGCAGACAGAAGTGGACCCAAATCATATGACACTATATCCTAACCTTATACTTGATGTGCTCAAGGGGGTGAGATACCCAGGCAATGGCAAGAGCATTGTCGAAAACGAAATGGTGGCCGACGATATCCGAATCGATGGCAATAAGGTGAGCTTCTCTATCATATTCGAAAAGCCTACCGACCCGTTTATCCGCTCTGTAGTGAGAAGTGCCGAGGCCGCCTTGCAGCAGGCTATCGGTCCGGAACTCGACATCAAGGGGAATATTGGCGTGCAATATCTCAAGCCGCTGCCGGAGGCTCCGGTCAATCCGCTGCCCGGAGTGAAGAATATCATCGGCGTGTCGTCGGGCAAAGGTGGGGTAGGCAAATCCACTGTGGCCGCCAATCTAGCAATCGCTCTGGCTGCCAAAGGTTATAAAGTGGGTCTGCTCGACGCCGACATTTTCGGTCCGTCGATGCCCAAGATGTTCGGTGTGGAGGATGAGGCTCTCTATATGGTCAATCAGGAGGGGCGCGACTGGATTGAGCCGGTAGAGAAGTATGGCGTGAAGATGCTCTCTATCGGGTTTGTTGTCAACAAGGAGTCGGCTGTGCTCTGGCGTGGCTCAATGGCCTCCAACGCCCTGCGTCAGCTCATCACCGATGCATGGTGGGGCGACCTCGACTACTTCCTCATCGATATGCCGCCGGGCACATCTGACATTCATCTGACTCTCGTACAGACTCTCCCGATCACCGGTGTGGTGGTGGTGTCGACCCCGCAGGAGGTGGCGCTCGCCGATGCCCGCAAGGGTATCGCCATGTTCCGGGGCGACAAGGTGAATGTGCCTATACTCGGCATAGTGGAGAATATGGCATGGTTCACTCCGGCTCCTCATCCGGATGAGAAGTATTTCATCTTCGGCAATGGCGGCGCAAAGCGTCTGGCCGAGGAGATGGGGGTGAGTCTGCTGGCGCAGATTCCGCTCGTGGCCGATATTTGTCAGGATGCCGATTCAGGGCGCCCGACTTCTCTGAAGACAGAGGCTGCCGAACTCACCGGCAACAACGCCTACCTCACTCCTGAGGCCGAGGCCTTCGGCCAACTTGCCGAAAGTGTGGTCAAGGCTGTGGATGAGCGCAATGCCTCGCTGCCACCGACCCACAAGGTAGAGGTCAACAAAGGGTAATCCGCTCCCCTCCTCCCCTCTCCTCGCATCTCTTCCCGATACCCTGACGTTGTAGCCAACCCTTCCATTTCTTAACCGATATGACCAAGACTCTGACCAAGCGTCGGCTGATGTGGCTGATTCTGTCGCCGCTGCTGATGCTGTGTGCTCCGCAGGTGGCAAAGGCTCAGTTGCTGGGAGCTCCAAATCTTGAGGAGCTCACTGACTCAATAAAAAATGACTTCGACTACGGCCCCTACTTCGGACTCTACAAGGATAATTACTTCACCGTGGGCACAGCCATCGGCCAGAAGCCGAGCTCGCTCAATTCGGATGTGAAATTCCAGATATCGTTGTCAATCCGTCTGACGAATGCCACTCTTCCCTGGCACACATATCTCTACCTCTTCTACACGCAGAAGACTTTCTGGAATGTCTTCCAGAACTCCATGCCCATGCGCGACATGAACTTCAATCCGGGCATAGGCTGGACCAAACCTTTCTTCTCGAAAGACCGTTATGTGGGAAAGATGACCCTTATCCTCGAGCATGAGTCGAATGGGCGCGACGGCGATGAGTCGCGTTCATGGAACCGTATCTCGCTGGCCGGGTCGGCCGTGGTGACCGACTGGCTGATGGTGCATGCAAAGTATTGGATTCCTATCATCGACGGTATGAACAATAAGGATATCCTCTACTATGCCGGCCTCTTCCAATGGGGCCTCACTCTGAGCACCAACAACAAGCGCTGGCAAGGTGGAGTGACAATGGTGAAACGCAAGGGTAATTTCTTCAATTGGAACACGATTGCTGAAATCTCATGGCGGGTGAGCGAGAAGACCAACCTTAATCTCTTCGCCCAATACTATAATGGCTATGGCGAGAACCTGCTCGACTACAATCAGTTCCATTCGCGCCTGCGTGTGGGATTGGTGTTCAAACCCCGCCTCTTCTCTGATTATTGATTTAAAATGATTTTAACGGCTTTACTGATTCTGGCCTGCATATGGATTCTGGCGGTGCCGGTGGCGATGCGCCGCCGGGTGGCTGACCATACCGCAGCATGCAATGCCGGGGCTGAGTTATATTCCGAATCTATCCGGGCCGAGAAGCTGGCCGACGACAAGCGACTGCCGAAAGTGTCGGTGGTGGCCTTCATATTACGCGATGAGGAGAACCTGTCGGACTACATCGACCTGCTTATGGGTCAGGATTATCCCAATCTGGAGGTGGTGATCGTATGCGATGCGTCGGCTGAGGCTACGGCCACTCTCTCCGAGAAGTTTGAGAATGTAGATGGACTGCGCATCACCTTCATTCCTCCCGGCTCTCACAATCTTAGCCGTCGCAAACTCGCACAGACAGTGGGAATAAAGGCTGCGACGGGGGATATCGTGCTTCTCTCATCGACTTCTGTGCTGCCCCGCTCTGCAAGCTGGGTGAGCGCTATGGTGGCTGATTTCATCGCCTCGCCTGCCTCCGAGGCGATGTGCCTGGGGTATATCCGCCCCGACATATCGCATTATGAGGGGGGAGCGAAATGGTACCGGCAGTTTGATCATATGATGTCGGCCATATGCTGGATGGATGCCGCCCTCAAGGGGCGGGCGTATCGTGGCGATGGATATAATATGGCCTTCCGACGCCAATTATTCTTCGACAACAAGGGGTATGCCTCAACCATCCCGCTGATGGATGGCGACGACGATATCTTTGTGCGCGAAATAGCAGGCTACGGCAGCGTCTCACTGCAGCTGGCCGCCGACTCGATACTGACCACCAACTGGGGTGAGAGCTCCAACCGCATTCATATCGACTATAAAGACCGCTATGCCTTCACCCGCCGCTTCCTGCCGCAAGCTCCGTTTATGCGTGAGGCGGCCTCGTCGTGGGCAAGATGGACGGCGCTGATCGCCGGGGCTGCGAGCGTGGCTCTCGCGGCTATCTCACTCCTCACTCCCGCCGCAATGCCACAATGGCTGAACTCGTTGTGCGAAGCTATACTGTGGCCCGACGAGGCGCTCATGCAGGTCTCCTGCGGAGCTCTGGCAATCGCTCTGCTGATCGTAATGGCTGTGGCCGAAATCATATCTTACCGCAGAGTGGCCAAAGCACTTGAGGCCACAAGATTATTCTGGGGAATAATACCCTTTCTGCTATGGCGTCCGATAGGGAATCTGCTGTTCAGAATCAATCACCGCACCTCGCGCAAATCTCATTTCACATGGCAACGATAGAGCCGGCAGAATGAGATTCTCACGCCCGGCCGAAATGCAACTTTGTTGCGAATGTCGGCCATTTTTGCTAATTTTGCCGTATGGAGGAAATAATACCTAAAATAGACCGTAGTCTGATTCTGGAGGAATTGACTGATGACCGCCTGCTCCGCACCACCAACAAGGCGGCCAACCGCATCTATATCATCGATGCACACACGGCTCCCAACACCATGCGTGAGATAGGGCGCCTGCGTGAAATAGCCTTCCGGGCCGCAGGCGGTGGCACCGGCAAAAGCTGCGACATCGATGAATTCGACATTATGACCCCACCATGCCGCCAGCTGATAGTATGGGACCCTATCGACCAGGAGATTGCCGGCGGCTACAGGTTTATTCTCGGCGAAGATGTCAAAATCACCGATGGACGCCCGAGAATCGCCACCGCACACATGTTTGACTTCTCGCAATCTTTCCTGACCCATTGCCTGCCGCAGACCATAGAACTTGGCCGGTCTTTTGTGGCCACCGACTATCAGGCATCCGGCAAAGGACAGAAGGCTCTCTATGTGCTCGATAACCTCTGGGATGGCCTGGGGGCGCTGACTGTGGTGTATCCGCAAGTGAGATACCTCTTCGGAAAGGTGACGATGTACCCATCTTTCGGCCATCATGAGCGCGACCTGATACTCGGCTTCCTCAACAAGCACTTCCCCGACCCCGACCATCTCGTCACTCCGATTCATCCGCTTGAATGCGAGGCCGACCGCCAGGAGATACTCAGTCTCTTCACCGGACAGGACTTCCGCGAAGACTACAAGATACTGCATTCGCTGATTCGCCAGTCGGGTAAGAACATCCCGCCGCTCGTGAATGCCTACATGTCGCTGTCGCCAACGATGAGAGTCTTCGGCACCGCTATCAACACCGAGTTCGGCGATGTAGAGGAGACCGGTATATTCCTGAAAATATCGGATATTTTCGAAGAGAAGAAACGCCGCCACATCGGCACATATAATCCTGAAGCCGCCAATATAGCGGCCTGCGAACTCTCGCATACTGAAAAAGAAAGCAACTGATATGAAGAATGTAGCTGTCACCGGCGCCGACGGATTTATCGGCAGCCATCTCACCGAGGCCCTGCTCGCCGAGGGCTATAATGTGAAAGCTCTCGCCCAATATAATTCATTCAATAACTGGGGATGGCTCGAAGGAGTGCAGCACCCGGCGCTGAACGTAGTCACCGGTGATGTGCGCGACCCCAATTTCTGCAGGGAGTTCGTGAAGGGTTGCGACACGGTGTTTCATCTTGCGGCCCTGATTGCCATACCCTATTCTTATGTGGCCCCCGACTCATATATCGACACCAATGTGAAGGGGACTCTCAATATCTGCCAGGCTTGCCGCGACGCCGGTGTGGGCCGGCTGCTGGTGACCTCTACATCGGAGGTCTACGGCACTGCGATGCGTGTACCTATCGATGAGACACATCCGCGCCAACCGCAGTCGCCATATTCGGCCTCTAAAATAGGTGCTGATGCGATAGCGCTCAGCTTTCATAACGCTTTCGGGCTGCCGGTGACTATCGTGCGCCCGTTCAACACCTTTGGCCCGCGCCAGTCAGCACGCGCCATCATCCCCACAATCATATCGCAGATTGCCGCCGGAGAGCGCACCATCAAGGTTGGCGACCTCTCGCCTACGCGCGATTTTAATTTCGTGGAAGACACTTGCCGGGGATTCATAGCCCTGGCAAAGTCGCCGCTCACTGTGGGCGAGGAGGTGAATATCGCTACAGGCACCGAGGTCAGCATGCAGCAGACTCTCGACACCATCGCCCACCTCATGGGTGCAGAGATTACCTGGGAGCGCGACGAGGCCCGCATCCGCCCGGCTTCGAGCGAGGTGTTCCGACTCTGTGGCGACAACTCCAAGATAAAGCGCCTCACCAACTGGGAGCCGCGTGTGAGCCTCGAGGAGGGGCTGCACCGCACAATCGAGTGGTTTACGAAGCCCGAAAACCTCAGCCGCTACAAGACCGGCATTTACAACGTCTGACATCCCCCTATCCTCATCATATGAAGAAGACAATAAATATCCTCATGCTCGGCGGCGCACGCCGGGTATCGCTGGCTGAACAACTCATCCGCTCGGCCAAACGCATGGGCCATGATGTGAATCTCATCAGCTACGAACTGCTCACAGAGGTGCCTATCGCCCTGGTGGCTGAAGTAGTGGTCGGTCTTAAATGGAGCGATCCGGAAGTGGTGGATGATATCTGCCGACTCTGCCGCGAACGTGAGGTCAATATCATTCTCCCCTTTGTGGATGGCGCTATTGAAATCGCCGCTCTCTGCAAGGAGAAGCTGCCGGAGGTGTTTATCCCGGTAGTGGAACCGGGTCTGGCCGGCACAATGTTTGACAAACTGGAGGCTGCCAAAATATTCAAGGAGGCAAAACTCCCTATCCCCCGCACCTACAACGCCCTCAATGCCGAGATGCCGGCTATCGCGAAGCCCCGCCACGGCTCGGCCTCACGCGGCATACGCATATTCCATAATATCGATGAACTGATGCATCTGGATAACCTGCAGGATTATCTGGTGCAGGAGTATATCGGCAATAACCGCGAATATACGGTAGACTGCTATGTGTCGCAGAAGGGTGAAATCCTGGTGACTGTGCCGCGCCTGCGCATCGAGGTGATGGGGGGCGAGGTGACACGCACCTGCACCGTGGCCAATCAGACCCTTATCGACATGAGCCATGAAGTGCTGACTTATTTCAAATTCACAGGCCCCGTCACTCTCCAGTTTCTCGAGGATATCGATTCGGGACGCTTCCTGCTCATGGAGATAAATCCGCGTCTGGGTGGAGGTGTGATATGCTCGATATTCGCCGGCGCGCCGATCACAGATTATATCATCGAGGAGTCGCTCGGTTCGGCTGTGCACCCCACCACCGACTGGAGCCCTGAGACACTGATGGCCCGCTATCAGAAAGAGGCCATATTCTTCAACTCCAATATCAGTTCTCGTTGAGCTGAGCGGCATTCAGTGAAGTAAGTATACGGCGGGGGTCAGGGCCAAGGCATGACGCCCGCACTCTTTGTTTATGACCAGGTTTATGAAAAAACATACGATAATAATCGCCGAAGCAGGCGTCAATCATAACGGCGACCTTGAGATGGCCCGCGAAATGGTGAGAGTGGCCCGGCAGGCGGGGGCTGACTATGTGAAGTTCCAGACTGCCGTGCCTGAGCTTGTGATATCTACTTTCGCTCCGAAGGCTGAATATCAGAAGGCCATCACGGACGAGGCTGAGTCACAGCTCGAGATGTGCAAGGCCATCCATCTGCCGCTGTCGGACTACGCGGGGCTGAAGAGCCTCTGCGAGGAGGTGGGAATCGGATTTATGTCGACTCCGTTTGATCTGGTGTCGATCGATTTGCTCGCCGGACTGGGACAGGATTATTTCAAGGTGCCGAGCGGTGAGATCCCCAATCTCCCTTATCTACGCAAGATAGCTGCGGCCGGATGCCCGGTGATATTGTCGACTGGAATGTCAACCCTGGACGAGATTGAGGATGCGATTCTGATTCTGACGGGTTCGCATCCGAAGTATCCCTCTGAATCGACACTGACCCGCGATGACATCACGGTGCTGCACTGCAACACGCAGTATCCCACACCCTATGGAGATGTCAATCTTCTGGCAATGCAGGAGATCCGCGAGCGTCTGGGCGTGCGCACCGGATATTCCGACCATACCCAGGGCATAGAGGTGAGTCTGGCGGCAGCGGCCCTCGGGGCTGAAGTCGTGGAGAAGCATTTCACCCTGTCGCGCACTCTGCCCGGCCCCGACCATAAGGCCTCTATCGAGCCCCACGAACTGCGGCTGCTCGTAGACTGCATCCGCCACATCGATGCCTCGCTGGGCGAGCCGCATAAGGTGGTGAGCGATTCAGAACGCCCCAACATGACTGTGGCCCGCAAGAGCATCGTGGCGAGACGCGCAATCAAGAAGGGTGAGACGCTGACAGAGGATAACATCACCATCAAGCGCCCCGGCAACGGCATATCACCCATGCGCTGGGATGAGGTGATCGGCACTGCGGCCTCACGCGACTATGCACCCGATGAATTAATCTGAATTCCTGACGCATGAGATTAGCTATCGCCACCGGCACCCGAGCCGACTGGGGGCTCCTGCAGCCTCTCGCATCACGCCTTCAAGATGAGGGTGATGAGGTGCTGGTCGTGGCCACACACCAGCATCTAATCTCCGACATGGGAAATACGATTGCTGAGATTCTGGCCGATGGATTCACTCCAGCCGCCAGGATTCCTGCCACAGGCGATGCTGCCTCAATAATGGCCCTGGCAGCCACGGGATTCGCCCGCGAACTGCCACGGCTCCGACCTGACGCCCTGATAATACTCGGCGACCGCTGCGAGATGCTTGGAGCCGCTTCGGCAGCGCTCCTGACAGGGGTGCCTATCGTGCATATCGCCGGAGGCACAATATCTGAAGGGGCGTTTGATGATTCAGTGCGACATGCCATAACCAAAATGGCTTCGCTGCATCTGCCTGAGACCCGGCTATGCGCATCGAGGATTCTGCAGATGGGCGAGGAGGCTGAGAATGTGGTGGTGACCGGAGCTTTGGGGGTATACAACACGCTGCATGCGCCGCGCATGTCAAGGGAAGAACTGGCCGAGTCGCTCGATGGCTGGGATCCGGGCGAACATCTGTTGCTTGGCACTCTGCATGCGGCGACTCTCGGAAAGGCTTCGCCGCTTGAGTTGCAGGAGGAATTTCTGGCAGCTCTGCGTCAGCTTCCTGAGCAATACCGCATTCTGCTGACTTATCCCAACAGCGACACCGACCCGTCTCCTCTGATAGCCTCGCTGCATGAGTTTGAGCGCTCTATGGGCGGACGCGTCAAGGTGATTCCCTCGCTGGGGAGAATCAGATATATCTCGGCTGCCGCCATGGCTTGCGGTGTGGTAGGCAACAGCTCGAGTGCCCTTGTGGAGGTGCCCTCGCTTGGCACACCATCGCTCGATATCGGCATTCGTCAGCAGGGGCGTGAGCATGGTGAGTCGGTAATCCACTCCGGGGTCCGACATGAGGAGATTCTCAGCGGCCTGCAGCGTCTGCTCGCCCCGGAGATGCAGGAACTTGCCGCCAGATGCCCCAATCCTTATGCGGCCGATGACACACCGGGGAAAATGGTCAGGGCCATCCGCAACCATAAATTCTCTCCATATCCTCAGAAACATTTCTGCCGGCTTGAGGCCGACTCTCTTAACAAGGTTTGATTATGAAATATCTGTATCTCATACCGGCCCGCGGAGGCAGCAAAGGTATTCCGGGAAAGAATATCAAGCCTCTGGCCGGCCTCCCTCTGATAGGCTATGCCATCCGCAATGCACTGGAGATTGCTGAGCCGCAGGATGTGGTGGTCAGCACTGATGATGAGGCGATTGCTAAGGTGGCACGCGAACTGGGGGCGGAGGTGCCCTTCATGCGTCCGGCTGAATATGCCACTGACACTGCCTCTTCGCGTTCGGTGATTCTTCACGCGCTCGATTTCTTCGCACAGCGTGGCATACGCTATGACGCGGTGGTGCTTCTGCAGCCTACCTCGCCGCTGAGGCGCGCTTCCGACATACGCCGTGCTATCAAGGCCTTCGAGGGTTCTCAGGCGGCTCCGGACGCTGCAATGAGGGCTGAGATGGCGGTGAGTGTATGCGAGGCGCGCACCAACCCATACTATTCGGCTTTCGAGAGCGATGAGGCGGGATTCCTGCATATCTCGAAAGGTGACGGCCACTTCACTCGCCGCCAGGATGCGCCGAAGGTGTGGGAATTCAACGGCGCTGTCTATGTGATTGATGCCGAGGCACTGCGCCGCGATGAGATTTCGCGTCTGAAGAGGATTCTGCCAGTAGAGATGCCCTCCGACCGCAGCATCGACCTCGATTCGCTCGCCGACTGGCGCCACGCCGAGGAGATTCTGGCCGGGACCGACATCAATCATTAAATTTGAAAGGAATTACCTCCATGCAACATAAAGATGACCAACGACTGCAGGATCTCGCCACAGCACCTGAGTGGCGCCTGCTGATAAAATACAGCCTCCCTGCGGTGATCGGCACCGTGGTGACGGCGCTCTACAATATCATTGACTCAATCGTGATCGGGCATGCCATACCTGACCCTAATGTGGTGGCGGGTATCGCTGTCACCTTCCCGGTGATGACCCTGGCCACGGCTTTGGGAATGCTCATAGGGGCCGGCGCGGCCACAAGGGCATCTATCGTACTGGGCCAGAAGGACCTGCATATGGCCGAGGTGATTCTGGGCAACAGTGTGCAGCTCACAATATTCATCGGCATCCTCTATGCCTCATGCTTCGCGATATTCGTCGACCCGATCCTGAAGGTATTCGGGGCCTCTGAGGCCACATTGCCTTATGCACGTGAGTTTATATTATGGGTGCTTCCGGGGATGGTGCTCATCAACCTCACATTCTCTTACAATAATGTGATGCGCGCCTCGGGTTATCCCAGCAAGGCCATGTATACCAATATGATAGGCGCACTGCTGAATGCCATCCTTGCTCCGCTCTTCCTCTTCGGGTTCAAGTGGGGCATACGAGGTGCGGCGGTGGCCACCGACCTGTCGATGCTCGTGGCTGCAATCTGGGTGATGAGCCATTTCTTCAACAAAAAGAATACGCTGCATTTCGTGAGGGGCACATTCCGGCTCAACTGGCCGGTGATACGCTCTGTGCTTTACATCGGCATGGCCCCCTTCCTGATCAATGTGTGCGGCTCGGTAATCAATGCGATTGTGAATAACTCGCTGCTTAAGTATGGTGGCGACAATGCGATTGCTGCGGTAGTGGTGTTCAACCGTTTTGTGACTATTTTCGTGTTTGTGGTCATAGGTATCTGTCAGGGAATGCAGCCTATATTGGGTTACAATTATGGCGCGCGGAAGTTTTCGAGACTCTTCCGCACTCTCTGGATTGCTGCCGGCACCGGAGTTGTGATTACCTCAATCGGGTGTCTTATCGGCCACATCTGGCCACGCCAGATTGCCTCGATGTTCATGACCGACCCCACGCAGATAGCCGCGGCTGTCAATTGCCTGAAAATCGCCACCATTTCGTTCTGGATGGTAGGATTCCAGATTGTGTCGACCAATTTCTTCCAGAGTCTCGGCATGGCGGGCAAGGCGGTGTTCCTGAGTCTGACGCGTCAGATAATTTTCATGATTCCGCTTCTGTTTATTCTTCCGCCTCTGTTTCAGCTCAATGGGGTGTGGAGTGCATTCCCGATATCTGATTCACTCGCAACATTTGTATCGGCCGGAATGTTAATATGGCAGATACGCCGCATCCGACGCTCAATGCCGGAGAATACCCTGGCGCACGCTTGATTAACCCATATAGACACCATTTCATGAATCTCACCCCCATCGGACGCCTCCTCTTCAAACGCCGCGGCCTGCGCACCGACGCATGGACAGACCATGGCGACTCCATCCAGCTCTCGCAGCTGCGGTGGCTGCTTTTTCGTGCGGCGTCGACTGAGTTCGGACGCCGACATGGCTTCGAGGAGATTCTTCGCGCTTCCGACCCGCGTAAGGAATATGCAGCACGAGTGCCGTTGGCTGACTATGAGGCCTTCCGCGGCCTCATCATGCGCATGACCGATGGTGAGAAGGATATACTCTGGCCGGGTGAATGCCATAATTTCGCGCAATCGAGCGGCACGTCGGGCGGACGCTCGAAGTATATACCCGTCACCCGCGATTCGCTGCGCGTGAATCATTATGCCGGCAGCGCCGATGTGGTGGCACAGTATCTGCGATATTTCCCCGAGAGCCGCCTATTTGGCGGTAAAGCCATGATTTTAGGTGGCTCTTTCGAAACCCAGCTGCACCCTAAAGGCCACAATATGAAGGTGGGCGACCTGTCGGCCACTCTGATTGACGCTATCCCTGAATGGGCAAATATCTTCCGTGTGCCCGATAAGCGCACGGCCCTGCTTGCTGATTGGCATAAGAAGCTCGACCTTATGGCTGAGGCCGCCATTCATGCCGACCTCACCAATATCAGCGGGGTGCCATCGTGGTTTCTGCGGGTGATAAGGCGCTCGCTCGAGCTCTCGGGCGAGCCTGATGGCCACCGGCTCTGGCCCAATATGGAGGTATTCTTTCACGGGGGGATATCTTTCGCACCTTACCGGGCTGAATATGAGCGCATTTTCGACCCTGCCAAGATGCATTATTTCGAGACCTACAATGCCTCAGAGGGATTCTTCGCCACACAGGCCGCACGCGACAACGATGGCTTGCTGCTGCTCATCGATAATGGCATTTATTATGAGTTCCTGCCTCTTGACGCAAGCCCTGACACCCCCACTTTAGGGGTCGATGAGGTCACACCGGGCCAGGTGTATGAGATGATTATATCCTCTTGCAATGGATTGTGGCGCTACCGCATAGGCGACACCGTGAGAGTGGTGAGCCTCAACCCTCTGAAAATCCGTGTGGCCGGGCGCACCAAAGCTTTTATCAATGCTTTTGGCGAGGAGCTTATGGAGTCGAATGCCGAAGCGGCTATTGCCGAGGCATGCCGACAGACCGGAGCACATATCCGCAACTACACCGCCGGCCCTCTCTATGCCCATGACAATATGAAGGGGCGTCATCAGTGGCTCATCGAATGGAATACACCGCCGGCCGACCTCTCACAGTTCAGCCGCATACTTGACTCTGAACTTCAGCGTGTTAACTCCGACTATGCAGCCAAGCGCACCGACAGCATATTCCTCGATCCGCTCGAGATCATCAGTCTGCCTGCCGGAAGCTTCGACCGCTGGCTCTCAACACAGGGGAACCGCCGTCTCGGTGGCCAACGCAAGATACCCCGTCTGCGCAACGACCGCTCCATCATCGAGCCAATCATCACATCTCTTCAGCAGCATTGACCATATTCCCCTACTTGGCAATCCCGGGGGATGTGCCTACATGGGGGGCAACCGGGCGAGCTTCTTCCCTGCCATCCGCCAAGACCGGCTATTGTATAAGTCACAAAAAATGTGTACATTTGCAGTCCGCTCTTCACCGGGCTGATTCACATCTTATTCACAAAGGGGCTGCCCGATGTCTGGCCTCTCTGCTACAATCACCTGACAAGTATTCATGAGATTCCTTCTTTACATATCAGTCATATTGTTAATCTGCAGCGGCGCTGTGGCCTCGTCGATGACGCCTGACCAAACGGCCGTCTTCGATACGCCCGCGACCGACACGGTAGATACCATCAAGCCGGTAGAGCCCGGCGATACCATCGAGCCCGGCGATAGCGTCAAGCCGGTGGAGCCAATCGAGCCGATAGAGCCGGGGGATAGTATCAAGCCGGTAGAACCCGTAGACACGGTGGTGTACGGTCCGGACAGTGTGCCGCTGCACCCTGAATGGCCGCATACGCTGGCCTCGCGCACCATCCCCCTTGTGCATATTGTCACCGAGGGACGCCGCCCTATTCTCGACAAAATCAATTATCTCGATGCCGGACTGCGCATCGAGGTGCCTGACTCGCAAAGCCGTTGGGAGCCGCTCGGCGCGGAGGGTGATCTTGTGCCGCTCGAAATCCGCGGTCGCGGCAACTGGTCGTGGTTTACTTCGCAGAAGAAGGCTTATAAACTGAAGTTCAAGAAGAAGACGACTGTCTTAGGCATGCCGGCCCATAAACATTTCGCTCTGATATGCTACGACCCGTTCTACAAGACAATGTGGCTGGCACCATGGATCGGTATGGAGGTGGGGCGCCTTGTGGGATTCCCGTGGGTGCCGCGCATGACGCCGGTAGAGGTGGTGCTTAACGGCGAATACCGAGGCATTTACCTTCTCGTGGAGTCAATAAAGATTGACCCCAACCGTCTCGACATCACTGTGCAGGAGGAGGAGTCGGAGGATCTGGCCACTGTCAGCTCCGGATGGCTTGTGGAACTCGACAACCAGAATGACGAGTTCCAGATATCATTCCCTGCCAACAACGCCTCGGGCACAATCCGTGTCACATACAAGGAGCCGGAGCTAATCTCTGAAGTGCAGCTCGATTGGCTGCTTAAGGAGTTTACATATCTTAATGCGCTCATAGAGAATCCCTATCTCTTCCCCCACGACCGCTGGACATCACACTTCGATCTCGATGCGCTGGCAAAATATGTGGTGGTGCGTGAATTGCTGCATGACATCGATGGATATTCGGGCAGTCAATATTTCTACCGCGACCTCAACACCGACAAATGGGTGGCCGGCCCGCTGTGGGACATGGAGTTCTGGTCGGATAAGAAACCGGGCTGGATAGCCAACTATGGCCGATGGTCGCACCTGAACTGGATTCCCCACATGATGAAGTCGCCGCTCTTCAACGAGACATTCATACAGCAGTGGGATGCTTTCTACAATGGCCGATTCCGCGAGATATTCGACTTCATCGACAGCATACCCCCCATCTATGACGCGGCCGACCGGGCGAATGCCATGCGCTGGCCCGACGAGGGGGCACCGATCGAGGAGAAACTCGACATGGCTCGCAGCAATTTCGAATATAATTCAGAGTGGATAGAGGCCAATAAGTTATGGCAGATTATAGTGGGGGTGGATGCCCCCGAAGCTGATATGACTGAGCTCAGTCAACTTCGGGCCATCAGCGACGGGCGCACACTCCATGTGAGCACTCCGGAAGACGCTACCCAGATCACCATCCATAGCCCCCAGGGCACGATGCTGCTGAGCAGGCGCGTGCAGGCGGGTGAATGCGAGATCGACCTCGCAGGCATCGACATGGCCCACCGCATCCTGCTCGTCACTCTGACCACACCGCGGGGCGGCAGCCAGTCGGGGCGCATCGTACGCCGCAACTGACCATACATTTTTCGCTGCCGCAGGTGTAAATATTTGGAAATGTAAAAATTTGGATGTAACTTTGTAATCTCATGAATTGCCACTGAAAGCAATTATGGGAATCCGTATGCCGACTCAACTGCGATGGTTGACGAGACATGCGGAGATTGGGTGTATCAAAATTTCACTATAAATTATCCAGTAATCTCCTCCCGCACTCCTCACCCCTCTCTCCGGCGGTCAGGATCGACGGGGACTTAACTTCCTTAGAACTTGCATCATTATGTTTAGACTCGACTTCGAGAAATACCTGCGTTCCACGATTGTGCTGGCTATCGACACGGTCACTTCCGTGTTTGCCTCCGCTCTCGTGTTGATTTTCGGCTACATACTGCGAGGTTATCATGCCGTCGGTCCGGTGCACTTCGTCACCACATGGATTATCGGTGCGGCTGTGGCCTCGGTCATCGCCTTCTATTTCACACGGGTATATAAACTCGTGATTCGCTTCTCTACAATCCGGGAATTCTCGCGTCTCTGTGTGGCCGTCATTTGCAAGGAGTTGCTGCTGGCGGCCTCAATTGCGATTTTCGATGGCGACCGCCCGTTCCGTCTGCTGGCCGCGCTGCTGATTCTCGACTTCCTCATCACTATCGGCGCCCTGCTCCTGACTCGCGTGCTGATGCTTTCGGTATACTGGATGGCTAACCGCAATCGCCATATGGAGCATCACGACGGGCTGCAGAATGTACTCGTATACGGCAGCGGAGCCAAGTCGGCCTCTATCGTGACCCGACTGCGCACATCGCCCCACTATCGTGTCACCGGATTTATCGTGCCGGCCGCCGACCAGACTGACTCGCTGCTCATGGGCAAACCGGTCTACTATTTCCATGACGAGAATGATGTGAAGGATATCATCGACAAGGCTCATGCAGGCGGCGTGTTATTTGCCTATCATCTTGATGCTCATGAGGAGCAGAACCGCCTTGTGGATTATTGCCAGAAACTGGGCGTGAAGATGTTTGTGGCCCCCTCTATCGACGAAATCAAGGATGGCAAAGCCATCACACCCTCTATACGCAAAATCAAGATTGAGGACCTGCTCGGACGCTCTGAGATTAAAATCAACATGAAGGAGATCCGCGACAATTTCCAGGGCAAGACGGTGCTCGTGACCGGAGCCGCAGGCTCAATCGGATCGGAACTCTGCCGCCAGCTGGCTCATCTCGGGGTGAAGCATCTAGTGATGTTTGACAATGCCGAGACTCCGCTGCATAATGTGCGTCTGGAGTTTGAGGATAATTATCCGAGCCTCTACTTCACGCCCGTCATCGGCGATGTGCGCCAGGTGGAGAGACTGGATTATGTGTTCCGCAAATATCGCCCGGATGTGGTGTTTCACGCCGCTGCCTACAAACATGTGCCCCTGATGGAGGAGAACCCCTGCGAGGCGGTGATGGTCAATGTGCGCGGCTCGCGAAATGTGGCCGACAAGTGTGTGGAGTATGAGGCCGAGAAGATGGTGATGATATCTACCGACAAGGCTGTCAATCCCACCAACATCATGGGCTGCACGAAGCGTCTGGCTGAAATCTATGTGCAGTCGCTCGGTCTGGCCATCGAGCAGGGTGTGCGCAAGGGTAAGACTACGTTTGTCACCACTCGATTCGGCAATGTGCTCGGCTCTAACGGCTCGGTTATCCCCCGATTTACCGAACAGATTGAGAAGGGTGGACCGCTCACTGTGACCGACCCGGAGATTAGACGTTTCTTCATGACCATACCCGAGGCCTGCCGACTTGTGATGGAGGCGGCCACAATAGCCACCGGCACACAGATTTTCGTATTCGACATGGGCACCCCCATCAAGATTGATGACTTGGCACGCCGCATGATTCAGCTTGCCGGCTTTGAGCCTGACCGTGATATCGCCATCGAATACACCGGTCTGCGCCCGGGCGAGAAGCTCTACGAAGAGGTGCTTGCAACCAAGGAGAACACCATCCCCACCAATCATGACCGCATCTTTGTGGCCAAGGTGAGAAAGTATGAGTATGACGCTGCCGCAGCCACTTCCGACGAGTTGCACATGCTTGCCGAACGCGTTGAGATTCCGGAGATGGTGAAGCTCATGAAGCGCACTGTGCCCGAGTTTATCTCGAAGCATTCTGTGTTCGAGATCTATGACCAGCCGGCGAACGCAGAGACTGCCGCAGATGTGGCCGACACCAAAGACGCCGAATAACCGGCAACATGCCTCCCTGCATCTCTCACCATGACGAGCAGGGAACTGACCGCCGTCAGCCCCACAAGATATAAGATAAATAGGATTGGATAAAAGAAGAGAGGGAGCGCACCCGGATGCCGGGGCGCTCCCTCTCTTTATTCAGGGCCGGAGAGCTTGAGGGCTCTCCGGCTTATGATTGTTGAAGGTTTGAATCCGCAGGAATCAACGCTTGATGTATTTACGGCCATTGACGATGTAGAGGCCGGCGGGAAGTTCCTGGAAGTTCTTGACGGGCACACGCACGCCTGTCGGAGTATACACCTCGAAGGCGCCTTCAGCCGCAATCTGCTCTACACCTGAGCCGGCATTGGGGTCAGGGTTAGAATGATATGTGATGTCGAGCACATTGTCGCGGTTGAAGAGGGGGCTATCGCTGGCTGAGAGCAGACGCAGATAGTAGTCTGTGTCAAAGTCAGCAAAGATGAATTGCATCTCTCCGTTGTATGAATAAGTAGTGGAGCAATTCACTACCTCATCGTTGCCGAAATAGAGCACTTTTGCCTTGCCTACTGTCTCACCCACAGTGTAGATATGGCCGTCGGCGGGAAGTTCGGCATCGGTCATGGGCTGCTCGCTGAAGAGCACCATTGTCATGACGGCGTCTTCGCCACGCTTGGCATCGAGATACATGAGGCCATCGGCATCCTCAGTGATGTTGACATCTGTGGGGAGGTCCTTCGGTGCCTCGGGAGCCTTCTCGATGGGTGTGATCACGAAGTTGCGGATAAAGAAGCGTGAGGCCTTCTGCGAGCACATGGCCAGAGTGACGGTGGCATACTCGCTCTGAGCAGGCACATCGACTGATACGGGCACAAATGTTGACGAGAAGTCATTGTAGCCGGCTGTGTCGAAGCCCTCCATCGTGCCTTCGTATGAAGTGATGGTCTTGTGGATGACATTACCGGTGCGTACACGCAGATAGCCGCCGGCGCCAAACCATCCGGGCTCGCAACCCTGCGGGAGTTCCACACCATTCGAATCGGGAGTGGCAGCGGGATCACGCTGAGTCTCCATGGCGAACTCGAAGCTTACGTTGAAGGGTGTATTGAGGGGAAGTGCCGGAGTTGTGAGACGGCGCTCCTGGGAGTCGATGACTGTGAATACGGCATTGTCGCCATAGTAGCCGCGCACCCAGGGTGAGAATTCTTCGTTGGTGGGGAAGCCGGTCCAGCCATGTATGAGTGAGCCGAAGGGGTAATTCTCGATCTGCGGAGCATACGGGAGCGATACCTCGGGCACTGCATAGGCGTCTACGGCTGTCTTCGACACGTTGTCGCCATTGACTGTCCATGCGCGGAAGTAGGTCATGGCATTGGGCTCGCAATCTACGATAATCTCTTGCGGTTCGCCAACATAGATAACCTTGCCGCCACCTTCGATCTCATCGCCTACGGCCACATCAGCTGTGGGAGCGCCGAATGTGCCTGCATACCCCTTCTGATAGCCACCGAGCACCTCATTGGTCATGGCCACAATCACGGGGAGCTTGGAGGTGACGTTGACTCTGATTGATTTTGTGCCGGCAGCGCGTGCATAGAGGGATTCAGGAGCTTTCTGAGAGGTGCTGAATACGACCTCGGCGGGATTCTCCACATTATATGCAGGATAACCATTGGCGCTGATGGCCTGGATTTAGTAGTCCTGGCTGGGCTTGATGTCGGGATAAGTGAGCGAGATGCGGGTATCGGTGCCGTAGTATATGGCATGCGCGTTGCCAAACATCATATCGTTGGCGGCCAGGAAGGTCTCGCCGTCGCTGGGGAGGTCGGCGGATGTGATGGGAGATTCGCTGACGAGCACGATTGTGGCATCTGCGCCCGGAGCCTTGGCGAGCTGGATGAGAAGGTCGCTACCCTCCTGGGCGACCTTGAGATTGCGCGGGGCATTGGCCGGAGCGGTAGTGTCGAGGCAGGGGGTGAAAGTGTAGCGCTGCTCTACGAGGTCGCCTGTGGCTGTCCAGTGAATGTAGGATTCTGAGTCAAGCATATAGGCCTTCTTGAAGGTGGAAAGCTTGGCATCCTCTACCATGCTCTGGGCAGTGGCTACGAATACATCGTTGGCATCCCAGCCCTGGAGGCTGGTGTTGAAGCCGTTGGAGTTGGTGGCAGGGGCTTTCTCTTCACGGAAGCAGAGCTCAATCTTGCCATCCTTCTCATGGAGGCGGAACTGGAGCGAGCATTCGGCTTTCTCTCCCTCCTGAGTGGCCATGCGGGCATGACCATACTGCACGATACAGATGCGGTCGCCGGGAGTGCCTACGGTCTTGTAGGTGATGTCGGCACGCTCGAAGTCCTCTTTGACCGGGGTCATGGTGATGGCGAATGCGTCACCGCCATAGTTTACCACACCGTCGCCGAAGAAGAGGCCACCTGAAGATGACACTACAAACTGGTCGAAAAGGCGGCCGCCGAGGCGGAAGTCAAAGCCGATTTCGAAGCCCTGGGCTGAATAGTCGGAGGGGCCCTGGTAGTCGGGGAAGATGACGGTGGTGCCGGTGTCGGGCTTGTTGGTGATGGGGGTGCCGTCGGTAATCTCCTCGAAGGGGGCGCCGCCGGTGGCGATGCTGTACTGACGCAGGTTGCCGGCCTGTGCATCTGATGCACCAAGGGCGAGTGCTGCTGTCACGACAGCCATCGGAATCGTAAATCTTTTCATATACTGTTGGTAATAAAGGTTAGTTGCATTCTATAGATGATTGTGAATCGGGGGCGTAGCGGTGTCATTTTGACCACATTGCAAATTTAAACAAAATTTTCGGATTACCAATAGTTTCTGCGAAATAGTTGGCCGATTGTGGTTTGATTTTCCGTAGCGCCTGATAGTCATGCCATGAGCCGGAGGTCGAGCAGGGCCCCTTCGCGTATAAAGGCGTTGAAGCTCTCAAGTATGTCGGAGAGGGCGGTCAGTGCCTGGCGGGTCTGCTTGTCGTAGAGGGTGCCGCTGACAGCTCCGGCGCTGAGTTTACCTTCGAGGGCTCCGGTGACGCCGCTCACATCCTCCATCATCTGGAGCTGGATATTGAGCAGATCGGTGATGCCCACCTGCGATGCGTTGCCGCTGACTTGCTGCGGCAGTGGCATCCCTGCTTTGGGACGGAATAATATCACGCCGTTGAATCGGCTCCATTCATCGCTTATATCGTCGATTTCCACACCCTCCGGCAGGGCGCTCTCGGGGAAGAGGAGCACACCTTTAGCTGTGGAGCGCAGCACCCAGTCGTAGAGGGTGATGAGGCGATTGGTGTGGCGCTGCTGGTCGATGACGTCGGCTACGAAGCTATGTATTTCGCCGTCGATAAAGGGGTAGGCTTTCCACACATAGGGATGCCCTCCGCCGGGGAGTGGCGATTCACCTTCGGCAAGCACATGACCTGTGGGGGATAGATAGTGGTAGCGCCACACCTCCTCCATGCCCCACTGCGTGATGGCCCCCTTCGGGAGCTCCCCCTGCCGGGAGAGGGGGAGGCGGTAGAGCTGCCCCGTGGCGGGGTCATGATAGCGCAGTGTCTCGACCGATTCGCGCGTCCACACCTCAATCACACGGCACAGGCCGGGAGTGGAGGGTGTGAGGAAGTCGGCGTCGGAGCTGCCGCCGAAGGTGGCGGCGTTGAAGCGCCCGACATGTCCCTCGGCTTCTGCTGCATATATCGAGCGGAGCGCCTCGACATCTGCGGGGGTGCGGGCCATGGCTGCGCATAGGGTGGTGAATTCGAGGTCGTGGAGTTGGCCGATCATGCCGGTGTCCCAACCGCGGAAGTCGCGTGTGGCGCTATCGATAAAGAAGGCGTCGGGGGCTACGTAGTCGGTGCGCAGAAATCCGGCGAGGCGCTGTCCGGGGTGGCGGCTGATTGAGGCGGCGGTGCTCTTGCGGTGGACTGCCAGCCCTGAAATCAGAAATTCCTCCATGGTGCGGGCATGGAGTTCGTCGAGGCGGTTGAGGTCGGCGCTCTCAAGCAGGTGGGCATAGCATGCCTCTTCGGCCTGGGTGCCTCCATCGAGTTTGAGGCGCTGGCGCGAGGGGTAGGCATACTGGTTGCGGAACACTCCGAGCACACTTCTCACCATGCGGCGTATGAGATTGTTTTTGAGCGGGATGTTGCCTTGGCTGCGTATATAGTCTTCTTCGCGCATCATGTGGCCGTCGACCTCTATGAGGTCATCCCATTGGCGTCCGTAGCAGTAGCGTTTGCAGCGTTGGCGGTCGGCGCGGAATCGGCTCATGGCGGCCCAATTGGCGCCGGCGGCGGCGAGAGTATCGAAATCTGTAGTCATTTGCATAAGTGGTGATTAGAGTTAAAAACTTGCTTCATTCATGGGGCGGTGCCGCTGCTGGCGCTGGCTGTGTGGCTGCAGCACGGGCAGATGCCGCGGGGGCTCCATCTCATGCAGTGCTATGTGCAGGCCTATGGCGCGGGTCATGAGGATGTCGTCGTGATGACCGGCTATGGCGCCGTAGCTGCCGTTGGGCCGGCGTTCGTAGCTCAGCATCTCGTCGAGGGCTTCTGAGGCGCGCTCGGTGTACAGTCCTTCTCGCACTACTCTGACGAGGGTGGCGATCACCATTGGCTTGGTGACGGCATTGGTGTGGAAGCCGAGTTTGCGGCTCACACCGCGGGCCACATCTTCGGGCGATGCGGGACGCATGTAGATGTTCTGGTATTCATCGCGTATCTGGAGCAGTATGTAGGGGAGCTGGCCGGCATCGAGACTACGGTTGACCTCGCGTGTCTCGAGTGTGTTGCTCTCTACCACCAAGAGGGCGTCGGCATAATACCGCGCGATTCTGGCGCTGCGCCAGGCCAATATGTCGGCATCGCAATGGCCGCGCCATTGGGCGGCAATCTCAGGGACTCCACCGCTGAGCATCGGGGCGCGGTCAATGACGGTGATGACGCTCCAGTCGGCCCGGGCTCCACGCCCACCTATATCCACTACGGCCAGGTAGCGTCCGGCAATGCGTCGCACAGTGTCGGGGTGACTCCACACTTTCATGCCTCCCGACGGGCGGGAGATGAATCTGATGTCATCAAGCGAGCCGGGACCATCGGGGAGTGTCGATTCCACCTCGCCCACATCCAGCGGGTCGGTGCAGCCTGCGCGAAGGGCCTCGACTTCATAGCGGTCGAAGACGCGGGCGCCTGAATGTGCGAAGGCTTCGGTGTCGTCGCTGGGATATTCGGCGGCCATGCGGGCGTGGTCGGAGTATTTGGCGCGTTCGGCGATATACCAGCTGATGGCCTGCAGCGTGGCGCCGCGCTTGAAGAGTGAGTAGAGATATCGGCCCGATTCGCTGCGGGCTGTATCGGCGTCAGAGTCGCGCCCCTCCCATAGGCGTGTGGCGAGCTGCAGCTCCTCTTCTGCAGTGAGGGGGAGGGTGTATTTCTCAATCTCATACCAGCTCACAAACATGGCCTCGAATTGCGATTCGCCTCGGCGGGCGGCAAGATATTCGTTGTGGAAGAAGTTGCCGGTGCCGTTGGCGGTGCTTTCGTAGACTATCATTGTCAATGGCTGCAGCAGGACACCGCCACAGGCGCTGCGCACTATGTCTTCGGGTGATTTCCCCTCTGTGGCACGCCATATCCCGACTTCGGAGAGATGCACGAGATTGTAGTCGCCCCCACGACAGGAGTCGGGGCGTTCGGCGGTGCCGATCTTTATCTTGCAGTTGCGCTGGGGCACCCGGAAGATGGCTCCGCTACGCCCCACTCCCTCTATCTTTTTCTGCTTGCGTGCATCGGCTTTGAGGGCGCGCTGTTGCTCGGGCGAGTAGAGCAGGGCGGCGGGATAGCGGCGTATCATGCGGTCGAACATATCTTTGATTTCGTCGCTGCCGGCCCCCTGGTGGGCGATGATGAGCGAGTTGAGTCCGGTAGAGTGCATGAGCTGCAGCCAGGCCATATATATCTGTGCGCACGTAGAGCCTCCCCATTGCCGGGCTTTGAGCAGAATCAGGCGCAATGGGCGCCGGGCAAGACGTGCGCGCTCGAAGGCGGCCACAAGGCGCCGCTGCGGGGCGTTGAGCCGGAAGCGCACGTCGGGACCTCCACCTTTATTCTTTATATATACAGTCAAGGCTGCCCAGAACGGAAAGTCGTGGAGCATACGGGTGCGCAGCAGAAGTTCGGCGGTGGCGGTGGGAGATTCACCTCGGGCGCTGGCTGTGGCTGCGATGCTGCCGTGGCGCAGCAGGTCGGCTATGAGTTCTTCGCCGCGCATCGAGTCGGGAAGCCATTGCGTGGGCTGGATATAGTCTGGCAGATCGAGCCGGAAGCGGCGCCCGATGGAGTTGAGGCCGCTGACTGGGTCGAACTCAAGCTGCAGCGCGGCCAGACGCCGGGCATTCTCGGCGAGTATGTCGGCCGCACTGTGCATGTCGGCCCGAGTGCATAGTATGGAATCGGTAATCTCTTTCATGATGGGTTCTGCTGAGGGGTGTGGCAGCTCTGCTGGATGGTGCGGTAGATGAGGGTGCGGCAGGTGCGCGGGGTGAGGTAGAAGGAGGGAGCGGGGGCGTTGACAACCTGCGCCACAGCATCGGCAAGTGTCAGAGCCGCATCGGCAGCCATCATGCGGCTCACTCTGCGCTCTATCTCGGCAAGCATCTGGCGGCGCTGCAGGCTCCTGACAGACCATTGGCCTGACTCGCGGTACTGCCTTATGAGCAGCAGCACACGCTCTTCTGAAATGTAGAATCGGCTCGCAGCCGAGGCGGCGACCTCGGCAAATATCCTGTCGAGGTCAATGATACGCGCATTGCGCACTGCGGCGCGGAAGAGTTTTACGAGCTCGCGGTTTTTCGACTCTGTATAGTCGCATTTATTTCCAAACTTCTTCATAAGGTGGATAAATTTTGAAGGCTTGAGGGGATGCAGCCGGCAAGTGATGCTGGATTGCCTCAAGATTTAGCGTTGCTTATTTAAGTTTAACGTTGCAAAGTTAATAATTTTTTGTCAACAATTATCATAACCATTGATTTTTCGATGATTAATTTTGCATCGTATTCGGCAATCAACTGCCGGAAGTCAGTGATAATCAAAGCAACGCTAAATTTTTAAAAACGCTTGAATTTTATGGAAACACATCGCGAGACACCCCTCGGGCAGACACAGGCAGACCCCGCCACAGATGCGCCGTCCACCTCTACCGATGATAATGCCGGCAACACCGGCAATACTGATAACCCCTTAAACACTGATGAGTATGATGACAAAGACTCTTCTGGTCCGGAAGACAGCGGAAGCGGCACTCCGGATAGTTCTGATGCTGATCGACCGGTTCCGGATTCCGGAGCGGCTGATCGAGAGCCTGGCGGCGAAGGCGACTCCTCCACCGGCAATGACGCCGCCGAAGACTCAGACGGAGATGACAACGGCCAAGGAACTGACGGAGCCGGCGATCCTGGAGAGGGTGATGCCGATGGATCACAGTTTGCCCTGCGATTCCTGTCGAAAGGAGCAGCATCCGGAGCCTCAGTCGCCATCGACGGAAAAAACCGACGGGAATCCCTCGCAGCCATCCTGCTGCGACTGGCCCTGAGCCTGCTGTCGGGCGACACTCCGGCCGACACACTTATCCCCCTGATGGATGCAGCTTTGGCCAACGAACGCCTGCTGAAACTTCAGACCACTCTCGAGCAGGAGCGCAAGGCTGCGGCTGAACGCCTGAGCGAGGCCTCGGCCGAGGCGGCAAAGCGCATCAGCGAGGCAAGAGCCGAGGGTGAGCTGGCCGGACGCAACGCTCTGATCGAGGAGCAGTTGCTGCCACCCCCGATTGGCGCACCCGACCTCAACGCCTCGCCGATGGCGCAGTCGCGCCGACGCACAGCTTCAATCTTCGACCTTGCCGGATTGGCGCGATGACACCTCTGATCTGAAATAAAAATAATCAATTGTGCCGCCCACCCCGTGGGCAAAAAATCATTAAAAGATAGAAACAATTATGAGTTCTAACGTACCTGGCAGCCCCGCCACAGTATCGGCTGCCGCCGAAGCCACCGGAGGCCTTAATGCCGGAAATTTCATTGAGTCTGAAATCGATGAGCAGCTCTTCAGATTTAACTCTGACGACACCCCGCTGATGAACCTCATGCTCCGCGCCAAGCGTGTGAAGGTGAATTCGCCCGAAGTAGACCACTACATGATCGATGAGCCGATCGCCACCATGAAGACGGCCGAGGCCATTGCCGCCTCGCAGCAGTCGCAAAGCGTGCTGCCGCTCGAGCCTAATCAGCAGAATATAGCACGCCCCTACACTACCCTGCTGGTGCATGGAGTGGATGGCTACACCCCCGACGGACAGGAGACCACCCCCGGAAAATGGCTGATGCTCTTCGTCATCGACCACGACACAACCTCGGGCAATCCGGTGGTGAGGTCTATCAATGGGCCGCGCATCAATCCCTCCGACGAGCTCACCACAATGCCGAAAATCCCGGCCGGCACCACTCTCACAATCCTTGCCAATTCGCTGTATGAGACTCAGAAGGAGGTGGACCCCGACATCATCGTGCCGCAGCCCTCGCGCATCTTCCTGCAGAAGCGCGGCATGAACCAGGTGGTGAGCGATTATTTCGAGTCGCAGCGCAAGCGATTGCCATTCTCAAAGGCAGTCATCGCCGAGCAGGCTATCGCGAATTTCAAAGTGAGAGGCAACCGAACCCTCTGGGCCGGACGCCCGGGTAAATTCAAGGTGAATGTGCCGAAAATGGGCATGCAGTATATCTACACCACCGAGGGTCTGCGCTGGCAGTTCAAGCGTGAACTGCAGCATCAGGGGCGATGGACTGTAGAGCGCATCATCGGTCTGGCGAAGATGTTCTTCACCGGCGAAGACGTGCCGAAGACTGCCCTGCTGCTGGCCGGTAAGAATCTGCTTGAACAGATTCAGTGCATCGACTATTCCGCACATCCCGAAATCCAGATTACTACCAAGGAGAATGCCATGGGATGGGTGGTGACGAATTTCCATACAGTATTCGGCGATATCGAAATCAAACGCGAGCCCACTCTCGACCGCCTCGGATGGAGCAACTCGGGTGCACTCATCGGTGAAGACCGCCTCGTGCACTACGTCTACTCAGCCGAACACTCCTTCTCCGACCGGGTCGGAGGCGAGGAGGCCGTACGCAACGGTATCCTCATCTGGGACGCTGTCGCCCTGAAGGGCTCTTGCCATATCTGGATCGATGGCGAGGGTATGGCTTCGGGAGCCGAGCAGATTCTGATGTGGGATTCGCCCGAAGAGCCCCCGGTGGATAAGAATGGCTCAACCTACTATCTGCTCTGCGATTGCCCGGGCATCGGTGATGACGCCCGTTTGGGACAAACCTGGCATGGCGTCAACACCAACGTCGGCAGCGGCAGCGATATGAAGGTAGTGGCCTCATGGTCGAGAGTTGAATAAGACGCCCCCTGACACCCAATCTCTATGCGCCAGTCCTGGAATACCCATCCAGGCACTTCAGGACTGGCGTCTATTATATAAATCCATAACTCAATTCGCTATGAAGATATATGCACTCTATGGTCTAATGGAGTATATGGCCCGAATCCCTGTAGGAGGCACATTCGTGGATGTGCACTTCACAGGGGGCCAGCTCTCAGGCTACGGCATACGCCCGGCCACATATTCTACCGACGACCCCGTCATGCAACGCCTCATCGAGCGTTCGCAGCTCTATCGGTCGGGCAAAATCACCCTCTACCGCAAGGTCTGACCCAATCCTGTCAGCCATCACCGATGAGCATCATAACACTCGCACATCTCACCGATCTCGTGGCATTGTGCCTTGGAGAGTTCCCCGACTGCCGGATTGCTCCGGCAGCCGGCTCTCTCCAATCTTCACTTGCGGAGATGATAGAGCCTCCGCTACCGAGCATTGCACGCGAAATCACCCTCTCGGCTGAGTTATCACAATTTACCGAACCCAAAGACTTCACCCTCCATGCCGCCACGACCATCACGATAACCAACAACAAAGTAGCCACAATCACCCTCCCCGATGATTTCTGCCGGCTGCACTCAGTGCAATTCGACAGCTGGCCCCATCCCCTCTCCGAAGACCGTCGAGGCGACCCGCTTCGCGAGTCATTAGCCGAATCCGCGCCACCATGGCTCGCACAACGCACCCTGCGCCCCTGGCTACGCCTCACCCTGCAAACCGGCACCCACATCCTGACCTGCGCCCCAGCCTCCGCCCCTCCCACAACAGCCAACTACATCCCCCTCCCCGAATACGACCCCTCCACCCGACGCCTACTGAACTTCGACGAAGCCCTCCTCCCCCTCCTGACCCAGCGCCTATGCCAATCCCAGCCATAAGCAGCGGAGCGCACAAGCCCGAAAAAGGCAGTGTGAGCGCGGAAGCGCGAAATGGCAGCCAGCCGAAGCGCAGCCGAAAAAGGCAGCGCAAGGGCGGAAGCCCGAAAAGGCAGCCAGCCGAAGCGCAGCCGAAAAAGGCAGTGTGAGCGCGGAAGCGCGAAAAGAAGAATTAACAATATTTAACAAAATCACCACCCTGATTAATTGGCATTTTGCCCAAATTTTAGTAAATTTGCAAAGATTTCCGGAGGGGACATTGCGTCTCCTCCGAATTTATTATATATATCGCTCCCGAATCCGGCCAGAAGCCGGAAGCATCACCCGCGCGGCCATGCGGGAGCAACGACTATTTATTCACTGGTCTGCACATGCCGGGAGCAAACAAAGGCATCACCCGACAAGCCGCCCGGCCGCTATGCAGCCCCCCAATCGACAGGATTGCTTTATGATAGATAAACAGAAACTCTCAGATTTCGTCAACGAGGCTCTGGCCGACACCGACTGCTTCCTCACTGACCTCACCGTATCGGCCGACAACGACATCGTAGTCGAGATTGACTCTGACGGCTCAATCGACATCGACTTCTGCAGCGCCCTCTCACGACGCATCGAGGAGGCTTTCCCGCGCGATGAGGAGGACTACACTCTCGAAGTGGGCTCTGCCGGCATCACCGCCCCCTTCAAAGTGCGCCGCCAATGGGAAAAGAACATCGGCAACGACATCGAAGTCTACACCCGCGACGGCAAGAAATTGCTCGGCTGCCTGACACGCCTCACCGACGATGCCGCCGTAATCGAGACCGAACAGAAAGTGCGCCGCGAAGGCATGAAGCGCCCCGTCCTGGAGCGCCTGGAAATGGAAATCCCATTCGCCGACATCCGCCGAGCCAACTACGACCTGCAATTCTGAGGCCGCCGGCCGCCCCTCCCCGAGCGAGTGCGAGCGCGGAAGCGCGAAAAGAAAGCGCAGCCAGCCCGAAAACCGCAGCGCCAGCCGGGAAAAGCCAGCAAGCCCGAAAGCAAAAGGCAGTGTGAGGGCGGAAGCCCGAAAAAAAGCAGCGAAGCCCGAAAAAAAGCAGCGGAAGCCCGAAAAAAGCAGCGGAAGCCCGAAAGAAGAAGAAAAAGCATAATCCAAAATATTTACCCCCACAAAAAAATAAATCCAGATAAAACATATATGGCAAAAAAAGCTGAAAGCGTAAACATGGTCGACCGCTTTGCCGAGTTCAAGGAATACAAGAACATCGACAAAACCACCATGATTTCCGTACTTGAAGAATCATTCCGTAACGTCCTGGCCAAAATGTTCGAGACCGACGAGAACTTCGACGTCATCATGAACCCCGACAAGGGCGACTGCGAGATCTATCAGAACCTCGAAGTCGTGGAGGATGGCGCCGTAGTCAACACCAACCGCCAGATCTCCCTCACCGACGCACGCGAGATTGACCCCGAATGCGAGGTGGGAGAAGATGTGACCAAACAGATCTTCTTCGAGAAATTCGGCCGCCGCGCTATCCTCAACCTCCGTCAGACACTGCAGACAAAAATCCTCGACCTGCAGAAGGATGCAATCTTCAATAAATTCAAGGAGAAAGAGGGCGAAATCATCATCGGCGAGGTTCACCAGATCTGGAAACGCGAGATGCTCCTCATCGATGAGGAACAGAATGAACTCCTCATGCCCAAAGAGGAGCAGATCCCCGGCGACTTCTTCCACAAGGGCGACATGGTGCGCGCTATCGTCAAGCGCGTCGATAACCCCAACAATAACCCCAAAGTCATCGTGAGCCGCACCGACGAGCGATTCATGCGCCAACTCTTCGAGCAGGAGGTGCCGGAAATCCACGACGGTCTGGTCACCATCAAGGCCGTGGCCCGCAAACCCGGCGAGCGCGCAAAGGTGGCCGTAGAGTCTTACGACGAACGCATCGACCCCGTAGGCACTTGCGTCGGCATCAAGGGCTCGCGCATCCACGGCATCGTGCGCGAACTCCGCAATGAGAATATCGATGTCATCTCCTATACCTCCAACCCCTCGCTCTTCATCCAGCGTGCGCTTAGCCCGGCTAAAATCTCATCTATCCGCATCAACGAGGAGGAGAAGAAAGCCGAGGTATTCCTCCACCCCGAAGAGGTGAGCCTCGCCATCGGCAAGGGTGGCCTCAATATCCGCCTGGCCACTCAGCTCACCGGATATCAGATTGATGTCTACCGCGACCTCGAGGAGGGCGAAGAGGATATCTACCTCGATGAATTCCGCGACGAAATCGACGGTTGGGTCATCGAGGCTCTCAAGGACCTCGGCCTCGGCACCGCCAAGGCCGTGCTCAACGCCGACCCGAAAATCCTCGAGCAGGCCGACCTTGAGGACGACACGCTCGAGAATGTGCGCAACATCCTGCGCGCCGAGTTTGAGGACTGATTGTTTTTCCCCATTCCCCGGCTCTCGCCGCTGCATACCACCGCGGTTCGAGGGGGATTCAGGATGGATCCGCTCTTCGGGGTTTTAAACAGATTATATGCGACAAAAAATAAGCAAGTTAGCTAAAGAATTAAACGTAAGCGTCTCGACTGCCGCCGACTTCCTCCGCAAGAATGGTGTGGAGGTGGCCGCCGATGCCCTCAACGCCCGCATCGACGAACGCGCTGTGGCAATGCTGCAGAAGGAATTCTCAAAAGACGCCAGTGTGAAAGCCAGAATCGATAAGGAGCGCGAGGTGAAACGCGCCGCAGCCGCCAAAGACCGCGCCGAAGAAATCGCTGCCGAAGAGGCGGCCGCGCGAAAGACGGCCGCCGAAAAAGCAGCTCGCGAAAAGGCTGCCAAAGAGGCTGCCGATGCCCGCGCAAAAGCTGAGGCTGAGGCCGAGGCAAGACTCCGCGCACAGGCTGAGGCTGAAGCCGCCGCCCGACGCGCCGCCGAAGCCCGCGCAAAGGCCGAGGCTGACGCCGCCCGACGCGCCGCCGCCGAAAAGGCCGCCAACGAAAAGGCCGCCAACGAAAAGAAAAATAACGAGATTACAAATGGCCAGCAGCAGAAGCCGCAGCCTAACCCACAGAATAAACCTCAATCCGAGGAAGTGAATAAAATCAACATCGACCACGTAGAGACCGTAGTGCCCGAAACTCCCCAACTCAGGGTTGTGGGCAAGATTGACCTCAACGCTATCAATCAGAGCACACGCCCCAAAAAGAAGTCTAAGGAGGATCGCCGCAAAGAACGCATCGAAAAATCGCGCGCTCAGAATGGTCAGGCACAGCCCGGCTCACAGGCCGCAGGCTCCGACCGTCGGAAACGCACCCGCATCGGTAAAGAGAAAATCGATGTCGAGAAGGCCGGCCAGCAGGTAGGCCCCGGACAGGACCGCCGCGCCAAAAATTCCCAGCAGGGTGGCCCGGCACGCGCCGGCCAGCAGGGTGGCGGACGCAACCAGCAGGGGGGCGGACGTGGTGGCGACCAGCAGGGCCGCGGACGCAACCGTGGCAACAACCGCAACCAGCAGCCCCAGGAGGTGCGCTCCGAAGACGTGCAGAAGCAGGTCAAGGAGACTCTGGCTCGCCTCACCAACAAGTCTACCAAAAAGAGCGTCAAGTGGCGTAAGGAGAAACGCGATGAGGCCCACAACCGCGAACTCGCCCAGGCTGAACGCGAGGCAGCTGAAAGCCGCATCATCAAAATCACTGAGTTTGTCACCGTCAGCGACCTGGCAAACCTCATGGATATCCCCGTCAACCAGATCATCGCCACATGCATGAATCTCGGCGTGATGGTGTCAATCAACCAGCGTCTCGACGCCGAGACCATCAACATCGTGGCCGAAGAATTCGGGTTCTCTACCGAATACGTCTCGGCCGAAGTCTCCGAGGCTATCGCCACCGAAGAGGATAAGGAGGAGGATCTCGTGGCTCGTCCGCCGATTGTGACCGTCATGGGCCACGTCGACCACGGTAAAACTTCGCTGCTCGACCATATCCGCAACGCCAATGTAATCGCCGGTGAGGCAGGCGGTATCACCCAGCATATCGGTGCATACAACGTCACCCTCAGCGACGGACGCCACATCACCTTCCTCGACACCCCGGGCCACGAGGCATTCACCGCAATGCGTGCGCGCGGTGCTAAGGTCACTGACCTGGCTATCATCATCGTCGCTGCCGACGACAATGTCATGCCGCAGACAATCGAGGCCATCAACCACGCCTCGGCCGCAGGTGTCCCCATGGTATTCGCCATCAACAAAATCGATAAACCCGCTGCAAACCCCGACAACATCAAGCAGGAACTCGCCAACATGAACTACCTCGTCGAGGAATGGGGCGGCAAATACCAGAGCCAGGACATCTCTGCCAAGAAGGGAATCGGTGTCGATGAGCTCATGGAGAAGGTGCTCCTCGAGGCCGAGATGCTCGACCTCAAGGCCAACCCCAACCGCCTCGCCATCGGCTCTGTCATCGAGTCAAGTCTCGACAAGGGACGCGGCTACGTGGCTACTGTGCTCGTGCAGAACGGCACACTCCGCGTAGGCGATGTCGTGCTCGCCGGAACTCACTACGGCAAGGTGAAGGCCATGTTCAACGAGCGTAACCAGCGCATCAAGGAGGCCGGTCCCGCAGTCCCCGTACTCATCCTCGGCCTTAACGGCGCTCCACAGGCCGGCGACACATTCAATGTGCTCGAGACCGAACAGGAGGCCCGCGAAATCGCCGGCAAGCGCGAACAGCTGCAGCGCGAACTCTCGCTCCGCACCAAGAAGCGCCCCGGTCTCGAAGAACTCGGCCGACGCCGCGCACTCAACGACTTCCACGAACTCAACCTCGTGGTCAAAGGCGACGTCGACGGCTCTATCGAAGCCCTTTCAGACTCCCTCATCAAGCTCTCCACACCCGAAATCCAGGTCAATGTGCTGCATAAGGGTGTCGGCGCAATATCTGAGTCCGATGTCACTCTGGCAGCCGCATCCGACGCCATCATCATCGGATTCCAAGTGCGCCCCTCGGCCGCCGCACGCCGCGAGGCCGACAAGGAGGGCGTAGAAATTCGACTCTACTCCGTCATCTATAAAGCCATCGAAGAGGTCAAAGACGCAATGGAGGGACTCCTCTCACCCGAAATCAAAGAGGAGATCACCGGCAACGCCGAAGTACTCCAGACCTACCACATCTCGAAAGTCGGCACCATTGCCGGAGCAATCGTGCGTGACGGCAAGATCAAGAGCAAGTCGAAAGTGCGCGTAGTCCGCGACGGCATCGTAATCTACACCGGCGAACTCGGCTCACTCAAGCGCTTCAAAGACGACGTCAAGGAGGTAATCAGCGGCTACGACTGCGGTCTCTCAGTACAGGGCTACAACGACATCCGCGAAGGCGACATAATCGAAGCCTTCGAAGAAGTAGAAGTAAAGAAAACCCTCTGACCCGCCCCACCAGCCCGG
>OFFN01000366.1_pt1 | contig 41437 bp, 40 predicted proteins | sample 1521381 | NCBI WGS metagenome assembly OFFN01 (sample SAMEA3504112, study PRJEB24116) | mouse gut metagenome | biome: mouse gut; feature: mouse-associated habitat; material: faeces | place: Denmark | collected 2011 | reverse complement strand
CCGCCCTCCGCTACGCGTCGGACGGGGATAGTAACACCCCCGAGCCTTCGGCTCTCAGCTATTTGAACCGCATTGCACAGAGCGTGCGTCCCTATATTTTGGGATTCTGCACCCTTCCTACATCTGGAATGCGCAGGCACTCCGTGGTATACGCGATACAAAAATATGCATTTTAAACAGAAGTTCCAAAAGATTAAACGGAGTAACGGGTCGCGTTTCACGACCTGTTACCCCGTTCGGGATTGAAATGATTAAAATAACTCTTTTAAGAGGTTGTCTAAGAAGTATTTATTTACCAGGCGAAATCAAAAGTTTCCTCTTCACTGCCCCATTCGTCAGTTGAAACGGTTGTCAACTTTATCGGCATATTCCCGGCATTTAATGTCCATGAGAATGTTTTGTTCCAACTATAGGTATCTTCTTCCGGATCAAATCTCACGTAATCATTTGATACAGGGAGCTGTCTTGTTGCCTTACCGAGCAGACCGGCAAAATATGCATATTCCATTTCATCCATATCAATACCGAAAGTATCATCAAAAAGCATTATACAGCCCTTGTTTTCAATCGCTGAAGAACCATAACCGATTTTATAGTCACCGCCGCAGTTATCTTCTTCAGAGCGAACTTTTACTGATGTGACATTGCCATCAGTATAGGTTATGTCGGTCACCTCATTTCCGCCTTCGGTACGTTTCATTTTTGTAAGCCGACCGTCTGAATTGTATTCAAACCACCATTCTTCAATATCACCATCACTTTCAATCTGCCTGCAATATTTTGTAAAACCTGCATCGTTGAGCAACAGATTGAACACATACCTATCCTCGTCATCTTCCACCTGCATAACGACATCATAAGAATCAGCACGTCCGATGCCGGGATAAGCAAATGTGATTCTTATCCCGTCTTCCGAATCATTCATCGAGACAACACGTCCATCGGCACCCTTTATTATATTCAATGTACCTACCTTTGATGGTAATCCGGCAGTGAAAACGTTTGATGGATTTACGACAATCCCGGGCTTGTTCCCTCCACCCGGGACATTATCGTCATCGTCATCATCACTGCATGATACGAACCCTGCGCCGCACGCAACAGCAGCCAAGGCAATTCCTGTAAATTTCAAAAAATTCATTTCTGTAAATGTTTTTATGTCCTCCCGTCTCAAAAGGACGTATTATAAATTTTAATTGTGAGGGCGAGACGTGTCATATCTGATGATATGACACCCCAATCAGATCATACACGGTTTATTCAAATATCGGGGTTGGCTTTGGCTATGCCGGTCAGATTTGTCAGTAGCAGCAGGTATACCATCAGGATAAGGGCTGCGACGATGATGTAGGTTATGACCGAAAAATCGAAAAGCGCAAAAATGACATTGAATGAAATCCCGATAAAGAGAGTTGCCAAAGAGAGTACCCTAATATTGACTCCGACATTGGACGAGTTATATTTTATGCCGAAGCCGAACAGAAGTGTCACTAACGTAAGCACTCCTCCGCCTGTTGCAACGCACCATTTACAGGAGTCTGCTCCGGGAATCTGCCACAGCGCAAGAGCAGCGAGCAGGGCGATAACTGTACAGATAATCGCTTTTGGAATGTTGAGTTTCATTGTCCGAGTATTATTATCTTGTTGATTTCCGGAATATTTTTCGCGAATTGCCATGACTGCATCCCTGCCCGCCAAAGGAGGGTCTCGCCGGCAATTTTTCCGCGCTTTATCAGTTCGCTTACCTGCTGCGGGGTGAGGGCGCCTACCTGCAATCCGTCGATTACCGCATACCATTCAAAGCGGGCTGCGGGCTGAGTGACGGCGCTTTGACCGACGGCATTTTGTCCGGTAGTCCCGGCATTCACACCGGCAACGGCGGTGTTGTTCATGACATGGTTCATGGTGCTGACCATCTGTTGTGCCAGACTGAGTCCGAGGCCAAACTCCACAAGTCGGTCAATACTGCTGAAATCTGTTGACATATATAAAGAAAGGTTTTTGATTGATTAATGAAGTTTTTACAGCCGTTGCTACGGCAATGGAGGCGGCATCGCACCGGGAGTCGCGCCCGGCACGGGAGGGGGAACAGTCGGGAAAAGCGGCTGCAGTTCGGCCACCTGCCCTGCGGGAGTCCACGCGGGCATACCCTGCGCCCATACCATCGTTGCGGGGTCAATGCGTCCCTGCTGCACGAGTGGCTGAAGCTGAGATACTTTGTACGGACCGCTTTGCTGTCCGCCAAGCACAACGTAGTACGATGTCTCCGATGCGCAGGGCACGGGCGGAGGTGTCGCACCCTGTTGCGCGGGTGGCTGCTGCCAGTATTGGTTCATGGTTGCGCCCATATTGTTGACCATGCCGGCCATCTGATTGCCAAGGGCGCCGCCTACGGCCATATCGGTCATAAACTGAGCGGGGTCGATACCGCTTGAACCGGAACCGCCGCCCCAGCCTCCTCCTGAGCCAAGATTCTGAGCCGCAGTCTGAATCACGTCGGCCTGCCGGTCAAGAGCATGGGCACCGATAAACTGCGTTTCGGTCTGCAATCGCTGCGCACGCTGAGCCTCCTCGCGCTGGATACGGGCTGTTTCGGCTACGTTTTCGGCATTGATACGCTGCATGTCGTTCATATTCCTGATATTGGCGGCCGTCTGCGCATGGATAGTCGAAGTCTGCTGCACGGCTGTGACATCGCGCAATTCGAGATAGCCGGCCGACTCCTTGTCGACTTCAATGCTCGAGATGTCGAGACGCGATAGCGTGACGGCAAAATCCTCAAAATCCTCTTTCAGGCGCGGAAGCACAATATCGTTGATAGCCTCAATCTTACGCTCTATCTGAAGAACAGGAATACCGTGGTCGGCAGGAGCGTTTACGACGGCTGATTTCACGCGCCGTATCACTGCGTCGCGGACCTGTTCCTTAAAACGCTGGAGCGAAAAGTCGATCAGCCCATGGGCATAAACGAACTTCTTAGCGTCGGCGACACGGAAATTGATACTGCCCCTGACGGCCATAGGCACGGCGTAATCAAGGAACCGCGGGTCGAACACATCGAAAAACGGGATGGCGAACTTAATGTTGATTATGCCGGACGTATTGATAAAATACACCTCGGCCTGAAACGGGGACTCGCCACCGAATGCCATGCCTACAAGCGACGAGAGCACCGGGAAATTGGCGGTCCGGATAGTGTCGTCATACGGACCCTCGATAATGTCGAGACTCTGCCCCTGCTGCTTGTATACGAACACAGCCGACTCGCCGGCCTTGACGCGTAGCGAGGAGCCGTAGCGTATGGCATTCTCGCGGGTAGTGGAATTGACCTCCTGTCCGGCAGGACGCCATTTCCATACAAGATAGTCATCTTCATCGCAGCGGATCACATTAATCATTCCGCCGCTTTTACCTCTTCCGAACAGTCCCATACGCGTTATGCCTTGATTTTGAATTTACTTGCTGTTTCTTCGATTTCGCGGAGCAACCCCGGGTCGTCCTTGAGCACGATTCTCGCTTTTATAAGGATTTCTACGGCCTTATTCTTATACGCCTTGGCAATTGTCTTTTCCATTTTATCAGAATTCATCATCCACGAGTATTGGGAATTTGTAGCACAAGTCGTGAATAAATCCAGAATATCGGTTTTATTTGTCGGAACGGGGAAATTCTTTATGGCCATAGCCTGCGCGTCAGTCACCTTATCATGATAAATAGAGCCATTAAGCGATGATATATACATATTTAAAAGTCCATTGCCTTTTTTCGGAGCGTTCTCCGCTTTTTCACGGGCTTCCTCGATTTTTCGTGCAAGCCGCTCAGACGCTGTACCCTGATTTCCGGCCATTCCGATTGGATATTCATATCCGCATTCGGGACACGATGTGGCGAGTTGCTTTACCGGAGCGTTGCAATGAGGACAACGGTCAAGTGCGTTGCGTTTCTGTGGTGATGATGCCGGAGCAGCTGCGCGCATTGCGGCCAATTTTGCAGCCTCCGCTGCGCTCTGCTCTTGTTTTTGCATGCGTGAAAGTTCCTGACGCCGCTCGTAGAGACGGGCTTCGAGCACCATGACAAATTCATCCATAGCCACACCTTCGGCCTGTGCGTTGCGTATGAGCACCTGACGCTCGAGGTCGCTGATTTCGCCGTCGGCCACCGCCGAAGTTATAAGGGCATTGAGTTTTTCGGAGAATCCGTTGGAATTGCCGGCAGCAGGCGTTGCCGCCGGAGCGGCCGGAGCCGGATTAGCCCACGGTACAGGGGGAGCGGCCGGACGAGGTATCTCCGGGGCGAACAGGGCCGCGACTTTGGCGACTTGCCCTGCCGGGCGCCATTCGCTCATACCCTCGATATATACGTAAGTATCACGCGTGAGAGAGCCTTGCTGTATCATTTCAATAAGTGTGGCCTTTTCGTATGGGCCGTAGGTCGTGCCGTTGACAGCCACAAGGACGCTTAGACTTTCAGCCGGTGCAGGGACCACGGGGGGTGGCGGAGTGCGGAGCGGATTACGGCGCAAAGAGTCGGCTGCTTTGTCGACGCTCTTGTCAACCGCTTTGTCGACAACGTCGCCCGCGGCTTCATTGATGAGTTTGTCAGCCACAGTTCCGGTAATGCTGTCAGGGAGATAGTCGCCTATTACATTTCCGGCAACATTTTTAATCATTTTCTTCAAGAGACCCATAGATATTGTATTTTAAGGTGATAATGACATTTTAGAAAATCGGGAAAGATGTTATGCGAAGTTATATCAAATGTGCCGCAATTCATAAGTCCATTTTGTTCCAATTTAATCCAATTATATCCACTGCGTCATGAAGATTTACGTTACACCGGATTACAGGCGGTATCAACATAAAAATCTGTTCAAAAAAGTTTTGGAAAATTCAGTTTAAGGTATTGACACGTAAGGAAAAATATTGTATCTTTGTGACGATTTTTGCACAGTTGTCACGTTGTAGGTGACAATCAATTGATAAACAAAAACATAGAGATGATAAACATTACTTTTCCCGATGGTTCGGTAAAGCAGTTTGAAGCAGGCGTAACGCCGCTTCAGATAGCAGAAAGCATAAGCCCGCGTCTGGCTCAGGATGTCCTTGCAGCCTCAATCAACGAAGAAGAATGGGACCTGACACGCCCCGTCACTTCCGACGCGTCAATCAAACTTTTCAAATGGGATGACCCGGAAGGCAAGCACGCATTCTGGCACAGTTCGGCCCACCTTCTTGCAGAAGCGCTCCAGGAGCTCTTCCCCGGCGTAAAGTTCGGTATCGGTCCGGCAATCGAAAACGGATTCTATTACGACATCGACCCCAACGGCCACAATATAACAGCCGCCGATTTCGGTAAAATCGAGGCCAAGATGATAGAACTCGCCCAGCGCAAGGAAGAAATCAAGCGCGCCGACATATCGAAAGCCGATGCGCTCAAACTTTTCGGCGACCGCGGCGAAGAATACAAATGCGAGCTCATCTCGGAACTCGAAGACGGCCATATCACCACATATACTCAGGGCAACTTCACCGATCTGTGCCGCGGCCCGCACATCCCCACCACAGCTCCCATCAAGGCTGCGAAGGTAATGTCGCTTGCCGGCGCATACTGGCGCGGCGACGAGAAACGCAACCAGCTTGTGCGCGTCTACGGTATCACCTTCCCCAAGAAGAAGATGCTCGACGAATATCTCGCCCTGCTTGAAGAAGCCAAAAAACGCGACCACCGCAAACTCGGCAAGGAGATGGAACTTTTCGCATTCTCACAGAACGTGGGCGCCGGCCTGCCCCTGTGGCTCCCGAAAGGCGCCGCATTGCGCGACCGCCTCGAGCAGTTCCTCCGCAAGATACAGAAACAGTACGGCTACCTGCAGGTAATCACCCCGCACATCGGCAACAAAATGCTGTATGTGACCTCAGGCCACTACGCAAAATACGGCAAGGACTCATTCCAGCCCATCCACACTCCGGAAGAGGGCGAGGAATACCTGCTCAAGCCGATGAACTGCCCCCATCACTGCGAGATATTCAAGGCATTCCCCCGTTCGTACCGCGAATTGCCCCTGCGTCTGGCAGAATTCGGAACAGTATACCGCTACGAACAGAGCGGTGAGCTCCACGGACTGACACGCGTGCGCGGATTCACTCAGGACGATGCCCACATATTCTGCGCCCCCGACCAGATAAAGGAAGAATTCCTCAAGGTGATGGACATCATCTTCTACATCTTCAAAGCATTGAAATTCGACAACTTCGAGGCCCAGATTTCACTCCGCGACCCGAAGAACAAAGAGAAATATATCGGTTCGGACGAGAACTGGCACCTTGCAGAGACCGCCATCATCGAGGCCTGCGAGGAAAAAGGACTCAAAGCCCGCAAAGAACTCGGCGAAGCCGCATTCTACGGTCCCAAACTCGACTTCATGGTCAAGGATGCCATCGGCCGCCGCTGGCAGCTCGGCACAATCCAGGTGGACTACAACCTCCCCGAGCGCTTCCAGCTCGAATATACAGGCGCTGACAACCAGAAGCACCGTCCGGTGATGATACACCGCGCTCCTTTCGGCTCGATGGAACGTTTCGTGGCCGTACTCTTAGAGCACACCGCAGGCAAATTCCCCCTGTGGCTCGCCCCCGAACAGGCTGTCGTGCTCCCCATCAGCGAGAAATTCAATGATTACGCATTCGAGGTGGCAAAAGAACTATCGGCTCGCGACATCCGCGCCGAGGTCGACGACCGCAACGAGAAAATCGGCAAGAAAATCCGCGACAACGAGCTCAAAAGAATACCCTATATGCTCATTGTAGGTGAAAAAGAAGCTGAAAACGGTGAAATTTCTGTAAGAAAACAGGGTGAAGGTGATAAAGGTATGATGAAAATTGCTACCTTTGCAGACGAAATCACTCGAGAAATCGAAAATATGATCAACCAATAAATCATTAATGGATAAAAAGCCCAATCAAGCCGGCGCTCCGCGTCCGCAACACAACAACGGGACAGCACGTCCCCCCTATCAATCGCAACAGCCCCGGCCGGGAGGTCGTGACGCATCGCCCCGCCGCGGAGATGTACGCGGTAAGGAAAACAAAGACCAACACGCTATCAACGAGCGCATACGTGCCCGTGAGGTGCGACTGGTAGGCGACAATGTGGAGAACGGCGTGGTTTCCATACAGGAAGCCCTGCGCATAGCCGATGATTTAGGTCTCGACCTGATTGAGATTTCTCCCAACGCCGAGCCGCCGGTATGCCGCGTGCTCGACTATCAGAAGTTCCTGTACCAGCAGAAAAAGCGTGTCAAGGAGCAGAAAGCCAAGCAGACCAAGGTCGTAGTGAAAGAGATACGATTCGGTCCGCAGACCGACGACCATGACTACAACTTCAAGCTGAAGCATGCCGTCAGCTTCCTTCAGGAAGGGTCGAAAGTAAAGGCTTACGTGTTTTTCAAAGGCCGCTCAATCCTGTTCAAGGAGCAGGGCGAGGTACTTCTGCTCAGATTTGCCAACGACCTTGAGGAATACGGCAAAGTGGAACAGATGCCTTTGCTCGAAGGAAAACGCATGATAATCATGCTGACACCAAAGAAAAAATAAGCCACGAGATGGCTAATCAATAATCAACCGAATTAATAATTCATTTAAACTCAAAAAAATGCCTAAGGTTAAAACTAACTCCGGTGCCAAAAAGAGGTTCGCCCTTACCGGATCAGGAAAAATCAAGAGAAAACATGCTTTCAAGAGTCACATCTTGACCAAGAAGACCAAGAAGCAAAAACGTAACCTCACACATTTCAGCACAGTTGCCAAAGCCGACGAAGCAAGCGTAAAAGCTCTGCTCGGTCTCAAGTAACGGATGCCGTAAAAGAAGGGTACAAAATTTAATTCGTGATATTACATTATTATTAACCGAGTGATTAGCCCAAAAGAGCAGAGTAAGAAGGCTCAGCCGCTAACATTCAAAAAGCACAACAACAATGCCAAGATCAGTAAATCATGTAGCTTCAAGAGCTCGTCGTAAAAAAATCCTGAAACTTACCCGTGGTTACTACGGATGCCGCCGCAACGTATGGACCGTAGCCAAAAACACATGGGAAAAAGGTTTGACATACGCATACCGCGACCGCAAAGACAAAAAGCGCAACTTCCGCGCCCTGTGGATTCAGCGTATCAATGCCGCTGCCCGCATGGAGGATCTTTCATACTCAAAACTGATGGGTCTTATCCACAAGTCAGGTATCGAAATCAACCGCAAAGTTCTTGCCGACCTCGCTCTCAACAATCCCGCAGCTTTCAAGGCTGTAGTTGAAAAGGTAAAGAACGCGTAAAGATACATCCCAACCCAACCCCCGAAGCGCTGACCACTCCCCATTTCCCCAGGTCAGCGCTTCATTTTTTTATGCCATGGCCACATTCAATTGCAGGGATGTATCGCATAACTAATAATTAGCAGCAAAAGTCGCATCAAATTGTAGGGACAGATTCACTGCCGTTTCTTCGGTGAATTAAGATGAACAGGAACACCCTCCAATCTGCATAAGCTATCCTTACATAATGTCTCCCGATATGAAGCGGATTGATGATGCCTACGGCAACATCACGCAGCATTATGCATCTCATCACGGCCAAAGCGCTTTCGCGCCATGACCGGGTTAATCATATGGAAGATGCCTGCGGCATCGTAGCTACCCGATGCCGGTTACTTAAGTTCCTAATGTCTTATTCAGCAGCTTTGTATCTCGCCGGTCATCCGATGTGCCTTTTCGAGAAATTCATTAAGTAAACCGCATGGCACAGACCGTGCGTCACAATGCTGTTTACTTAAGGCCGAGAGAGTGTTGCAAAACTCAAAATATACCAACGAATTTGTAGGGACGCGATTCATCGCGTCCGCGCCCGAATGACATAACATTCTAAATATCACAGTATAGCGCGGACACGATGAATCTCGTCCCTACAAATTCGCTGTGACTTTTGACCGTTTATTATAGTTTTGCAACACCCTCTTAGATGATTAAGCAAACAGCATTGCCGTGCGTTCCTACTATTGGAAGTTTTGCAACAACTTGAATGGAATATCGAATTTTGACATAACCATGTAGTGACGCCATCTGGTCTCTACACTGCCATCCATCCGCTGAACGGCAGTGCGCGAAACGTGTGTTCATACTTTTTTTGGGAGATTTGTGACGACTTTCCCAAATAAAGATTAATGACAGGAAAATTTAAACAAATCGGAAAGCCGGAGTGTTATTATATCAAAATTAAGATACATAAAGTTAATTTAAAATAAGAGACTTAGTATCGGGAGTCTTCAAATACGCGACTCCGATTATAGGAATTTTCGAAGAGTTTGAATCGAGGTTGAATAAAATATATAATCAACATACTGTTTAACTAATCTATTTAAGTTATGAAAGCCTTAAAAATGAATTATTGGGGACACACTAAATTATGGTGGCTTGTTCTTTGCGTAGGCATTTTACTCGTAATCGGCGGATTTGCCTATTGGTTTTGGCCGGCAGCAGGCTATGCGATTGCTTCACAGATATTCGGCTGGCTGCTCGTGCTGACAGGAATCGTACAATTATGCGTATCGGCGGGAGTCAACCGCCCACGTGGCTGGGGATGGTGGCTTGCCGGCGGCGTAATCGACCTGTTCATCGGGTTTATGCTTGTACGGAGTATCATACTTTCGGAATTCGTATTCCCCTATTTCCTTGCATTCATCTTCATCTTCTGGGGCATCAGCGCCCTGATAAGCGGCATCAGCCAGCGACAACGCAAATACTGGTGGCTGTATCTTATCAACGGAGTGCTTCTGCTTCTGATTGGATTCTTCTTCATCGAAGCCGGTTATCTCCAGGACATGATGATGGTAAGTTTCCTCGCCGCCCTCGCATTCATCTATTGGGGATTTGCAATAGCAATGACCGCTTATGACATGCGTCCCACCGACAACGACAACCAGTAGACCACAACGACAGGCATGCGCCTGAACGACACTATGCTATCGGCGTAAGATGTCGCACCGCAAGTCTATATGAATAAAAAAAGATACCGCTCTTCAAGCCGATGACCTGAAAAGCGGTATTTTTTTGGATACGACTATTGACAAACCGGATTTTTTTGGTATATTTGTAAATTAGACCAAGATTACTGTCAATCGACCCGAAATATTGTATTTTCCGACAGTTTTTATCCAACGGACGGGATTAAACCTTACCGATGAATTGATGTCTAAACATTAAACGGCACATCCGTCCGACGCCATTACCGACGGCGTCGCGACAAGGAGTCCGCCCAAAGCATAAACCTCTATATCTCTGTAACATAATGAAAATTTACAAATCACTGTCAATCACACTGCTGCTTGCATGCTCCGCATCAGCTACGGCTTTAGCACAAAGCTACTATGACGATGACATATACTATGATTCGTCGAAAGAAGCAAAAAAAGCACCTGAAGCTGTAAAAAAACAGCAGAACGCAACCGGTAATGGGGCACAATACCAAGGTGCTTCATCGCAATACAAGTATCTGACGGCAACCGACGGCTCTGTCTACGTGGTAGACGAGCAGGGCAACGCCTACCCTGTCATGGCCCAGAACATACCCGGGTCAGACCTTTATACCGTATATACCGACAATACGCGCGACGTTGACGAATACAACCGCCGTTACCAGCAGGCCGACACAATATCTGCCGACTCGCTTTACCGCGATACGTTTGCCAACACACGCAAGATAGAACGTTTTTCCAACCCGACGATAGTAAGCCAGTCGAACGACCAGGAGCTGATCGACTACTACGCCGCCACACAGCCGGCACAGATCAACGTCTTCGTCGAAACACCGTCATATTACGGATGGAGCTACCTGTCGCCATACTACCGCCCCTACGGCTACTGGAACAGCTGGGCATGGGACCCGTGGTATGGTCCCGGATGGTATGACCCGTACTATGCCTGGTCGTGGGGATGGGGGCAGTCGTGGGGATGGGGGCCTTCATGGTCGTGGTCATGGACATGGGGCCCGGGATGGTATCCCGGTCACGGACGTCCGCACCCGCCGGTTTCGCCGGGAGCACACCGTCCGGCATATCCGGGCAGCAATATGGCGCACTCTACCGGCGGCTACCGCGGCAATTCATCGGGTCGTCCCGGCGGAAGTGCAGGCACAGGCGGCTACCGCGGCAGTGCAAGCAGCCGTCCGTCGACCGTAGGCAATGTCAACTCATTGGGCACCACACGTCCGGCCACCAACTACAACAATGGTTCACGTCCGTCGGGCTCACGCTACAACAACGGTACGCGCAACTCCAATGTGAACAGCGGCAGCAACCGTTCGGGTGGCCGCGGCAATGCAGTCAACAACACCAACAATAACAGCCGTTCGAGCACACCCTCCTACCGTAGCTCAGGCTCTACCGGGGGCAGCCGCGGAGGATTCAGCGGCGGCTCAAGAGGCGGTGGCGGTTCACGCAGCGGCGGTGGCGGCGGACGAGGCGGACGCCGGTAATATTGCCGGAATGATGCCTGCGGGGAGTCAGCACAGCGTGACCGAATTCCGTTGCCACAAAGAATATGCGTGAACTCATCCCGCAATAAAACGTAATTAATAAAGAGAGTATAGGTTAAACATACTCCGACAGATTGATAACAGAAACTCAACAGTTTATGAGAAAGACCATAATAGCAGCCATAGCAGCTGCCCTGCCGATGGGAGTGATGGCCCAAGGCGCATTCAACGCATATACCCTGTCACAAAGCGACCTGCGCGGTACCGCCCGCTTCATGTCAATGGCCGGAGCCTTCGGTGCACTCGGCGGCGACTTGTCTACGCTCAATCAGAACCCCGGCGGTATAGGTGTGTACCGATCAAGTGAAATCGGGGTCACTCTCGACATAGACATGGAGAAATCAGATGTAGGCGGACAGACCGACAGCAAGACGCATGCCTATTGTCCCAACTTCGGATATATCGGAGCCATCAACCTTGACAGCGACGTGATGCCATACTTCCAGTGGGGAGTATCATACGGCCGCGTGGCTTCATTCGACCGCATATACAGCGGCGGATTCGGCGAGCTCGGCACCTCGATGTCAAACTATGTGGCCAACGCCCGCGCCTACGGCATCGCGCCCGACGTGCTCGGCCAATCGACCACCTACAATCCCTACAACCGCTCGAATGCCGACTGGCTGAGCATACTCTCGTTCAACTCCTATATAATCAATTCTGTCGGAGGTCTGAGCCAGTACAACGGGCTTTTCGACGAGGGGCAGACTTCGGGCAACGCCCAGTTTGCCGTGCGACAGCGCGGTTATGTCGATGAATATGCCATCAACTTCGGAGGCAACATCATGAACACCGTGTACTGGGGATTCGGCTTCGGCATCACCGACATCGATTTAAAGGAAGAGGCATTCTACGACGAGGAACTCTCCAATGCCCGCATAGCCAAGAATGAAGGCATGGGGTCGCCTATAGTCAACGGCAACGCATACTACGGACTGAGCAATTACCGCAGGGTAAGCGGCTCGGGATTCAACTTTAAAATCGGAGCAATTGTCAAGCCAATCAATGAATTCAGATTAGGTATCGCGGTGCATACGCCGACATACTACAATCTCAACGACAAATATGAGTCGTCGATCGGTTACAGCTATTCGCAGCCCGAATCAACCATACCTGACGGTACGGCCTACACCAACTTTGCCGACTATGACTGGGAACTGCGCACACCGTGGAAGATGATAGTATCGGCTGCCGGAGTGATAGGCGGACGTTTCATCCTCTCGGCCGACTATGAGTTCGCGGCATACGACAACATGCGCATCAGCGACTACGACGGCAACGAATACACGGACGCCACACAGGAAATCAAGGATTATTTCAAGCCCACCCACACGATGCGTATCGGTACGGAATACCGCGTCACGCCGCAGTTCAGCGTGCGCGCCGGTTTCTCTCAGAGCACATCGGCTGTCGACAAGGCAGTGAAGGACGGCGACATCGAAGTATACACCACCGGCTGTAATCCCGCCTATACCTTCGATACGACCACCCGTTATATAACGCTCGGTCTGGGATACAGATACAAGGGTTTCTATGCCGACCTCGCATACGTCAACAAATACCGCAAGAGCCAGTATTCACCCTTCTCGTCATTTGACGACCTGGCATACGCCGACCCGTCGAACAGCTGGGTATACAATCCTGCCGCCGAGTTCACCACGACCAACAATAATATCGTAATCAGTGTGGGATACAAGTTCTAAGTTCCATAACAACGACATAACCTGAACGCGGTTAAAAACCGCGTCTACTACATGACTCAATCATAAAAGTAGTGGACGCGGTTTCTTTGCGTGGCAAAGCACCGGAGACGATGATTAACCTCGTTGGTGGTCGGGGGAAGCGACAGCAAGTAGAGAAAGGATTGCAAAATTTATAATATATGACCCGTCATCTTGTAGGGCTGCACCACGGTGCAGCCGCCGGGCAGCTGATAAACAAATATTACTATCGGCTGCTCCGGGTAGCAGCCCTACATCATGCAGCCGTCAACATCAGTTTTACAATACACTCCGAGAAATATAAAATTTAACCTTGCAGCAGGACAGCTGCCGACAGATATGGCTAACGAACAGGAAAATATAGATTTGGACAATCCCGAGTTTCAGGATATATGGCGGCTGATACGCTATACCAACCGCCCTATATTCATGACCGGCCGCGCCGGTACGGGCAAATCGACATTCCTCAAATATATCACCCGCAACACCTCGAAAAAACATGTGGTGCTCGCTCCCACCGGAATAGCGGCAGTCAACGTGGGCGGAGTGACACTGCATTCGTTTTTCAAGATACCGTTTAAGCCGCTACTGCCCGACGACCCGGAATTCAAGACCGACCGTCTGCGCAAACGCCTTAAATACAACAAGCAGCATATAAAGCTCATCAAGGAACTCGAACTGATTATCATCGACGAGATATCGATGGTGAGGGCCGACATACTCGATTTTGTCGACAAAGTGCTGAGAGTGTATTCGGGGAATATGCGCTCCGCTTTCGGCGGCAAACAGCTATTGCTCGTAGGCGATATATTTCAGCTCGAACCAGTCGTGACATCAGATATGCGCGACGTGCTGCGCGTGTACTACCCCAACTCATATTTCTTTTCGGCAAAGGTATTCAGCCAGCTGTCGCTTGTACAGATCGAGCTTCAGAAGGTATACCGTCAGCAGAATGCCGATTTCGTGGCTATGCTCGACCGCTTCCGCACCGGCACCCCGTCAATCAACGACATATCGCAGCTCAACCAGCGTGTGCGCCCGTCGGCAGCCGCCAAAGGCGACGATTTCGTGATGACTCTCGCCACGCGTCGCGACATGGTCGACAGTATCAACGACAACCACCTCGCCCAGCTGAAATCGAAGTCAATCATCTACGTCGGCGAGATAAAGGATGATTTTCCGGAAGCGGCACTCCCCTCGCCCAAAGAACTTGAACTTAAGGCCGGCGCACAGGTGGTATTCATCAAGAACGACCGCGACAAGCGCTGGGTCAACGGGACAATCGGAAAAGTATATTGCGCCACAGCCGACAAACTCGAGATAGAATTCGAGAACGGCGACCGTCATGTGGTGGAACGCGAGATATGGGAAAATATCGTATACAAATACAATGAGAAAAACAAGACCGTCGATGAGAAGCTGATAGGCACATACACGCAATATCCAGTCAGATTGGCATGGGCGCTCACTATACACAAGAGCCAGGGACTGACGTTCAACAAGGTGATTATCGACGTGGGGCGCGGAGCTTTCTCAGGCGGCCAGACCTACGTTGCGCTCAGCCGCAGCACGTCGCTTGAAGGGATTACGCTTCAGAATCCCGTCAGCGAGCGTGACATATTCGTGAGCCCGGCCATCACCGAGTTCTCACGCCAAAGCAACAGCCGCGCCATCATATCTACAGCCCTCGAGCAGGCGGCGGCCGACGACAATTTCGCGGAAGCGTCGCGGTATTTCGACCGGGGAGAATACAGCAAATCGGTAAAGGCGTTTGCCGCCGGACAGAAGATACGCGACGAGCTCTCGCGCGAGCCGGTGCAGCGCGTCATATCGCGCAAGCTCTACCGGCTGGGACAGCTCGAGGGAGAAATCGAACGCCTCAACGCAATCATCAGCGAGCAGCAGAAACGCTTCGACTCCCTTGCCGAAGAATATATTGCTATGGGGCGCGACTGCCTTGATGAAATCGAGGACATAACCGCAGCCCTCGCCAATTTCAACAAGGCGCTCTCCATATCGCCCCGCAATGTCAAAGCGCTTGAATGCAAAGCCCGCGCACTGACAGCCGCCCATACTATTGAAGAAGCCAAAGAGACTTATACCGAGCTGCTCGACGTCGATCCGACCCATCTGAAAGCGTTGCTGGCGCTCGCCGACATTGCCAATGACGAGGATGACAATTATGCGGCGCTCGACAGACTTCTCGTGGCGGTAAAACATTATCCCGAGGAAGCGAGAGTGTACCGGCGCATGGCCCGCATCTACGACAATATCGGCGACGAGGAGGCTGCGGATTATTACCGCGAGATGGAACAGCGCTTCCGAAAGAAGAAATGAAAGGAATCAAATCAAACATATTTAAGGTGTTGCAAAACTCAAAATATACCGACGAAATTGTAGGGACGCGATTCACCGCTGTTTACTTAAGATGCATAGATAGGGGCGAGGGCGTCTCGCCCTCGTGGTATTATCCTTACACGCTGAAAGTTACCACGGGGGCGAGACGCCCCCGCCCCTATCAACTCCGCTCACGTGAACAGCATTGGTACGCGATGAATCGCGGCCCTACAAATAATGTACGTTTTTTAACATGACAGATATGGATATACGTCTCGGCAATGGATTTGACGTGCACCGCTTCGCCCCGGAGCGGGAATTATGGCTGTGCGGTGTGAAAATACCCTACGAATTCGGGCTTCTCGGCCATAGTGACGCCGATGTGGCAATCCACGCACTGTGCGACGCGCTGCTCGGCGCCCTTGCCCTGCGCGACATCGGCTATCACTTTCCCGACACCGCCGAGGAATACCGCGGCGTCGATTCGCGAGTGCTGCTGCGGCGTGTGGTCGAAATGATATGTGAACGCGGCTACGCCATATCCAATGTCGACGTGACGATAATAGCGCAGGCGCCCAAACTTCTGCCATATATACCCCGGATGATTGCCTCGCTCGCCGAGGCCCTCCGTATTGCCGCCGACCGCGTATCAGTCAAGGCCACCACAACCGAGCGGCTCGGCTTCACGGGACGCAAGGAGGGGATTGCCGCACAGGCCACCGCACTACTGATAAATTACCGATAAATTAGGAGTATCCGTAATAAAAAATACTGGGTGCGCCGCGTGCGCCGTCAGGCCTACGGGGGCACCTCTCCCGACCTCGGCTATGGCGGTCAGTACGAAGACCGGGGGCAGATGGGCGCGCTGTCGGCACTGATGTCAATCAGACTGTTCTCAATCGACGGAGGTTCGTCGTCATCGCCGGCCTACGACATTACGTCGCCGATTTTCGATGAAATCACGCAGCGTCTCAATCCGGAATACTGCCCGGGGGAAGAGTTCAAAATCATCGTGCATGACAATGCACCCGACAACTATTACATAAAGCGTGCCGTACTCAACGGCAAGGAGCTGACGGCATTGCAGGTTTCGCATGCCGATTATGCCCGCGGAGGTGTGCTTGAGCTATGGCTCGCACCTACGGCGCAGTAAAGCGGTATCCGACCGGTCGGACGAGTCTGACAGGTCAGACATGTCAGACCGGTCGGACTTGTCTGACTTGATGGTGTCGAAGAACTTATAATATATTCCACCATCTTGTAGGGCTGCACCCCGGTGCAGCCGCCAAGTCACTGAAAATCAACCTACATTATCGGCTGCACCGGGATGCAGCCCTACATCATGCAGGCGTCAACATCAATTTTGCGACATTCTTTTTCCGATTGATATGTCAGACTTAAGTGCGGTTATGATTTCGGGGTGAGAGTTGCGAGGATATTGCGCAGCTCCTCGTCGGTGGCAGTAAGGCGGTTGCGGCATTCGGTGATAAGTTCGGTGGCGCGGCGCGTCATTGCCGACAGTTTGTCGATGTCGCAATTGTCGCTCTGCATCTCGCGCAGTATTGTGTCGAGTTCGTTGACGGCATCGCGGTACGACATATCTTTCACGTTGGTATCTGCTATTTCCATATTGCAATTGTTTATTTTGAGTCAGTCGGGGTGTTGAAAACGGCTGTATCGCGTCCCTACAATTTAATCGGTATATTTTGAGTTTTGCAACACCCCTCCTACAATTTGAGGATTTGTAATTAAGATTGCTTTAATCTTTTACTGTCGATGTTATTTCGCCGGAGGCGAGTTGCGTCGTGAGTTCGGCGCCTGGCGCTACTGCGGATGCGTCGGTCAGGATGCAGCCGCCGCAACGTGTCACGGAGTATCCGCGCGCAAGTACGGCCTGTGGCGAGAGCGCTTTCAGCAGACGCTCGTCGGCGGCGAGGCGGTCGAGCCGGAGAGCGACAGCCGACTGCACGGCCTGCTCTATCCGCTCCTGCATCGCGTTGATTTTCTCAAGAGCGGGAATGATACGGCGTGTGGTTATGTTGGACAGCGCGTTTACGCTGTTGGTGAGCTTTGTGTCGGCATGCCGCACGGCATTGAGGGGGAATACGGATATTACCCCTTCGAAATAACTGAGCTGTTCTTTCTCGGCTGCCATCAGGTCGGTGGCTCGCTGCAGGAGCGCGCCGCCTATGGAATTAAGGCGGTTGAGAAGGGATTCACCGCGCTTGATGAACCATTCTGCAGCGGCAGTCGGCGTCTTTACACGGCGGTTGGCTACGTAGTCGAGCACGGTGATGTCGCGTTCGTGGCCTATGCCAATCATGACCGGGAGCGGGAACTGCGCCACGGCGGCCGCGAGGTTGTAGTCCTCGAAGCATTGCAGGTCGAGCGACGCTCCGCCGCCACGTATTATGACCACGCCGTCCCAGCGGTCGGCTTCGGCGGCTATGCGTTCTAGGGCTGCAAGTATGGTCGGGCACGCTTTTTCGCCCTGCATCATGGCCTCGAACAGTCTGACATCAAAGCGTATGCGGGCCTCGTTGTTGAAAAGCTGATTGAGGAAATCGCCGTAGCCGGCCGCGAAAGGTGACGATATGACGGCAAGCCGCGTCGGCACATCGGGCCACGCAAGGCTGCGGTTGAGGTCGATGACACCCTCGCGGGTGAGACGGTCGATGATTTCCTGCCGGCGCCGCATCAGGTCGCCCATAGTGTAGGCCGGGTCGATGTCAGACGCTATTACAGATAGTCCGTAGAGCTTATGGATGCTCGGCGCCACGCACACCCTCACTTTCAGGCCGGTGGCCAACGGCTGTCCGGTGCCCCCCATAAACTTGGCGTTGAGGGCGGCGAACTGATAGTTCCAGATACGCAGCGGCATCTTTGCCACCGGCTTCCCGTCGTCATCCTTCTCCACAATGTCGGCATAGCAATGGCCGCCGCGGAGGTTGAAATCGGACAGCTCCCCCACTACCCATACGTCGGACACCTCAGGCACTTTGACAAGTTTCTGCAACAGGGCGCACAACCGGGATATGGTCATCGATTTCTCCTCGTCCGCAGCCTCTGAAAGAAGCACGGGGTCGCTCTTACGCAGTCGGGCTGTCATCGCTTAACAGGCTTGAATGATTTACCCGACCAGACATAATCGAGCTGCGGAGCAAGGGCGTCCTTCACCCTGTCGGCGTTCTCGACCGATACGTAATCGCCAATCTGAGGGGTAAATGTCAGTGTTGAAGTAGCGGGATTATACCGGGCGTCGACCATGAGGAAGGGCAACGCGTTTTCAATCTCCTCCATCTTGTCGGGCGACAGTTTGCCTGTCCAGTCGGCAAGCGAGGGGAACCGGAGCAGTTTGCGGGAGTCAAGCTGTTTCCAGCGAGAGTCATAGAATGTCACGACAGCATCGGTCGACGGGGAGTCAACACGGTCCACCGCCATGATGACGGACGACTTGCCGTAAGGGAGTATGGCAAACGAGATACTGTGCGCCGCGCCGGTACTGAGCGTGATTGTCGATTCCGTCATCTCGGTAATGACTGCATCCTCGCCGGCTTTGTTCTTTACGGTACGCGCCACCCCGTTTTCATAATAGTCGAGCATGTCGAGGAGAGTGGAGGCGTCGATTGTGAGCAGCACCTTTTCAGGCGCCGTAGTCAGCACGCTGCGGGGCGTCATCTGCGCCGACACCGTGACCGCGCCCAGCAGGGCCATGATTGAGAGTATGAACCGTGACATCGTTGAAAAGCGTTTTTATCGTTTGAGGCTGTTGCAGAACTCCAATTTGGCGTGGACGCACGGTCAGTACGGGTTTGAGACGCGTTTTTCGCCGGACGCACAGACCGTGCGTCCCTACAAATCCGGAGTCCTGCAACAGAATGCAAATATGGTTATTTTTTTCGAGATTTCCTACCCGCACCCCGACCTTTCTTGTCGAAGAACGGATTGGTGGCATCGGCTCCGCGGCTCTCGCGCGCCTTGCGGGTTGATGCGCGGGCATAATCCTTGTCGGCATCGGCAACTTCGCTGTATATGCGCTTACCCATGAAATCAAGCCCTTTGAGCGAATGTACCACCCTCTGCGCATCCTTTTTGCGTATATCGAACAGCGAGTAGCCCGGCATCAGGTCGATACGGCCTACATCGACGCGCGGTCCCTCGATATTCTTGTTGAGCATGTCGATGAGATTGCCGGCATAGAAACCGTCGTTCTTACCGAGGTTTATGTAGATGCGCTCCATACCTTTCTCGGCGGTGCGGCGGTCTTTCTCCTTGTCGGAACGAGGAGAGGATTTCTCCTTATCCTTTTTATCTTTCCTCGACGGCTTTTCATCAATGAAATCAATGGAGGGAGCATCCTTGTAATAGTCGAGAAGACGCTGGAACTCAAGCGAAAGCACACGGCGTATAAGGTCGTCGGCCGAAAGCCAGCCGAGTTTTTTGATGACACCGGGAAGATAGCGGTCCATCTCGGCATCGTTGACCTGAACTTTCTCGATACGGTCGGCGAGCGAGTAGAGCTGCTTCTCGATAATCTGCTCGGGGGTAGGCACGTCCTTGCGTTCGAACTTCTTGCCTATGATACGCTCGATTTCGCGCAGGCGCCCTTTCTCGCGGGAGTGGATTATGGCTACGGATACGCCGGTCTTGCCCGCGCGGCCTGTACGGCCCGAACGGTGGGTGTAGACGGCGGTATCCTCGGGCAGACCGTAGTTGATGACGTGGGTAAGGTCGTCGACATCAAGACCGCGGGCGGCGACGTCGGTGGCAACGAGAATCTTCACGACACGGTCGCGGAATTTTTTCATCACGATGTCGCGCTGCTGCTGCGACAGGTCGCCGTGAAGCGCTTCGGCGTTGTAGCCGTCCTGACACAGATTGTCGGCAATCTCCTGGGTGTCGCGGCGCGTGCGGCAGAATATGATGGCGTAGATATTTGGGGTATAGTCGACTATGCGTTTGAGAGCGAGATATTTGTCGCGGGCATTGACCATGTAGTAGATATGCTTTACGTTGGCCGCGCCTTCATTGCGCGTGCCGACGACGAACTCGACAGGGTCGTGCATGTATTTCTTCGCTATTTTCCCGATTTCGGGGGGCATCGTGGCCGAGAACATCAGCATCTTGCGCTGGGCGGGCACATGGTCGAGGATTTCGTTGATTGAGTCGAGGAAGCCCATGTTGAGCATCTCGTCGGCTTCGTCGAGTATCACGGTGTGCACATCGCCGAGTTTTGCCACACCGCGGTTGATGAGGTCGATCAGACGTCCCGGAGTGGCGACAATAATCTGCACGCCGCCGCGGAGCGAACGTATCTGGCTCTCGATGCTCGAACCGCCATAGACGGGAAGCACCTTCACATCAGGGAGATATTTCGAGAAATCGGCGAGATCGGATGCTATCTGCAGACAAAGTTCGCGTGTCGGAGCGAGAATCAGCGCCTGCGGCGAATGGTTGGCGGGGTCGATACGCTGCAGCACCGGCAGGCCGAACGCGGCCGTCTTGCCGGTACCGGTCTGTGCGAGGGCCACCACGTCGCCCTCCTTACTGAGCAAATGGGGTATCACCTGCGCCTGCACGGGCATAGGCTGTTCAAATCCAAGCTCTTCAACGGCCTTCAACAACGGCGCGCTTACTCCTAATTCTTCAAATGTCATATTCTTGAGTTTTATATATAAATCAAAATACAATCCATCATATCCATACAAATACATACGAATGACGAATATGATAAATTATTAAATAACATATTATGGCAAATATCGCAAAAAGCACAATATACCAAATATTATACAAAGATATAACAACTTACTCTGACTTTTGACGGAAAGCAATAAATTTTAATCAAGGAATATCTTATAAGTCTTATAAGATTTATAAGTCTTATATATCTTATTGCAGCTAAAATCTTATAGAACTCAGAATCCACGAACCCGACGGCGCTCCCGCGACATGGCTTCCCTGATGCCTCCGTCCTTTATAAAATCAGACTCAATTTTCTTAAGAAGAGCTGCAAGCATTGCATCAATCTGACGAATCTGTGTAATCATAATATTTGCAACTGTTTCATCGCTTCGTTCACGGCATTTAGCTATAAATATTTTAGGGTCATCATTCTTAATGCAATATGCTCGAGTCGCTTGCGTGCGCACATCATCCTTATCCCATATCTCAAAATCATGCTGGCGCAAGAAATCAGTATAATCTTCAAGCAATTCTCTTATCGCGCCCCGCGCCACCCCAATAAGTTTTATACACATCTCAGCAGAAACAGTGCTATCACTAACACCTTCAACTATATTCTGTTTGCATGAACGGGCAGCCTGACGCATCTGATCGATGGTACGCGAATTGTGTGGAAGTGCACGATTTATAAAAAGTTCCGTAACATCACAAATAATCACAGACTTCCGATAGACATTCCAGTCAGTATAATTACCTGATATTTTTAGAAAGCCACTCATTTTTGTCATTTCGTATCGGGAGAGTATGCGCTATATACAAATTGCCTTATCTGCAAATTTAAGAAAATATATCGGTGTGACAATCAAAAATGAATACTTTGCTATTATTAACGATTTTTTTTGACGTGGTATCATTCAATTTATTAACTTTGTCGGTTGAATTTGAATTGTCACGTTCATTCCGGATTCCGGCAACGGACACCGGGTCATAACATGCACTGCGAGTGTGTATAACACTCTATGGGCGTGCATAACAGAAGATATCAATGATAAATCTCACAATCGACCGAGGCAACACCACCGCCAAGCTGGTGCTATGGGACGGAACGGAGCCGACATCGACATCGACGCTTTTCAATGCCGACAACGGCACGCTGCTCCGCGCAATCGGGGAACTGACTTTCGACCGCGCCGCGATATGTTCGGTGGCCGGGCCTGTCGACGGACTTGAGGAAATGCTCGGGCAACGGGGGGTAAAACTGCTCACGCTGAGCGCGTCGACGCCACTTCCCGTCGGCAACCTTTACGCCACGCCGGCCACACTCGGAGTGGACCGGATAGCGGCCGCCGTAGGCGCCCATACGCTGTATCCGGGGCATGAACTTCTTGTCGCCGACATAGGCACGTGCGTGACATTCGACCGCATCGACGCCGCGGGAAATTTCACCGGCGGCAATATAGCTCCCGGCATCGGCATGCGTCTGCGTGCCATGCACACGTTCACCAAGGCGCTGCCCGAGGTGGCAAGCGTGGGCGATACTCCGATACGAGGAATATCGACCGACACAGCAATGCGTTCCGGAGCATTTTACGGCGTTGTGGCCGAAGTGACATACTATAATTCACTGCTCGGGGAAAGCGGACTTACCCTCCTCACGGGAGGATGGAGCGAGAGGGTGGCACAGGCTCTCGATTTCGACGCCAAGCTTTGTCCGCTGCTTGTAAACAGAGGTCTTAACAGAATATTACAATATAATGAAACCAATCCGCATTAATACGGTATTTATGGCCGCTTTTGTAGCGCTGATGTCAATCTGCGCGGTGTCATTGTCGGCACAGAACAATGTTGTATCACCCTACTCGCGTTTCGGCTACGGCGTGCTCAACGACCATGCCACTTCGGCACAACGTGCCATGGGCGGGATAGGCTACGCCATGAACAACGGACGCCAGATCAACTCCATGAACCCGGCATCATACGCCGCCATCGATACGCTGACATTTCTTTTCGACATGGGTGTCGACCTCAAGAGCGTGAATCTGAAGCAGGCCGAGGAGTCGGGCAACAAGCTCACGGGCGGACTCGACTACGTCACCATGCAGTTCCCGCTCGGCAAATACATGGGCGGCAGCGTCGGTTTCCTCCCCTACTCCGAAGTGGGCTATGCCTTCGGCGAGGAGATTGTCAACGGCGAGGAGGCGCATCAGGGCCACGGCTCAATCAACGAGCTTTATTTCGGCATAAGCGGCAAGCCGTTCAAGGGATTCACGATAGGAGCAAACGTATCATATCTGTTCGGCAACCTCATCAATGACACGTATCTGTCGACGACCAACTCTTCGACGACACTCTTCGAGCGCGTGCTCGAGGTGCGTGACTACGACCTGCGGTTCGGCGCACAGTATTCGGTCAATATCGGGTCGAAACACCGCGCCACTCTCGGTGTGGTATATTCGCCCGGCAAGGATTTCCGCGGAAAGACCTACGGGGTGTATTACGACGTGACCACGTCGTCCAACAAGCCCGACACCATCGGCTACACTCATCTCAAAGGCAAATACTCGCGTCCGGCCACCTACGGTATCGGCCTCAACTATCAGTGGAACAACCGTCTCATGGCCGAACTCGATTTCACCTACCAGCCGTGGCGCGACGCCAAGGCCGGTGTGCTCGAAGGATTCGAAGCCACAAAATTCGACAACCGCTGGAAAGTGAATTTCGGCGTACAGTATACTCCCGACCCGCGCGGAAGCTATCTCAAGCGTGTGCGTTACCGTGTCGGAGCGCTCTACAACCGCGACTATATCATGGTAGACGACAACAACGTAAAGGATGTAGGCATTTCGTTCGGTTTCGGACTGCCTACCCCCATCAACCGCTATACGAAGACGGTGGTCAACCTGGGATTTGAATACCGTCACCGCCAGTCATCGCCCGTGAAACTTGTCACCGAAAACTATTTCCAGGTGACACTCGGCATCAACTTCAACGAGCTTTGGTTCTGGCAGAACAAGATACAGTAATCCCGCTGCCGGCAATCGTATACGTCTGAAATCAAATCAACAGCCGCATGTCGAAATCCATAAAGAAATTTCTGCCGCAGAAGAAGCGCTGGTGGGCACTGATTATCATTGCCTCGCTCGCCGCCGTCATGATTGCCACGGGCAAGAAAGAGGAGGAGAACATCGCGCCGATTGACTACGACCCGGAGACGACGCCGACAATGTACACTTCCGACGCTACATCCTACGTGTCGGATTCCGGCTATACGCGCTATTATATCGAGACGACGCAATGGTTCGTGTTCGACGACGCCAAGGAGCCGAACTGGAAATTTCCCGAGGGACTGTACGGCGAGAAATTCGACAACGACATGCAGGTGATAGCCACATTCGAATGCGATTCGGCCGTGTACCTGAGCAGCCCCAAGATATGGGAGCTGTCGGGCAACGTGCGTATCAACAACGAATTCGGCGACCGCTTCCTCACCCAGCACATGTTCTGGAACACGGCAGAGCACAAGATGTACTCCGACTCGTTTATCCACATCGAGAAATCCGACCGCATCATTGAGGGATACGGATTTATATCCGACGAGAGGATTTCGGACTACGTGGTGCACCGTCCGTCGATGATAATACCCGCGAGCGAACTAAGCCGCGACCGCAGCGGCAAAGATGCCGCCGACAGCTTGCAGGCACCTGTCGACACGATGGCTACGGGAATGCCGCAACGACGGCCTCCCCGCCCGCGGGAAGGCTATCCTGCAGCCGTGCCGGCTACAAATGCGCCTACGCCGGGAGGACATATACCAGGCAGTCACAACGCCCGTCAGCCGCAGCTGCCTATTGGCCGTGTGAAAGCCGTGCATGAAGCAGCACCCGCCAAATTGTCAGCCGAAAAAGCGCTTCCATTAAAGAAATAACAATCTGCAATATGGTCATCTGGATAATCATCACTCTTGTATCGCTTATATTCTCGGCACTGTTCTCCGGCGTCGAAATCGCATACGTGACTTCCGACCGCGTGCGCACGGAGCTCGACGTCAAAATGGGCGGCCCGATAAGCCGGGCGCTCAACGTGTTTTACCGGCATCCCGAATTTTTTATCTCCACCATCCTTGTAGGCAACAATATAGCGCTTGTAATCTACGGTATGGGGTTCGCCAAGTTCCTTGAGGAACCGCTCGTAGAGGCCGGTTTGGGCGAATTTCCGGTGCTTCTGATACAGACTCTCGTATCGACGGGCGTGATACTGCTCATGGGCGAATTTTTCCCGAAGACCATATTCCGCATCAATCCGAACGCATCGCTCAAGCTGTTCGCTCTCCCCATGATGGCCATATACGCGATACTCTATCCGATATCACTGTTCACGACATGGCTGTCGAGGGCATTGATGAAACTGTTCGGCGTAAGCGACGAGCAAGCTGCCTCCGGACTGCTTTCGGTGGGCGACCTCAACCAGTATCTGGAGCGTACAATCGACGACGTCGATGAGAAAAAGGAGACTATCGAGAACGAGGTCAAGATATTTCACAATGCGCTCGACTTCTCCACGACTCACCTGCGCGACTGCATGACTCCGCGCAACGAGATATTCGCAGTCGACATCGACAAGGTTGACCGCGAGGAGCTGTGCCGTCTGTTCACATCGTCGGGCCGCTCGAAAATCATAGTCTACAAGGAGGACATCGACAATATACTCGGCTACATACATGTGTCGGAGCTGTTTCACACCGACATAGACTGGCGCACACGTCTCAAGGAGGTGATTTTCGCGCCCGAGACCGTACTTGCCAACAAGATGATGCGGCGTCTGCTGTCGGAGAAACGCTCTATCGCCATAGTCATCGACGAGTTCGGAGGCACATCGGGAATGGTGACCCTCGAAGACCTTGTGGAGGAAATATTCGGCGACATACAGGACGAACATGACCACGCACGCCTGACGGCACGCCGATTGCCCGACGGCTCGTATGAATTCTCGGGCCGTATCGAGATAACCACGCTCAACGACACATTCCACCTCGACATTCCGGAAAATGACGAGTACCAGACGCTTATGGGCTACATACTCCACTCTACCGGCGCCATTCCCGAACAGGGTGAAATCATAATACTCGACAACCTGCGGTTCGAAATTCTCAAAAAAAGTGCCACCCGTCTTGAACTTATCGGCGTGACAGAAATTATAACTGAGAATAGTGAACAATGAAAAATACCTGAAAATGAAAAAATCACCCATCTATACACGTACTGGCGACAAGGGCATGACTTCGCTTGTCGACGGGTCACGTCTGGCCAAAAACTCAGTACGTATCGAGGCTTACGGCACTGTCGACGAACTCAATTCCTTTATCGGAGTACTGATAGCATCGGAGCCGCTGACCGATGATGACCGTGCGCTGCTCACCGACATACAGGCGCGGCTGTTTGACATCGGCAGCTATCTGGCTTCGGGCAACGCCGAGATGTCGGAGCGCATGCGGCCTCAGCTCGACGGGGCACTGGAGGCGCTGGAGCATGTGCTCGACCTTTATGACAGCGAACTGCCGCCGATGCGTTCATTCGTATTGCCGCAGGGTGCGCCGTCGGCAGCAGCGGCGCATGTGGCTCGCGCTGTGGCACGCCGCGCCGAACGACGTATACTTGCGTTCAACAGCGAACTGACAGCGCATGCCGCCGACGAGGGTTACACCGGCCCGCAATGCGTCGACGAACAGGTGTTGAAGTATATCAACCGCCTGAGCGACTATCTGTTCATACTCAGCCGGCATTGCAACCATATAGCCGGTATTGCCGACGTATGCTGGGCTCCGGCAAAGCCGAAATCATAACGGCAACTACTCCACCATAAACAAAGCATCTACTGCCAGACAGAAAAAAGCATGATTGCAGATATATTTTATCTTGTAGCCGGAATGGCTCTGATACTGCTCGGAGCCAATGCGCTGACCGACGGTGCCTCGGCACTGGCACGTCGAGTCGGCATCTCGGATCTCGTGGTGGGGCTGACCGTCGTTGCATTCGGCACATCAGCTCCGGAGCTTGTCATATCCTTGCTGTCGGCAGCCAAGGGCAATTCCGGACTCGCGATAGGCAATGTGGTGGGGTCGAACATATTCAATATCTTCGCCATAATCGGCATCACGGCAATGGTACGGCCTATAGTCATCGAACGTTCGGTCATGACCCGCGAGATTCCGATGGTGGTCATATCGTCGCTCGTGCTCCTCGTGATGGGCAATACGGTGTTGCTCGACGGCGACGCGACTGCGATGCTCCCACGCTCGGGAGGCATATTATTGCTGGTGTTTTTCGGCATATTCCTATGGTATACTTTCGCCACGGCCAAAAGTGCGGCTCCCGATGAGCCGGTGAGTGCCGCGGCATCGGAGAAAGGGGAATTCAAGCCCGGCAAGGCGGTATTATGGGTCATCGGCGGTCTGGCGATGCTTGTGGCCGGTGGCGACCGTTTTGTGGCCGGAGCGTCAGGCATAGCCTCTATGGCGGGTATCAGTGACGCCATAATCGGACTTACGATAGCCGCAGCCGGCTCATCGCTGCCCGAACTCGCCACGTCAATAGTGGCCGCACGCAAGGGGCGCACATCAATGGCAGTAGGCAATGTCATCGGCTCAAACATATTCAATATTTTCTTTGTGCTCGGAGCCAGCGCCACGGTACACCCTCTCGCATTCGGCACTATATGCAACGTGGATCTGCTGACATTGACGGCAGCCTCCGTAATGTTCCTCGCATGCGGCTGGCTTTTCGGCAAACGCACCATAACCCGCGCCGAAGGCACGGTCTTCACATTCTGCTACATAGCCTACATAGCCTACCTCATCATAAACGCATAGAAAACGCTACCAAATTCATTACATAATGACAAAGACACGGATATATGATTTCTTGCGCGGTTTTAATCCGCTATACGTGGCAATAGCCCTCAGCATGCTCATGCTTGCAGGCATTATCATGCTCAGAGGAATTGCAGTCTGGAATGCCGATACGCCGACGTATGTAGGCGCATGGGATGAATACTACAGCCACGGTGAAATAGACATATTCCGTACGCCCGTATATCCTGTGATTATAGGTATCGGCAAAATACTTTTCGGGGCAGCATCGTGGGTCTTTTTCCCTACGATTATACAGATTATAGTATTTTACGCATGTGGCATAGTATTCAGCAAAATGATATTAGAGGTCATTTCAGACCGACGCGTGGCATGGTTTACGGTGTTTCTGTATTTTCTTTTTTATCCTATAATAAATATGCTGAATGTCATCGGGACAGAAGCACTGGCATTCAGCCTGACTGCATTGTGGATATATTGTATATGGCGTTTTATACAACGTCCCGGTTGGAAATACGGCATTTACATATCACTGCTGACAGTTACGGGAATAATGTTGAGACCCTCATTTCTGATTTTTGCAATAGCCATCGCCGGACTCGCCGTGGCCGGAGTATTCATCAGAAATTACCGCCGCAACGTGCTGTTACTGTTGCTGACATTGCTCCCTGTAGGAGTAGTATACAAAATATATGTCAATGAAGTGGAACGCAAGTCGGGACTGAATACAATCTCAGTGGTTTCCGTTATCAACAAATACTACATGTCCCGACAATACAAAGATATATTTCCCGAATTTCTGCCTGACAATCCAAAAGCCATAGAGCTTATGAACAGCTACCAGGAAAGAGAAGACTTAATATGGTTATGGACAGAGATATCGCATATCGAGAAAGACCACATCATGAGCTATCAGGAAATGGAGGACTATGCATTGGCTATGAAACATACCTATCCCGGACTATGGTACGGCTATATCGGCAAACGCATTATTGACAGCGTCGTACATGAAAAATCGATTAAAAACATGTGCAACTATCTGGTGGTTACGCTTTATACGATATTTTTCATTGTAGGGTGGATCAGGTTCAGGAGGTTTTCGCTTGTCAATTTCCTGATACTGATGATTGGCGGGGGCAGCCTGCTGTCGCTATTCCTCTATGCGCAGAATGACTTCGGGCGCCTGATGCTTCCCACGTCGGCTGTACTTATACTTATGGGCGGACAGCTGCTCAACTGCATACGTCTGCACCCGTTGTCAATCAAGCTGCGACGGATGTATCCGTTATAAGATTTTATGACAAGCGGGTATTGCAAAACTATACTTACCGCGGTTAAAAACCGCGGCTACTACACAACTGATAATCAAGAAGCTTTGCATAGTAGCCGCGGTTTCTTTGCAGAGCAAAGCGCCAAAGTGGATAATTAACCGCGGTAAGACAAGTCCGGGTATGCAACACCGTCTTAACTTGTTATTTCTGATTTTATTCCTTTACTTCGGTGAGGGCTCCGGTAGTGGAGTCGATGATGAAGCCGCGGATTGAGATGTCGCGGGGTATGAGCGGGTGGTTGCGGATAGCAGTCATCGTGTCGATTACGCTCTTGCGGGTGTCGCCGAATCCGTAGAGCCACTTCTCGAAGTCAATGCCGCAGAAACGTATCATGTCGATTGTCTCCTGCTTTATGCCGCGCTGAAGCATGTGCTGAATCATGCTTTCGGCGCTCATGTGGCATGCTCCACAGTCGCTATGCGCCACGACCATGACCTCCTCTACGTGAAGCTCATAGATTGCCACCATCAGCGAACGGATTACCGAACCGAACGGGTGGGAAATTATGCCTCCGGCGTTTTTGATTAGTTTTACGTCGCCATTCTTTATGCCTAACGCGGCAGGGAGGAGCTCGGTGAGGCGCGTATCCATGCATGAGAGGATTGCTATTTTTTTGTCGGGATATTTGTTGGTGATGAACGGCTCATAGCCTTTGTCCTCGACAAATTTCTTGTTGTATTGCAGTATTTCTTCTATCATTGGGTGATTCTTTAGATGATTTTGATGGAGAGTCAGACAGGTCGGATAGGTCGGACGAGTCCGACGGGACGAAGTATATGATTACAAAACTATCTGACTGGCTGGAGCTTGCTATGAAAGCAGTGCTGCGGCGGCAGAGATTGCTTCGCAGAGTGTAGGGTGCGGATGGATTGTCCGGGTTATGGCGGTTATCGGGAGGTTGTTGGCCATTATTATGGCTATCTCCTCTATGAGGTCGGCGGCATGCGGGCCTACAATCTGGCAACCGGCTATGGTGCCGGTTGCGGTATCGGCTATCAGTTTGATGAGGCCGTCGGTCTCCCCTATCGTCACGGCTTTGCCATTGCCCCTAAAGGGCACTTTGGCGACCTTGACCGCCATGCCTGCGTCCTTGCACTGCTGCTCTGTTTTGCCCACCATTGCTGCTTCAGGTGCAGTGAATACTACTGAGGGGATAACATCAGTGACAACCTTTTCGCCGGCCACGATACGGGCCTGTGCGGAGGCGGCGTGAGCAAGCATGCAGATGCCGTTGACATCGCCTATGGCGTAAATGCCATGCGCCGATGTACGCATAGTCGAAGGGTCGACCACGATTACTCCGCGCTCAACCGTCACTCCGGCAACGTCAAGACCTTCGGGCAGGTTGGGTCGGCGTCCGACAGCCATAGCGATTACCGACGCCTCCACGCTGCCCTCCTTGCTTCCCGACTGATAACTTACCTTGCCCGGTTCGATAACCGTAACCTGAGCGCCGGTGACAAATGTCACGCCCGAGGAAGCCATCGACTGACGCAGACGTTTGGCAATATCCTTGTCGAATTGCGGCAGTACCTCCTTGAAGTATTCGATGACGGTCACTTTGCTGCCAAGAGATGCGAATATGGAAGCAAACTCCATGCCTATTACCCCTCCCCCTATGATGGCAAGTGTATCGGGGACGGCCTCAAGCGACAGAAGACCGTCGGACGAGACGGCATTTTCGGCTCCCGGTACGGGCAATGACGCCGATGACGAACCGGTGGCGATGACAATCCTGTCGGAGGTAAGACGTTCACCGTTAACCTCAACCGTTTTCGGCGCGACAAAGCGTGCCTCGCCATGCAGTATGTTTACTCCCGACAGAAGCATCTCGATGCCTGAACGCAGGCTGTCGATGACGGCAGCGCGCCTGGAGCAAAGGGCGTTGAAATCAATTTTGGCAGGAGGCAGTACGATACCGTAATCAGCGGCATGTGCCGGAGTACGTGCCAACGCGGCGGCATGTGCCATTACTTTTGTCGGGATACAGCCACGGTTGAGACATGTGCCGCCGAGACTGTCGCGCTCTATGAGTGTGACCTCGTGTGACTGTCGCGACAGGATTGCGGCCAGTTCGTATCCGCCGGGACCGGCACCGATAATTATATATTTCATATTGTTGGATTTAAGTTAACCGGATTTATAATAACCGAGTACAGAATCTGTATCAAAATCGTTTTTTTACTAAACCGCGGTTAAAAACCGCGGCCACTACTTTGCCAATTTCCAATTAGTACAGCTTAGTAGCCACGGCTTTTAACCGCGGTTTAGTAAAGCTGTGTTTTGCAACATTTCCTACAGGACCAATTACTATCTGCCGATGTTAAAGCTCGTCGAAGGTAAGGCGGGGATGGAGGGCGGCTTCGGTGTCGTCGGGATGGCGCACCGGGGTGGTGTGCGGTGCCGATTTCACTATATCGGGCGATGCCGATGCCTCATGCGCTATGTCGCGCATCACCTTTATGAAACTGTCGATTGTGTCGAGGCTTTCGGTTTCGGTCGGCTCAATCATCAGCGACTCGTGGAAGAGGAGCGGGAAATAGATTGTCGGGGCATGGAACCCGTAGTCGAGCAGACGTTTGGCCACATTGAGCGTGGTCACGCCGGTCGATTTGTCCTTCAGGCCGTCGAATACAAATTCATGCTTGCACACCGTGTCGACAGGCAGTTCATACACATCGCGCAATGACTCCTTTATGTAGTTGGCATTGAGTGTGGCAAGTCCGCCGGCTTCCATCAGTCCGTCGCAGCCGAGCGAAAGGATATAGCTGAGCGCACGCATCTGCACGGCGAAATTGCCGAGGGTGGAACTTATGCGCCCCATCGAATCGGGCGACGATACTATATCGTAGGTACCGTCATCCTTCTTTATGACACGCGGATTGGGAAGCAGATGCTCCAGACCGGCGCGCACGCCTACGGGACCCGAGCCGGGGCCGCCGCCTCCGTGGGGGGTAGAGAATGTCTTATGCAGATTTATGTGCATTATGTCGAAACCCATGTCGCCTGGACGCGCTATGCCGAGCATCGGATTGAGGTTGGCGCCGTCGTAGTACAGAAGCGCGCCGGCATCGTGCACCATCTTCGCAATCTGCGGTATCTGACGTTCGAATATGCCGAGAGTGTTCGGGTTGGTCATCATCATCGCTGCCACGGTGTCATCAAGCAGCGGAGCGAGCGCCTCGACATCGACGGTACCGTCAGGCAGACTCTTGACAGGCACTACCTGAAGTCCTGCCACAGCCGCACTTGCGGGATTTGTGCCGTGCGCCGAGTCGGGGATTATGACTTTGGTGCGTTTCTTATCGCCGCGTGAGTCGTGATAGGCGCGGCAGAGCATGAGACCGGTGAGTTCGCCGTGCGCTCCCGCGTAGGGGTTCAATGTAAATTCAGCCATTCCGCCGATTTCGGCGAGCGCCGACGCAAGTGTATGATACATGGCGAGGGCACCTTGGCTGAAACGTGCCGGAGTGTCGGGATGCAGCGATGCAATCACGGGGTCGGACGCCATCTCCTCATTGATTTTCGGATTGTACTTCATCGTACATGAGCCGAGGGGATAAAAGCCCGTATCGACACCGAAATTGTTGGTCGACATATTTGTGTAATGGCGCACGACGGTAAGTTCGTCGGCCTCGGGCAATCCGATATCCGACTTGCGGAGAAGATTTTCGGGAATTGAACCGACAGCATCGGGAAAAGCCGTTTCGGGAAGTGAGTAACCGCGACGGCCTTGACGTGAGAGCTCGAAAATGAGTTTGTCGTAAAGTTTATTGTTCATGGCTGCAACGCTTTGACGGTTTCGACATAACGGTTAATTTCATCGGGAGTGCGCATTTCGGTCACCGCAATGAGCAGACGGTCGGGCGCTGTGGCGACTCCGGCAAGGATGCCTTCGGCGGCGAGAGCGTCGATGATTTTATCGGCCGGTACTGCGGTAGTCATCTCAAACTCATTGAGGAACGGGCGGCCGGGATATGTCAGACGCATTTTTCCTGTCAGCTCGAGTTCTGCGGCAAGATGGTGCGCGCCGGCTGCACTGAGGCTGTTGACCTTGCGCAACCCCTCGTCACCCATCAGCGACATATATACCGTGACAAACAGTGCCATAAGCCCCTGGTTAGAGCAGATATTGGAAGTAGCCTTCTCGCGGCGAATATGCTGTTCGCGCGCCTGAAGTGTCAGAACGAAAGTGCGTTGTCCCGCCTCGTCGACGGTCGCGCCTACGATACGTCCGGGAAGTTTGCGCATCAGCGACTTCGCGGCAGCCATATATCCGAGATATGGACCGCCGAAATTCAACGGAATACCGAGCGACTGGGCATCGCCTACAGCTATGTCGGCACCCCATTCACCGGGTGTGCGCAGCGTGGCGAGGTCGATGGCCACACTGTTGATTATCAGCAGCGCTCCGGCAGCGTGCACCATGTCGGCAACACCTGTAAAATCCTCGATAATGCCGTATTTATTGGGCTGCGGCAGGATAACGCCGCCGATATTGCCTGCGGCAAGCAACTCCCTGAGGAGGTCGATTGAAGTCACCCCGTCGGCCTCGGGTATCGGCACGATGTCGACACCGTGATAGCGGGCGTAGGTTGACAGCGTCTCGACGACGGCATCGGTGAGCGTAGCGGAATAGGCCACACGCGGACGTTTGCGCGAATTGCCCGACGCCAGAATCATTGCCTCGGCAGTGGCCGTGGCACCGTCGTAGAGCGATGCGTTGGAAATCTCCATACCTGTCAGACGCGCTATCATTGTCTGGTACTCGAATATATATTGAAGCGTGCCCTGAGATATTTCGGGCTGATAGGGGGTGTAGGAGGTGAGGAACTCGCTGCGTGCCAGGATAGAGGAAACGACAGCGGGAGTATAGCGGTCGTAGTGACCGTTGCCGGCAAAGCAAGCGAGAGGAGTGCAACCGTCGGAGAGACGGCGGAAGAAAGCACGCACCTCAACCTCGCTCATCTGCTTTCCCAAAGCGTAGGGACTGCGCAGGCGCAACTCTCCGGGAATGTCGGCGAACAGCGCTTCGATGCTGTCGACACCGCATTTTTCGAGCATACGCGCCTTGTCTTCCTCGGTATGGGGAAAATATCTGTGACTCATGATATTATTGGTTTTTTATTTCGCACGATTCGGGTGCGAGGATGTTGCAGAAGTATATTTAGCTGTCAGAAGTTGCCGCAAATTGTAGGGACGCGATTCATCGCGTCCGCATTATTGGTGTGGTATTTAGCTTGTTTTGCCATTCGGGTGCTGACGCGATGAATCGCGTCCCTACAATTTTATCGGTTAAATCTTGACTGTATGGAGGTCGGCAATCAATGGGGGTCGGAGGCGAGGTAGGTGACGTAGGCGTCCATGTCCATCAGCGAGTCGAGTTCGGCGGGGTCGGTCAGACGGATTTTGATAATCCAGTTGGCCATCGCGTCCTCGTTGATGAGACGGGGATTTTCCTCAAGAGCCTCGTTTATTTCGATTACTTCGCCGCTGGCGGGTATTATCAGGTCGGAAGCGGCCTTCACGCTCTCGATGGCGCCGAAATCGTCGCCTTCGGAGAATTCTTCCCCGACTTCAGGCATATCGACATATACGACGTTGCCAAGGGCTTTCTGGGCGTAATCGGTGATGCCGACGTAACCGTTTCCTTCGCCGTCGACGGTAAGATACTCATGGGTGGGGGTGTAGTAGGTTTTCATTGTTATTTTTATTGAAAGTTATTTTAGACAAACAGTTATTTGAGCCGGACAGTTCATCAGACCGGATGCCAAAGTCGGACATGTCGGACGGGTCTGACTTTGGTTGGGAATTTTATTTTTTGTAGCTTTTCTTGTAGAATTTTTTCGCTATTACTTTGGCGGGGAACACTTTGCGGCGCACTCTTACGCGAAGAGGTGTGTCGATGGCAGCAAACCGGCTGTCGACCAATGCCATTGCCAGACTCTTGTCGACCGAGATGCCGCGGTAGCCGGTAGTTACAGCTCCGATTACATTGTCGTCGGCATCAAGCACTTCGGCGCCGTGACGGGCTATTGCACGGTCAAGGATTTCGAGGCCTACGAGTTTGCGGGGAGCGCCGGCGGTTTTCTGTGCCAGAACAGCATCCCGTCCGATAAATTCTGGCTTGTCGGTCTTTACAAACATGCCGAGAGATGCCTCGATCGGGGATATGTCGTCGGCAAGTTCATCGCCGTAGAGGGGCAGTCCGACTTCGAAGCGCAATGTGTCGCGGCAACCGAGTCCGCACGGTTTTGCGCCGGCGGCAAGCAGGTCGTCCCAAAGGCGACGGGTTATGTCATGCAGCGCATACACCTCGAAACCATCCTCTCCGGTATAGCCGGTGCGGGAAATGATGACATCTTTGTCACCGTAGATTTTGAAATGCCCGAAAGTATAGAACGTGAGGGAAGCGACAGCGTCAAGCCCGGTCACTTTCTTCAGAATGGCTTCCGCCTGAGGTCCCTGCACGGCGATTTCGCCTATATTGTCGCTCTGATGGTCGATATTCACATCATAGCCTTCGGCGTTTTTCCTTATCCAGGCCACATCCTTGTCTATGTTGGCGGCATTGATGACGAGGAGATAGTCATTGTCGCCCTGCACGTAGACAAGGAGGTCGTCGACAGTGCCGCCGTCGGGATGCAGCATCATGCCGTAGAGACATTTCCCGGGCTCCGCACCGCGAATGTCGTTGGTGAAAATCATATTGACGAACCGCATGGCGTCAGGCCCCGTCACAAACACTTCCCCCATGTGGGAAACGTCAAAAATACCGCAGGCATTACGCACGGCATTATGCTCTTCCACAATGCCTTCATATTGTATCGGCATGTCAAAGCCACCGAACGGACTCATCTGCGCCCCAAGCTCAACATGCTTGTCGTGCAGACATGTTTTCTTTATATTTTCCATGGTTCAAGGTAGTAAATAACTAATTAAAATCTTTTTCTCAAAGGTAAAAAATAGTTTTTTCACACCCAAAATTTTTAACAGGAAATTTCTCCGGCTATCGCGACAGAGTTTTTTTAATCATGTGATTAACAATCTGAAGTATTGATTCAAGAATATTTTTATTTTACCTTTGTAATAATTATTCATTTATATTCTTACATAACAATGAGAAAAGACAATATACGTATAGCTCATATTGACGCCATACGTGGGCTTATGATACTGTTGGTCATATATATTCACATTGTTTTTTTCCTGCTAAAAAAAGATGACACTTATATGTGTAGATTTTTCAGCTCTATCCGAATGCCATTATTCTTCTTTATTGCAGGATTTTTCATGTACAGCAGCGCATATACCAAAGAATTATTCAACCGCCGTGCAACAAATCGCATTATCCGACAACTATATCCAACCATATTCTTTTGGACAATTTTCAGTTTAATTTTTACACCTGACAGTTTTCCTGAATCATGGCTAATGGAAGGTAAATCCGGATACTGGTTTACATTTGTTTTAGTAGAAATGTTTTTCATAGTAGTGCCATTTCTCATGCTTTTCTATCAAAAAAAATATTCTAACTTTCAAAAAACGATATATTTAATTTTATTTTGTTTGGCAATAGAAATCATTTATTACACTAATAGACTGCTACCAAACAAAATAATTCCCGAAGAAATAACCGGCTTTTTATCATTCAACATGCTTGCCATGTATTTACCATATCTAATATTTGGAATTATATCAAACATATACATTAATAATTTCAACAAGCTAAACCGAAGCTTATGGTGGAGCATTGCTTCCGTTTTAACATTTACTGTAACATTATGGCTAATAAACAAATTGTCCGTAAATTTCATCTTTTCAATATTATCAGGGATGGTATTATCCCTCTCCGGAATAATGATGATATTTAATATTTTTTACATGATGCTTAATTCTAAGATAATTGCTTCCTTCAAATTAATAAAGTCATTAATCTTTATTGGAAAATTTACACTTGAAATATATCTCATACATTATTTTATTATTTTTATATTTAAATCAATTACTGGTTCAAATCTTGTTTTTGATCATTTGACAGATATTTGCAATACAATATTTGAATTTCCTATTCTAATCATGTTAAGTATTGTCATCGCTTCTATTTGCGTAAGTATAGTATATATTATCAAAAAAGCACGACTATACAAATATTTTTTTCCAAATGCTATTTCTTCTCCAAGCTAAACATTTATCTTTCACGAACTATATATGATAATCCGGCAATAAGAACTATCTTTAATTTAAAACACACAGACAATGTAGTAGACATAGAATCTTGCAAAAAAGTTGCTTTCGGGCGATTTATGTAGTACCTTTGTAGGTGAACTCATCTTTAATACCGCAATGGGAAAATACGATTTTAATTCTGTTATTGACCGCTCGCATAGCGATGCCATAAAATATTGTGAACTGAACAAATGGTTTGATGCCGACAACCTGCTGCCTATGTGGATTGCCGACATGGATTTCTGTGTGTGCCCCGAGATTACCGAGGCGCTGCAGCGTCGCATCAGCCACCGCATATACGGCTATGCCTCAACCCCCGGAGAGTTTTTCCCAACAATCGCCGACTGGCTTAAACGGCGTCACGGGTTCGACACGACACCCGAGGAGATGACGTATATCCCCGGCATCGTGAAGGGCATAGGATTCGTAATCAACCGGTTCTGCAAGCCGGGCGACAAAATCGTGATACAGCCGCCGGTCTACCACCCGTTCAAGCGTCTGGTGGAGTGCAACGGTTGCGTGGTACTCAACAATCCCCTGCTCCGCCGTGAGGAGAACTATGAGATGGACCTCGACGGGCTTGAGGAGATAATCCGCCGCGAGCACCCGCGCATGATGATACTCTGCAACCCCCACAACCCGATAGGCATACAGTGGAGCCGCGAGACACTTGCCCGCGTAGCCGACATCTGCGCCGCGGAGGGTGTAATCGTGGTTTCCGACGAAATCCACGGCGACCTGATGCTCGGCGGACGGCCGCACATCCCATATCTGTCGGTGAGCGACAACGCACGCCGCACCGGCATAATGCTCGGCGCCCCGTCAAAGACATTCAATGTGCCGGGACTCGTAAGCAGCTGGTGCGTAATCAAGGACGAGGCCATGCGCCGCAATTTCTTCGAATGGATGGAGAGCAATGAGTTCAACGCCCCCACATGCTTCGCCACAATCGGCACAATCGCAGCCTACAACCACGGCGAGGAATGGCTCGCCGAAGCGCTCGAATACATACAGGACAATATCGACTATACTTGCCGCGAACTCGACCGCATATCCGGCGGCCGCATCCGGGTGTACCGCCCGCAGGCTTCATTCCTGATATGGCTCGACTGCCGCGGACTTGGACTTGACCACGAGCATCTGAACGGCTTCTTTGTCAAAGACGCCAAACTGGCGCTCAACGACGGAGCCATGTTCGGAGCCGAAGGTGAAGGATTCATGCGCATGAATGTGGCTACTCCGCGCAGCGTAATCGACGATAGCCTGCGCCGCATAGAGAGTGCGCTGAAGCACCTGGCGTGACAGCCCACGCATGACACGTCCTGAACATCACAATCAAAAAAACATCCCAATGAATTACAGAATATTCCCGCCGGAAGAGATGATGATGGCCACGATAGAGCTGCCGTTATCGAAAAGCATAAGCAACCGCATGCTCATAATCAACGCCCTGACACCAGGAGGCGACGTACCGGTCAGGATAGCCGACTGCGACGACACCAACCTCCTCGCCAAAGCTATCGCCGACGCATCCGCAGCCAAGGGTGAGATTGAGGTAAATACCGGCGCCGCCGGCACAGCCACACGGTTTATCACCGCCTATCTGTGTGCCCGCGAAGGTATTTCGGCCAATGTGGACGGCAGCGAACGTATGCGTCAGCGTCCGATGGGAATACTGATAGACTCGCTGAGAGCACTCGGCGCCGACATAACGTGCCTCGACCGCGAAGGATTCCTGCCCCTGCATATCAACGGCCGGCGGCTCACGGGCGGACGGCTCAGCATCGACGCGTCGGTAAGCTCGCAGTTCATCTCGGCCCTCATGATGATTGCCCCGACGATGGAACAGGGACTGACGCTGCATCTCGAAGGCGCACTTCTCTCAAAACCGTATATCGACATGACGGCCGAACTGATGCGCCGCAGCGGTGCGGAAGTAGAGTTTGACGCGCCGTTCGAGGATATTCTGATAGCGCCGAAACCATACAGCACTGTCGGCACTGTCGAGGCCGAGCCGGACTGGTCGGCCGCCTCCTACTGGTATGAGACAGCGGCACTGACAGCCGGATTCGTAACGCTTCCCGGACTTCAGCTCCCCTCGCTTCAGGGCGACAGCGCCTGCGCCCGTCTGTTCGAGATGCTCGGCGTCAACACCGAGCCGTCGGAAGATGTGGAAGGCGCGCTTGAGGTGGCACCGACGCCCGAACAGTTCTCACGCTTTGAGGTCGACCTCGTCGATACCCCCGACTTAGCCCAGACACTTGCCGTAACCGCTGCGATGCTCGGCATTCCGTTCCATCTGCGCGGACTTCAGTCGCTGCGTGTCAAGGAGACCGACCGACTGGAAGCCCTGCGTAAGGAGCTTGACAAATTCGGCATAATCGTGGAGATACGCAACAACTCCGAACTGGTGTGGAACGGCGAACGTCACCCGATACTGGAGCGTCCGGTCATCGACACCTACGACGACCACCGCATGGCCATGGCATTCGCGCCTACAGCCGTGATAATACCGGAAATCGTAATCCGCAACGCCGAGGTTGTGAGCAAATCATATCCCGGATTCTGGGACGACCTCGTATGTGCCGGATTTACAGTGACCGACGCCGACGCATCGCAAGGCGACGCCTTCACGCCGGAAATGAGCATCGACAATTCCGAGCAACCCCGCGACACCCCACTCCCGCTCACATGATAGCCGCTGCAATAATATTAGCGATACTCGTGGTCGGCGGCGGACTGATTTACCTCCTTGACCGCGGAGGCCGACGCGGAGCCGGCAAAAGCGATGGAGCAGCATCAACTGCCACCCGAAAGTCCGACGAGTCGGACATGTCGGACCGGTCAGACTTGTCGGACATGTCCGACTCAGGCAACGGCTCCGGTGAGGGCGATTCAAGCGACGGCGTGTGCTGCGGCATGCATATCACCTGCGAGAAAGACTCGCTGTCGACAGCTGCCTCAACCGAAATCATATATTATGACGACGAAGAGCTTGACGACTATGCCGGCCGCGCACCCGAAACCTACACCCGCGAGGAAACCGAACAGTTCCGCGACATACTGCTCACGCTGCTTCCCACAGACATAGCAGGGTGGGCACGCTCGCTCCAGCTGCGCAACATCGCACTGCCGCCCGAAGTAAGCGACGAACTGCTGCTGATAGTCAGCGAAGCACGCCAAGCCGCAAAGCATTAACCACCCCCCGATAATCTCCTATAAAACAATAAAGCCATGCCCGATACAATCAAAAAACGGATAGGAATTTGCCTTTGCATAATATTCGGCATTTCACTGATTACCTGCCTATTGCAAAAAATTTCTTCTTTCACTTACATAAATTATCTGTATCTGTTATCAGATATAATTTACATCGGTCCGATACTATATATCGCCTTTAACAAACAAAGCGGGTCCAATATCTGGTCAAAAACCGGCGGAGGACTATATGTCGCATTATTATTAATGTTTGCTTCCGAACAGGTTGCGATTCTGGAGAAAGGCACACCTCTGATTGAATGGAGCTTTTTAGGGTGGGCCATAATCTCGTCAGCCACTTCTTTATTCCTGTTAATGTTTTACTGGGGGACACGGATATGGCTGCCTATAAAGATTGTAATTACCGCTAATATTATTCCTTAATACTTCGTTAAATTTATAGCTAATCCGTTGATAACAAATAAGTTTATTAAT
>OFFN01000339.1_pt1 | contig 44163 bp, 49 predicted proteins | sample 1521381 | NCBI WGS metagenome assembly OFFN01 (sample SAMEA3504112, study PRJEB24116) | mouse gut metagenome | biome: mouse gut; feature: mouse-associated habitat; material: faeces | place: Denmark | collected 2011 | reverse complement strand
AAGACATCGCCCTTTCACGGCGGTAACACGGGTTCGATTCCCGTCGGAGTCATTAAAAGATTTGTTTGTGCATAATATATTTTATATGGCGCAGTAGCCAAGTGGTAAGGCGTGGGTCTGCAACACCCTGATTCACCGGTTCAAATCCGGTCTGCGCCTCTCAGAAAACCTCGAAAAACGTTGATTTTTCGGGGTTTTTCCTTTGCCCTGATTTTTGACATGACACTTAGTGGTTATAAGGTGGTCGCCAAATGTAGAACCTAATCATTTAACATGTCTACCAGATTATGTTTCCCGTCTTCATCTGTATGTAGATAAGTCTTTACGACAACCTTATAATCATCCCCTAACAGCGCTGCGACAGCTTTGATTTTCCGGTGGCTTGAAGTTTTACTCAGAAGCCGTGTCGCAAAAGTATGGCGCATGGCATGAGTGTCATGATGTCTTCCAATAGATCACGCAAATGCGGCCTGGGAGAGTCTCTGACTGGTACGGAGCTGTCTTATTTTCGGACCTATGATGTTTTTGGAAGTACCATTCCAGTAGATTTTCATAGATGCTCCCTTCTAAAGATGAAGTATATGAGAAGATGGATGAAACATTAAAAAATGTTTCATGACATTTACGGCATCCAGAAAGCATTTCACAACAAACAGATTGTTTGAATGAATCAGACAGACTATAATAGCTGTTGTTTCTATAAAATAACCAGGAGATAAGAAATTTTATGAAATTGAAAAAGGCAATGATAGTATTCGGTACTGTCTGTATATTGAGCACAATGATTACAGGATGCGGTTCCGGTTCTGAATCTACTGTTAAAACAGAAGAAAACCAGGCAAAAGAAGCATCACCAGAGGAATCAAATGATGCGCCATTAGAAGGCGTGGATGGGAGCGCAGAGGAGCCACAGGAAAATACAGCAGGAAGATGGCAGGTTTTAGAGCCGGATGTTGCAGCTGCTGTCGATGCGGATTTTCTGGGTAAGGTTTGGAAAATGGAAGAGAATTCATTTTTCATTGCCGAAAAGAAAGCGAAAATTCTTGATGACGGTTCTTTATCATACAGTTCTCCAAGTTCCAATGCTGATCTTCCTGACACCGAGTTGATTCATGTGTTTTTTGAGGAGGATACCATCTTTTATATGAGAACCGCAGATGGAAGTGGGGAAAACCATGAAGACAAAGAGGCCGGATTTCAGGATTTGAAAGAGCATATGTCCGTTGAAATGAAAGGCAGCTTTAAAAAAGATGAATTTCATGCTACAGAAATACGGTTCTTTTAGAAAAAGAGGAGAAAGTTTATGAAAAGGAAATGTATTCTGATATTTATGATAGCTTTGGCGATGGGGATGACCGCCTGCTCGTCTGAATCAAAAGGGGATTCCGTATCTGTAGAGACTGATTCACGGAAGGAAACGGATAGGGAAGAAACTGCAGATACGAAAACGACAGAAACAGAAACGAATGATGTGGAACTGCCAAAGTCGGAGATTACAGAAAAGAATAGAAAAGCTTCTTCGGAAGACGAAGAAAATACAGTGTGCGATCCCATTGCCGGAATTGTTGAAAAGTATGAAGGTGACACAATCACAATCAAAAACCCGGATGATGACATGCTCTATTATTTTTCCACGGAGAATGCCCAGATACTGGAAGGATTTTCTACGGAGAGTGCTCAGGAAGCAGAAGGGGAACCCTCGATTGCCGTGGGCGATAAAGTAGAGATCAGTTACCGTGGGCTGATTGATTTTGATGAAGAGCATCCAGATGAAGCTGTGAAAATTGTTGTGATCACAGTTGAATAAATTTGCCGATACAGAGAATGTTTGCAAAACTAGATTTTAATATCTACATAGCCATAAATAAAGATCCCGTCGCTAAGGCAATGGGATTTTTGTAATTCTCTTGACAGTTATTTTATGATGTCTTATACTGTACTTGTATATATAATACAGTATAAGACGGAAAGGTGGTAGCAGTTTGGAGATTGTTGTAAGTAATAAGGCAAGTCGTCCTCTGTACGAGCAGATTGTGTCGCAGATAAAAGCGCAGGTTATGAGCGGCGATTTGAAATCCGGGGAGGCGCTTCCCTCTATCCGCTCCCTTGCAAAATCGCTGCAGATCAGTGTTCTGACCGTGCAGAAGGCATATGACATCCTGCAGGAGGATGGCTTTATTGAAACGACGGCCGGGAAAGGCTGCTATGTATCTGTGAGGAATCAAGACTTTTATTTGGAAGAACAGCAAAAAAAGATAGAGGGCTGTTTCAACGATGCGATAGAAATTGCCCGTATGAGCGGAATACCGCTTGATAAACTAATTAGCTTATTAACATTATTGTACGAGGAGGATTAGTGATGGCAAACGCTTTTATGGTATCAGGCCTTACCAAAACTTATCAGGATTTTGTTTTGGATCATGTCTCGTTTACCGTTCCCAGTGGGTCCATTGTTGGACTGATTGGAGAAAACGGTGCAGGAAAAAGCACAACCATCAATGCAGCTTTAGGGCTGATTCAAAAGGAAGATGGTGTTGTATCCATTTTGGATAGCGAGGAATTGGACGGGGATGTCAAAGAACAGATCGGCATCGTGTTTGATGGCAGCAATTACCCGGAAATTCTTTCTCCCCGGAAATTGAACCGGGTTATGAAAAACATTTATAGGACATGGGACGAACAGGCTTATCTGCGCCTGCTGAAACAGTTTTCCCTGCCGGCCGATAAGCAGATTAGACAGTTTTCAAAAGGAATGCAGATGAAATTGGCTATCTCTGTTGCATTTTCCCATCATTCCAGGCTGTTGGTCTTGGATGAAGCCACCAGCGGCCTGGATCCGGTTGTGCGGGATGATATTCTGGATATGCTTTTAGATTTCGTACAGGACGAAGAACATTCCATTCTGGTATCTTCCCACATTACCAGTGACTTAGAGAAGATTGCCGATTATATCGTATTTATTCATGAGGGGAAAGTGGTTTTTGAGAAACCCAAAGACGAACTGACCGAACGGTATGGCATCATCAAGTGCGGCGCAGCGCAGTTTGATGCGTTGGATAAATCTGATATCATTTCGTACCGTAAAATGGACTATGAATGGCAGATACTGGTTTCAGACCGGGAGAGGATGCAGAAAAAATATCCGAAAGCCCTGGTTGTCCCGGCAACGATTGATGAAATTATGCTTCTTTATGTAAAGGGGGAAAAGTGATGAAAGGCGTTTTGGTGAAAGATCTCTATATTGCCAGGAGCAATATTCTCGTAACTATCGTCAGCCTGGTTGTTCTGGGCTTTGGGCTATCTTTTTTGCTGGAAACCAGCGCACTTCTGGTTTTGGCTCCGGTTGCCGCCACGACAGCAGCTTTTATCAGTATTACCAGTGACGCGGCTTCCAAATGGAATAAAAATGTCATTACCATGCCGGTATCAAGGAACCAGATTATTGGTGAGAAGTTTTTGTTTTATATCCTGCTTGCCATATTAGGGATGCTGACAGCGCTGGTTCCCTGCGCCATCCTTGCCTGTTTCGGTATGGATATCACGCTTCGCTCGCTGTTACTGTACGGCTCTATCGGGATGAGCGCATGCCTGCTTGCAGGCGGCATCAGCCTGCCGTGTGCATATCTGTTTGACCCGGAGAAATCGCAGATTGTCTTTATGATGTCATTTATGGCGGGGGCAGGGATTATTACAGGGCTTGTTCTTCTTATCAATTTGCTTTTTCCAGTAAAGGAGAATATCCTTCTGGCTTTCCGTATTGTACTTATCATTTCTGTCATCTGGTTTTTTATCTCATACCGAATTGCGGTAAAGGTATATCGGAAGCGGGATATTAGCTGATGAATATAGGATGAAAGAGGCGGGGTGCAGACAGCTGACGAAGACTGTATGCACCCCAAAAAGATTTATACTATGTAAAAAGCAGAGGAGTGTGGATATGAAAAAGATCTTGCTGGTAGAAGATGACGACCTTTTAAATAAAACGCTGACTTACAATCTAATTTCTGAGGGTTATGATACTGCGTCAGCTCTGAATGCAGGCACAGCCGCCGAGTTATTGACGCAGGCGGAATATGACTTGGTACTTCTGGATATTAACCTACCAGATGGCAGCGGCTATGACCTGTGCAGGCTCATAAAGCCGGAGAACCCTGACACGCTGGTGATTTTCCTGACTGCCAACGACCAGGAGAGCGACCAGATCCGGGGATATGAAGTCGGGGCGGTGGATTATATCACCAAGCCCTTTTCTATTGGGGCGCTGCTGCGAAAAATACGGGCCATGTTCGCCATGCTGGAACACCGGGGGCTGGCAAAGGATTTCTATGATGACGGCAGGCTGTTTTTGGACTTTTCTGAACAGTCCGCCGCGCTGAATGGAAAGACCCTTACCCTTTCCCCTATGGAGTACAAGATGCTGTACCTGTTCTGTAAAAACCCAAAACAGATCCTGACCAGGCAGCGGCTTCTGGAACGGCTGTGGGATGTGGATGAAAACTATGTGGACGAGCACACACTGACAACCTCCATCAGCCGTATCCGGGGCAAGATTGAGGTTGATGGCGATACTTATATCAAAACGATTTACGGGATTGGGTATCAGTGGATGGGGGGCGAGCGAAAATGAATCTGGGGCGAATCTCTGTAAAAAGGATATTCCTGCTGGTCAGCGGCGGTATGGCGGTTTCCATGATGGCCATCTGTGCGGTTTTCTTCGCGGTGACAGGACAGATGTGGGTGCTGACCTCCGGTATGCTTCTGATGATCTGCGCCCTTGTATGGATGTTTCTTCTGACGATTGTCTTTGGCAAACGGCTTTCCGTATTTACCGGGGAGCTGTGCCGGGCAATGGATCAGATGATAAGCGGAAGCGGAGAACCCGTGCGCGCTGCGGACAGTGAAACACTTTTTGCCCGTATCAGCTACCGTCTTTCGCGGCTGTATGAAATCATGCAGGAGAACCGGCGAGAGGCGTCCAAGGAACGGCAGGAGCTGCAGATGCTGGTGTCGGATGTTTCCCATCAAGTGAAAACACCGGTAAGCAACCTGAAAATGGTGACGGACACGCTGCTTTCAAAGCCAGTCACAGAAGAAGAACAGCGGGAGTTCCTTAAGGGCATCCGAGACCAGACGCACAAGCTGGAGTTCCTTTTTCAGGCTCTTGTGAAAACCTCCCGGTTGGAAACCGGGGCAATCCGGTTGGAAAAGAAAGATGCCCTGCTGATCGACACGCTGGCGATGGCCTTAAGCGGCATCGTATATGCGGCGGAGAAAAAGAATATATCCGTAACGGTGGACTGTCTGGAGGATCTCATCCTTTCCCATGACAGCAAGTGGACGGCGGAAGCCGTGTTTAATCTGCTGGACAATGCAGTGAAATATACCCCGGCCGGAGGAGCAATCCGAATTTCAGCAGAACAATGGGAAATGTATGTAAAACTGAGTGTGTCCGATACTGGCAAGGGTATCCCGGAGAGTAATCAGGCCGCTGTTTTCCGGCGCTTCTATCGTGAGGAAGAAGTACACGAACAGCAGGGCGTAGGCATTGGCCTATATCTGGCACGCGAGATCGTAATGAGGCAGGGCGGCTATATCAAAGTGGTTTCGGAGCCGGGCAAGGGTTCGGAATTTTCTATTATGCTCCCTACAAGATAACATATGACAGACTGAAATGTCCGAGTCTTGTAACATTTCAGCCGCATTTTTTATGCCGCTTCGGACATTTCTGTGACATTTGGATTTTATAATGTCCGAAGAACGAAGTTCAACAGGCAGAAATCCTTGAAAGGAGCATTTGATTATGAATGTATTACAAACAATGAATTTGAAAAAGTATTATGGCAGTGAGCCAAATATTACCCGCGCCCTGGATGGCGTCAACCTCTCTGTGGAACAGGGGGAGTTTGTGGCGATCGTCGGAACGTCCGGCAGCGGTAAATCCACCCTGCTTAACATGATGGGCGGGCTGGATACGCCTACCTCCGGCAGCATCATTGTCCGTGGGGATGAACTGGCAAAAAAGAATGATGAAGAACTGACCATCTTCCGCCGCCGCAACATCGGCTTTATATTCCAGAACTATAACCTTGTCCCGATCCTGAATGTCTATGAAAATATTGTCCTGCCTGTGGAGTTGGACGGAGATGTGGCAGACGAGAAGTTCATGGACGAGATTGTGAGGATGCTGGCATTGGAAGATAAACTGCAGAATATGCCGAATAACCTTTCCGGCGGGCAGCAGCAGCGTGTCGCCATTGCCCGCGCCCTGATCACCAAACCGGCCATCATCCTGGCTGACGAACCCACCGGTAATCTGGATTCCAAGACCAGCGCCGATGTGCTGGGGCTTTTAAAGCGTACCAGCATGGAGTTTAACCAGACCATTGTCATGATTACCCATAATAACGAGATTGCCCAGCTTGCCGATCGGATCGTAAGGATTGAGGACGGCAGGATTGTGGGAGGAGGAAGGCAAGCGCGGAGCGCTTCTGGAATGCTTTCCGATGAATTGCCGCCGAACGCCAGAGAGGGGGCGTTACCTTGTAAGGAGGGGGCAGACTATGACATGGCCTTTTGAAAATGATACCAGTATAGTAGAAAAGAAGCTGGCAGGACGGAGCATGAAAGCCGATAGGCGTCGGAGTGTTTTCATTATTCTTACCATCACCCTTGCCGTCTGCCTGATGGGAAGCCTCTGCTTTCTCTACTCCGCCCAGCAGATGAAAACGCTGGAGGGTATCCTGGGGCAGTATCAGGCCGGGTGCAGCGGACTGACCCGGGAAGAGGTTGCCCGGCTTGTGGATGCCGGAAAGTTTGAAAAATGGGGCTGTACTGTCGAGACGGGAACCGCCCGTCATGAGGACAGTGTTTTGAATGTCAGCTATGTAAGCAAAGAGATGATTGACCTGATGGGCTACGGCGAGATTACCGGGGCTTATCCCCAAAAGGAGAACGAGTTGTGTGTGGAACGCTCTTTTTTCCGCTATTTTGACCTCTCCGGGAAGGTTGGCCAGACAGTGGCCCTGGACCTGGGAGGCGGCGAGAAACCCTATACTGTCACAGGCATTCTGGAGGCGGAGAACGACAGCCGGATCTTCACAGTCTGGATTCCAGAGGCCGTTGTGGAAGAGGACGGCTACAATGCCCCCTATGAGATTCGGTTCCGCTTTGCAGGAAGCCAGGGAATGGAACCGGCTCGGCTTCGGGTGGATATTGAACAATTTTTTTCGGAAATGGGTATTCCGGAGGATCAAACCTTTTACAGTTCCAGTTATTTTGGCATGGTGGACCTGTATCTTGGAAACGGGATGGAGGTCTATGCTGCGGCGCTCCTGATTGCCGTGGTCTGCGCCATCGTGATTTACAACATCTTCTACATCTCCGTCATGGGTAAAATGCGGGAATACGGCCGCCTGAAGGTGCTGGGGACCACGCCGAAGCAGTTGAAGCGGGTAGTCAGGCGGGAGCGGCGCTTCCTGACCGCTGTCGCCATCCCCCTTGGACTGAGTTGCGCCGCAGTGATTGCGCTGATTGCAGTCCCCGGCTATTGGTCCTGGAGTGACAATATCCGCTCTGGGTTGGTGGTTTCCTTCCTTGCCTATGGCGCTGTTCGGATCGCTACCAGAAAACCCTTGGCGATGGCAGGAAAGGTCTCCGCCATTGAGGCCATCCGCACTACAGCCTATTCCGGGCAAAAGGGCCGCAGTGTATCCCGGCAGCTGCACCGCCGCCTGACCATGCCCCGACTGGCCCTGATGAACTTTTCCCGGAACCGAAAAAAGGCGTTTGTAACCGCTCTTTCCTTAAGTTTAACCGGGATCCTGCTGCTCTGCATTTCCGCTTACGCAAATTCGGTGGACGTAAAAGAAATGGCTCAGTCTCAATTCGGAGACCGAAGCCAGTATCTGTTGCAATATGAGGATCACGCAGGCCGGGAATTTGTGGAGATGCAGAAGGAGAATCCCCTGGGCGGGGCCTTGCGTAAGGAACTGGCCGCCCTCCCCGGCGTGGATGATGTCACGGCCTACAGCCTGGCCTGTGTGGAGATTCCCGCCATCAGCGCCATTCCAGGCAACCGGGAGCATGAGCCGTTTGTTGTCAGGGGAATTTCCCGGGAGGATATGGAGGGGATGTACGTGGGCGATGCGGTTCTGGATGGAGCAGCGAACTATCGGCAGCTTCTGGATGGAAACGGCATTCTGGTCTGCCCTGCCGGCAGTGCGCTGAAGGAAATCTATCGGACCGGCTATCAGGTCGGGGATACCGTGACCCTCTCTTGCTACAACGGACAGACAAAAACTTATACGGTGATGGGCATTGTGCAGGATGTTCAGATCGGCAGCTCGTCTCATTTCTTCATTCTGCCCGAAGAAGAGCTGTCCGCCCTCTATCCGGAAATTTCAGATTTTACCGGCTATGTCAATCTCCACACGGAGCAGGATAGTGACCAGCTGCGGCGAGAGGTGTTCGGCGCTGTATCCGACCAGCGGGTGGCGATCTCCGGTCTGGATGACCTGTCCGCCGAGCTGGAGCGCGGCTTACAAGGAGAACTGGCCCGGGACTACGGCATCCTGGTCTTTATCTTTTTATTCGCTCTGATTAACCTTGCCAACACCCTGATTACCAATCTGCTCACCCGCCAGCAGGAGTTCGGTGTGTTCCAGTCCGTGGGCATGAGTGACCGGCAGTTGTCTAACATGCTGTCCTTTGAGTGTCTGTACTATGTGGGGATCACGCTGCTTGTCACTCTGACCCTGGGGACGGCGTGCAGTCTGGCCGTGTGCAGGGTGTTCGACCGAATCGGCATGTTTGGGACCCTCACTTATCACTTCCCGACGGTTCAGGTGCTGTTGTTCGGAGCCGCACTGCTTCTGGTGCAGGGAGTATTTTCGGTCTGCGCAGTCCGCTATACCAGAAAGCTTTCCCTTGTGGAGCGAATTAAGACGACAGAATGACTTCACTTAAAATAGTGATATTGGAAAAAAGGGAGGAAAACAAACATGGCCTTTTGAAAATGATATCGGCGCTTTCCTGGATAGCATTTTTATACAGCATTTCGCGGCAATAGGTAAACATTTCACATCAATTAAATTGTTTTGGTATTTTTGGCAGGCTATAATAAAATACTTTTTATGTCGGCGGCAAAAGTTTTTTTGCCGCTGACGAATAATGGCGAGGGGGTGGCGCATTGATCCGTATTGCAATCTGTGATGATGAAAAATACATGTCCGATTATATAAGGGCTTTTGTCTCTGATTTTTTCCGTAAAAAGAACAGGGAGATCCATTTTCGGACATTTTTAAACGGTGAAGAGCTGCTAAACTATGACGGGCAGATTGACATCCTGTTTCTGGATATCCAGATGAAGGGTATGGATGGCATAGAAACGGCAAGAAAGCTCCGGGCTGATAAGTTCCGGGGATTCCTGATCTTTATCACGGTACTGAAAGAGATGGTATTTCAGTCTTTCGAGGTGCAGGCCTACGATTATCTGGTCAAGCCGGTGGAGGAAAAACAGTTTGAGAAGACCATGGAGCGCCTCTATGCTTCTATGCAAAACGCCAGCGAAGACAGCCTGCTGGTGCAAAAGGGATATGAGGGACACATCATTCGGGAGGATGAGATTGTTTTCTGCGAGATCATAGACCGGAAAATATATCTGAATCTGACATCAGGAGAAGTTGTTGATTATTATGAGCGGATCGAAAATCTGGAATCAAAGTTGGACAGCCATTTTTTCCGGTGTCACAGGAGTTATCTCATCAACCTGAAGCATTTAAAAGGATATAAAAACGGGACTGCATATATGGATAACGGCAAAGAAGTTCCCGTATCGCGGCTGCGGAGTAAGGAGTTTTCAGGTGTTGTTCTGCAGTATATGAAGAATATGTAAGGGCTTTTACATATGGGGGCAGGTAACATGGCTGAGTATTTAGATTTTTTTAATGTATATATTATGGGCGTGATTGAAACGTCTTTCCAGATTTATTTTCTGGCAAAAATTTTGGAAAAGAAAATGTGGCCTCCTTTTTATTTCCTGTTTGCAGCAGGTGCAGTGATTGTGGGCGAGTTTATTCCAGGCGGCACGATGGTTGGCTTTGTGGTGTTTGTCTTATTGATTTCGATATGTGGGACTTTTGCCTGCCATACGTATTTTAAGATTTCCCTTCTGTATGCGACTCTGACAACGGAAATCATGTTGCTTTGCAGCGGAATCGTGAGTTCACTGATGAGCCTTCCATACCCATGGCTGCCTGCTTTTTTCCATGAGGCAGGCAATATTGCTGCCATGCTGATCTGCGAGGCGGCATCCTTTACGCTGAGTGGGCTTTGCTATTATATCGTATACCGCTATTTTTCCCGGGATGATCTTTATCCTGTGGATGCCCTGTGTCCTGCGGATGCTCCTGATACTACAATGGGAATGCAACAGATGTTTCTGATTTTTGTTCCAATCCTGATGATATTTATTATGAGTAACTATATCAATGCGATTGAATATGACTTCCAGTTTGAAATTCTAGCGGACAAAGGGCCTGCGGGACACTTTTTCAGTCATGGGCAGATGGTGGCCATGTATTTTCTGGGACTTGCCAGCCTGTTCTGCATCCTGTTTTCCTATAAGAAACTGCAGCAGAGTTTTCGTCTAGGCACTGAAATTTCACTGCTGGAGCAGCAGGAACATTCCCTGAACCAGTATGTGGAGGAAGCGAAAACCCGTTACGATGAAACAAAGTCTTTCCGACATGACATCAGAAACCACATCGCAGTGGTAAAAAAGCTCCTGCAGAATGGGAAACTGGAGGAAGCCGTAACCTATATGGAGGATCTGGACGATATGGCGGAAAAAATGTCCTTCCCTTGTAGCACCAACAACCCGGTCGTGGATATTCTGGTGGGGAACAAACTGGGGATTGCAAAAAGCATGGGGATAGATGCGGACTGTTCCCTCCTTCTGCCATATCCTTGTGGCATCAGAGATATTGATATCTGTATTGTCCTGTCAAATGCGCTGGATAACGCAATCCATGCAGTAAAAGGTCTGGATGACGGTATAGAAAAATATATCAGGGTATCCGGACGCATCCAGAGGGATTTACTTATGATAGAAACCCAGAACAGCTTCCCTGGAAAAGGCGCATTCAAAAAAGGAACGGGTTTGTCAAATATAAAAAAGGTGGTTGAAAAATATGACGGTGCCATGAGTATAGAGACACAGGAGCATGTATTTATCCTCCATGTGCTGTTGTTTATTCCGCAGCATCCAGAAAGCAGTCCGCAGCAAATGGATTAAAATGTTACCTTCTATCACCGAAAAAAGAAAAAGGAATGAAAGAGGATGCAAAGGAGGCAAGGGAAAAAGCGAAGACGGATTCGGTTCAGACTGGTGCAGATAATGGCATATCTGCAGAAAAAACAGTGGATGCTGTTAAGATGGATCCGCATTGTGTCGATTTATTCGGTGATATATACAGCAATTACATTGTTGAACAGCGTTTTGTATCTTTGCAACGGTATCTATGAAGACCCAGGCGGCAACTGGCACGAATTAGACAGGGCTATCATCCTCCTGATCGGGATAGCGGCATTTGAGCTATGCACGACTCTGCCTGTTAAGCCTTTGGCTCTCAGATATTTGATTGCATATATTCCATTTCAGCTGTTGGCGTATGTTTTTAAGAAAAAGAGAGGAGAGAAAGGCAATGAGTAAATACAAAGCATTATGGGAATATGTGCAGAAAAGCGGAAAGGGATCATTTCATTTGACCTTTGAGGAGATTCAGGAGATTGCGGGGATACCGATTGACCACTCTTTTCTGAAATACAAAAAGGAATTGATGGACTATGGTTATCAGGTCGGGAAAATATCTATGAAAGAGCAGACAGTGTGCTTTCATAAGGTTGACTGACAATTTCCGTGTTGTTAAGGAACGTGAGCGTAAAAAAGGAATAATAGGAGAAACGCAAAATGGATTTATGGGAAAAATTCGGGATGAGCGAAGGGATAGCCGAACTGTGGCAGGAGCTGGGTATCAGCGCAGGAACGGCCATTGAGTTTATAGAAAATGCTGCTGATTGGAGGGCGGTATATGGAAAGAAATATAAAATGCAAACCGAATAATTTATGCATGATAATCTTCATGCTTTGCTTGTCTGTAAGGTTTGTAGAATACTTTCTAATTGAAACAGACAAAACAGCTATTGGAGAAAATGTGCTCCATAAAGTAGTTGGGATTATCTTATTGGCGCTGGTATTGAAAAAGATAAATCTTACATGGGGTGATATCGGATTTCAAAAAAAAGGCTTTGTAAGCAGTATTTTGAAAGGCTTGTTATTGGGAGGCGTTTGCTTTGCTATTTCATATGGGTTGGAATTAGCAATTTTAGCGTTGCAAGGCAGTTCGGCACATTTAGAAATATACATCAGCAGCTTTTCTTTAACTGGCTCTCAAATAAAAAATACGGATTTGGTTTTCTTTCTGTTATGCGTACTGTTCAATGTTATCAATGTATGGATGGAGGAAGGTGTTTTTCGCGGCCTATTTATTAAAACGCTCTCTAAAACAAAGCCATTTATGCAGGCGAATTTTATTGCAGCATTTTTATTTGGTATCTGGCACATGGTAATGCCGATCAGAAGCTATGTGAATGGCGAAATGTCATTTGCGGCGATGATCCTGATGGGGATCGGTTATATGATCCTTGCCGGAATTATGGGAATCAAATGGGGGCTTCTTACCCGCATAACAGGAAATATATGGATAGGGCTTGGCGACCATTTATTCAATAATACCGTTGCTACCAATATGCTGCATGTTGTCTCGCTAAAGAGCGCAGACGAATTACAAATTGTTCGGATCATGGCGGCACAGATAATTTCCTTTGCGTTTGTGATGGTCGTTTATTATTGCAGGAAAAGAAACGCAAATAGATAAACTACAAATTAGCGCAGGAAGTAATTGGCGTCAAAATAGGATATCCACTATATAATACGGGGGAGGTGTTGTTTGTGCAGGAAAGCAGATTATTTCGGATTATATATTATTTGTTGGATAAAGGACCGGCAACGGCTTCTGAACTGGCTGAGAAACTAGAGGTATCAGTCAGGACGATTTATAGGGATATGGATGCGCTAAGCGAGGCTGGTATTCCGATCTACACGGAAACCGGGAGAAACGGCGGTATTCGTCTCATGGATCATTTTATTCTTGACCGGGCATTATTGTCAAAGGAAGAAAAACAGGAACTTCTTGCATCCTTGCAAGTGCTGGGGGCAACAGGAATAGAAAGTATCAATACTTTGCATAAACTTGCCGCGCTCTTTGGAGTGAATGCCGAAAACTGGCTGGAGGTGGACTTTTCCAGATGGAGCAGCAGCCAAAAAGATAATGAGAAGTTTGAGTCCCTGAAAGAGGCGGTAATCCGGCATAAATGCGTAAAAGTTACTTATGCTGGATCCCAGGGTGAAAGGATCGGGAGAGTGATTTGGCCGCTAAAGCTCAGTTACAAAGCTAAGGCGTGGTATTTGAAAGCATATTGTACGGAAAGGGAGAATTTTCGCCTGTTTAAGCTATCAAGAATCTTGGGATGGGAGATATTGGACGAAGAATTTGCACCTTGTATGTATCCGGACGAGGAAGATATCCCGGAAAAGAATTATCCGCTGATTGTGTTACGTTTTCCAGTGGAAATGTCATATCGCGTTTATGATGAGTTTGATTCGGAAGATGTGAAATGGACAAAGGAAGGAGATTTGCTGGTCTCTTCCCGGATGCCGGAGGATGCATGGCTGGTCAGCTTTTTGCTTTCTTTTGGGGAAAAGGTGGAAGTGATAGAACCTGTTCGTTTGAAAAAAGAACTGGCCGAGATGGCAAAAGCAATTTATGAAAAAAATAAACCCTGACATACCTTGTCAGTAATAGAGTGTTAGAATAAAGAAAAAAAGACAAATGTGCAGGGAGGAAAAGGACTATGGGCAGACCGACGACAAAAACGGATTTATTGATGGCAGCATCAAGTAACTATGAAAAGATGAATGCGCTGATTGCATCTCTGACAGAGAAAGAATTATCCACGCCTTTTGATTTCGCGCAGGACGAAAAGAAAAAGGAGGCTCACTGGAAGCGGGATAAGAACCTGAGGGATATTCTGATTCATCTTTATGAGTGGCACCAGCTTTTATTGGAATGGGTATCCTCCAATCAAAACGGAGAGAACAGGACGTTCATTCCTGCGCCGTATAATTGGAAAACATATGGGAATATGAATGTAGAGTTTTGGAAAAAACACCAGAAAACCGATTTGGAAGAGGCGAAGAAACTGCTGGAAAAGTCCCATCAGGATGTAATGGCGCTGGCAGATACTTTTTCCAATGAAGAGCTGTTCTCCAAAGGAGTCTATTCATGGGCAGGCGGAAGCCCGCTTGGCTCTTATTTTGTGAGCGTGACTGCGAGTCATTATGATTGGGCAATGAAAAAACTGAAGGCACATATAAAAAACGTGAAAAATGGGGGCGTGCAGAAATTCAGGCCGAGGACTTGACAAAGCGGGCAACTCTTGCTAATATGTTTATAGACAGACAGTCGGTTTATAAATATATATGATATGTTATACACATACTACTGCAAATCATATAGTGAATGGTGATAAGGGCGATGAGAGTTGTTAAGGAAGCGGAAGAGCGTAAGAATGAAATATTAGATGTTGCTGAGCGGCTGTTTGGGACGAAAGGATTTGATAATACGAGTACGAATGATATTTTGAATGAAATCGGGATTGCCAGAGGTACTCTTTATTATCATTTTAAGTCAAAAGAGGATATTCTGGATGCGATGATCGATCGGATGACGGGCAGATTGGTGGAAAAAGCGGCAGATATTGCGAGGAAAAAGGAAATACCAGTATTACAGCGCCTGACTATGATGATGCTGGCGCTCAATGTAAACGAACCGTTAGGGCAGGAAATCATGGAACAGGTGCATAAGCCGCAGAATGCGCTGATGCACCAGAAAATGCAAAGCCATCTGTTGGCGGCGGTGAATCCGCTGATCAGCGGACTGATGGAAGAGGGCATCGAGCAGGGGATATGCCAGACGGAATACCCGGCAGAGGTGGCAGAAATGACATTATTGTATTCCAATACTATTTTTGATGATCTGGCAGAACACAGCAAAGAGGAAAGGGAGAAAAAAATAGAGGCTTTTATCTATAATCTGGAACGATTGCTCGGAATGGAGCGGGGAAGCATGGAAGCCGTGATTCTTCCGATCTTTCAGGGCGGGGATAGTCTGTCCGAATAGTGAATGGCTGTGGCAGTATGGAAAAAAAGCGAAGGAACGGAATCGTTCCTTTCTTTTATACAACAATACCGACCGACGTACGGTCTATAATGGAGAGGGAAATGAACTTACATAAAAATAATTTTTTAAAATTTATGGTGCTATGGGCAGGGGAACTCATATCCTCGATCGGTGGAGGGCTTACAAGTTTTGGCCTCGGAGTATATGTGTTCCAACAGAGCGGAAGCGCCGCGAGTACGTCGATGGTCATGCTGCTGGCATTTTTGCCCACGCTTTTGCTTAGCGTACCGGCCGGGGTGCTGGCGGACCGTCATGACAGACGTGTGCTTATGATGATCGGCGATGGCTTTTCGGCATTTGGCATATTGTATGTATTGGCTTGTATGATACAAGGAGAAGCGGATTTATATCAAATATGCATCGGTGTTTTCATCAGCTCTGCATTTTCCGCGCTGTTAGAACCGGCTTATCGGGCAACGGTGACAGATCTGCTGACAAAGGAGGAATATTCCAAAGCCAGTGGAATGGTGAGCATTGCCGGGAGCGCAAGGTTTTTCATATCGCCTATTTTGGCCGGAACGCTGCTTGCAGTCAGCGATATTAAATTATTGCTGGCAATCGACATCTGTACGTTTTTTCTAACGGTGATAGGAGCGGCAATGGTGAAGCGGGAAATTGGGGAAGGAAGGGCGACCCCTATGACGGACTGCAGAGGAGAAGGATATCCGGAAAAGGGAGAAAGAGAATCATTCGGGGAGAGTTTAAAGCAGGGATGGAAAGCGATCGCAGGGCGACATGGCATTTTGGCCCTAGTTACAGTATCCGCTCTGATTACTTACTTTATGGGTACGTTCCAGACTTTGGCGCAGCCTTTGATCCTTGATTTTGCGGACAGCGCTGCTTTGGGAATCGGAGAGACGATCTGCGCGTGCGGCATGCTGGCCTCGGGCTTGTTTTTGGGAATAAGGGGAATTAAAAGAGGATATGTAAAAAAATTAAGTGTTTCCTTATTTGGCGCGGGAATCGGCATGGCGGGATTTGGAATTCGGGAAAATTTTTTTTCTATCTGCTTGTTTGGCATTCTCTTTTTTGCGATGCTGCCTTTTGCTAATAATTGTCTGGATTATTTGGTCAGGACGAATATACCGGATGAACTTCAGGGACGCGCGTGGGGAGTCATCGGTTTTATTTCGCAAATCGGATATGTAGTTGCTTATGGTACTGCGGGAGTAGCGGCAGACAGGGTTGCGGTTTGGTTCCGGCTGAGTATCGGCCGGGGAGCAGCGTGGGTTATTATAACAGCGGGAGGTTTGCTGTGCATGACGGCACTGTTGTTATATGCGTTAAAAAGTGTGAGAGGGCTGGAAAGGAATTCGGATGATTAAAAAACTGGTGTGGAATGATGTGAAACAGAATAAACTGCTGGCCGGAGCAACGGTATTTTTTATGGGTGTTTCTGCCATGCTGTTTGCCCTTACAGCATTGCTTTTCTTCCATCTGATGGGAGCGATAGATGACCTGATGGATAGGGCGAAAGTCCCTGATTATATGCAGATGCATACGGAAGGCGGCATTTTGCAGGGACAAGACGGCGCTGCTATGGAGCGAAACGCTACTATGAGATCAGAACTCCGCTCTTTTGTCTCAACCCATGGAGAGGTGGATAAATGGCAGATTTGCGGTTTCCTGAACCTGGATAACAGCCAAATAGTTCTTGGAGGCCGTTGTCTTGCGGATAGCACGCAAGACAATGGATGTTCTGTGCAAGGGGAGCATTTTGACTATTTATTGGATACGGAAAATGAAATGCCGGAGGTTTTGCCGGGGGAAGTCTATGTTCCGGTCTGCTACCGCGCGATGTATGACCTGGCAATTGGCGATACGATGGAGATCGGGAGCCAAAAGTTTGTTATTGCCGGCTTTATCCGGGATGCGCAGATGAATTCCATGATGGCTTCTTCCAAACGATTTCTCGTAAATGAAATGGATTATGAAAAGATAAAAAGATCCGGCAACGCCCGGGAGGAATATTTGATTGAGTTCCTGCTCCATGAAGGCGCGGATATCAGTGCTTTTGGAACGGCATATGCAGCAGAGGGGCTTCCCGCCAATGGGCCGGCGGTGACAAGGCTGCTGGTTCGAATGATGAATGCTTTATCGGACGGAACAATGATCGCTGTCTTTTTTCTTGTCAGTGTTATAACATTGCTGGTCTCTTTGCTTTGCATTCGGTTTATATTATCTTTGCAAATGGAGAGGGATCGGAAAGAGGTAGGTATGTTAAAGGCTCTTGGCATAGGAAAAGAAGAGATTCGCAGAATTTACTTTGCAAAGTATTTTCTCTTTTCTGTCTGCGGGGGGCTGTCCGGCCTTCTGGCGGCATTTGTCTTAAAATCGCCTTTGGCCGGACAGATGAAAGAACTATACGGTGTATCGGAGGGCAGATGGCAGACGGCGGCGCTGTCTTTAGCGGCTGGATTTTTTACGGAAGGGGTTATCCTGCTGTCCGTCCTGCGTTCCCTGAAAAGGATGGACGGATTGACAGTTCTGGAAGCGCTGCTTTTGTCAGAAGAAAGGCAAAACAGCAGAGGACGTTACGGGATTATTGGCCTTGTGGCCGCATCGTGTACTTTTTTAATTTTTATATCCCAGAGTTTATATAGCACGATGGACGATCCAGGCTTTGCCACTTATATGGGGATCGGGGATGGGGAGATACGAATGGATGTACGGCAGACAGAGGACATTCCTGTGACGACAGAACGAATTGCTTTTGCTTTAGCAGAGGATGCAGAGGTTGAAAAATATGCGGTCTTATGCACCAGATCCTGCGCAGCGGTTCTGCCGGATGGACAGATGGTGAATTTCACTGTGGAAACGGTAAATCATAATATATTTCCAGTGAATTGCCTGGAAGGGAGATTGCCCGAAAATAAAAAGGAGATCGCGCTTTCTGCCATGAACGCGGAAGAACTGGGATTGTCTGTGGGAGATACTTTGCGTCTGGCAACAGAAGGCCGGGACATAGAGTATTGTGTCTGCGGTATTTATTCTGATATTACGAATGGAGGAAAGACGGCGAAAACGTGCTTTGCGGATGACCGCGCACCGGCTGTCTGGAGCGTCGTATATGTTTCTTTGAAAAAACCTGGGAAAAAGGAGGAATGGATGGAGCGGTATGCGCGGATGGGGGCAGATGTGATCGACATTGCGGACTATGTGGAAGAAACCTATGGGCAGACGCTAAGACAGCTCCACTTGGCATCCCGGGCAGCGACGGTGCTGGCAATGCTTGTCATAGCCGTGGTGGTTATGCTGTTTATGCGTTTGATCGTGGAAAGAAACCGTTATACAATCTCTTTGCATAAAGCATTAGGATTTACAAGTAAAGACATCAAACGGATTTACTTTGCCAAAGGGCTGTTGCCGGCTGCGGCGGGGGCAGCGGCAGGACTGCTGGCTGGGAATCTGCTGGGCGAAGGGCTTTGCGGAATGATATTAAAATCTTTTGGCGCAGAAGGATTTCATTTTGTAATCTCCTGGGAGTTATTGGTCGGGATACCGGCAGCGGTTCTGGGCGCGTCAGTGCCGGCGCTTTTAGCTGGTATTGCGGAAATTGGAAGGATAAAAGCATATGAGTGCTGCAATAGGCGGGAGTAAGCGGCAGAAAAAAAGTATAGATGAACGGAGGCGTAATCTGGATGGGGGATCAATTATTGAAAGTGGAAAGTTTAAGCAAAGGGCAGATACTGGATCATGTTTCCTTTGAAATGAAGGACGGCGAGATGCTGGCGGTCATGGGGCCGTCCGGCTCCGGGAAATCCACGCTTCTTTATCAGGTGGCGGGCATGGATCAGCCATCTGCCGGCAAAGTATGGGTAAAAGATACGGAGATTGCCGGATTGCCGGAGGATGAAAAGGCAAAGATACGACTGCGCCATATGGGTTTTGTTTTTCAGCAGATGAATATGATGGCAAATTTAAATATTTTGGATAATATTATGCTCCCGGCGGTACAAGCGAACAAAGGAAGAGGAAGAAAAACAAAGGCGGAATTGGAGAGGGCGGCCAGAAAGCTGATGCAAAAACTTTCGATTTCCGGCCTGGAGGAGCGCAGGGTTACGCAGGTCTCGGGCGGCCAGCTTCAACGGGCTTGTATTTGCAGAAGCATGATGAATTCGCCGGGGATTTTGGAGCGGGATGAAAGGAGAGAAGAAAAATGGCATCTGCTGTTTGCAGACGAACCCACCGGGGCTTTAAATAAAAAAGCAGCGGGAGAGGTAATGGAAGAGCTGGTTAAGCTGAACAGGGAAGGGACGGCAATTCTCATGGTGACACATGATAGCAAGGTGGCAAGTAACTGTGATCGAATTTTGTATCTTCTGGACGGCCGTATTTGCGGCGAGCTGGTGCTGGGCAAGCTGGTGCCTGGGACAGAGAAGGGGCGTGAGGAAAGGGTAAATAAGTGGTTGGCAGGAATGGGATGGTAGTGTGAAGAGAAGTTCTAAGGCTCGCACCAGTGGGTGCTTCGCCAAGAACTTCTAGGGTTCGCGATGCGAACCGCTCTTCACACTATGGATGGTTGGTGTCGCGGTGAGGCGGGCATGCTTCATCGGATTTTTCTTTTGATTCCTTGCGATTCTTGTCATTTTTCTTGACATAATTATTATGGGATTATATTATTTAATTAGGATAAATAAATTAATCTAATTAATGAATTAAAGCGTGTGAAGCAATAGGAGGAAATGGTATGAAGGGGAACCGCGGATATAATCAGGAGAGTATACAAGATATGAACCGAACACTTTTAATTAACCTTTTGCGGAAGGAGGGCGTTTGTGCAAGGGCTCATCTTTCGAATTTGTCTTCGCTCAAGCAGGCCACAGTCACGAATATTATGAACGATTTTATCCATTGGGGGCTGGTAAAGGAAGTAGGGTTCCTTGTGGGCAATAAGGGAAGGAGATCCATAGGGATATCGATTAATAACGATGATTTTGGCGTGTTGGGGATCCGTTTGGGAAGAAAAAACTATACGGTAGGGCTGTTTGATCTTTCAGGAAACCTTGTGGAATATAAAAGGAACGAAGTAGAACCCGGGCAGAGGCCGAGGGGGATTTTTCATCATATCAAGCGGGAAGCAAGGGATTTGATCAGTGCCGCAAAAGAAAGGAAAATCATAGCGATTGGAATGGCAATCCCCGGACCATACAGTGAAAGGAGGGGAAGGATAGAATTGATGACGGGCGTCAGCGGATGGAATGAGATTTCCATCAAAGAAGAGCTGGCAGAGGACTTCCGGCTGCCGGTGTTTGTGGAGCAGGATGCAAACGCAGGGGCGCTGGCGCAATACTGGCACAAAGAGGAAGATTATAAGAACAGCGTATTGGTATATGTGGCGGACGGGCAGGGGGTAGGCGCGGGCATTATATCCAATGGCGAGCTTTTGAAGGGAAGCATTGGCGTGGCAGGGGAAATCGGCCATACGACGATTGACCTTGGGGGATCAAAATGCGCCTGCGGCAATTATGGCTGTCTGGAAAACTATTGCTCTTCCATCGCATTTACCAGAAAAGTGAATGAGGCGCTTAAGCCGGAACGGGAATATAATTTTCAGGAAGTTGTCCAGATGGTAAGGGATGGGGACCAAACCGCCCTAAGGATATTTTTGGAAAGCTGCGACTGCCTTTCGGTGGGCATCGTGAATATTGTAAACAGTTTTAACCCGGCTTTTATCGTAATCGGCGATGAAATGGCGCATATTGAACCGAATATTATGCTGCAAAGAATCAGGGAGAACGTGAAAGAAAGAGTGTTGCCGGAAATTTACGGCAATATGGATATTTCCATGAGCATAGTCCGTAATGATTCTATGGTACATGGAGCGGCGATTGTAGCGATTATGGATGTATTTGGAAATCCGGCAAAGTATTTTGAATAAAAAATGATGGGCAGCCACGAAGGTGGCTGTTTTTTTGTGCGTTTTGATGGAAATATTTAAAAAAGAAGAAAAGAAAAAATACATATTGACAAATAGGACTGTGTGAGATATTATATATTCATCTTATTTATTAATTGAATTAATAAATAAATCGAATAACAAATTGCGGAAAAGTTAAAAAGGAGGGAACAGAAGATGAAGAAAAAAGTATTAAGCGTATTATTAAGCGCAGTGGTAGCCGCAGCTTTGCTGACGGGGTGTGGAGATAAGGCATCCGAAAGCAGCAGCGAATCCGCAGCGCCTGCCCAGGAAGAACAAAGCGAGCCGGAAGCGGCAGAAGCAGCGAACCAGTCCGATGCGGCGGAAGCGGAAGAACAGGCTGGAGAGGCGGAGGCAGCAGAAGAAGGACTTACGGCAGAAACGGCTATGCTGGTATCCGCAACGGGGCAGGTAATCGAGCCTAAAAACGGGGAGCATTATAAATTTGGTTTTACGGAGATGAGTGCGGGTTCCTTCTTTGACGCCTGCTATAATGGCGCGGCAGAAATCGTGGAAGCAAACGGCGATGAGATTGTCCACGTGGAAGGCAAGGCGGACAGCGCATACCAGCTGGGGGTTGTCGAAGACTTTATTGCGCAGGGATGCGATGTGGTATTTTACAATCCTTCGGATGCGGCGGCCAGCGCTGCGGCGGTAAAAGCATTGAATGATGCGGGCATTCCGATCATTAATTTTGACTCTGCGGTCAGCGACCTTTCCAAAGTAGATTGCTTCGTTGTGAGCGACAGTTATTCCTGCGGGCAGATTGCAGGGGAAGAACTGGTAAAGAACCATCCGGAAGGCGGAAAGGTGGCAGTTCTCGATTTCCCGGCTTCGGCGGCGGCGACAGACCGTGCAAACGGTTTTATCGATACCGTTACGGCAAATGGCTTTGAAGTAGTGGCACAGATGGACGCAGGAGCAAAACCGGAAAAGGGTCTTACCGTTATGGGGGATCTGATCCAGGGACACAGCGATCTGACGGCAGTTTTCTGTATTAACGATGAGTGTGCGCAGGGCGCTTATTCGGCCATTACGGCGGCACAGGAAGATATTGAAATTTACAGTGTAAATGCAGGGCCGGAGGCAAAGGCTGCTATGGCGAAAGATGGAAAGGAAGGCATTTGGAAGTGTACGGCGGCACAGAGTCCGATCGGAATCAGAAAGCAGAGCGCCGAAGTCGCATATAAGGTTTTGGAAGGGGAAGAATACGAGACAAGAATTGAAATCGCATCCTTTGCGGTGACACCTGACAATATCGATCAGTATAAAGATTCAGACTGGCAGTAAAAATATGGACAGGCTGCTGCGCCTGCAGTTGTGCGGGCGTGCAGCGTGCCTGTTAATCACAGGATGGCGAAAGAGGAGGCTTTCATGGGTTCATTACTGGAAATGAAAAACATTAGCAAAAGCTTTTCTGGCAATAAAGTATTAAATAATGTGGATTTTTCCGTGGAAGCGGGAGAGGTTCATGCGCTTTTAGGAGAAAACGGCGCAGGAAAATCCACTTTGATGAAGATTTTAGGGGGAATATATACAAAGGACAGCGGAAGCATCTGCATAGACGGGCAGGAAGCAGGGATGCATGATGTAAGTGAATCCAGGGCGAAAGGAGTCAGCATTATCCACCAGGAGCTGATGCTGGCGCAGCATCTTACCATAGCGGAAAATATATTTATGGGAAGAGAGATCAAAAATAAACGGGGCATGGTAGACCTGAGGAAGCAGGAGCAGGAAACGCAGAAGTTCCTGGATCAGTATGGAATGGATTTGCCGGCAGAAACGAGGCTGGATAAACTGACGATTGCAAAACAGCAGATGGTGGAAATTATTCGCGCGGTTTCTTTCGGCGCGAAGATTATTGTCATGGATGAACCTACCTCTTCTTTATCGGATGCAGAGGTGGAGATTCTCTATGGGATGATCAGAACATTAAAAAAGAAAAATGTAGCGATTATATATATTTCCCATAGGTTGAATGAATTATACGATATTACGGACAGGATTACCGTTTTGAGGGACGGGGAATATGTAGGCTGCGTCGTAACAAAGGAAACGGAACGGGCCCGGCTGATCAGTATGATGGTAGGCAGGGATCTGGCAAATTATTATACGAAGACGGATCATGTGGCAGATGAGGTTGTGTTGAAAGTGACAGGCTTGTCTGATGGAAATAAAGTGAAGAAAGTAAGTTTTGACCTCAAAAAGGGGGAAATACTGGGTGTTGCGGGGCTGGTAGGCGCTGGAAGGAGCGAAACCATGGAATGTCTGTTCGGACTGACATCCAGAAAAGCCGGGACGGTGGAATATAAAGGAAAAGAGATTAATTTTAAAAACCCAAGGGAAGCCATGAAAGAAGGATTCGGTCTTGTGCCGGAAGACAGAAAACAGGAAGGGCTGTTCTTGCAGTCGGATATCCGCTTTAATACAACAATCAATGTGGTAGACCGGTTTTTGAAAAAATTGGTCTGGAACCGGCGAAAAGAAAACCAGATTGTTTCGGAAAAAATAGAAGACATGCACATTAAGGCGACGGGCGCATCCCAGACGGTGTCCAAGCTCAGCGGAGGAAACCAGCAGAAGGTGCTGATCGGAAGATGGCTCTGCTCCACAAGCACTGTTTTGATCCTGGATGAACCGACCAGGGGCGTGGATGTGAAGACGAAAGCAGAAATATATGCGCTGATCGATCATTTGGCGGCAAATGGAATCTCGATTATTATGGTTTCCTCGGAACTGCCGGAGCTGATCAATATGAGCGACAGAATTATGGTGATGAGCAATGGCTGCAGCGCGGGAGTCCTTGAGAGGGACGAGTTGAGCCAGGAAAATGTGATGACGCTGGCTACGGCGGAAGTGGGCGCATAAGAAGACTGAGAGAAAAGCATGGAGGTTGGCATGGAAAGAGAGAAAGTAAGAGAAAACTGGTTTTCATCCTTTGGAAAAAGTGTGTTGGGGGGGATTAAGTCAAATGGAGGCATTATCATTGGGCTGGCCATTATTTGCCTGATTTTGGGGGTTATGACCGATTCCTTTTTGACAGTCAGGAATTTTACCAATATTATGAGGCAGATTTCCATTAATGTGATACTGGCATGCGGCATGACGATGGTGATTATCTTGGGCGGCATCGATTTGTCCGTAGGTTCCATCATAGCGGTTTCCGGCTGTCTGTGCTGCGGCCTGATTACGAATACGGGAGTCCCTGCTGCCGCAGCCATTCCGATTTCGATTCTGGCAGGGACGCTGGTGGGGATTTTTAACGGATTTGTAGTTTCCAGAACGACGATCCCGCCCTTTATTGTCACGCTGGCCATGATGAATATCGGCAGGGGGTTCGCCCGGATCTATACGAAAGCGACAACGATCCTGGTAGACGATGAGCTGTTCACTTTTATTGGAAGCGGCACGGTATTGGGCGGCATTCCGATCCATATTATTTATATGATCGTGGTGATTACCGTATCAGCCCTGATTCTGAACAGAACCAGGCTGGGAAGAAATATATATGCGGTGGGCGACAATAAACAGGCGGCATCGTATTCTGGAATTAATGCAAAAAAAGTAACAATGACTGTATTTGTGATTATGGGTTTTTTTGCGGCTTGTGCGGGGATTATCAGTTCCGCCAGAACCTTTTCCGGCCAGTTTAATGTAGGGGAAGGGGCGGAAATGGATGCGATCTCGGCCGTTGTATTGGGCGGGACGAGCATGAGCGGCGGGATCGGACACTTGAGCGGGACGATCATCGGATGCGTTGTCATCGGCGTTCTGAATAACGGCATGAATATTCTGGGCATTGACTCTTCCTGGCAATATGTGGTAAAAGGAGTTGTGGTACTGCTTGCTGTATTTATTGATTATTTTAAGAAAATCAGAGAATAAGGATGGGAAAGGATAAGATATGTCAGTTATTTTAGGTATCGACTTGGGAACTTCCAGCGTAAAGGCAATGCTGCTCGACAGCATACAGGGGGTTCTGGAGGTGGAATCCGGCGGATATGACGTGGAAATACCGAAGGAAGGTTATGCGGAACAGGAACCCGAAAAATGGTGGGAAGAGACAAAAAAAATTATTTTAAGGCTGAGGGAGAAGAACGGGGAAGCATTCGGGCAAATTGCGGCGATCGGTTTTTCCGGCCAGATGCATGGGATCGTTCTGACGGATGAAAAGGGAACTCCGCTGAGGCCGGCCATTCTCTGGCTGGATCAAAGATCAAAGAAGGAATTGGAGGAGATTTACCAGAAAATAGATCTGGAGAAAATGGGGAATGTGTTGAGAAACAGGGTCTATACCGGCTTTGGCTTTCCGTCTTTGATGTGGGTCAGAGAGCATGAGCCGGAGATTCTTCAAAAAACCCGGTGGATTATGATGCCGAAGGATTTTATTCGCTATAAGATGACAGGAAAGATTGCTTCTGATGTCACGGATGCTTCTTCCACAGCGATTTTTCATACGGCGGAAAGAACATGGGCCTATGATATGATCCGGGAATTCGGGCTTCCTTTGGAAATCTTTCCTCCTTGCGGGGAGTCGATGGAAATTGCCGGTTATGTAACAAAGAAATGCGCGATGGAATGCGGGCTGAAGGAAGGGATCCCGGTTGTTTACGGGGCCGGCGACCAGCAGGCGCAGAGCATTGGCAACGGTATCTGTGAGGAAGGGAAGATCATATGCAACATTGGGACGGGCGGCCAGATTTCTACTTACATAAAAGACCCCATTTATGACAAAAAACTTCGGACCCACACTTTCTGCCATTCCATCGATAAGGGATATACGATTTATGGGGCGACTCTTTGCAGCGGAATGTCTTTGAAATGGTTAAAAGATAAAATATTACAGATCGATGATTTCGACCAGCTAAGCAAGATGGCAGGGGAAATCGCGCCGGGAAGCGAGGGCCTTATTTATCTGCCTTATCTGACGGGAGAACGCACGCCGCATATGGATCCTTGCGCAAAAGGGATGTTTGCCGGACTTACGCTCAGGCATGAGCGGCGCCATATGGTGAGGGCGGTCATGGAAGGGGTTACGATGAGCCTTCGGGATTCTCTTACGATTTTTCAGGAACTGGGCATAAAATGCGATACGATCATTGCCTCGGGCGGAGGAGCCAGAAGTCATGAATGGCTTCAGATGCAGGCAGATATTTTCCATAAAAAGGTAGTTGTCTGCGAGGTCAGCGAACAGGCATGCCTGGGGGCATGTATTCTGGCAGGGAGCGGATGCGGCATTTTTGCTTCTGTCAAACAGGCGACCGAGCAGTTTGTATCGTTCCGGGATAAGGTTTATGAACCGGATTCCAGGTATGAAAAGCTTTACGACAAACAATACGAAAGGTTCCGGGCGCTTTACCGGAATAACAGGGAATGGATGGTGAATGAATATGGAAAAGATAATTCTGGATACGGATATCGGCACGGAGGTGGATGACGCGATTACGTTAGCTTATCTTCTGGCTAATCCCGAGGCCGAACTGCTGGGGATTACCACGGTGGCGGGGGAAGCGGTGGAGCGGGCAAAGCTTGCCAGCGTTCTATGCAAAATAGCGGGGAAGAAAATTCCTATTTATCCCGGCTGCGAAAATCCGATCCTGGTTCCCCAGATAGAACTTTATGCGCCCCAGAAAAAGGTTTTGGAGAAATGGGAGCATGAGAAGGAGTTCCCGGAAAACAGGGCGGTAGCATTTATGCAGGAGATGATCTACAAGCATCCGGGGGAGATCACCCTAGTCTGCATTGCGCCGCTGACGAATGTCGGCTTGCTGTTCGCCATGGATCCCAAGATCCCCTCTTTGCTGAAACGGATCGTCCTGATGTGCGGCTCGCCTACTTATACGAGGTACGACGGCACTTCGGAAACGATGAGCGCCATGGAAAAAAGCGACCTGATTGTTTTGGGCAGCAAAGGGGTTCTGGAAAACAATGCGCTGATCGACCCCCATGCGACGAAATTGGTTTATCAGGCGGCGGTGAAGGAACATATGACTTGCGGCTTGAATGTGACGAGCAGATTGGTGATGAAGCCGGAAGAGGCGGAAAAGATATTTCATCATCCATTGCTGGAGCCGGTATTGGACATTGCAAAGGAATGGTTTAAGGATGAGGAGCGGGTGACTTTCCACGACCCGCTGGCTGCAGTTTCTCTTTTCCATGAAGATGTATGCCGGTTTGAAAGGGGGAAGCTGGCTATTGAAACGGACAGTAGGCTGCTTTCGGGCTTTACCTATTGGAGGCCGGATGAAAATGGGCCGCACCAGGCGGCTATGGATGTGGATAAGGAGCTTTTTTACCAATATCTTTTTGAGGTGTTTCGATAGAAAGGAGAGAGGGAATGAAGTACGGAATTTACTTTGCTTATTGGACAAAAGAATGGTTTGCGGATTATAAAAAGTATATGGATAAGGTATCAGGGCTTGGATTCGATGTGATGGAGATATCCTGCGCCGCATTGAGGGATGTTTATACGACAAAAGAGCAGATGGTCGAGCTTCGGGAATATGCGAAGGAAAAAAATCTGATATTGACAGCGGGATACGGCCCTACGAAAGCGGAGAATCTTTGCTCCGAAGATTCCGAGGCGGTAAAACGCGCGATGTCCTTTTTCCAGGATCTGCTTCCTAAGCTGCAGCTGATGGATATCAAGATTTTGGGCGGCGGTCTGTATTCTTATTGGCCGGTGGATTTTACGCTGAATCATGATAAAGAAGGCGACTGGGCGAGAGCCGTGAAAAATTTGAAAGAACTTTCTAAAACAGCGGAAGAATGCGACGTAATCCTGGGAATGGAGGTTCTGAACCGTTATGAGGGATATATTCTCAATACTTGTGAGGAAGCCATTGATTTTGTGGATGAGATTGGCAGCGACCATGTGAAAATTATGCTGGATACGTTTCATATGAATATCGAGGAGGATAATATCGCGGCGGCGATCCGCAAGGCCGGGAACAGGCTGGGGCATTTGCATCTGGGAGAGCAGAATCGGATGGTGCCGGGGAAGGGAAGTTTGCCATGGAACGAAATAGGACAAGCTCTTAGGGATATCGATTACCAGGGAGCGGCTGTTATGGAGCCGTTTGTCATGAAAGGAGGTACGATCGGCAGCGAAATCAAAGTATGGCGCGACCTGTTGGATGATACCAGCGAGGAGAGGCTGGATGCGGATGCCAGAGGGGCATTGAATTATGTAAGGCATGTGTTTGGGATTTAGGCGGAGTTTTTACACATAGAGATAATAAAAAGAATATTAATAGGAGAATGCCATTATGAGAAGAAAAGACCGAGAGGTGGCAGAGCGCAGCGAAATAGCACATATATTGGATATATGTAAAACGGCATGCATCGCTATGGCGGGCGAAGAGGGGCCTTATGTAGTGCCTTTAAGCTATGGGTATGATTGGAAAGGCGACTGCCTGGAATTATATTTTCATTGTGCGAAAGAAGGGAAGAAACTAGAAATCCTGAAATATAATAATCAGGTATGTTTTACGGTTTTTTGCGAGGGGGAACCGTTGCATGCGGAAAATCCGTGCAATTCGGGATATTATTTTTCCAGCGTGACAGGGAATGGGACGGTTGAGTTTATAGAAGATTCCGGGGAAAAGGGACTTGCCTTGCAGAAAATGTTTGCGCATCAGACAGGAAGAACGGTTGTATTTACGGAAGCGCAGATCAATTCTGTATGTGTATTTAAGATTGTTTCTAAAGACTATATAGGGAAACGGAAAGTCCGGGGTTAAGATTTGGCTTTTTTTATAAGAAAGCTGTTTATGGCTGTTAAAATATGATATATCCGCATATGCTAAAAATGTAATTGTATTTTGTATGAGTCTGGTGTAAAATATAATTATAAAAGCTGTGAATCAGCGGTGGGTTGACACCTAAAATCTGATACCTTTTCCGAACGCAGGTGTCGGAGGCTGGCAGGCAGCGGAAAAACCTGTTATTTTTCGGACACAGGTGCCGAAGGTTGGCAGACAACGGAAAAATCAACCATGAGAAGGGAGTGCTTTGTGCTGCGGCATAGACATTCCCTTTTCTAAATCATATGATTAAAGGATATGGATATGGACAAAAGAAGGGCAATTCAGGTCATGACAAGGGCTGCGGCATTATATCATGCAAATCTGGAGGATCAAAAAGTGATTTTTCTTTATGGTGTGCCTACGGAGGTCAGGAAGCAGTTACAAGCAAAAAGTGGAAAACTGTTTTCTATAAAAGGCTATGAAGTGGCATTTCACCGATATAATTTCCTTCATCTGACAGGGGTAAGGCCGAATAGTTCCAGTGTTGCTTCTGCAATTCATTTTTTTGAAAAATGTCTGGATAACCGTTTGATGCTGGAGGATTTCAGCTTTTCAAAGGATGGTTCTACGGTTCAGAAATTAGATATCTTGGAAAATATGATGGGGATTAAGCAGAACGTGACAATGATTGGGGACTTTACGGACAGGGGGCCGAAATTGTTTACGGAAAAAGTAGCAGGCAATGTATGTAGCTGTATTGGTTTTGTGAAGGATCGAAATACAAGGCTGAATGTTCCGAACACACTTCTGAAAAAGGATATTAGGGATGTTACTGCGTATCCGATGCAGAAGATCTATGCTGCCCTTTCCAAAAGTTACACGGCAGAAAGATATTCTGTACTGGAAAAGGTGGATAAAGGGATAGACATAAAAAAGTGTTTTTTTACGGAAGAGATAGAGAAGAGATTGGAAAGGGGAGCATTTTAAGGCAGCAAAGTTCGAATCATCCCAGGCATTCCGATGACGGCAGCCGGTTTTCGGAAAAGATGGGGAAACGAAAAGTCCGGGGATAAGAATGGGAACCACAAGAATATGGACATATTTTTCCGTGTAGGTTAAACTATAAGAAAGTCATACGGGGTACGGGAATGAAGTATATGCAGAATCTGGCGTTGATAGCAGGAATTTTCTTTCTTTTTTATTTCTTGGGAGTAAAGATATCGGGAGGTTATGGAACGAATTTTTATTTGATCTGGCTGGTCATGGGGCTGGCTTTGGTTGCATGGGCGGTATGCATGAAAAAGGGAATTCTGATTCCCCATATTCCAGTATGGATCAGGCGGACTTTTTTTCTGCTGGCATGCATGGGATGCCTTTTGTTTGTGTTTGTGGAAGGGCTGATCTTGAGCGGGTTTGCGGCAAAGGGAGAGGCGAGGCTGGATTATATCATCGTGCTGGGGGCGCAGATGAAAGCAAACGGGCCGAGCCGCGTGCTGCAGATGCGACTGGATACGGCATATGATTATTTGGTGGAGAACCCTGGGACAATGGCCATTGTATCCGGGGCCCGGGGAAAGGACGAGCATGTCAGCGAGGCACAGGGGATGTATGATTATCTGGTAGAGAGGGGGATTGCGCCGGATCGGATTTTGAAAGAGGACCAGTCACGCAATACTAGCCAGAATATCGACTACAGCAGCACTTTTTTGGACAAAGAAAAGGATTCGGTGGGGATCGTGACAAATAATTTTCATATTTTCCGAGCGACGCATATCGCGAAAAAGAACGGTTACAAGTATGTATGCGGGATTGCGGCGCCGTCGGAGCTGCTGCTCCAAGGGAACAATATGTTGAGGGAATTTGCGGGCGTGATGAAGGATTTTCTGGTAGGAAATCTTTGAGCGGCCGTTGAAAGGAATAGAAGCGGAAAAGAAAGATAGGAGGATGCGTATGGCAAGGGAAGAGCTGGAACGGTTGAAGAAATGGGTTGAGGAGAGCGATAATATTGTTTTTTTTGGAGGGGCGGGGGTTTCGACGGAAAGCGGGATACCGGATTTTCGGAGCGTGGACGGCTTGTACCATCAAAAATATGATTATCCGCCGGAAACGATATTGAGCCATACCTTTTACAGAAAAAAGCCGGAGGAGTTTTATCGGTTTTATAGGGATAAACTGATCGGATTTGAAGCAGAGCCAAACCAGGCGCATAAGAAGCTGGCCCAATGGGAAGAGGAAGGCAAGCTGAAAGCTGTGATTACACAGAATATCGATGGTCTGCATCAGGCGGCGGGAAGCAGGAAGGTATTGGAGCTGCATGGTTCCACGCTGCGCAACTATTGCGAGCGATGCGGGAAATTTTTTGGCGTGGATGATATCAGGAAGGCAGAGGGCGTGCCGGTATGCGATGCCTGCGGGGGACCGGTGAAGCCGGATGTGGTATTGTACGAAGAGGGGCTGGATCAGCAAGTATTGTCGGAGGCGGTACAGTTTATAAGGAATGCGGATGTTCTGATTATCGGCGGCACGTCTTTGGTCGTGTATCCGGCGGCGGGGCTGATTGATTATTACCAGGGCAATAAGCTTGTGCTGGTGAATAAGACGCCTACGGCGAGGGACAGCGTGGCGGATCTGGTGGTGCAGGGCGCGATCGGGGAGATTTTCGGTTCTTTGTAACGGGAAAGGGTAAACGCATGGATATTCAAGTGGGCGATATTTTGAAGCTGAAGAAGCAGCATCCTTGCGGGAGCAAGGAATGGGAGGTTTTGCGGGCAGGGGCGGATTTCCGCTTAAAATGCACGGGGTGCGGCCATCAGATTATGATAGCCCGCAGGGCTTTGGAAAAAAGTGTGAAGGAAATCAGGCAAAAACCTTGAAAATGCTTGCTTTATATGGTATGATACTAATTCGTGATATATTTTTAATTCCTTGTTCCTGATGATTTCAGGAGCCAGAGACCAAAAGGAGGTAACGCACATGAACAAATATGAATTAGCCGTTGTTGTCAGTGCAAAAATCGAAGATGAAGAAAGGGCGGCAGTAATTGAAAAATGCAAGGCTCTTATCGAAAGATTCGGTGGACAAGTTACGGAAGTTGATGAATGGGGTAAGAAGAGACTTGCTTACGAAGTTCAGAAAATGAAAGAAGCTTTCTACTACTTCATCCGTTTCGATGCTGAAAGCACTGTTCCGGTAGAGATCGAACACAGAGTTCGCATCATGGACAATGTGATCAGGTATTTATGCGTAAGACAGGACGAGGCATAAAGAACAGGAGAATGTATGAATAAAGTAATACTTATGGGACGTTTGACAAGAGACCCCGAAGTGAGGTATTCACAGGGAGAAAGCCCATTGGCGATTGCCAGATATACACTTGCAGTGGATCGTCGTTTTAACAGGAACGGCGATGATGCCACAGCGGATTTTATTAATTGCGTAGCGTTTGGAAGAAGCGGTGAGTTTGCTGAGCGGTATTTCCGAAAGGGGATCAAGATCGCCGTAACCGGGCGCATCCAGACAGGCAGTTATACGAATAAAGACGGTGTGAAAGTATATACGACGGAAGTCGTAGTCGAAGACCAGGAATTTGCGGAGAGCAAGAATAGCTCCGGCGGCGACGGCGGTTATGCCGGCGGCAGCAATTATTCAGGAGGCAATAATTATTCAGGCGGCGGAAGGCCCGCGCCTATGGCGGCCGGTGACGGCTTTATGAATATTCCTGATGGAATCGACGAGGAATTGCCGTTTAACTGATCATAATTTTTAATTTTAGATAGGAGGCATGATTATGGCTTACAATAAAGCGGAAAAGTCCGATTCCCCGGTAAGGAGAAAAGGTGGAATACGCAGAAGAAAAAAAGTTTGTGTATTTTGCGGAAAAGATAATGTGATTGATTATAAGGATGTCAATAAGTTAAAAAGATACGTATCCGAAAGAGGGAAGATCCTTCCCAGAAGGATTACAGGAAACTGCGCGAAGCACCAGCGCGCATTGACGGTTGCGATCAAGAGGGCGCGCCATCTGGCTTTGATGCCTTATGTTCAGGAGTAGGTGCGGATTGAAGTAAAGCAGTGAGAGAGAACCGGTTATCTTTGGGATAGCCGGTTTTTTGCAAGACAGGAAATAACAGGAGCGGCGGAATGGAAGATCGGTTTGAAGACGGTTTGGATATAGATGCGGAAAGGGAAAGAAGGAGAAACCGGCGGCGGGACGAAATGAGACGGCGGAAAGAAAAGCAGAGGCGGATTCGCAAATGGCTGAGGGTGATTATCCCTGCTGCTGCGGGAATTATAATATTGCTGGCGTTTATGGCAGGAAAGGGCATCGGTAAGGCCGGCGAAGCGGGGAAGGCGCTAGAGGAAGAAGCCGGGACGGAGCAGGCTGTTTTGCAGACGGAAAAGCAGGGAGAGGAAAATATGCCAGGCGGCGTTGAAGAGGATATCCCGGGGGCGGAAACAGGGGAAACGGCTCTTCCGGGGCAGGAGGAAACGGGAGAAACGGCTCTGCAGGGGCAGGAGGAAAAGGAAAGGCCGAAATATTTTGCAGAAAAGGCAGAGGACACCCTCCAGCTGGGAGGAGATGTCGCCAGCACTTATGCGGTGTTTATCGATTGGGAAAAAGAGAGCATTTTGGCAGAAAAAAATGCCTATGTCCGAATGAATCCTGCATCGATGACAAAGGTGCTGACGCTCCTGGTGGCTGCCGAGCATATTGATGACCTGGATGATAGGGTCGAGATTACTTATGATATGACGGATTATAGTTATATGAACGGATGCAGCAATGCCGGGTTTGAGAGGGAGGAAACCGTGACCGTGCGCGACCTGCTTTATGGCACCATACTTCCTTCCGGCGCGGAAGCGGCAATGGGGCTGGCGATTTATACGGCGGGCTCGCATGAAACATTTGTGGGATGGATGAATGAGAAACTGGAAGAACTGGGGCTTTCGGAGAGCGCCCATTTTACAAACTGTGTGGGAGTCTATGATGAAGACCATTACTGCACCGTTTATGATATGGCAATGATTATGGAAGCGGCGCTGGACAATGAGCTTTGCCGCGAGGTGCTGTCGTCCCGTACCTATACGACCTCAGAGACTGAGGAGCATCCGGAGGGGATGATATTAAGCAACTGGTTTTTGCGCCGGATAGAAGATAAAGAAGTGGGAGGAAAAGTATTGGCTGGAAAAACAGGATTTGTAGAGGAGTCGGGGAGCTGCGCGACCAGTTATGGAAAGGATAAGGACGGCAGGGAATACATATGCGTTACAGCGAATGCGGAAAGCCAATGGATATGCATCAATGACCATGCGGGGCTCTATCAGCGTTTTATGGAGTAAAGGGCCGCAAAATCCGACAGAAAGCGGCTGAAAGCAACAAATAATATTGTGGAACTTTAAGGAAAAAAATGCTATACTATAAGCGATGTATTTTCTCACATTAGGAAAGGCATTATTAAATGATATGCTGCAGGGATACTAATGTAGAATCGGATGGAAAAGGAAATGGTATGAAAAACAGTATTAAATTAAAAGGCAGATTAAAGAAATATTTGCAGACATCGATATACTTAGGCATTTTACTGATCCTTGTGACATTGGGCATTTTTGTTATCGACTATAGGGCGGGACTGATTCTTGCATGCTTTGATATTTTTTATTATGCAGTGGTGTTATCCCTGTTTTTGTATAATAAGCCGATCATTATGAACGAGCTGGTCAGTTTTGCCACTCAATACGGACAGATACAAAGGAGGCTGCTCAGGGATCTGGATCTGCCCCATGCCCTGTTGGACGAGGACGGGAAGATTATCTGGACGAACATTGCATTTGAAAGGGCAGTACATAAAGAGAAAGGCTACCGCAAGTCCATTACTTCACTGTTTCCGATGGTGACAAAAGAAAAGCTGCCGGGTACGGTGGATGAAGTGGAGATGGGCGTCAGCTTTGAAGATAATGATTATGTGGCGAAAATGAAAAAGATTTCCTTAAAGGAAATGGCGCACAACAGTGATATTATTGAAGAGGAAGACTATGACGGATATTTGATTGCGCTGTATTTGTTTGATGAGACGGCATTAAAGATCGCCCTTCAGGAAGTGGATGACCAGAGCCTGGCGGTAGGGCTGATTTATTTGGATAATTATGAGGAAGCGCTGGAAAGCGTGGAAGAAGTCAGGCGTTCCCTGCTCATTGCGCTGATCGACCGGAAAGTCAATAAATATATTGCCGGAATGGACGGCATCTGCAGGAAGCTGGAAAAGGACAAGTTTTTTGTCATTATGAGGAAAAAAGCAGTTTCTTCTTTGCAGGAAGACCGCTTTGACTTGCTGGAAGATGTAAAAACGGTGAACATTGGAAATGAAATGGCGGTGACGATCAGCATCGGAATCGGTTTGGACGGCCTTACTTATGCGCAGAACTATGAATTTGCCAGAAATGCCATCGATCTTGCCTTGGGGCGGGGCGGCGACCAGGCAGTAGTCAAGACACCGCATAATACGGTATATTATGGCGGCAAGAGCCAGCAGATAGAGAAAAATACGAGGGTAAAGGCCAGAGTAAAAGCTCATGCCTTAAAGGAGATTATTACCAGCAAAGACAAAGTGATTGTTATGGGACACAGGAATGCGGATATCGACAGCTTCGGCGCGGCGGTGGGAATTGCCCGTATTGCTTCAACGCTGGAGAGAAAAGCCCATATTGTTTTAAGCGATTCGGCATCTTCCCTCCAACCCTTTATCGATATGTTCCGTAATAACCCGGACTATGACGATGATTTTATTATCAGCGGGCAGCATGCGGTGGAGATGGTGGGAAATAATGCGGTTTTGGTAGTCGTGGATGTGAATAAACCGAGCATTACGGATTGCCCGGAACTGCTCAGGCTATGCAAATCCATTGTGGTGTTCGACCATCACAGGCAGGGGACGGAAGTTATTGAAAACGCCACACTGTCGTATGTGGAGGCATATGCTTCTTCCACTTGCGAAATGGTTTCAGAAATGCTGCAATATATAGGGGATAATATTAAGATAAAGAATATAGAAGCCGACAGCATGTACTCCGGCATTATGATCGATACGAATAATTTTATGACGAAGACCGGAGTCAGGACCTTTGAGGCGGCGGCATTCCTTAGAAGGAGCGGGGCGGATGTCATGCGCGTGCGCAAGCTGTTCCGGGAAGATGCGGCGGAGTACAAAGCGAAAGCGGACGCTGTCAGCCAGGCAGAGATATACAAGAATGCGTATGCGATTTCCATATGCACAAGTGATGATTTGCCGAACCCTACGATTATAGGCGCACAGGCGGCAAACGAGCTGCTGAATATTAAAGGGATTAAGGCAAGCTTTGTATTGACGGAGTACCAGAACCAGATTTTTGTCAGCGCCCGTTCCATCGATGAAGTGAATGTGCAGATCGTTATGGAAAGGCTGGGCGGAGGCGGGCATATTAACAGTGCGGGATGCCAGATGGAGAATACGTCTCTGGCAGAAGGAATCGGGATCATGAAACAGACGCTGGACCGAATGATCGAAGAAGGGGCGATTTAATCGAAGGCGGCTATTTACGGACAGGAAGAAAGGCAAGGTTTTGAAATGAAAGTAATTTTAACAGAGGATGTAAAGAAACTGGGAAAAAAAGGAGAAGTCGTGGATGTGAGCGACGGCTACGCGAGGAACTATGTGATTCCCAAAAAGCTTGGCGTGGAGGCCAATAACAAGAATATGAACGATTTAAAGCAGCAAAAGGCATCGGAAGCCAGGAAAGCGAAGGAACAGCTGGACGCGGCCAAAGCATTTGCCGAAGAGCTGGAAACGAAAGAAGTCGTTGTCTATATAAAGACGGGCGAAGGGGGCAGGACTTTTGGCTCCGTATCGTCAAAGGAAATCGCGGAGGCGGCAAAGTCGCAGTGCGGCATGGATATTGATAAGAAAAAGATCCAGATGTCGGAAGCGATCAAGAGTCTCGGGGTATATGAGGTAGCAGTTAAGCTGCATCCCCAGGTGACAGGAAAATTAAAGGTGAAGGTAAGGGAAACGGAAGCATAGAAACGACAAGAGGACGAGAGGAAATCAAGTGGCAGCGATGGAAGAGGCGTTGCTGAAAAGAGTATTGCCGCACAGCATAGAGGCAGAGCAATCGGTGATCGGAGCCATGATCATGGACAAGGACGCGATTGTGACAGCATCGGAAATATTGGCTGAAGAGGATTTTTACAGCAAGCAGTGCGGGGTTCTTTTTGAAGCAATGGTAGAGTTGAATGATGAAGGGAAGCCGGTGGATCTGATTACCTTGCAGGACCGGCTGAAGGAGAAGGATGTCCCGCCGGAGGTAAGCAGCCTGGAATATATCAGAGATCTGATTACGGCAGTACCCACCTCCGCAAATATTAAGCATTATGCCAATATCGTATCCGAGAAGGCTATGCTCAGACGGCTGATCAAGATGAACGAAGAGATTGCCAATACTTGTTATGTGGGCAAGGAGAGTCTGGAAGCGATATTGGAAGATACGGAGAAAAGGGTTTTTCATCTGATCCAGCGGAGAAATGCGGAAGATTTCGTGCCGATCCGCCAAGTGGTCATGAATACCATGGAACAAATAGAGAAGGCTTCCCGGAATAAAGGGAATGTTACGGGCATCGCGACAGGGTTTGTCGATCTGGATTACCGTACGGCCGGCATGCAGCCGTCGGATCTGGTGCTGATCGCAGCCAGGCCCTCTATGGGAAAGACGGCGTTTGTGCTGAATATTGCCCAACATGTGGCGTTTAAGCTGGAACAGCCGGTGGCTATATTCAGCCTGGAAATGTCGAAGGAACAGCTGGTCAACAGGCTTTTTTCCCTGGAATCCAAAGTGGATGCACAGAAGCTGCGATCGGGGAATTTGTCGGATAACGATTGGGAGAGGTTGATCGAAAGCGCCGGCGTGATCGGGAAATCCAATTTGATCATTGATGATACGCCGGGTATTACGATCGGGGAGATGCGTTCCAAGTGCAGGAAATATAAATTGGAATACGGACTGAAAATGATTATTATCGATTATCTCCAGTTGATGTCGGGAAGCGGCAGAAACGATTCCAGACAGCAGGAGATTTCCGATATATCCCGTGCGCTGAAGGCGCTGGCGAGGGAACTGGAAGTTCCGGTGATTGCTCTTTCCCAGCTGAGCCGCGCGGTGGAGCAGAGGCCGGATCACCGTCCGATGCTCTCGGATCTGAGGGAATCGGGGGCGATCGAGCAGGATGCCGATGTGGTTATGTTTATTTACCGGGATGACTATTATAACAAGGATACGGAAAGAAAAGGGATTGCGGAGATTATTATAGCTAAGCAGAGAAACGGTCCGATCGGCACGGTAGAGCTGGTGTGGCTGCCGGAATATACGAAGTTTGCAAATATGCAGAAATAGAAACGATTACAAAAGAGGATTGGCCTGGACAGGCTGTCCTCTTTTTGCATTTTTTTATGGATGGGACAATCATTAGTTACTTTTTAAAACAGAGGAATAAAGGAGAGGAGAAGGAAAGCATGGAACAAACAAGGTATTTGATTTCTGATGCGGCGAAGCAGGTGGAGGTAGAATCCCATGTCCTTCGCTATTGGGAGGAAGAACTGAATATTCCGATTAAAAGGAATGAGCTGGGACACAGATATTATACATCGGAGGATGTGGAGCGTTTCAGGGAGATTAAAAGATTAAAGGAGCAGGGGCTGCAGTTGAAGGCGATTCGCATGGTGCTAAAAGACGGTAAACTTGAAAGATTAAAGATGAAGGAGATTCCAGGGAACATGGTGATTTACAGAGAACATTTGGATGACGGGAACGGGGAAAGAGTGGTCAGCGAACAGGAGAAGCATATGATAGAAATTATTGAAAAAAAGGAGCTTGCAGCAAGAGAACAGGAAGAAAAAAGCATAAGGCTTCAGATGCTGCTGCAGCATATGATCAGCGAGGCGGTAAAGGAGAGCAATAAAGAGCTTTGCGAGGATATCAGGCAGAGCGTTTTGAAAGAAATGGATTATCAGTTCCGCCAGCAGGAGGAGAAAGAGGAGGAGAGGGAAAAGGAGCGGAGGCAGCGTGAAGAAGAGCATTATAAAAGGGTGGACGAGCTTCTCAGGAGTTACAGTAAGAAGGGCAAAAGGAAGGAAAAAGAAAAGCCCCGCCGCTTTGGAACAGGAAAAAAGCCTTCCACCGCTTGATGGAAGGCTCCGTCGTCATGTACTTTATTCCTGTGAAATAGCGCCTACCGGGCAGCCGCCTGCGCAGGAACCGCAGTCGATGCATGTATTGGGATCGATCTCAAATTTGCCGTCGCCTTCGCTGATCGCGCCCACCGGGCACTGTCCCTGACAAGCTCCACAACTTACACAAGCGTCACCAATTACGTATGCCATAATTAAATCCTCCTTATATGTGTATCCTTATTGATAAATTGTTATCAAACTCTGTATCTATTTTAATATAAAATATGTGCAAATACAAGAGGAACCTTTTAGAAAATCGAAGGAAAATTAGTCGGTTTTTATCCGCTTTGCTGCTGGCAAAATCAGTTTTCGCTGCGGCGTTTTTTGATGCCGTCCAGAATGATTTGTTTTTTGTCGATGACTTTGTTTTTATCCATAGCGGGTACTCCGGCAAGTTTATAGGCCATGCCCAGCTTTTCATACTTGGTCTCTCCCATAGTATGATAAGGAAGCACGTCGATGGCTTTTAAGTTGCTAAACTGCCCGATAAAGTATCCAAGTTCAAAAAGATACTTGTCATCGTCAGTGATGCCGGGAACAACAACGTGGCGGATCCACATGTCTATTTGCTTTTCGTTGAGGTAAGAGGCAAAAGCCAAAATACCATCGTTAGGCTGTGATGTCAGCTCCAGGTGCTTCTGGGGGTCGATATGCTTGATGTCAAGCATGACGAGGTCGGTTAAAGTCATTAAATGATCCAGTTTTTTGATCCATTCCGTATTCTGCGGTTTATAAGCGATACCGGAAGTATCGATGCATGTATGCACATTCTCTTTTTTAGCGATCGTGAATAAGTCGATCAGGAAATCGACCTGCATAAGGGGTTCGCCGCCGGTTACGGTAATTCCCCCAGTTTTATAAAAAGGCTTGTTGCGCTCGTACTGCTCAAAAATCTCTTCCGGCTCCATCATGGTACCGCCGTCCATAGGCCAAGTGTCGGGATTGTGGCAATAAGCACAGCGCATAGGGCATCCTTGTACGAAGACCACGAACCGGGTGCCGGGTCCGTCTACGGTTCCGAAGCTTTCTAACGAATGTATTCTTCCTTGCATATATTTTATCTCCTTTTGGGTGGATATTCTCTTTATTCAGTATAGCAGAAATGAAAAAAAATGCAAATTGTAATAAAAAAGCAAAGGCCGGCAGATGCCAGCCCTTTGCTTTTTGTACGTTTATAATTTCTTTTTAGATAGCTTCATGGAAAGTACGGGAAATAACGTCTGCCTGCTGTTCCGGTGTCAGCTTAATGAAGTTTACTGCATAGCCGGATACACGGATCGTCAGCTGGGGATAGTTCTCAGGATGTTTCTGGGCATCCAGAAGCATATCTCTGTTTAAAACGTTAACGTTAAGGTGATGGCCGCCTTTTGTTGCATATCCATCTAATAAGTTTACAAGGTTATCAACCTGTGCTGAACTTGTTGCCATGATAAGTTTCCTCCTTAAAATCTTTATTGGCAGACTGCGGCAAAGCGAAACGCAGAACCGCAGCCGTATGAATTAGTGGTAATCGTCCAAGCCCTGTTCCAATGTAGGAACGCTGCATGCTAACGGGGTTCTGGAGCAGTCTGTGCATCCCATCGTCTGAACGTTTTTGGATTCTTCCATAGAATTATCCGTATCCACGTTGATATGACCTACACCCTGCATCATGCCGGAGTCCAACATTTTAACGAGATCGTCGATCATTTTATTATCGTCCATAGAAACCCCTCGTTATTCCTTGTGGAAAATTATTTGTTCAAGTCGAGTTCAAGGTCGCCTGCAAATACCTGGTCTTCCTTTCCAAGAGCGCCGGGGATGATCGTGAAGGTATTGGAAATACCATCCTGAGCATCTTTGAACGGAAGTTTGGATACAGAAGATAAGGATGCGACTGCACCGTGGGTATCGCGTCCGTGCATCGGGTTAGCGCCGGGTGCAAAAGGCTGTCCTTTCTTACGTCCGTCAGGCGTGTTTCCTGTAGCCTTACCGTAAGTTACATTGGAAGTAATGGTAAGGATGGAAGTGGTGGGAACGCCTTCCCTGTAGGTGTGGTGTCTCCGAATAGCGGTCATGAATCTGTGTACAACTTCCTGTGCGATGGAGTCAACACGGTCATCATCGTTGCCGTATTTCGGGAATTCGCCGGTTGTCTTGAAGTCTACGATAACGCCGTCTTCGTCTCTGACAACTTCAACTTTCGCATATTTGATAGCGGACAGGGAGTCAGCTACGATGGAAAGTCCTGCAACGCCCGTTGCGAAATAACGTTTTACGTCTCTGTCATGAAGCGCCATCTCAGCTCTTTCATAGCAGTATTTGTCATGCATGTAATGAATGATGTTCAGAGTATTTACATATACGTCTGCCTGCCACTCAAGCATATCCATGAATTTGCTCCATACATCGTCATAGTCAAGAACATCGCCTGCAACAGGACGGTATTTCGGGCCTACCTGTTTCTTTGTTACTTCGTCCACGCCGCCGTTCAGAGCGTAAAGCAGACATTTTGCAACGTTAGCGCGTGCGCCGAAGAACTGCATTTCTTTGCCGATTACCATAGAGGATACGCAGCATGCGATACCGTAGTCATCGCCGTGGGTTACTCTCATGAGGTCATCGTTCTCGTACTGGATGGAAGAAGTCTGGATGGACATCTTCGCGCAGTATTTCTTCCAGTTCTCAGGAAGCCTTGTGGACCAGAGAACGGTCAGGTTCGGCTCCGGAGAAGGTCCTAAGTTGGTCAGTGTGTGCAGATAACGGAAGGAAGTCTTTGTCACCATGTGACGTCCGTCCACGCCAACACCGCCGAGGGATTCTGTCACCCATACCGGGTCGCCTGCAAAAATCTGGTTGTATTCCGGTGTACGTGCAAACTTGATGCAACGCAGTTTCATAATGAAATGATCCACGAATTCCTGGATCTGTTCTTCTGTGAAAGTTCCGTTTGCCAGGTCTCTTTCTGCGAAGCAGTCGATGAAAGTGGATGTACGTCCGAGGGACATAGCCGCACCGTTCTGCTCTTTTACTGCGCAGAGGTATCCGAAATAAGTAGCCTGGATTGCTTCTTTTACGTTAGTAGCCGGTTTGGAAATATCGCAGCCATAAGAAGCAGCCATTTCTTTCATCATTTTAAGGGCGATCATCTGCTCGGAGAGTTCTTCGCGGAGACGGATTACTTCATCTGTCATAACGCGTCCGGTGGAATCCTTCTGAGCCTGTTTGTCCTGGATCAGGTAATCAATACCGTACAGAGCCACGCGCCTGTAGTCGCCGATGATACGTCCGCGGCCATAAGCATCCGGAAGACCTGTGATGATATGGGAGGAACGGCAAGCTCTCATTTCCTGGTTGTAAGCGTCAAAGCAGCCTGCATTGTGTGTTTTTCTGTGTGTGGAGAAGAACTCACTGATCTCAGGGTCTACTTCGTAGCCGTTGTCGGAGCAAGCTTTCTCTGCCATACGGATACCGCCGTAAGGCTGTAAGGAACGTTTGAAAGGAGCGTCTGTCTGGAAGCCTACGATCGTCTCTTTGCTCTTGTCCAGATAGCCGGGGCCATGGGATGTGATAGTGGAAACTACTTTGGTGTCCATATCAAGAACGCCGCCTGCTTCACGCTCTTTCTTCTGCAAGTCGAGAACCATGTTCCATAAATCTTTTGTGTTCTGTGTAGGCGCTGCTAAAAAGGATTCATCCCCTTCATAAGGATGATAGTTTCTCTGGATGAAATCACGCACATTGACTTCATTTTCCCATTTGCCGCCTACAAAATCTTTCCATTCTGGTCTCATTTTGAATAAGCCCTCCTATTATTAATTATTTGGTTAATATGACACTAATCCTGTATCCTCATTATAGTATTAAGACGCGGATAACGTCAAGCGACGGCGTGTACTTTTTTCTGTACATTCGGTATGTTTTCGGCATTTTTTATATTAAATTTTTGTGAATTTTATGATAAATGGAAAAATCATAATGTATGGGAACCGGGGAGTGAAAAGCGGAGCAGCAGATGGGGGGCTGGGGATAGGTCGAAGACGAAGGGCGGGCAGGGCAGAGGGAGTTTTCCGCTGGAGCTTTCGATCAGATTTCACTAATAAAATGGGTGAATCTTTGGAACCGGCCGGGTCGAAAGCAACGGACATCCTGTCCTGTGCTTTCTGAAACTGCCATCCATGGCAGTTTCACCCTGGGTAATTGAACCATTTTATAAGTGAAATGTCTGATCGAAAGCAACAGCCGGAAAACTCCCTCTGCCCTGCCCGCCCTTCGTCTTCGACCTATCCCCAGCTTCCCGTCTACCGCTCCGCTTTTCACTCCCCGGTTCCTACTTTCTGCCGGTCATGACATTTACAAAAATTGATTTTCATGAGTGAAAAAGGAATGGGTTGAAACGAAATGGAGAAAGTATTATACTGGTATCAGTTTTTTCATTGGAAAAAATGGGAATATTCCATACAAAAGGAGGTTTAGATATGGCAGAGATTACGAAAAATACAACGATTGGCGAGGCATTGCGGATTAACCCGGACATTGCCCCGGTACTGATGGAGATCGGCATGCATTGCCTCGGATGCCCGTCCGCACAGGGCGAAACGCTGGAAGAGGCAGCTATGGTACACGGACTGGATGCAGATGTGCTGATGGAGAAAATTGCGAACGCATAATGTTCTTTAGTCAGAAGTGCTGATATGCGGGGATCCATTTTTAAAAGCGCCATGACGCGCCGGGGACGGACAGGCTGCTGCGGCTGGGGAAAGGGCGGCGGGGTTCTCGTTTTCTGCTGGGGCTTCCAATCAGATTTCACTAATGAAATGGTCAAAGATTGTCCAGCCGACCGGGGCGGAAAAAAGGGGCATCCATGCCCCCTTTTCCTGAAATTGCCATCCATGGCAATT
>OFFN01000303.1_pt1 | contig 47628 bp, 47 predicted proteins | sample 1521381 | NCBI WGS metagenome assembly OFFN01 (sample SAMEA3504112, study PRJEB24116) | mouse gut metagenome | biome: mouse gut; feature: mouse-associated habitat; material: faeces | place: Denmark | collected 2011 | reverse complement strand
TGTTTCCTTTGATAACTTTAGTTCTTGTATCCCATTTCGATAGAGTTCCATTGCCTCTGCCCATGCCTGTTGGAAATATTCTCTTGCCTCTGTTTCATTTTCAAGAATATGTTTCTTTACTCGTTCTGGGTGTACCAACACAGGTGCAAATCTTCGGTTTCCTGTACGATCCAAAGGCAAAAAATCCATACTGTTAGAAGTTCCTACAAAAACACACTGTCTTGGTCTGTCCTCTGGATGTGTTTCATATGGTATTTTATAGGTTTCCTTCTGTCTGCTGAGAAAAGACTTAATATCTTCAATACTTTTTGCATTGACAGTTGCCATCATTTCTGACATTTCTATAATCCAATGTCCCTGTAATTTTCGATACACATTCTCATCATCCATTCGTTTCAAATCATCAGAAAACCATTCGTCATGAATAGCAAGGAAACGAAAGAACGTAGATTTTCCTGCACCTTGTCCGCCCACTAAACATACCATAATTTCAAATTTACACCCTGGTTCATAGACTCTATGAATAACCGCCGGCATTAAAAGACGCATAATTTCCTTTGTATAAGTATTTTCATCTGCCCCTAAATACTTTGGCAACAAAGAAGAAATACGTGATTCCCCATCCCATCTTAAGTGTTCTAAATATTCTCGAATCGGATGATACTTATTTTCATTTGCAACTATATTCATTGCCTTATTGATATTTCGATCATGTTTTAGTCCATAGTTCTTTTCCAAATACCACTGAATTTGATATACATCAGTATCGGTTAAACTAGAAGAAGTTCGATTCCAGCCAAGATCGCCCACTACATCTATTTTTCCTGATAACTCATTTTTGCGAATTGCACCTTTTAATAATGGATCACGTTGTAATACCACCATACAATTATTGATTGTCTGACAAGTGATTCCTTTCTCATTTCTTGCTAAATAAGCCTGTATATCTTCTATTGTACTCATTTCCTGATCCAAGACTTCCCCTATTTCGTTCCATAAGGTGTTTTCTACTTGTCTGAACTCTTTCTGCAACTTCTTCCACCTCTTTTCTTCCTTTCAGAAATAACTCTTGTTTTTCTTCTATGCTCCCAAAACATAAAATATCTAACCAATATTCCATCACTGGTTCTGCATGTAGTAATGTTGCATAATCCTCTGAAAATACCATTTCTGGTGGTTGATCTTTCAAAAAAATACCAACCTGTTCGATTTCTAATAAACAATCCTTTAATTTCTCTATGGTTTGATTACACCATTTTTTAAAACGATCTTTAATACGAAAAAGATGTGCCTGTTCTGCCTTTACTTCCCGAAACCGTTTCTTTTGTAATCTATCTAATTTTACTTTTCCTTGAATTGGTAAATGAAACTCGTCTATCAGTTTGAGTGCTGCTTCATATTGTGACAATCCAAACATACGAGAAATATAATCTATCACATCTCCACCAACACCACAACCAAAACAATGATAATTTCTGTCTAACTTCATACTTGGATGCTTCTCTTCATGAAACGGACAACAAGCAAATCCATTTCTTTTTACTTGTAATCCATAAAATTCTGCCACTTGCCTTGTGGTCAGGTATTCTTTTACTTCCAAAAAAATATTCAATTTTCAAAGTTCCTCCTTTTCATTTCGGAGAGCCTTTGTTATAATAAATTTGCTAAGTTTATTGTAAAAAGGCTCATCCTTTTTACTCCTTGCTCCTGATGGTAACAGGAGCAATTTTATTTTGAATTCATTTCCAATAACTGCTTTATCAGCTCCAATAACATTTTTTCATCTTCTGTATTGCCTTCTTTTAGATGTTCCAGTATCTGCTCCAATGCCTTTGCTACTCTAGCTGACAAATAAGTACCAGCAACTATACTTACTTCCTGCCCCAAGATAGATTTCCTATAATATTCCCCCTTAGAAAGACCAGATAAAAGAATCTTTGCTTCTACTTGACTTTTTTCTTCATCGCTTAGCCAAAAGGCAATCGTATTGTGCCGAAACCGATCCTTTCTTTCACACGCCATGTTCTTCCCCTCTTTCCACTTTTCCGAGCCTATCTGCAATCTTTTTTTGTGCATCCATTGGCTGATGACAATATGTTTCAATCGTAGTGGTAACTTTTCCATGTCCTAATCGTTTGGCAATTTCAATTGGACTAAATCCCATCTGGACAAGCATACTTGCATGGCTATGTCTGGTACAATGAACCGTAATCTTTTTTACTCCTGACAATCTAATTCCTTTCTCCATTTCATGTTCAAAAAAACTTTTCGTTCTTCCTGCAAATAGTCGTGTAGTTGGTCTGGCTCGATATAGGGTTGCCATATATTCCTTTAATGCTTCTTGCAATTCCTGATGAATCGTAATCACTCGTATCGAACTTTCTGTCTTAGGTGCAGTAATCAAATCTTCTCCATCAATCCTTGCCAGAGATTCATCTATGGTAATTGTTCCTGTTTCAAAATTCACATCTTTTACTTGTAAGGCTAAAAGTTCGCCTAATCGAATCCCTGTCCAGAATAAAATCTGAAACGCTATCCAAGAATCTTGTTTATCCATAATCGCATCGGAAAATTTTTGGAACTCTGTTAAAGTCCAATAGGGTCTTTCCTCCGCCCTGCTTTTTCCCATACTCCCTGCTTTCCGACAAGGATTAGAACGTAATTCATAAAAATTAACTGCATAATTCATAATTGCACTTAATTGATTCTGTATGGTTTTTAAATAAGTAGGTCGAAATCCTTTTTCCATCATCTCTCCCTGCCATTTCCGAATCATAGGAGCTGTAATTTCATTGATAGGTGTCTTTCCAAAATAGGGAAGTATTTTATCTTTCATAACATACTCTTTTTGTTTCATAGTCGTTTTTCTCAGACGCTTTTCCATATCTGTTTTGTAAATCTCCCAAAAATCAGCCAATGTCATAGTTGGATCAGAAGACTGTTGTAACAAAAAACGTGCATACCATTCTTCTGCTTCTTTTTTTGTTTGAAATCCTCTTTTCTGTTACTTTCTTTTTGTTCCTGTCCAGTCAGTCCAACGGTACTGTATTCTCCATGTACCATTGGGATCTTTTTTTGCACTACAGCTCATGCACTTACCTCCTTTGTCCCTCCATACCATTTTTCTTTGAAATACCCCACTGGAATCTTCCCTGCAATGGTAAGAAACCCTTTTCCTGCTAAATCCTTATTCATTTCTCTCAGGATTTTGTAAGCCTTTCTCATGCTTACTCCTAACATGGTAGCAACTTCTTCTGCATTGTAATAAACCTTTTCTTTCATATGATTGTTCTCTTTTTATATCTTTTGATTTTGTTTCGTTTCTTTTGATACACTTATTATATTACCGTATCTTTTGATGCGTGTCAATCATTTTTTTCATATATCTTCCTTTTTTTCGTATCTTATGATATGATTAAATTACATTTGATACTTTCCTATTAGTAAGGATAGCTTTAAAACAGGAGGCATATATTATGACAGTTGGAGAAAATATACGACGTATCCGAAAAGAACGTGGTCTTACATTAAAACAATTAGGTGATATGGTAGGCGTTAGTGAAGCCTATATTCGTGCTTATGAAAGTGGTAGAAGAAACCCTAAATTAAAATCGTTAGAAACTTTAGCACAAGCACTTGCCGTTAATGTGGAAGTATTGACTAACTCCGATTTTGATGGTATTAAAGCCATGCACAGGCTTTTTCAAGTATTCCGTCAATATGATGGACACCTTTTTGAATATCAAGATCAAGATGGAAATGATATAATTGGTATTAGTTTTGGAACATTAACTTTGATGCGGTCATGGTTTGACCGTTATGAAAACTATTTACAAGAAGTAGAGAAATGCAATTCTATTAAAGATGTAAAGAAGCGTGGAGAAGCCTTACTAAAAGCAGAAGCAGATTTCAATGTCTGGATGGACATTTACCCAGAATCAGAATCCTTCCCTATGAATCTTCAGATTCAAAAGACACATGATGAATTTATGGATAAGATTGGGTTGAATCCAAAAGAGGAAAAATAAATGATATAAAATAATCTGTTTTTATATCCGAATGTTAAAAAAATAGAAGGTTATTTATATTTGGGGTGATGACATGGACAATGAATCGATTTTGGAAATTATCAGTAAGAACATTAAATCAACTGAAGTAGATGATAAGCTAAAAATATGTGATTTCAGAAAATTACTATATAAGGAATTACACCGAGATTTCTCTTACAAATATGCTGAACTTATTAGAAAGTTATTCGCAATCGAAGTAAAAGAACGCGAAGCTCTTTGTAGTTATGATTCAAACGTTGCAAGAGAAATTGATAATACTTATGATTGCCCACTTTCTATAATATGTAGTACCTATCTACTTTATCGTTTGGGCGATTTAAATGATGTAAAATCTATATGGAATGCAAAATGCATTGACTATGATTCATATTTTGAAATTGATGGTCAGTTTTTAGTAGGCGCAGGAGTGGATGAAACAATTGCATTTCTTCGTAGAAAAAGAGGAAGAATAGCAAAATTTATTATAAAAGATATTAAAAGGTATAAGAAACAAGGGGCTTTTGAGCAATTAGCATATACTAACTGGAAAAATTGTATGAACAAAATGATGGACAATCTTTGAATCAAATAAGCATAATCTATAGTTTGTCTTTTCGAACTAATTTAGAGTCATTCAATTTGGGTAGTTAAAAATTATAACTTATTTTAGTTGTATCAAAATAAAAATCTGTACCCAAATCGTACCCAAACGCAAAATAAAAATCGCTACAAAGCTGATAAACTCTAGCTTTATAGCGATTTTACTATTTACTCGAACTCGGCGTGTCCTTTGTTATCCTTAACTGTATTTGTTTAAGTTTCATGCAAATACACACCTATTTTTACTTCAATTACACCATTTATTCTGGCTTACTGATTTTCTGTTGCCAAAATGTTGCCATTAATATAGCATGAACATCTTCTTTAAAACTTTAAAATTTCAATTTTTAACATCCTTCATATATTCAAAATATTTTCTATAGCCCTAATATCATCACTTTCGGTCAAAATATTGTAATCAAATCCTACATCCCTTCTTATCTGATTTACCAAAAAATTCACTAGCCGAGTTCCTTCTGCTATAATAATAACATTTACTAATCCACGGTTATCCATTGTGATCAGTAAGGTATCTCCTGCCTCTGCTTTTTGCAATGGCACAGATGAATCATAATAAAGTCTGTACTCAGTTCTATATGGATGATTTTCTCTTGCATCATACCAAGTTAAACTTCCTCTTCCTTCTTTTTCAATCCCCCTATCGCTCATATAAATAAATTTTGCATTGAAATACCGTTTTTCCATTCCAAATATACGTTTCAATGAAGTAACCCCATTAAATTCATGCTGATTGCTTGCCCAATAATTCACTTCTACTTCACTCAGAGTTTTTATAGCCATTCCTACTATCATAATCAAATCCTCCACATATTATATTTCAGAAATAATTCTGTCAACATTATCAATTATATAACTGGGTACAATATTGAACTTAATAATATCTAAAAAGTGTAAATAATCATTTTCAATATGATACGTTTCGTCTATGAATTTATACCAAGCACCATCCATTTGTGTAATTCTAACTTCATTGTGGGTTAATATTTCATTCATTTCTCTAAATAACTGCACTTTTAAGTACGCATTAGTTTCAACGTCATATAAATTTTTAATACCCTCTTTGGTATAGATATTATTTTTAAGTTCATCATAATCAAAATCAGGAATATACTCCTTAATCTTAGATACTCCGAGAACAATATCTTCCGGGGCAATGTTAATATATGTATTATTTCCCAACTTTCTCTTTATTTCATTTGCATGAATAAGGCAAGATAAAATTTCATACACCAAATCCCAATCTCCATCCCGCCCATTTAATTCACTTAACTTTCTTAAAAAAGCCACACGGCTAACTATATTTATATCTGTATTTTTTGCGATTTCACTACACTCCATTGTAATAAGTTTCACATCAGAATTCGGTTCTATCCTGTGCGCTTTAACAATTCCATGTTCATTACAAATAAAAGAAGCCTGTGCCTTTTCTTCCCCTAATTTTCCTACTACGATAAAATCTGTAATAGGCTCAAAGTCATGTGTTAAAAACAAAACTGTTTTTCCCTCTAAAGAAACATCTTTTTTCCCGATATTCTTAAACATCCTATGAAGAATAGCATACTTTTTATTAGTATCAAATGATGAAATTGGATCATCCAATATGATTAAATCCGGGCTTTGCATAACAGCATAATACATAAACAGAATTAATGCAAAAGCATTTTTTTCTCCCCAGCTTAAATGATCTCGTATCTTTGTCACATCTGTTCTTTCTTCGCTAAAGCATTGTTTTAATATTGTACGACTATTAGTTTCATCTTCCGCAAGTATCACTAATTCATAGTTTATACCAGCCGTTTTCAAGAACTCATTAATATCCGTCTGCGATGCTTGTATAGTTGCTTGCATTACGCCTTTCAATGCCCCCATTTCTCTTTTTAATACTGCTGCTTCTGAACGTAATTCAAGCACCTGATCATTTATTCGCTTAATAACATTTTCAATCTTTTCTCCACCAAAAATCTCAAAAAAACTTTTCGGGATTTCCATTTCATTAATCTGTTGATCAAGTTTAGAGATATCTGCAATGACAATCCTCCTGTTTCCAAACTCAACAATAGCCGCAAACCGTTTCAACATTACGTCCAATTCTAATAATAATTTTTCAAGAATTGCTGATATAATATCTTCTGGAACATCTGTTTTTACATAAGATACCAATTCATCGTACTTATCCGGTTTAACATATATTCTCAGACTTTCAAGCAAATCTAACAAGTCTTTGAGATTTTGCGAATCAGCTTTTTTATAAGTCTTTTTGAATACCTCTTTTCTCTGATTATGTAAAGACCTGTTTAATGTTTCTGAACAGTATGGACAGCCATCTCCAACATCAAAAGTATCTCCTTTAGACTTCCAATCTATCCACGGAATATTGATCTCTGTATTTGTAATAAACGGTCTGTAACTATCCAGTTCTTCTGGTATATTATACAGATTACTTTTAGACAACACGCTTTTATATACGCCTGTTTTACTAAGTTTTCCATTAGCATTGCGTTTGAATTTGCCTGCAATCTGATCTAATAATCTCTGCAACTCTTGTATCTCTTCATCTTGCCTCATAATATTATGTATGGCTTGAAGACGTTGATCGAGCTGCGCCTTTTTTTGAGAATAATTAGGTGTTTTCAAAAACACTTCAAATGAATCCTGTATTACTTCATCTTCTTTAAAAACAATATCTCTGACGAAATCTTCATTAAATACCAATATCTTTCCAATTTCCGGGTTGATTGAAACAGATGCCGGACTCTCTGTAAAATAAGACTGTAATTCCTCTATTTTTTGTGGTTCCTTTGAAAACTCTATTGCTTTTGCAATCGTTGTTTTTCCAGTACCATTTATTCCATAAAGGATATTAAGTTTCCCATCCTCAATAGCCAATTCTCCCTCTGCAATATTATTACAATTTTCTATTTTAATCTGGTACATTAATTCCCTCCTCATTTGCTATTTTTAAAAATTATCAAATATTCTTTCATTTAACACAGTATATTAGATTTCTAACAATGCCTGATTGCCTTCTAAAAACCTTTCTACTACTTGCAAGTATTTTTCGCAAGCCTCCTGATTTCTTTTCATCCTTTTAACCGTACACTCCCACACAATCAGACATTTAATTCCCTTATCCTGCAATTCCATTTTGACAACATAATCTCTTTTTACATTCGCTTCAAATTTCTTCTGCCAAAATTCAACTCTTGATTTAGGCATATACGCATACTTACAGCCAGAATGTCTGTGCCAGAAACATCCGTGAACAAAAACCGCAGTATTATATTTACGCAAATAAATGTCCGGATGTCCAGGTACTTTACTAGAATTAAGGCTGTATCTGTATCCCTGTGCAAAAAGTAATTTTCTGAAATATATCTCCGGCCTGGTATCCTTTGAACGGATAGCCGCCATGTTCCTGCTTCGTTCTTCCGTGCTTTTTATATCCATCTTATTTGCCTTCTATTGCCTTTACATACTGAACAAACCGGGATAACGGCCATATTCTGTCTCTGCGATCCTTTGGATATGTCACTATATAAGGTTTCGGTACAACCAGTACAACATTCTCCGCCTGCATTTCATCCATCTGTGCCCCGGATATTCCCTGCTGAAGCGTACACAGATACTTCGGCTTATCTCTCAGACGGTCTGCTTCATTCAGCACCTGTCTCCATCTATCTTTACAGGTAGTTTTAGCCGCCAGTGAAACAATGTAATCAACAGAAAATCCATAATCATGGTATGCTTCCTGTGAAGGAAAGAGGAAGTCCGGCTTTTTATTTCCTTCTGTAACCGCCTGCGACGAATACTCTATACCATTCCCGTCAAATATTGCTGACAAATGATGTTCAAGACTTTTTCCTGCCCGACTTTTTCTGCGATTCAACACTACATTAGCAACTCTTACAAATTCGTCCACTGACTGAAATCCTTTTGTAATTATATCGCCATACCTTGCATATTCCAATGCTCTGAAAAGAGTATATTCCATATTCGTCCAACTGATAATTTTCTCATCAGGATTAGTAAGAATATATTCTATATGGTCATATGCTTTTTCTTCTATCGTTCTGGCTGCTGCCGACATTACATCTGATGCCGGGAAGTCAACATCAAGACCACTGATAAACTCCTGTATTTCCAGTTTTTCCTGTGTTTCTGACGATATTTTTCCTGTATCAATAAGACTGTTCGTTTCCGTGGGACTGATTCCGAACGTATCAAGAAATTCTTCTATTTCCTCATCCGTTTCCAAAAAATAGCCGCAGTAATCAAACTTTGTCTGTTGTGTAAATACAAATAACGCCCCTGTCTGCTCAGGCTTTAAAAACGGAAATCCTCTCCCGAATCGTGTAACTCTCAATTCATTTTTACTCTCATAGTATGTAAAGCTGCTTTCCGTTTCAAAATCGTCCTGCCATCTGATTTTTACTGTCCTTTTGGGGATTCCCGCCTGCTCAAGTTCCTGTTTACTGAACATCATTTCTACGGCTGATTTTGAAATCAAAATGCCAGACTGATGGCCACCTGTTGCTCCCGTATCATTTGCAGAGAGAAATTTACAAAATCCTTTTTCACTGTTAAGAACAGACTTTATCGCCTGACCTGCATACCCTGTAATCATCTAAATCACCATCCTCTGTAATTCTTTTCCCTCTGCCAAATCCATTTCTTCCATTTTCCTTACTATCAGCTTTGCTACATTTTCCATCAACGGTACTACAACAGAATTTCCAAACTGCTTATATGCCTGTGTATCAGATACCGGAATTTTGAAATTATCTGGAAATCCCTGTAATCTCGCACATTCACGTGGTGTCAGACGCCGGGGATTTTTGCCCTCCTGCTCAATCAGTATTTCCGATCCATCTTTGTAATATCTCGCACTGATTGTTCTTGATACACCATCCAATGGAGCAATGCCATATCCAAATCCATTTCCCGCCGCTCTGTGCTTTGCTGCATAATTTTGAAGATATATCCAGAGTTTATCTGACAATGTATATTTCTCATCAACATTTTCATCCAAAATATCCCGCATAACAGGTTTTGGGAATTTAGGCATCAACTCAAAATCAAACTGTAGATTTTTTCCATACTCCTTACGATCAAACCCCACAATAAGAATACGTTCCCTGTGCTGTGGTACATAGTTCTGTCCATCCAGTACAGCATAGAACACACTGTAATCCAGTTCTTCCAATGATTCCAATATCACTTTAAATGTTCTGCCTTTATCATGGCTGCATAGATTTTTTACATTCTCCAGCATAAAGGCTTTTGGTCTTTTTTCTTTTAATATCCTGCAAACATCAAAGAAAAGCGTCCCCTGTGTTTTATCCTCAAATCCTGTCGCTCTGCCAAGACTGTTCTTTTTGGAAACACCAGCAATGGAAAATGGCTGACAGGGAAATCCAGCTACCAGAATATCGTGATCTGGTATTGACGAGGCTGGCACTTGTGTAATATCTCCCTCCGGCTGTTCTCCAAAATTAGCAAAATATGTCTGCTGGCTGTATTTATTCCACTCATTAGAATAAACACAATGTCCGCCAGCCCTTTCAAACGCAATTCTCATTCCACCTATTCCAGCAAACAAATCAATAAATGTAAACTGACGATCTTTCACTTCCCTCTGTTTTCTTCTCATATCGGTAACATAATACGCAACCGCTTCTCTTACGCAGTCCTGCATTGTCTGTTCCATCATCACAGAATATGCGTTCAATTCATTATATAACTCATCATCAACCCTTAAATGCACCTGTTTCATTTACATCACTCCTGGGAAATATTTTGTACCTGATTTTTCCCCTATTATACTATTAAACCTTCTCAAAATCAAGCAAATTATATCGAACATATTTTCTTTTTTTGATTCCCAACCAGCCAGTCAAGAGTAAACTGAACGGCTACGCCACTCTTGACTAACTGGCGGGGATTCTCTTCATGGCAACTAAGAGAACTTTAAGCAGCCCTCCGCCTGTCAGCGGACTTCCCTATTGTGTTTTCTCCTTGCAGCCCGTTTCTGTTCGGCTTCTATCTGCTCTTGTTGCTTCGCCCGTTTAATCACAATGTTTACCTGTTCAGAGCCGATCACCGCCTTTACACGCTCAAAATCCGCCGCTACTATTCTTAGTTCTCGATTTTCCTCCAAGACTACTCCCAACCTGTTTATCAGCCGCTCGTTTCCGCTCCGTTCCCTGTTATACACCGCTTGCAGCTTTATAAACTTATTTGAAATATCCAGATATGCTGAATAAACAGAGCGCATGACTTGTACAATTTTCTTTACCAGCGGCTTTGCTTTCTTCTCCCGATACGACTTTGCAGATTCCATAACCGCTGCTTCTGGAAGCGTCTGCTCCGGGTCTGCGGAAAAGTCTGCCGCCAGCTTCTCCATGTTCTTTACCATAGGGGCAAGTTCATTCATACGTTTCTGGTATTTATCCGCCTGTTTCTGCGCTTTCTCTGCCTCCTGCCGGGACTCCTGTAAATTTTCCTGCAAGGAATGGATCTCATCATCAACCTGTAACAACTGTTCATGCAAATTTTCGTTGATTTCTTGAAAAGTGGCGTTTTCTTCCTGTAATTCTGCTTTTTTCGTTTCCAGTTCTGCGACTTCCTTTGCCCGTTCCTTTTTCTCAAAGTCCAGAACGGATAAATGCTTCTCATGTGTGCCTTTCTTCTCCCATTCAATTCCATGTTCCAGCATGACAGCGGCAAGCTGTCCTTTCTCATAAGCCACCCACTGATTTAATTCTGTTTCATGCCTTGTGCCGCCTTTAAATCCAAGAGCAGATAACGCCTGTTTTAAGGATACTCTTGTATCAAGTCCACGCTTGCTTCCTATCGTATACGGTACAAAATCTATGTGCAAGTGGGGCGTTGCTTCATCCATGTGAAGATAGGCACTGAACACCCTCAATGTAGGATTTCGCCGCTGAAAGTCCTGCATATATTTATCCAACACCTTTGCCGCAAGATTTCCGTTCTCCGTCTTTGCTCCCATGTTGTCCTTATCCCCGATTTGCATGATAATCTCATGAAATGGTTTTTCCTGCTTGCCGGAATAAATTTTCTCATAATAATCGTCAATCCGGCGGTCATTTCTGGTCTGCTTCTCATTGTACCGGGCGAGTGCTTCATCAAACAATTCGTGATATACGTCCTTAACATTTTCGTTGCAGTATTCCACGTTCAGACAGCTTCTCTCCGGGTCAGTATTCTTTGCATGGAATTTTCTGCTGTTATGGTTGACAGAGCCTTTTCCTGTCATAAAGCTAATTGTTCGCTTCAATCAATATCCTTTCTCCCTGTTCGGGTAATCAGCGCCAGATACGGCGCATAGGCTTTGTTACTTTCGCCGAAAGTAACGCAAAAGCACTTTTGTCAGCTATGCCAACAAAAATGCAACCTGCAAGCAGGTTTTGCGCCCTGCCGGGGGCTTTCCGTCCTACGGACGGTACGGCTGTTCCAGCCTTTCCGCTGCCGCTGTCAGTGCCAAATTGTCCGACACTTCATTCCGTGTGGCAATCCTTCATTTTTTCCTTGTCGGCTAATAGACAGGGGGCGTGACACGCCCCTGTTAATTATCGCCGAAGGAAAAACTACCAGCGGAAGCTGTCCGGCACTCCCCGCTTATGCAGATATTCTTTTCTGGCTTTTTCCCTTTCTTCTTCCGTTGGCGCTGTCTTATATTTTGCGTACAGTTCATGACGCACCATAGAATCCAGTTTCTTTTCCAGCCCTCGCCGGATTCCATCAGCACAAGAATCATCTTCCACCAGATGATACCGGAGCAACGCCATAAACAAATCATAAGGTATCTGCACATTTTTCATTTTATATCCCTTTCTGCGTCGGTTTGCGTCGATAGCGACGGTTTTTTCTATACCGCCCCGCTATCTGAAATACCGTCGCAACCGACGCATATCGTCGCTTTTTACCCGTTCCGTTCCAGCCGCTTTAAAATGATTCTTCTCTCATGCCCCCGTTTATTGTCATAGAAAATACCATAGTCATTTAATAGCTGGCTGTTTACCACATTTAATCTTCTGGAAAGCACATTTGCCGATAACTGCATATCCGGCAACTGTTTCAGAAGTTCTGTTGCCGTTCCTTCCCACTCTGGTCTGCCTTCCGCCAGAAATTCGTTAATGGCTTCCAGAAGTGGGTTCGGCGGCTGTTTCCAAATTTCCGTTTCTGCCTTCTTAAACTTCCAGATACAACGCTCCCGGTCAAACTCGATTGTCAGTTCTTGGTCTGGCTGGTCACGCCCCACAATATCCAGAACCGCCGTGTTGTCCGTCCGTTTTTTCTTCTGCATAATAAACGCCCCATCAGCCGCCCCAAGCAATCCGTTTGTGCCGGAAATCATATCAAAGCTATCACCGGATTCCATCTTGCGGGTATGGTGTACCACTAACAGGCAGATACCATATTTATCACTAAATGCTTTCAGCTTTGTTACAATCTCATAATCATTCGAGTAGCTGAACGTTTCCCCGCCGACTTCCCTCACCTTTTGCAGTGTGTCAATAATAATCAATCTTGCGTCTGTATGCTGTTTCACAAACTCCTCTAATTCACCGTCCAAGCCTTCTTTCAGCGTCTTTGCCTGTGTAGCAAAATAGAGATTGTCTGCGCTTTCTATACCAAACATTTGTGAGAGCCGCCGCTGAAGCCTTGCGTAATCATCTTCCAAAGCCAGATACAGGACAGTGCCTTTACGGACAGGATAATCCCACAGGGGAATCCCCATTGCTATATGATAGGCAAGCTGCCCCATAAAAAAGGATTTCCCTACCTTTGGCGCACCTACAAAGAGATACGTGCCGCCATACAGAAAGCCGTCTACAACTGGCGACCTCGGCGGGTAAAGCGTGTCATATAATTCTGTCATGGAAACCGTCTGCAAACTGCACCCGGATTTCTCCGGGCTTTTGCAGTTATTTGTGTCAAAGCCACAAAAATCAGTGGCTTGCAGATTGATTTGTGCTGTTTCATTTGCTATAATTTCAGTGTTATTTTTGATATTCGGCTGTTTCCCATCTGCGCCAACAGATGATACGGAAGCAGTCGTTTTTCTTTTTCCTGTCATTCATCTTCTCCTTTCAGACCGTCCAATGTGATTGCTATTACCTGCAACGTATAGAACAGTTCGTCATTGTCCGGGCTTATGCTCTCCATGCGCTTCAATTCCTCATGAATTGCCACCATCTGGTTTTTCAGAGCCTTATACACCCTCGGATTGCCCTGTACCACAACATCCCGACACAAGAGCCGCCTAGTGATATAGTCCTGCTTAGTCAGCCCCGACAATGCCACCAAATCATTTAACAGTTTTGCTTCTTCGTCCGAAACCCTAAACGCCACCGTATGATTACGCCATCTTCCTTTATAATCAAGTGCCTTATCCATTTTTTAGTCCTCCTTTGTCATTCGCTCCATTTCCAGCCTTTCCGCCATTTCAGTCTGAACCGTAGGAAATAAGTGTGCGTATCTGTAAGTAATCTTCTCCGCTTCATGCCCCATGCGTTCTCCTATCGCCAATACCGAGAATCCCATGTTGATTAAGAGCGAAACTGCGCTGTGACGAATATCGTGGACACGAATTTTCTTAACTCCTGCCTGTTCTGCCCCTCGCTCCATCTCGTGATTGAGATAGGATTTTGTGACGGTAAATAACCTTTCGTCCGGCTTAATGTCGTAAAGCAGTTTGATGTACTCCTGCATTTCCTCACAGAGAAAAGGCGGCATTTTGATTGTGCGGTTACTTTTCTTCGTCTTTGGGCTTGTGATAATATCCCGCCCTTTGGAACGGTGAAACGTCTTACTGATTGTGACCGTCTGCTTCTCAAAATTGAAATCTGCCGGAGTGAGGGCAAGCAGTTCGCCGGAACGCATACCGCACCAGTAAAGCATTTCAAACGCATAATAGGAACGGGGCTTATCCATCATGGCTTCGGAGAATTTCAGGTATTCTTCCTTCGTCCAGAAGTCCATTTCCTTCACAGCTTCGCTACCAATCGTTCCCGCCCGCCTTGCCGGATTATAGGGAAGATTGTAAAAGTTTACTGCATGGTTGAATATCGCCGTAAGCTGTGCATGTATCGTCCTCAAATAATCTGCGGAATAAGGCTTACCTTTCTCGTCCTTATATGCCATCAGTTCATTTTGCCATGCTATCACGTCCTTTGCTTCAATCTCTGCGATTTTACGGTTTTCAAAGTACGGCAAAATCTTTGTCCGTATTACATGGCTTTTGGATTCCCATGTACTTTCCTTGACACGCTGTTTCTTGTCGGCTTCGTATACCTCAAAGAAACTGCCGAAAGTCATATCCAGCTTTGCGCCTTGTTTGAGCATGGCTTCATGTTCCCAGGCTAACGCTTCTCTTTTCGTTGCAAAGCCTCTTTTCTGTGTCTGCTTTCTTTCCCCCTTCCAGTTGGTGAAACGATAGATAACCCTCCACGTTCCAGTTGCATTGTCCTTGTATACAGCCATCTTCTAATCACTCTCCTTCCTTATTCGCTGTAACAGACCTTTTTATGAAAAAATGTAGCGTTCACACGTCCTGTCACGGTCAGATAGCCCTGTTTCTGTAACTCTGTATTCAGTTCCCTTACAATCTGGTAGGCTTTTGACTTCGACACACGCAATTCCGCTGCCACTTCCTCCACTGTCATAAATGATTTTCCTGTCATTCAGTTTCCTCTCCTTTCTAACTGTTTTTGTTTAAGTTCTGCATATAGAATACTAAATAAATTCCGTTAAGTCAAGTGGTTTTCAAAAGAATCTTAACTTTTTTTATTTAAGTTATTCTTGCTATTTCTATTTCCCCATGCTATACTAAATTCAACAAATTTGTTTAAGTACAGCCATGCACGGCTGGCAGAAAACAGGACGGTGGGTGCTTGCACACGCTGGACTGGTTTATGACAGGCGTATATGGCGCACCGCCACAGTGAGATGAAGCACAGCGGAATCGAGCTGGCATGGCTGTGCTTAACCACTACAACGGAGGTTTGATTATGGCAATCGGCAAACGTATCAAATTTTTTCGCAATAGAAAAGGCATGACACAGAAGCAACTGGGCGAAATCCTCGGCTTCCTCGGAAAGACCTCTGATGTCCGTATGGCACAGTATGAATCCGAAGCCAGAGTGCCGAAGCATGACCTTGTAAAAGAAATGGCAAACCTTTTTGGTATCAGCACACACGCCCTCACAGTGCCGGATATTGATACAAATATCGGGCTTATGCACACCCTCTTTGCGCTGGAAGATATGTATGGGCTGAAAATCAGTGAGATTGACGGGGAAATCTGCCTGCGTCTGGATAAGTCCGATTACTCCACCTATTCTTCCATGTTCAAAATGTTCCACGCATGGCAGTCAGAAGCCGCCAGACTGGAAAAGGGAGAAATCACCAAAGAAGAATATGATGAGTGGCGGTACAAATATCCAGAACTTGACACCCACCAAATCTGGGCAAAGGTTCCTCCGCAAGAATTGTTTGACTTTATCAATGACACTGCCAAAGAAGCAGAAAGTACAGACAAAAAAGACGCAAAACGCAAGAAGAAAAAATGAACGCAAAAAACCTTACCCATTTTCAGTTGTCATTTCTGAAAATCAGTAAGGTTTTCTGTTATTGAAGTATTCTTTTATTCAGTGAGTGATACCTGAAACGTTGCCAAATCGTTGCCAACACCTAAACAAATTTGCTTGCAACCCGCATAAACACTAGCTTCTTAAATCCCATTTCATCACTCGAACTCAATCGTCCCCGGCGGCTTCCCCGTGCAGTCATACAGCACCCTGTTAACCCCCTTCACCTCATTCACAATCCGGCTCGTCACTATACCCAATACCTCCCACGGAATCTGCGCCGCCTCTGCGGTCATAAAATCCGATGTCTTCACCGCCCTGAGCGCCACCGCATAATCATATGTTCGTTCATCCCCCATGACTCCCACGGAACGCATATTGGTAACGGCTGCAAAATACTGTCCCAGTTCCTTATCCATTCCTGCTTTCGCAATCTCTTCCCGATATATCGCATCCGCCTCCTGGACGATCCGAACCTTTTCCGCCGTCACTTCCCCAACAATCCTCACTCCAAGCCCCGGCCCTGGGAAAGGCTGCCTATATACCAGTTTTTCCGATATCCCTAGCTCCAGCCCGGCTCTCCTGACCTCGTCCTTGAACAACAGCCGCAAGGGCTCGATAATTTCCTTAAAATCAACGCAATCCGGCAATCCGCCCACATTATGATGGGACTTGATCACTGCGCTCTTGCCAAGCCCGCTTTCGATCACATCGGGATAAATCGTTCCCTGCACCAGATAATCCACGGCGCCTATTTTTTCCGCCTCTTCCTCAAATACCCTTATAAATTCTTCCCCGATAATTTTCCTCTTCTGCTCAGGTTCCTCGACTCCCGCCAGTTTTTTATAAAACCGCTCCTGCGCGTTTACCCGCACAAAATTCAGATCATAAGATCCCTTCGGCCCAAAGATCTCCTCCACCTCGTCTCCCTCGTCCTTGCGGAGCAGCCCATGGTCCACAAATACGCAAGTCAGCTGTTTCCCTATCGATTTTGCCATCAGCACAGCGGCTACCGAAGAATCCACGCCGCCTGATAAAGCGCACAACGCCCTGCCATCCCCGACTTTTTCCCTGATCGATGCAATACTTGTCTCCACAAAAGAGTCCATCCTCCAATCCCCTTTGCATTTGCAAATATTCATCACAAAATTATGGAGCATCTTCATGCCTTCCTGTGTATGCATTACCTCCGGATGGAACTGTACTGCATACAATCCTCTGTCAGCATCCTCCATCCCCGCTACAGGGCAGACCGCCGTATGCGCCGTCACCGTAAATCCCTCCGGCGCTTTTTCTATATAATCCGTATGGCTCATCCAGCAAATGGTCTTCGGAGATACCCCTTGAAAAAGCGTTGTTTCCGTATCTACATCCACCTCTGTCCTGCCATATTCACTGACCGGTGCCGTTGCAACCTTTCCTCCCAGAAGATGAGCCATCATCTGCGAGCCATAACATATGCCCAGCACTGGGACGCCCAGTTCGAATACCTCTTTTTCGCACAACGGCGAACCTTCCGCATATACGCTGTTAGGCCCTCCCGTAAAAATGATCCCCTTCAGATCCATTTCCCTCAGCCTGTCCAGCCCTATATTATAAGGATGCACTTCGCAATATACATTGCACTCCCTGATCCTTCTCGCGATCAGCTGGTTATACTGGCCGCCAAAATCCATAACAACTATCATTTCTTTTTCCATTCTTCTCCTCGTTCCTCTGCCGCCTTCTAACAACCAAAACCACACTCATCATTATATAGTCCTGCAATGCTCTTGTCAAAACCTTCCTGAAAGTATATCTCCAGAATCAATGCAGAGGCCCTGCGGCCCCTGCATTCCTATATCTTTCCGCCCTGAAAAATTTTCTGCTCCCTTGATCCCCTAGTTATTTTACGCAGGTATTGTCCGCAAACAGATCCCCCCTCATCTGCAATTTCCATATCCTTTCGCAAGCAACGAATGTCAGGCTTTTCCAGCCGTCCTTATGCCAAACAAACGCTGCCGCGCTTCGCTGGTCAGCTTATTGCAACAAGAATAACAGCAGACTCCTTTCATCCGCTGTTATGATCTTGACTGATGCAAATACTTTTCTCTTGTGGCAAGCCCGCCCCTGATATGGCGCTCAGATTTATTGACATCGAGTACTTTTCTCGCTTCTTTCGCGAGCGCCGGGTTAATTTGCATCAATCGGTCCGTAACATCTTTATGTACTGTGGATTTGCTAATACCAAACTGCTTCGCCGTCTGCCGCACGGTGGCATTGTTATCGATAATATAATTAGCAATATTGATTGCTCTTTCCTCAATATAATCCTTCAAAAGAAAACCCCTCAGAACACTTTTTTACATTGTATGAAGTGTTCTGAAGGGTTATGACTGTTTGTTTATCCAGATTCTTATGGGCGCTCAGAATTTCCCGCCCCCTCCTCCATGCGTTGTTTCCGAAGACGACGTATGCGTGCTGGAACCGCCCGAACTGCTGCTCTCCTTCGGCTTTTCTCTGCGGTCGATATGCCGGTAAAGGAACAAATCCGTTTCCTTTACCACCCGCATGCTGCCTTTTTTACATAATGATCCGCTGCCGGCTGGCTATGTACCGTTTTCAAACCGCCTCTCATAATCCCTGTTACGATCAGCGAAACTACAAACCCCGCTGCCAGCGCAATCGCGAGACTCCCTCCAACATGGAATGGTTCTTGCGGAAGATTATCCGCATCATAAGGTTCCCCCGTCCTTGCCTGTGTGATAAAATCATCGCACAGCTCTGCAAAAGTCGAGAATGCCGCCGCATAATTGCCTTCGCTCAGATCATCGAGGAACCTTTCAGCCATATATTCCAGCCCCGCATCTGTAACCGCCGTTATTCCATAACCTGTTGTCGATACGAACCAATTCCTTTCTTCCATGCCGATAAGAAAAAGGATTCCATCCCTGTCGGCTCCAAAACCATATCCATAATAATCAAAAAAATCATCGGCGTATTCCATAGCAGAACTACCTTCAAGGGAATTGACGGTAACTACCACTACATCCACCTGCTGTCTTTCACTGATCTCATCCAATTCCTCCAGCAAGTCCACTTCCTCGCTGTCTGAAAGCAAACCAGCATCATCCACCAGCCTTGGCAGACTCCCTGAGGCAGACACAGGAACAGTCAATAGCATAGAGAAAAGCAACGCAGAAAAAATGGCAAATAATCTTTTTCTCATCATCCGCACCCCCTTACAGCAGCCAGATCAGATAAGAAGCCGCAAAAACCACCGTACCTATAATACCAGTCAGGCTAAACAGCCACTTTCTATATGCCGACTTATCCAATGGCAGGTCCCCGACCATTTTTCCTGTCTGGCCGTTCATGGCAAAAAGATAATTCTTGCCGTTCCATGTTGTATTTAAAACCCATACCGGCAAAAGGGCATATTTTACTTTGCCGTTTTGCAGCTGGATGCTTCCTGCCTCCTTTGTCACCGTTTCATAGCCGATCACTGTCGCCTCGAACGCATCCTCCACGCTCTGCCTGATCCTCTCGTTGGCGCGTTCCACGCTTCGCTTGTCATCCACATCGTATTTGTCCGCCATAAAACCAGCCAAATATGCAGTCTGGAAATCCACCATTTCCGAAAAATCAAAAGGTTCGATGGATTCCATCAAGTCGTCCGGCATCTTTGCCGAACCGTCGACAGGCACTCTCTCAAACCCGATATTCCCCCCTCTGCTTACTGCAAAAAAACTGGTTTCCGTATAATGGTATTTGCTGTCATCCCACATACGCACTTTGGTCGCTTTATAACGCATATTCACGTCCGCATCGGCATCAAACAGCCAGAACGGAACATATACGCCTTTGACTTCGTTGATATGGTTCTGGTTCTTAAATGCTTTCGGAAGCAGACGCTTCCCGTCATAATGTTTCTTAAGGGCATCCTTGGCGGCCTTTTTATCCAATTTGAACGGAATTACATAATTCGGTTTCAGCGTCCCGGAAAACCGCCCCATCATTACCACGGGATTGCCACAAAAGGGGCAAGAAGATGCCGCCGTATTCCCGTCGCACGCGATTTCGCCGCCGCAGGAACGGCAGACATAAGAACTCAATCCATCCGCTTCGCCGTCCTGCCATTCTTCCCCCGCATCGGTATCCCATTTCATGTCATCTGTCTGTTCGTTCTGCAGTTCGCTGTCATAGCTTGCCAATGTATCCATCTCAAATTCCGTATTGCAGAAAGGACACTTCATTTTTTGCAGTGTACTGTCAAATGCAATGGCGCCGCCGCAGCACGGACATTTATATTCTTGTATTGCCGCCATTCCAACAACCCCTCCTTATATTTTTGCAGAACTATTCCCCCCAGACTTCGCCATTTTTATCGGTAAATTTCCCCGTGCAAACCTGAATCAAATCGATCAGCCAGCCAATGCCAAAGCACCCGCCTGTCAGCAGCCAGATAATGCCAGTGCCGATTTTTCCTGTCATGAACCTATGTACGCCGAGGCCTCCCAAAAACAGTGTAATCAATATCGCCGATGTTTTACTCATTTTAACCACCATATCCTTTCCTTTTTGCAATCTTTTGAACAATACCCTATTTTATAAAACCCGCCGACACTTCCATATCGGCGGTTCTATTCACACAATAACTAAACTTTCCTACCAATCAAACATATCGTTACATTGCATCAATAGCTGCATCCAGCACTTCAAGAATAACCACCATTGCATCATTCAGCGCTTCTGCATCCGCCTCGGTAATCGATGTCTGTTCAATGGTTCCCATTTTCTCAATAATGTCATATGCCTGGTTCAATGCATTCTCCACATCCGCATTTGCTTCAATAGAATCATCATTATACAGCTCGGCTACGGCATTGTATGCTTCCGTCAAAGCTGCATAATTCTCCTGCAAGACAGCAAAGGTTTCATCCGATACTACGCCGTCTTCTGTGCTGTCTGCCGCTTCCATTCCATCCACCAGATCAGCAAAACCATTCAGGATATCCTCCATTGCCTCGTTCAACAGCTGCGCATCTTCTTCTGTCAGCGTATCCTGCGTAATTTCCCCCATTTCTTCAATGATATCCGCCGCCAGCGTCATCGCCTCTTCAATATCAGCGTTTGCTGCAATCTCATCGCTGCTGTACAGCTCAGCTACTTGATTGTAGCATTCTACCACCAGATTATAATTATCCTGCAAAGTGGCAAAGTCTTCATCCGATACCATTCCATCTGCTGCGGCATCCTCCGCTGCTACATCTTCTTTAGCCTCGCCTTCTGCTGTGGTATCTTTTGCCGCTGCATCTTCTGCCGCTGCCTCCGGTTCCGCTGCAGGAGCCGCTGTTTCCTCTTTCGTGTCCGCCGCCGGAGCTTTGGTTTCTTCCGTCTTGCCCCCGCATGCGGTGAATAATGTTGCCGTCATAATGCCTGCCAAAATAACTGATAATAATTTCTTTTTCACTTTTCTCTCCTTTTCTAAACTAAACAATTAGTTATTAGTTATTGTGTTTTTCATTATTTATGTCTTTAACAATCCATACCCGTTGCCGTCACTCTTCAAAAGTCAGGATCACTGGCTCCGTATAATATGTATTGTTATAGATATCCGTTAAACAGTAATAAAGCAAATAATCCCCTTCGCCCGACGAATCATACTCCAACCCTTCAGAACTGTCATAGGTGAAAGGATCGCCAAAATAATAACCATCGTCATACTCCCCGTCATAGGTATAGTAATCGCACAAAAGCTGTATTTTGTCGCCATCCTCCAAAGGAAGAAGCCCCTTCATGCACATGCCGTTATCATAAAACCTTACCGCCCCTTCCATCCATCCCACGCCATCCTCATCCCATCGGACTACAAGATTCACGTATTCGCCGTTCAGCTCGCAGGGGATATATCCTTCCACAAGGTCGTCCGTTACTGAAATATAAAGGGGAACAATATTATCCATCCATGTAAACCAGAACCCGTCGTAATCGACCATCAGCGCCCCGTCGTAATCGGTATCAAAATAATTATCCGTCCCCAAATCAATGTAACCCTCGCCATCATCGTAAAAAAGCTGCATCTGGATATCATTTATGATTCCCCAGTCCTCATCGGAAAGCGCAAGGGCAAAATAATCCCCCCTGTCCTCCACGACCAAGTCCTCTCCGCTGTAGGAATTTTCCTCATATTCCCCCTCGTATCCGCTGACATAATCCTCATCAAACCAACTGAAATCATACCATTCGCTGAAGTCAGCCAGACCGTTCGGTTCGTCCCCGCCGTTTAATGCTTCCACAGGCGTATTGGAGCCATAATAACTCTGCCCTCCTGCAACAATATTGGCAAAGGCACGGATAAATTCCGTATACTCCCCTTTCAATCCAATATCGCTGTAAATCTCCAGCATTCCGTCAAAGGAATAGACATCGTTATAAGGAAGATAAACCGTCATTCCGTTCGAATTCGAAATATTTTCTGAATTTGCAAAATATACTACCGCCCTGTCCACTGCGGCAATCAGCTCTTCCGAACCCTCAATATCACAGTTTTGCGCAAAATGCATCAAATCGATCGTATCATAGCTCTCATCGCCGAAGGCCCTCGTATTGCTGACCGATCGGGACACAACCCTGAAATTGTCTCTGTCCAGCTGCTCCTTGGCATTGGATGAAAAGACGCATAAAGCATCGTATACGTTATCCATTTCTGCCAGATCAATCATGCTGAGAGTGCATCCATCGCCAGGGCTTTCTTCGCCGCATACCCGAATATAATCATTGATAATCGTTTTTCCTATTTCCTCAATGGAAACCGAAGCATCTTCGCCGATCAGGTTCAGCCAGCCGGTATAATACCAGCCGCTTCCAGGCTCTATTTCCTCCGAACCTATCATATAATCCGCATGGCTGCCCATCATACATGCCGTTTCCACCGTCGCCATAAGACAAGCGTCAAAGCCGATAAAATCAAACTTCACACCCGCCTTTTCCAAAGCATTGTCAATTTCATTAATCTGCATGGAATCCCCGCCGGTAATCTCATCGCTTCCGTAACCGTAAAGCGCGCCGCCTCCATGATCCCATAAAACCAGCGCATTTCTGTCAGCCGGATAATTTTCCACGCAATAACTGATAAAATCGGCAAGCGTAGAGGGATCCGTCATCGGCCTTACTCCTATGTCTTCCTCCAAGCAGACGATATCCTCATGTATAACCTGCCATATCTGATTGGTATCCGAACTTATTTTGTTGTTCTGCCACTCCCCTGTCCCGCCGGTATACAAAAGAACATTCACATTGTCGTTCAGATCCGCCTCGCACATTTCCAAGATATCGGCAGTCGCCGCCCCGTAATCCGATTCCAGATCCGTGCCGCACATGTAGACCATAACGGTAAATTTGTGGCTGCCGCTGCTCCTTTCCGTTTGTTCTGCACGGTCTTCCACAACAGCGCCATCTTCCGCAAGACAACCTCCAAGCAGACAAGCGGTTACTGCAAGCGTTATAACCGAGAGAAAAATTCTTCCCTTCTTCCTTCTAGCCATAGTTCTTATAGCAACTCCTTTCGCCTTTTCATCCTCTCCTTCTGCTTTACATTGCCATTGCCCGACTATTGTACATCATCTATCCCCAAAAGCGGACCGTGCATCGCGAATCGACCCAAAACTGCATCGAATCGACAATAGGATCAAAAGGACATCCGCAAAATAAACCTTCCATCCTTGGCAAGAACCTCCATCATCCCCGAGGCACCTTCCGTTCATGGCAAAAGCACCATTTGTCTGTTCCATGCGTATTCCAGATACCGCCTTTTCATTTCAGAACGCTTTCCATGGGGAACCGAAATCTCGGCAAGATTATCCATCGTAATTGTCTTATAGGAAATATTTTGAATATGCTCCATATTGACAAGAAACGACCGATGGGGGCGCAGGAAATTTTCATACTTGGCAAGCTTGCCGCACAATTCATCCAGGCTTCCCGTGCTTTCCAAAACAGTTCCGTCATCCAAATAAAACCATAAGGTGCGCCCGATCACTTCGCAATATTCCAGCCTGTCCAAGTCAATCCGCGCAATGCCTCTTTTGCAGCGCAAAACCAAACTGTACTGCTGCACCTTTTCACATTCCCTGACAATGGAATCCATCAAGCGGAGAAAATCATCTGCGCATATAGGCTTCATCTGATAAAAATATGCGCCGACCGCATAGGATTCCACAGCAAAATCAGACGAAGATGTTAAAAAAATGATTTTCACTGCATTATCATGCTGCTGAATCTCTTTTGCCACATAAATCCCGTTTTCCCCCGGCATAAGAATATCCAGAAAAAGAATATCCCAGCGCATTCCTTTTTCAATTTCAGCCAGCAGTTCCAGCGGACTGCGGAAAAACGCACATGCAATTTCCTGCCCATGTTCCGCGCAATATTGATCCATCAACACTCTGATGTCATTTAATACAGATAAATCATCATCACAAAATGCTATCTTGATCATGATAATAACCATCCCTTTTTTCAGCCATATATTTCTATCATGCAAGAACTTGACACAGCGGCAGACTCTTATTAAAATTGAGTCACATAGCCGACAGCAAGTAACTTTGTGTGTTCAAATATATCACAAGCCAAATTCCAAAACCGTCTGCGGCGCAAACTGTCGCCGAAACAGCGCGAACGGTAATTCCAGATTAAAAAACATAAACAACATGAACTGTATTAGGAGGAAAAAAAGATGAAAGGGCCGCAAAAAATTGCAGCAACATTAGCCGTACTTTTGCTGGTTGCAAACGGATTTCCAGTAACGGCAGGCAAATTGCCCGAAGATCCGGCTCTGCCAAATATAGTTTCCGTATCCGGCGAAACCCTGCCCAGAAGCCGGTTTCTGAAGCAGCCGAATATCCGAATGCGCCATCCCAGGATCAAATGCCCCCATTTGGCGCCTACATAAAACAATCTTGGGAAGGATATGCCGTAAGAGGAATTTTTACGGAATTTTTGCCCGATACCATTTCTGTCCTGCCAATATATTCCTTAGATGGGGAAAACTGGCAGCCCTGCCCCGAGCCTTGGAAATTAACCTATTTGGATTCTGGGGATGCGGACGAATTGGCACTGTTACAAGATCAAATTTGCCTCTATAGCACTTTTGAACCGCTGAAAAGTTATCTGGAAGGAACCTTGGATCGTTTTTATCTGAAACTGCATATTACCAGGGAACATGGAATTACTTATGAAACACAAGCCGCAGTAATCGAACGCGGAGGCCCGCAGAACATCCCGGACGGAATTACGCCCGCAGCCACATTTCCTTCCAATATGCTGGTTATAGATAAAACTGCAAAGCCTTTCCGCTGTTACGGCAGATATCAGCTCACCGTATGCGCGGATGCCACGCCGGACGAAATCGCCGCTCTTTTGCCCAATACGCTTCCCGTCGAAGTCCATCTTAGCGAAGGGTTCAATGCGATTACGAGCGGCATCGTGGACTGTCCCGTCCAATGGAAACCGCTGTCGCTGTCCGGGCTCATTGCTGGCGAGAGCGTGAATCTTTTTGATGCCGCCGAAGAAATTGTAGTTCCCGCCGGCACTTTGCTGAATACGCCGACAGGCATCTTCTGTCTGGATCAGCCTCTTGGCATTACCGAATATCCATATACAGATGAAATCGACTTGGTTTTGAACGTTATCCCTGCAGATGAAAACCCTGCCGGAGTTTTGGCTGATAATTATAACGGATTGGAAATGGCCTTTCACCTCAAGCCCACTGGCGCTACAGCCATTCAGGCATATGTGCTTTCCTTGGGGGAATCAAAATGGAAGGAGCTTCCCGGGCTTTCGCTGCTTCAGGCAATCGATGCCCAGCCCTCTACCAAAAACAGCGGCTATACGTTACTGCTATCCAAAGAATCAGAGCCTTACCGTTCCTATCTGTCCGCTGTTGCTTCAGGAAGCACGCCCACTCCCTTTTTTATCGGGCTGAAAATCGAAGGCGGCATTTACGACGGCAAGCAGCTCATCCTTCCCTATCCAGGCACATACGAACTGCCTCCTGACCTAGCAGTCTTAGGATCCGGTGGAAACGAGGACAACGCCGGAACCGATAATAAAGGCGACAGCACGGAAGAAGGACAGCGGCCGAACCTGCCACACCCTCCTGCGGATGAGGAGGAGGGAAAACAGCCGTCAGAACTGCTTCCGAATCCAACCGATCAAACGGAAACAGCAACGGAGCCATACGACCTTTCCAGCAATCAAAACAGTTATGAAAATACATCCGTCCCTTGCGTTCCTGCTATATCAGATGCCGCCCAGCCCGTTACCATGGTGCCACAACCCGTTACCATGGTGCCACAGCCCCTTACCGCATCTTCCGAAACGGATCGGGAAACCGATGCCTTGGATGGAATTACCACATCGGATCGTTCCCTTGCGGAAGACGAAATGACCGCAGCTCCGATTCCGACAAATGAAAAAACCGGTTCCCATACAGAAACCGGCAAAGGGAAAATGCTCCTCGCTGTCGCTGCAGCAGCAATAACAATCGCTGCCACAGGTATTGCTGGATTTTTCCTCTTCCGTAGCAGCCCGCACATGGAGCCTTAAGCATCCTGCGGAAACTCCATAATAAACTTCGTGCCTTCTCCCAGCGCAGACTGCACATGGATCGTGCCGCCCAGTTCACGCACAATGCCTTGCACGATATATAGGCCCAGTCCCGTACCGGTTCCCTTGTTATTCGAGCCGACATAAAACCGCTGGAAGACAAACGGCAGTTCCTCCTCTGGAATGCCGCACCCATTGTCTTCCACCATCATGCGGATTTTATTGTCTGCAATTCGTGCAGAAACCATGATGCGCCCATTGGGCGGCGTTACTTTGAGCGCATTATAAATAAGGTTTTCAAAGAGTATCTCCAGTTTCTCCGGCTGGGCCATCAGGAACGCATCCTCGTTTGGACGCTCCACAACAAGATATACCGACCGGACTTCTGCTTCTCCATGGTGGGCGGCATAAATCTCCGAAAGCATATCCCGGACGGACACCCGGATTCGTTTCCCGTCGATTTTATCCAGCGCGTTGATCGCCGACAGTCCCTGGAGGCGTCTGGCCATTTCCATCTGTTTGGCTTCGGCCTGGTCAAGATAACCTCTTAATTCCATATCCACTCCCACACCGCTTCTGCGGATAGCCTCAATAAAGGACCGGGTGGCAAACACCGGGGCTTTCAAATCATGGGCCATATCGGAAAAAAACGCCTTGCGCTCATTCAGAAGCGAAGTGACTTCTTCCGTACGTTTTTTCACCTGCTCTTCCAAATGGTTGGTGAGGGCATCATTTTCCTGCAAAATACGGCGGTTACGCGATATCATCATGGCTCCGAACAATAACACCAGAAATAGCCCGCACCACTCAAACTGCCAAAAAAAGTAAATCGGCTCGAAGCGGTTGGAAAAAATAAGATTTGTAAACAATCCTGCACCAAACACGGAACAACCGGCCAGCGTATAGCGGCTCTCCCAATTTTGCGCCATGATTCCCCGCACAGTGAAAAAAACGGTGCAGCCAAACGTAAATAGATAATAAATATCCGTCAGCTTGCCATGGACAAAAACTGCCCATGGCAGAACTGGAATCAGAAAGCACAGCAGCAGCATTCCTCCCGGAAGAGCCAGCATCGCCGCCCTCACCCCCTTCCATACCCTGCTGTCGGCACTTCCAGAAGCAAGAACGGTCAGATGAACCACGCAAAAGCACAAGCCGTACAGCGCCAGGCTTTGTATCCAAAACCAATTCTCCACCATAGGCATAGAAAAAAGAAAAACAAAATACCGAAACATATAAAGGGCATAGCAGCAGCACAGCAGCCCGAACCATCGGCTAAAGCTTCCCCCCGTCTGCCATAAAAAAAGAGTAAACACTGCCAGCGTCAGCGGAAACAAAAATGCCAGGGCATAGGCAAAGCTCCGTGTATCTCGCGCCTTCGAAATCGTTTCAGCCGTACCGAGGGCAGGGGGAAAATACAACCCGCTATAATAGCCCTGTTTGGACAAGGTTTCCACAGCCAAAGCATGGTCGCCCGGCTTCAGCCAAAACGACAGTTTCCCGCTGCCCTTTCCCCGGGCGATCTCCGCCCCGTCCAAAAAAACGGCATACCATGTAAAAAGCTGCGGAAAGTCTAACGAAACAATTTGAGGAACACCTTCATAACGGAGAGTCAGCCGGTAACATGCCTCTCCATGGGGCGAAACGGACAAATCCCCCCTTTGCAGATTGGAAAATTCACCGATATAGGTCGGCTTGTCCGTGACGCGCCCATCCGTAAGCAGCCATCCGTCAATCAGGAAAATCGGGCATTCCTGGTTCAGGTCTTGACTATCAAAAGTGATTCTGCCGGACTTCCCATAGGGAGGCGGTGTTTGGTATTTATTATCCGTATAAAAAAGAGCAGTAAAAAAGACCGCAAGAGCGGCCGAGACAGCCAACAGCTGTCCCCCAATTTTTATTTTTCCCATACATCCTTCCTCTCTTCTATATGAAACCGATATCCCTGCCCCCAAACTGTCTCAATAAAACGATGCCTCTCCCATGCCTTTTCCAGCTTTCTGCGCAGTTTTGACATATGCGTCTGCACCATCTGCCCTCCATCCCACAGCTGATTGCCCCAGATCCTGTCAAAAACTTCCTCCTGTGTAAAAATATGCTCCGCATGTTCCGCAAGCAGCCATAAAATATCAAACTCAATCGGAGTCAGAGGCAATTCTGCCTTGTCCAGCAGCACCCTTCGTTCTGCCAGATCCAATAGGAGCGGGCCATAGCAAAACCGAGTGCGGTCCGATCCGGCCAGCTTAATGCGCGTTTCCACCTTTGCCCAGAAAAGTTCTGCGGTGGTGTCCTTCGTAATATAGTCTATGCCGCCTACCGCAAATCCTTCCACCTGTCTGGACGGTTCCGTCACGCAGCTTAAAAAAATAACAGGTGCATGCATCATCCTGCAAAGTTCTTCACATATAGCAAAACTGTTCTCTCCTGGAAGCATAACGTCCAAAAGCACGCAATCATAATCCTCGCCCTTTGCCAGCTCAAGCGCTTTTTTGCCGTTCTCCGCCAGTTCCGCCACACAGCCATGGCTCCGCAGGATATCCGCCCATAGGGTACGGTCTGCGGGATCATCATCCACCAGCAGAATCCGCCATGGGCCGTCCGACCGTTTCGGTTTTTCTGCAGATACCGCTTTCCGGCCATCCGATGCAGAAACAGCCGTCTTCTTCTGATGCAGGAAATGCATATAAGCATCCCGCACCTTACTGCGCCTCTGCCGGGATATCGGAATACTATGCCCGCCCTTTGTCACCACGCAGTTCGTATCAATCGCCTGAATGCAGCCCAGATTCATGAGATAAGACCGATGGATCTTGACAAACTCCGGCCTCATCAGCAGCTTCCCTTCAAAATCCGCCAGCGCCGCCGTCACTTCGCGGATAATGCCGCCCGCTAAATGGAAAGACACCGTTTTATTTATCACTTCCACATATTCGAGTTCCGCAAAAGATATCCTGACAATGCCCTCCCGGTTCTTCAGCACAAACCCCTCTTCTTCCCGAATACACAATTCGCCCCTCACCCTGTCCAGAAGCGAAAAAAATGAATCAGTTTCCAATGGCTTGAGCAAATAATGGTATGCCCCCACGTTATAACTCTCTACCGCAAATTCCGCCGAAGACGTAATAAAAACAAGTCTAACATTTTTATCCAGTTCCCGCAATTCCTGCGCAATCTGTATTCCGTTCACTCCCGGCATGAGTACATCCAACAGGACAAGGTCATATTCGCCGCCTTTTATATCACCCAGCAAGTCAAAGCCATTACGGAAAAAATGACATGGAAAACTAATGCTGCGGCTTATCTGGTATTCCGTAATCAGTCTCGAAAAACGGGTAAGCTCCCATTCATCGTCATCACATATTGCTATCCGCACAGCCCAAACCTCCTCGCACCGATCCTGCGTTTATAAAATGACAAATTACTCTGTTGCGCGAACAATCCATCAATACACCCCGCGGATTCCCAGATCTCCATCCAGCGTATTCATATTATACAATAGCAGCACGTCCGTTACCCCCGGATGTTCCTTCACAAACACCGACACGCCCTGCTTGTAATATCTCGTATCGAATACATAAATCTTCTTAAAATGATGGGCAAGAAACGGCACCATGGAATTCGCATAGCTGTCTTTGACCAATACCAGCTCCCTGTCTGAAACTGCATTTTCATTTGTTATCTCGACCAGCGAGTGAAGATTATCCAAAAACAGGGAATATTTATCCTTTTCGTCCACATATTCCAAGTTATATAAGCTGTCCGATGTTTCCCCCGTATCCGCATATTCCACCGTCAGCTGATCGGCAGGATTCCTGTAAATGGTAATGGCATCCCCTTTCCGGCCGTAATCCCCGGCTTTGGAATATACCGTACCCCGAAAGTCCTCCGTAACTACCTGCGCTTCCATCTCATCCAGGCTGACGGCATCCATCCCCATTTCCCTGCAATAAGCCGTATATCCGGCATAAGCCCCCAAAGTCGTCCAATGGTGGTCCGTCTTATAATACAACTCCCCTTTTTCCTTATAAACAAACAATTCCCCGCAACAGTCCACCGCCTGGATCCCCGAAATCTCATAGATAGCTTCTGCCGTTTCCATCTGCGATCTGCCCCCGGCTGAAACATCGGCCCTCCCCGGCGCATGTTCCGGCAGCTTTTCCCCATATACATAGACCGCTGTAGGAACAAGCATCAGTCGGATATCCACGTTCTGCCCTTCCAGTTCTTTTGCAAAACTGCCTAATATTTTCCCGATTCTTTCCGTATTTTCCGGCTTTTTATATTCCTCGATCAAATAACCGTCATCTGCCATATAAATGCCGTTGATCTCCTTTTTCCCCGCACACATTTCCGCCTTTGTTTTTATGCCCATAAAAAAGTCGCGGAAGGGAAAATGATCGGCCAGATAAGATTCCAGCCCCGACATATATTCCCCGCTCTTTATTTTTTCCAAGCTGGCCGAAGGGAATTCCGCCAAATATCGGTTCTCATTTTCCGAAAAATCCTTTTTATCCATGACAATAAATAATGCCGCCAGCGCCAAAACCATGCCAGTCAGCACCAATGCCGCCGCTTTTTTGATCCGATTCTCCCACACCGGCCCTTTCTCCATCTTTCTCTCCATTTCCTCTGCTCTTCTTATTTTGCCCGTCAGAATCTAAAATATAAAAACGGATTGTATGTATCGTTCACTAGAAACGCCACCGTCACCAAAAACAACAGCACATATCCCGCCATCGATATGGCTGCCGCCGCCGTCCTTCCTTTATCCCCCATGCTCTCGATCCTGTTTTTCGCCCATGGGTATACCGGGAATGCCAGAACCGCTGCCGCCAGCAGCACTACTATATAATTCCGCAAATACCACAGGCATTCTTCCCCCCACAGCCGGTTGCCCGCCATGCCTGCCATCGAACGGAAGTAAACGCCCAGCGCTCCCATATCGTCAAAGACAAAAATAACGAAGCCTACTACCACGATCAGCAGAAGATAGCCATGCCTTATGATTTTCGGCAGTCTGTCCAAGGCCTTCCCCCATACATACTTTTCCAATGCCAGCAACACGCCGTAATACAATCCCCAAAGCACAAAATTCCACGATGCGCCATGCCAAAGGCCCGTCAAGAACCAGACAACCAGCATATTCCTTAAGTGCCTGACCGTTCCTTTTCGGTTTCCTCCAAGCGGTATATAGACATAATCCCGGAACCATGTGGACAGCGATATATGCCACCGTCTCCAGAAATCCGTTACCGATATGGCAGAAAGCGGATAGTTGAAATTTTCCGGGAAATGAAAGCCGAGCATTTTTCCCATGCCAATCGCCATGTCGCTGTATGCGCTGAAATCAAAGTAAAGCTGCAAGGTAAAGGCCGCTGCCCCAAGCCATGCCGTCGCCACCGAAGCTGCCCCGGCTTCCAGGGCGCGTATCTCCTCCCACAAAGCCCCCGCCTGATTTGCAATCAGCACTTTTTTAAACAAGCCCTGCATAAATCGGAACAGCCCGTCCTGCGCCTCTTCCTTTTTGATCCGCCTCGTGCGGAGTTCCTCATTCACCACGCTGTAACGCACGATAGGCCCTGCCACCAGCTGGGGGAACATGGATACATACGTCAAATAATTCAGGTAATTCCTCTCCATCGGAACCTCTTTCCGATATAAGTCGATGCTGTAACTCATTGTCTGAAACGTAAAAAAGCTGATCCCCACAGGCAGTCCTAAACCGAGCGGTTTTAACGGTATGGAGAAAATTCCGCCCACGGTCGCTATGAGAAAATCAGCATATTTAAAAAAGGCAAGCACGGAAAGATTCACCGCCACCGAACAGACAAGAAAAATTTTCCGTCTGCCCTGCGTAGTTCCAAACCTCTCCATCAGTCTGCCATTACAATAATCCACCGCTGTCGCAAAAAACATCAACAGAATATAAACCGGCTCCCCCCATGCATAAAAAATCAGGCTGAACAAAAGCAATACCATGTTCTTCCATGATTTGACCGAAAAGCATTCATAGGGAGCCGCATAATATAAAATCAAGCAAAAAGGAAGAAAGAAAAAAAGAAATGGAATACTGCTGAAAACCATATTTTATCCTTCCTTTCCTACAGTTCTTCCTCAATCATCTGGACGATCGTATCCTGCGATTCGGATATCACCAGATATACATAGTTTCCTTTCGATTTTACAGAACTCTTATCTACAATTTCAAACTGTTCGGGCAGATAATTTTCCATCTCCCCTCGTTTCTCGTCCACCACTACCTGAAGCGCCCCGCTGATTTTTTCCACATCCCCTTCGTCTTTCACTTTCATAATGACGATGGTTTCCGCGCTTGTCGCCTCTTCCGACATCACGAATATGTACTCTTCCAGTTTTTCCGGGTCAATGCCATAATAATTGGAAATAAAGCTGTCTGCCATTTCCACCGGGGAATGAAGCTCCACCGCCTGTTTGATATCCTCATAGATATCTTTTACCGGCCGGGCGCTTGCCGTTTTCTCCGCCACATTCTGCACTACCTCCGCTGTCGGCGCCTCTTCCGCCTTCCCGCAGCCGCCCAGCAGCATTGCGGCGGCAGCCATGCAGACACATAATGTTTTCCCTCCAAATTTTTTCATAAAATGTCACACTCCCTTTTTCTATTTATTCTAAATGCGCATCCGCATACTTCCTCAATACTGATACCCATACGTCATAGGCTTCCGGGTTCTGATGGGCGAAACCGTCGCTGCAATATTCTTCTGCCAGATCTCCGTTTTCATCGGCAAGAGCATCCGCCACATCCACATAGCCCCATCCGTTCTTCTCCGCCATTGCTTCCAGCATCCCGTTAAATTCCCGAATCGTATCATTTTCAAGCTTTCCGGTTTCTTTTCCCTTCAGTATATAAGTCATGCTCATAATAATAATTTCTGCATCCGGGTTTTTTTCTTCGATCTTACCGATCAGCTCCTCGTATTTTTCACAGCTTCCCTCTACTCCGGTAATATTTAAATCATTCATCCCCAGCATCAAAAATACTTTTTTGCTTCCCATCAGGGCAATAGACTCCCACACCTGTCTCTGTTCCCCCTGGTATACCGGGTGTACGCTCTTTTCGTCCACATCCCAAAGCGCGTTATTGGCGGAATAACTTCCCGCCGCCAGGAATCCCATCCGGCTTAAGAATGTATCCTGCCTTTTCATCGCATAATTCCGAAAGCCCAGCATAATGGAATCGCCTACAAAAACAGAGTCGTCAAAATACGCGTCAATCTCTTCCGCATTCTCTTCCGCAGCCTCGCCGTCTTCCTCATCCTCATCGCTTCCGGCTGATTCTTCTGCTTTCCCTCTAGAAACATCCTCGCCGGAATCTTCCGTTATTTCTCCTGCTTCCTCATCGGAACCGCCGCCGCTTTCCGCACTTTCATTATCCCCGCCCGGCTTTCCGTCCTCAGGTTCTTCCATTGCACGGTCGGCTTCGCGTTCTCCCGATTCCTTGCTGTTTCCCTGTTCCGTCACTTCCCGGTCTGCCTCGGCCTGATCCAAAGCCTCTGCTTCCCCTTCTGTATGATAGACATTCTTCACAATTTTGATGCTTTCTATTTCACCTGTCCCGGCCGCCATATCCGATTCGGCCTTTACCGTCTTTTCCCCGGCCGCCAAAGCCTTTATCCCGAATCCTCCCGCAATAACAACTATGACCAACCCAACTGCTGCTCCGTATTTCCGCCAGTTCTTTTTCATCGTGACATCCCATCCTTCTATCCACAACATATCTTATGTACATACTTTACAAAATTTTACCCTCCAAATGCATCAGATTCACATCATTTTTGCATCATATTTGCATCATTTTGTCTTTTTTTGTCGAAAGCCGGAACGCAGTAAAATCCTCTCCGCAAATAAAATTCCCTTCTTATCTATTATAGATACATATTCTCTTCTTTTCAAGCATTCTTCGTATATCGACAAGCTGGAAAATTTCCACATCCATAAAACATCCCGAATCTTCCTTTTCTCAGGCACAGGATCCCTCCGCATCTTGGGCATTCCAGGCTCGTTTCTCCCGCCTTCCCCTCTGCCGCCTCCTCCTTCCGCTTTTCCCAAAGCTTCCCCAGTTCTTCAAAGCATCCCTGGTTCATCAGGCAGTCGTTCAACGCCCGGTGTGCGCCTTCCGTGCTGATATGGAAATATTCCGAAATATCGGTCAGTTTATAATGGCCCAGCTCCGGCAGACAATACCGCGACAGATACAGCGTATCGATATAATCATTGCCCAGTTCTTTTCCCCAAGACTGCCAGGCCGCATCGTATGCAAAATTCATATCAAACGTATGTATATTATGCCCCACCAGGATACTGTCGCCGATAAAGTCCAGGAATCCGGCCATAGCCTCCCCGATCTCCGGCGCATCCGCTACCATATCATCCGTGATCCCGTTTACCGCCGTCGCCCCCGCCGGAATATGACGTTTGGGATCTACCAGCGTGGAATATTCCGCCACGACCTTACCATCGCATACCCGTACGGCAGAGATCTCGATAATCGCGTCCCGCTCCGGGTGGAAACCCGTCGTTTCCAGATCGAAAACCACATAATCCTTTACATATTTATTCCAACGTTTTCCTTTGTTCCTCACAGCCAAACCGCTTCTTCCTTTCTCCTTATGCCGCCCGGCGCTATATCATCCCGTTCAATTCCTGATACAGCCTTTTCGCATAACTGTCCGTCATGCCGCAGATAAAATCCGTCACCAGCAGAAGGCGCAGATATAATTTCTCCGTCTCATCTTTTTCTTTAGAGTAAATTCGGTAAATCGCTTTATAATTATCCGAAACAAGCGCCATCATCTTTTTCTGCGCCGGCGTTTTTCTTTCGTCCGTTTCATAAAGAATAGCCGCATCCACAAATTTTTCCAGCAGGAAACCCAGTATCCTCTCCGCCGCTATTTCCAGCTTCAATATGGGCTGGGATGTAAAGGCATAACGGTATGCGATATCCCCCAGCGCATCGGCCAGCTTTTTCCCGTCCGTGCCGCACAGCAGCTCGCTTTCATAGGTTCCGTCCATAATCTGGCGGTAATGCTTCGCAAAACTTTCGGTCGCACAGGCGATCAGCTTTGCCTGTATTCTTACGATCCAGTTCTGCACCGCATGTTCCTCCGGCTGGGCAATGCCTCTTTCCATTGCTTTCCCATACCGCTCCTCCAGCGCATTTACCATGCGGAAATATTCTTCGTCTTCCCGCTCCTCTTTTCCGTAGTTCCTCAATTCCTTCACCAGCTGTTCGAAAGTGATGCATCCCTTTTTAAAAGCATCCTCGATATCCGCCGTCCGATAAGCAATATCATCCGCCGCTTCCAGTACATAAGAAAGCGGGTGCCTTGCCCCGTTTGTTCCAAGGCTTTCCTGCAAATCAGCAAAGATATCCCTCTCCGCATAATAATACCCCATTTTCTTGTCTTTGATATTGCCGCTGTTTTCATCGATCCCGAGCGAAGACACCGGATACTTGATGATCGTGCCAAGCAATCCCTTTGTCAGGTTCATCCCATGCTCGTCCACCAGATAATGCAGCTTTGTCACGAGACGCAGCGCCTGCGTATTGCCTTCAAAATGGTACAGATCCTCTTTCATCTGCGGCAGCAATCGTTCTTCCAAGCTCTGCCCTTTATAATACAGCCCTTTCAGGTTTTTCATAAACCATTCCCTGATCACCGTCTCCCCGAAATGCCCGAAAGGAGGGTTCCCGATATCATGCAGCAGGCCGGCGCATTGGAGGATATCGCATACATCCGTCTGATAGGATTCCTGAAAAGACGAGTCACCGATTTCCTGTATGATTTTCCTCGATATATTCTGCCCCAAAGACTTCGCCAGCGAAGATACCTCTAAGGAATGGGTAAGCCTCGTCCTGATAAAATCGCTTTTATCCAGCGGAAATACCTGTGTCTTATCCTGCAAACGGCGAAACGAAGCGCTTCCAATAATGCGGTGGTAATCCTTTTCAAACTCCGTCCGCAGGTCCCCGGCGCTCCTTCCCGCCCTATAGTTCCTGATCCTGTCCTCGCATAACAGCTGCCGCCATTCCATCTTTTTTCCTCCTGTTCCGAATCACGCGGTCCACTAAATATATCATTAAAACTTTACTACGTTTTGCCGGGAAACACAAGTAGGCAATGAATATTTGACATTCCTTCCTTTCATAGTATATTATTGAATTATGGAATTGGGAGTATATGTATCGGCAATTAATATAAAGGATGGTATTTCATGATGAAAAAGAATGCGGGAAAGATATTTGCACTTTTTATGTCTGGTTTTCTTATTGTTACAAGCGGATGCGGCGCATCCGATGCGGAGCCGGAATCAGAAATGAAAGAAACGACAGAAGAAAACATTGGAGAAAATCATGCGCCGGAGGGAAACGGCACGGAAGCTGATGAGGGAACCCCTGACGAAGAAGCCTCTGCAGAAAACGATTCCGCAGAAAACAATTCTGCGGAAGAAACTTCAGGGGATGATGTTGCTCTTTCACCGGAAACAACTCCAGCACAGGAAGAGATTCCCTCGCCGGTGGCATCCACGCCTTCCCGGCCTACCGAGGAAGAACTTCTGGCAGGGGAGCGGAGAACTCTGGTCGGTATCGTTTTGGATGCCACAAGATATTCCGTTTCTGTCCAGACCCCGGACGGCACTTCCTATTATCTTACGATTCCCGACAGCGGAGTTTCCGGCAATCTGTATTACCTGACGATCGGCCAGATCGCTACATTTACCTATGCCGGTTCGCTGGATGATACCGCCTTGCTGGTGGATATTTCCGACAGCGGCCTTGTCACGGATATTTATGTAGAAGAATATGCGTTTGCCATCAAGATTATCAATGCGGTCAAAGCGATGGATATGAAAGCGCTTTCCGACCTGACTAATTTCCCCGTCTTTTTGGATACCGGCAATTACGACGGTCCCATCAACACCTCGGGCGAGTTTGAAGTCATCGACAGCGAGAAAGTCTTCAGCGAAGCGCTGGTCAACCGTATCGTCAACTATAACCTCTTTGACCTGAAATATACGGATGCCGGCTTCGTGCTGGGCGGGAACGGAGCCCCTAATATTACTTTTGATATCGATGACGACGGCATTCTCGGCATCATCGGCATTAACAGCGCCCCGGCTAACGACAGCACGAAGGATTAAGCGCTTTACTGTTTTTGATTTGTATTTCAAAGTTCTTTTTATGCCACCCGTCTTACGCTCAGGATCGATTTATAAGTCGCCGTCGTTATTTTAATCCCTGATTTGGGCGTACTCGCGTGGACAATATTCCCGTTTCCTATGTATATCCCGACATGACCGGCATAGCATACGATATCGCCCGGCTGTGCATTGGAATAGGACACTTCCGTCCCCACATTGCGCAATTCCCATGAGGTACGCGGAACCGTATACCCTTTATCCTTAAATACCCTCCATACAAACCCGGAACAGTCCGCCCCGTTGGTCAGGCTGGTTCCGCCCGCCACGTAAGGATTCCCGATAAACTGACAGGCGTACGAAGCAATCGATTGTCCGGCGGCGCTTCCGCCGGAGGGTACGCTGACGCTCCCGCCGGAAGAGGAAGAAGACCCGGAGGAACTGGATTCGGAAGAAGATACATAACTCTCCCCGGAAGAAGCATTCGCCTCCGCTTCCCTGCGTCTGCGTTCCTCCTCTTCTTTTCTCCTGCGTTCCTCTTCTTCCCTGCGTTTCCTCTCTTCCTCTTCTAATTTCTTAATCTGGGCCGTCTGCTGCTTGATCCTTGTCCGGTAAGCCGCAGCCTCCTGTTTTGCTCTGGCTATCTGCACGCTGTAATTCTCATATTCCTGCTTCTTTTCTTCCAGCAGTTCTTCCATATATGCCTGTTCTTCCTCCAGCTCATGCTGGGAAGCCACCAGTTCCGATTTTTCCTCTTCCAGCTTGTCCCAAACCTGCTGCGCATATTCCTTGGCCGCCTGATACTCCTCCAGCATTTTTCGGTCATAGGCATACAGCTGTTCCACATAATCCGCCTTATTCAGCATATCCGAAAAGCTTTCGCTGGACATAAAAAGCTGCACATAAGAAATATCTCCCTGCTCATACATAAACTTGATACGGATCTTCATCGTCTCGTACTGTTCTTCTTCCTGCTGTTTTGCAGCTTCATACTCCGCCTCGGTTTCCTCGATCTGCCCTTCCTTCTCCACGATCTCCTCTTTGATCAAATCCACGCTGGCAATGATCTGTACCAGTTCCGCGTCGATTTCCTCAATTTCCTCGCCGATGCCGCTCTGTTCTCCTTCCAGCCCGGATATCTGACCCTGCACGTTATTCAGTTGCCTTCTGTCTTCCTCCTGCTGTCTCTTAATTTCGGATATGGTAGAAGCATATACCTTTCCGGAAAAGGAACCCAGGATCAGGCATGCCATGACTATGCACGCCCTCCTCGCCGCTTTTTTCTTCATATGCACCCTCACAGTTCGCAGTTCTTCACCGTCCTCGGGAACGGAATCACATCCCGGATATTCCCCATGCCGGTCAGATACATGACGCATCTTTCAAATCCCAGACCGAACCCTGCATGGCGGACTGACCCGTATTTGCGCAGATCCAGATAGAACCCGTAATCTTCCTTGCGAAGCCCAAGCTCCTCCATGCGCGCTTCGAGTATTTCCAGCTGGTCTTCCCTCTGGCTCCCGCCGATAATCTCCCCGATGCCGGGAACCAAACAGTCCATCGCCGCTACCGTTTTGCCATCTTCGTTCAGCTTCATATAGAATGCTTTGATTTCTTTCGGATAATCCGTTACAAAAACCGGCCGCTTAAATTCCTTCTCTGTCAAGAAACGCTCATGCTCTGTCTGAAGGTCACAGCCCCAGAATACCTTATACTCAAATTCTTCGTTATGCTTTTCCAGTATTTCGATCGCTTCGGTATAAGTAACATGCCCGAAATCGGAATGCAGCACATGCTGCAGCCGCTCGATCAACCCCTTATCCACGAACTGGTTAAAGAAATTCATCTCTTCCTTCGCATTTTCCAGCACGTATCGGATAATATGCTTCAGCATAGCTTCCGCCAGAATCATATCGTCCTTCAGATCCGCGAATGCTATCTCCGGCTCGATCATCCAGAACTCCGCCGCATGCCTTGTCGTATTGGAATTCTCCGCCCGGAACGTGGGCCCGAACGTATATATGTTTTTGAAAGCAAGGGCATAAGCCTCCCCGTTCAACTGCCCGCTGACTGTCAGATTCGTAGGCTTGCCAAAAAAATCCTGCCCGTAATCAATACTTCCGTCTTCATTCCTCGGGATATCATCCAAATCCAGCGTCGTCACCTGGAACATTTCCCCAGCCCCTTCGCAGTCGCTCCCCGTAATCAGCGGCGTATGCACATAGACAAACCCTCTTTCCATAAAAAACGTGTGAATCGCATAAGCAATCAGCGACCGCACCCGGAACACTGCCTGGAACGTATTCGTACGCGGGCGCAGATGGGAAATCGTCCGCAGATACTCAAAACTATGCCGTTTTTTCTGCAACGGGTAATCCGCAGTGGAAGCTCCCTCCACAAGCACTTCCTCCGCCTGCATTTCAAAAGGCTGCTTCGCCTCCGGCGTAGCCACGACCGTCCCCCGCACAATGATCGCCGCCCCCACGTTCAATCTGCTGATTTGCTCAAAATTCTCTAACTTATCGCTGTACACGATTTGCAGCGGCTCAAAAAAAGTGCCGTCATTCACCACAATAAACCCAAAGGTCTTGGAATCCCGGATGCTCCTGATCCATCCACCCACTGTCGCTTCCTTCCCGATATACTGCTCCCTCTCCCTGTACAACTCCCTGATATCCGTCAAATTCATCCTTTTTCCACTCCTTATCATCCTATTTTTTATATTCTTTATTATGGCTTAACCCTCGTTCACCACCGCATTCTCCCGCAGCATCCCCATGACATTCTGTGCCATCATGGACTCCCGGTACCGCCGCTCGTCCACATCCTTCTTCAGCTCATCCACCGATCCATATGCCGTATTCGCTACGATCTCTTCCATTTCTTTTGCCAGTTCTTCCTCCGATACATCCAGGCCTTCCTGATCCGCTATAGCCTGCATCATAATAGACTGTTTCGCATAGCGAACCGCCTGTTCCCGTATCTCCTTGGTATAAGACTCCGCGTCCATTCCATAAGCGAGGCTCATAAGCTGTTCCAGGCTCATCCCGTAATTCGCCGCCTCTGCCGTCAGGTTTTCCCTCAATATCCCTTCATAACCGTCCACCATCGCCTGGGGAGGTTCTTTCGTAAACTCGCAGCTTTCCATCAGCAGGCTGACAAGGGAATTTTCAATCTCGTCTTCATAGGCCGCCGTCGCGCTCTCCATCAGCAGGTCGTACACGTACTGCCGGTATTCTTCCACCGTGCTGCAGCCGATTTCCAGCCCTTTTACATATTCGTCATTCAATTCCTGAGGAGTTGTTGACATAATCGTATTGACTGTTACCGTAAACACCACATCTTTGCCTGCCATCCCCTCATGGTAATTCTCCGAAAAAGTAAGGTTCAGCTCCACCACGTCCCCTGCCTTCGCGCCGACCAGCCCTTCTTCAAAGCCCTCGATAAAGCGATGGGAACCGAGCGTCAGATTCTGGCCGTTTGCCGTGCCTCCGTCAAAAGCTACCCCGTCCATCGTGCCCACATAATCAATATTTACCGTATCCCCTTCCTTTGCCCCGTCTTCCGGGTTCAGGGACAGCTGGTAATTGATATAAGCCTCTCTTTGTTCCTCCGTGACTTCCGGGGGAGCCTGTACCACCGACAGGCCTTTATACTCGCCCAGCTTTACGTAATCCTCTGCCTTGATCTCATCTAAATATACCTTTTCGCTGTCATCTTTCCCGCATCCCGCCAGTATCGCAATTGCGGATGCCGCCAGAATAGCGAATGCCTTTCCTGCTGTTCTTTTCCTCATTCCAAATCTGTTCTCCTTTTTTCTCTTCCCTTTCCATTTATACCACAAATAACATTCTCTTAAAACCCTTTTTTACAAAAGAGGCGACAAAAGCCTGCTGACCTGTTCTTTGAACCGAACCAGAAGGGATCGCCCTACATAAATATTTTTCGTGATCTGGCTGGAATGTTCCAGGTCTTCCTCAAAGATTTTCCGCATCTGCATCGCCTTTTCTTCATTATATATCACCGCGTTTACTTCAAAATTCAAAGCAAAGCTCCTGATATCCATATTCGCCGTTCCATAACACAGCACCTTGTCATCCACCACCATCCCTTTCGCATGGAGAAAGCCCTCATTATAAGTATAGCATTTGGCCCCTTCCATCACCAGATCCCCGATATAAGAATAGGTGGCCCAGTATACAAACGGATGATCCGGTTTGCATGGAATCATCACGCAAACTTCAATCCCCGAGCGGATAGCAATCATCAATGCCGCCAATATCGCTTCATCCGGGATAAAGTAAGGGGTTTGTATATAAATGCTCTTCTGCGCTTTGCCGATCAGCCGCAGATAATTGTCCCTGATGCTGCAATATCTCGAATCCGGGCCGCTGGATACAATCTGCACGTCACAGCGCTGCTCGGACAGAAACGGTTCTTCATACATATACCGATCCGTCATAAACAAATTTTCCTTGGAAGCATAATTCCAGTCCAGCGCGAACCGCAGCTCCAAAGAAGCCGCCGCAGACCCGGAGATGCGAAGATGGGTATCCCTCCAATAGCCGAACCGGGCATCCATCCCGATATATTCCTTCCCGATGTTAAAACCGCCCACGTAGCCAATCTTCCCGTCAATCACCACGATCTTTCTATGGTTCCGATAATTCATGCGCAGATGCAGCCGACGCAGGGCAGCCGGGAAAAATTCCGAGGTTTTTATCCCCTGGCTGTTCAGTTTTTTCCAGCAGCTCTTTTTCACGGAACGGCAGCCCATGCCGTCATAAAGGATGCGCACTTCCACCCCTTCTTCTGCTTTCTTCACAAGCACTTCTTTGATCCTGTGGAACAGCACATCATTTTTTATAATATAATATTGAATATGGATATACTTTTCCGCTTTTTGCATATCCTCGACCAGCGCATCGAATTTCTCGTTCCCATCCGTATAAATGGTAATATCGTTATCATCCGTCAGCACCGCCCCGGCCACATCCAGATTATACATCACCAGATCCGCATAATCTGTAATTCCAGGCGCTTCCCTCTCCAGCCTTTTGCTCCGCAGGCGAAATTCCTGCCGCCGGATGGCCTCGTTCAGGTGGTCCTCGATTTCCTTAATGCGGAACATTTTCTGTTTATGCATATCCGTTCCAAGGAATAGATAAAATACAAAGCCGAGAATCGGTATAAAATACAAAAGCAGCAGCCATGTCCAAACCGACTGGGGGTCTTTTCTTTGAAAAAAAATAATAATGACCGCCAATATGAAATTAATAAAAATCAGATGGCTGAACACAAACTCCAGCCCCATCCCTATATTCTCTAAAAACATAACCCTAATCCTTATTGCTCCCTGCCCTTACCCATTATATAATATTCCCGTTCTTTCTTCAATGAAATCCCTTGTCTATTTATCAAAAGAATGCTACAATAAATTCTAATTCAACAAAAAGCGGGAGGTACATTGTGAGTATATTATCTATTGTATTATTAGTCATAACGGTTATTTTAGTCATAGGCGTCGTCGTATTGTATTTTCTCGGCAAAAAAGCCCAGAAAAGACAGGCGCAGCAGCAGGAGCAGATAGAGGCAACCAAGCAGCGGATTTCCATGCTTGTCATTGATAAAAAACGGATGAAGCTAAAAGATGCAGGACTTCCCCAAGCTGTCATCGAACAGACCCCCAAACTTCTGAGAGGTTCCAAGCTGCCTGTCGTCAAGGCAAAAATCGGACCTCAGATCATGACTCTTGTCTGCGATGATAAGATTTTTGATATGGTTCCTGTAAAAAAAGAAGTAAAAGCCACCGTAAGCGGCATCTATATTACCGAAGTGAAAGGCCTCCACGGAAAACCGATCGTGGCTCCTCCGAAGAAAAAAAGCTTCTTCAAACGCGCGGTAGAAAAAGCACAGGAGAAAGCAGGGGCAAAACCCTTAAAATAACATTGCAGCATAATGTTCTACGTAAAAAAATTGGCCTGCGGCCAATTTTTTTTACTTTTCTATTCAAAAAAGAGTTTCATTCCTATTCTGCCTGAAGGGAAAATCCCTTCCCGTCTTTGGGGCGGATATCCATCTTTATCTTACAGTTTGCAAAATGTTCATAATTCACTTCCAGCGCATAATCCACGTTTACCTCGATGCGCTCTTCTTCCTCCATCATTGTTACGCTTTTCGCGTCTATGCCTATCAATATATTTCCATAAGGCGTAGCATAATTCGTCATATTCTTTTTATTCTCTTCAAAAATCATATGTACGTTGACCAGCCCTTTCTTCGTCAGATCCAGGCTGTTATCTTTAAACTTAATAATATTTTTCGTGCTTTCCCGAAAGCCTTCCATCACCTCTTCAAAAACTACATAATGGCTGTCGTTCCGCTTATAATATTCCGCCGGCGTAATCGTTTCTATTTTATCCCCGTCCGCAGATACGGTATCAAACTGAAGTCCCCGCAAGGACAGCAATACCTCTTTTGTCATGGCCCGTTCCCTTTCTTCTACCGTTCTTTTCCCGATTAATAATTTTCTATATGGATCGTTTTTGCTGACAGTATCCCGTATTTCAAAATGGAATTGGCAAATGTCTGGAACTTATCCGCCATATCGCTTACATAAAACTGATATCGGTTCGATCCCAACCCCTGCGGCTTCCCATTCAGCAGCCCTTCTTTTTCCAGCAGTTCTTTCAGTTCCCTCGCCGTCTCATAAGCGGGATTCACAAGCGTCACCTCTTCTCCCACGATCTTCCTCACCGTAGAGCGGATCAGGGGATAATGGGTACATCCCAGTATCAGAGTGTCTATACCGCTGTCAATCAGCACGCTCAAATATCTTGTAGCGATTTCGTCCGTCACCGGATCCTGCCACAGCCCTTCTTCCACCAAAGGCACAAACAGCGGACATGCTTTTCCCAGCACTTTGATCTCTGGATCAATCTCATTGATATATGTAGAATAAATATGGCTGCTGATCGTTCCCTCCGTGCCGATCACTCCGATCCTGCCGTTTTTCGTTGCTTCGGCCGCCACCTTTGCGCCTGGCTTGACTACGCCTATAATCGGAATATCCAGTTCTTTTTCTATTTCGTCCAGCGCATATGCGCTCGCCGTGTTGCAGGCGACCACGATAGCTTTCACACGCTGTTCCCGAAGGAAGCGGACAATCTGCCGCGAATATTTCGTAATCGTTTCTTTCGATTTATTTCCATAAGGCACTCTGGCCGTATCCCCGAAATAAATTATTTTTTCGTTGGGAGTCTGGCGCATAATTTCCCTCGCCACCGTCAATCCGCCCACGCCGGAATCAAAGACTCCCACAGGCGCTTCGGCAGCCGCTTCCCTATTCATCGCTGAACTCATCGTTGGCTCCATGATTTACCCCATTGCTTTCTGGTTTTAACTTTTCCCAAATCCTGCTTTTCATCCGTATCTGCCCAGGCCCCGCGTCACAAATCCCCGTAAAGATATCTGTTTCCCCGTCCTTTCCGCGCTCATCTGCAACTATTTCGCAGACATCTTCCGTAAAACACAAGTCAGGGTATATCATACCCCAAAATCCCCAAACTGAAAACAGTATTATTCCGATTTCCCGCAATTTTTTCATCAGACTTCCCCTATCCTTCTTATTCTGCCCCATCCGGCCGTCAATCCATATCTTTTTGACAGCTCTATGGATGGATAAAGAAAGTCTTCCCCTTATTGGAACGGTTTATTCACCAGCTTTGCTATGATTGCCGGACCCGCTCCCGCTGTCGGCTTTGCTGTCGAGGCGTATCTGCCGCATTACAGATTTTTCCTGGTTGTCGATATGCACCTTAGCCGCAGCCGCAGCCGCCGTTTTGTCCTTCGCGCGGATGCTTTCATATATGATTCTATGCTCCTCTACCAGACGTTCATGCTGACTTTCATCTTTAATATATTCAAACCGGTATCGGTACATTTGTTCCGACAGATTATTGACTAACTGCACCAGTCTCTGGTTGCCGGTTGCCGCCACAATAATATCATGCAGCGCTACATCCGCCCTTGCAATGACCGTGGCATCCCCCGTCTGCGTGGCTTTCTCAAATTCAGCGCATGCCGCCTCCAGCCTTCCTATCTCCTCTTCCGATATCCTGTCACAGGCCAGCTCCACACATAAGGCATCCAGCGCCCTGCGCACTTCCAGCACATCCTTCATGCTCTTTTCGGTAATCTGCGCCACTTCCGCCCCCCGCCTGGGTATCATCGTCACGAGGCCTTCCAGCTCCAGTTTCCGTATCGCCTCCCGAATCGGCGTCCTGCTCACCCCCAGCCGGTTAGCCAGATGGATCTCCATCAGTCTCTCCCCCGGCTTCAGCTCCCCTGTCAATATTGCCTTCCGCAGCGTATGAAACACTACATCCCTCAATGGCAAAAAATCATTCATATTTACCTGTAAACTATCTTTTTCCATAAACCCGCCCCTTTTTCCGGCCAGCCGTCTTTTCCATTACCTTCCTGCCCATCCGCAAAGAAATATCTGCCCGGCAAGATTAGCCCCTGCTATTTCATCATAAGCCGCCCTGGCCTCTTCTTCTTCTCCAAAAATGCCGAACACAGTAGGCCCGCTTCCGCTCATCAACGCATTCCACGCACCCTTTTTCATCATGGCTTCTTTTATTTCCCCGATCACCGGATATGCCTTTACCGTCACTGTCTCCAGCACATTGCCCATCCGCCGCGCCACGCCGCGCAGGTCCCCGGCCTCAATCGCCGCCCGCATCCCGTCGATATCAGGATGGCAGTCCAATTTTTCCGCATGGAGATTTTCATATACAAATTTCGTGGACACATCAATATTCGGTTTTGCAATCAGCACCATACAGCCCGGCGTATCCGGCAGCCTCGTCAGCATCTCGCCGATCCCTTCCGCCAGCGCCGTTCCCCCTTTGATACAATAAGGAACATCGGCTCCTATTTTTACGCCAAGGGTACACATCTCGTCTTCGCTCATGCCCAGTTCAAACATCTCGTTCATTCCATGGAAAACCGCCGCCGCATCCGTGCTTCCCCCTGCCATTCCTGCCGCCATGGGAATCCTCTTTTGCAGCTCTATTTTTATTCCTTCCTTGATGAAATAAGTCTCCGTCAACAGCCTGGCCGCCTTATAAACCAGGTTGTTCTCGTCCCCTGGCAGCTCATCCCTGTCAGTCGTTACGACAATTCCAGGTTCTTCCCGCCTTGTAAAAGCCAGTATGTCATAAAGGTCTACCGTCTGCATAATCATCCTTACTTCATGATATCCATCTTCCCTGCGCCTTATGACATCCAGCCCCAGGTTGACTTTCGCATAGGCCTTTTTTATTATCGTATTCTTTTTATCTGAATCCATATTGTACCCCGTTTGCATTTTGTATACATAATTTGTATTTTATTATATCCAACCTGCCTGGGTACGTCAACATGGATTTCTCCATACTACGGAAATCAATTTTTGCAAAGGGCATGGCGCACCGAAAGGCAGGGCTGGAAACGGCGGCGGCCTGGAAAGGGGCTGGCCTGGGCTGGGATTTTCTGCTGTTGTGTACAATCAGTAATTTCACTTATGAAATGGT
>OFFN01000267.1_pt1 | contig 52255 bp, 57 predicted proteins | sample 1521381 | NCBI WGS metagenome assembly OFFN01 (sample SAMEA3504112, study PRJEB24116) | mouse gut metagenome | biome: mouse gut; feature: mouse-associated habitat; material: faeces | place: Denmark | collected 2011 | reverse complement strand
CGGTCTGCCTGTTGGCGCGTCCTTTGATGATGATTTTTATTCCAGCTTCGGAAACGGGGATTATCAGGGAAGGCGTGCGTTATCTTAGAATCGAAGGCGCTTGCTATATTGGTATCGGCCTTTTATTTATGCTTTATGGATTTTACCGCGCGGTGCGGCGGCCGGGGATGTCTGTGGTGCTGACCGTTATTTCTTTGGGGACGAGGGTGGTTCTTGCATATATCCTGTCAGGGATACCTTGGATCGGAGTAACGGGCATATGGGTTTCCGTTCCCATCGGCTGGCTGCTGGCGGACATAGCCGGGATCGGCTGGTATTGGATGAAAAAACAGGAGTTGCTTGTGATCAGAGATAAGCTTGAAGAATAAAAACCCTGGCATTTATGCGGATTTTTCACATCCATCATAACTGCCAGGGTTTTTCGTTTATGGAGATAACGGGACTCGAACCCGCGGCCTATGCGTTGCGAACGCATCGCTATCCCAGCTTAGCTATATCCCCATACAAATTTATTGTAGCACATTGGGGACAAAAAGCAAGAAAAATTTTAGCAGAACGCGGAAAAGAATAATAGATGAATAGAGAAAAGGATTCATAGACTTTTTTATAAAAATAGGTATAATATAGAATATAAGTAAGGAGGGATGCAGAATGGATGTGAAGCAATATACGATTGATGAATTAAGAAATATTATAACGCCTATTGCAGAAAAATATCAAATAGCGCAAGTATATCTGTTCGGTTCTTTCGCGAGAGGGGATTATGATGAAAAGAGCGATATAGATATTCGCATTGAGAAGGGGGAATTGAAAGGGATGTTTGCTTTATGTGGCTTTTATACGGAAGTTACAGACGCGCTTGGGCGCAAAGTGGATGTGTTGACTACAGGAAGTTTGTCGGATGAGTTTTTGGAGAGCATTAGAAAGGATGAAGTGATGTTGTATGCAGGTTGACAGAAATATGAATATTTTGATGCATATTCGGGATTATTGCATGGAAATCGACTATACAATGAATGCTTTCGGGCGAGATTATGAAACTTTTGTGGCTAATTCAATTTATCAGAATGCAGTGGCGCTGTGTGTTTTGCAAATAGGAGAATTGACGACGCATTTTACGGATGAATTTAAGGCAGTTCATAATAAGGTGCCTTGGAATCAGATCAGAGCTTTAAGAAATATAGTTGCCCATAATTATGGCAGAATAGATAAAGAGATTTTATGGGAAACTTTGATTAGCGATATTCCAGAATTAAACGATTATTGTTGCCAAATTATTACAGAATATAAGGATTAATGGTAGAAATGTGATGATGAGCTTCAGACGGGTAAAAAAAGCAAGGACAGAGCTGGCTAAGCTGTCCTTGCTTTTTTTAGCAGAACACAATAATCCTTTCCGGCGTGGTCTGGGGCGGGATGCTTCTTGTGGTGGCGCTGTAGTAGACCATCAAAAGATGATTGCCGATGCCGCAGACAAAGCGCTGGCCGTTGGCCGTCGTCACCCGGGTATTGGGGCCGATATTCAGCTGCAGCGGATTTTCGGAAGAGAGAAGCCGCTCATCAAAATAGGCGACCATGACATTCTCCCCAGGTTCCGTGCGGGCGATGAAAGCCGCCTGGTATTGGGGTGGATAGATCAACGGGACTGGCTGGCTCATATCATAAAAAGCGGTCACGCGCATACCAGAGCGCAAAGGGGCGTTATCCGTAACATAAGTCCCGGGAGAAAGAACGAAACGAATCATCCCGTCAATGGTGCGGATGGAGATCATTTGATTGCAGCATTCGCTGCGCAGGGGTTCGATCCGTTCAATAATGCCCGTAATTCCGGTATAATAAGTCGATGGTTTCATAAATAATTCCTGGTTTCTTTTACTATAAAATATGCATCTGGCCAGGAATTGATTTTCTTTCCGCTTATAAATTCATTTCTATTATGGAAAAATAATGTTATAATCTTTAAAATAATGCAAATGTGGAAAGGACGGAAACAATGAGAATAGGAACAGGTTATGATGTGCATAGATTGACGGAGGGGCGGGACCTGATAGTCGGGGGAGTAAACATACCTTATGAAAAAGGGCTGCTCGGGCATTCTGACGCGGATGTGCTGCTGCATGCCATTATGGACGCGCTGCTCGGCGCGGCGGCGCTCGGCGATATCGGCAAACATTTTCCAGATACGGATATGGCATATAAGGGAATATCTTCCATAAAGTTGTTAGAGCATGTCAGGGAGCTGCTGGAGAAGGATTGTTTTTTCATTGAAAATATCGACGCGACCATTATCGCGCAAGCGCCGAAGATGCGCCCCCATATCGATGCGATGAGGGAAAATATTGCCAAGGCGCTGGATATCGATATATCCCAGGTGAATGTGAAGGCGACGACGGAAGAGGGGCTTGGCTTTACCGGAAGGGGAGAAGGGATTTCTGCCCAGGCAGTCTGCCTGCTGACCAGCCCGGTTAATTATTATACGGAAGATGTGACGGATCAGGGCAAATGCCAGGGATGCGGGGGCTGTCCCCAAAAATAGGAAATAAGGGAGCGGGAAATGAAGGAAATGTTACGGATGGAGGAACTGGAAGGGGAAGACTGCCTAAGGCTGAGAGGGCTTTGGGAAGAGGTGTTCTGGGAGGATTCCAGGGCATTTACGGATTATTATTTTGAGCAAAAGGCGACGCGCAACCATGCTTTTGCGTGGAAGGTCGACCAGGAATATATTTCCATGCTTTATCTTTCCCCTTATCCGATGATGCTCCGGAGCCAGGGGGGATTTGTCTGCCGGGAGATCTATTATATTGTCGGCGTGGCCACGAAGAAGGAACACCGCCATAGAGGGTATATGGACAGGCTCTTAAAGGAAGCGCTTGCTTATGTGAGGGCGAAAGGACAGCCTTTTGCTTTCCTGATGCCCGCCGATCCCCGGATTTATATGCCTTATCAGTTTTCATATATCTATGACAGGCGAATTTATCGGGTAAAAGAAGAGAAGGCAGAAAAGAGATCTTTAGGAATCCATCCTTTGGAAGAGGAGGAATTCCATGATTTGGTAAAGTGTGCTTCTTCTTTCCTGGAAAAGAATTATGATGTTTTTATCCGAAGGGACAGGGCGTATTATGGCGGAATGGAAAAAGAACTTAGCGTCCAGAATGGAGGGATCGGCCTCATTGGGGATGCAGGAGCTTACTTCTTTTATACGGAGGAAGAGGGCAAAGGAGAGATCCTGGAGGCAGTGCTGCCCGAAGGGGATAAAGAAGGTCCCGTTTATGACTCCGGGGAAACAGAACCGGCGATTATGGCGCGGATTACAGATGTTCGGACCATGCTTTCCCTGCTGTATGCCGAGGAGGAGGAAATTTCCTTGTCTTTGTTTATAAGGGATCCTCTTTTGCAGGAAAATGAGGGGGTTTGGAAGTGCCAGGTAACTTTCGACAAAACTTATATTAATAAGGAAGAAAAAGGAATTTTAGAGGAAGGCGCAGGGCGGCTGGAATACGAGTGCCAGGCAGATATCGGACAGCTTGCCGCATGGGTCTTCGGATATAAAAAGGAGGAGGAATGCTTTCGGTTCCCGGATGGTGCAGACAGGGAGGAAGTGTTGCGCAAATTGCGTGGAATCAGGCGGCTTTCCCGGGTTTTTATCAATGAAATCGTATAGTTCGGAGGCATAGTCATTAAAATGGAAGAAAAGGAAAGAGTAATTTTAGTAGGAGCAGATACGGGGGAAGACGAGAATTTTGAACGTTCCATGGAAGAACTGGGAGAACTGGCAAGGGCTTGCGGCATGTCGGTGGAAGGAACGGTGGTGCAGAAAATGGACAGCATCAACAAAGCGTTTTATATAGGGACGGGGAAGGTGCAGGAAGTGAAAGAATACGCAGAAGCGTTAGAAGCGGATGTGATCTTGTTCGATAATTCCCTGACGCCGTCCCAGCTGAGGAATCTGCAAAAGGAAACGGGAAAGCCGGTGATGGACCGCACCGCAGTGATCCTGGATATTTTCTCCAACAGAGCAAAGACGAGAGAGGCAAAGCTCCAAGTGGAAACGGCAAGGCTTCAATATTTGATGTCCCGCCTTGTCGGCATGCACGATGCCCTGACAAGGCAGGGCGGAGCCAGCGGAAGCATGAGCAGCAAAGGGGCCGGGGAAAAGAAATTGGAACTGGACAGGAGAAAAATAGAAAAACGGCTGGTGCAGCTGCGCAGGGAACTGGAAGAGGTGGAAACGGAAAGGAAAAACCAGAGCAAAAAGAGAGCGGAATCAAGGGCGCCGAAAGTATCCCTGGTCGGCTACACCAATGCCGGAAAATCTACCTTGATGAACGCCATGATAGACAAGTATATGCATGACGAGGAAAAGAAAGTCTTGGAAAAAGACATGCTTTTTGCCACCCTGGATACTACGGTAAGAAAGATTGACATGGGGAACTGCCGGGATATTTTATTGTCCGATACGGTGGGATTTATCCATAAACTGCCCCATGGATTAGTGAAAGCATTCCGCTCCACGCTGGAAGAGGTGAAAAATGCGGATTTGCTGCTTTATGTCATTGATTATTCTGACAAGGAATACCAACAGCAGATTAAAGTAACGCAGCAGACGCTTCTGGAAATCGGCGTGACGGATATCCCCGTTATTTATGTATATAATAAAGCGGATCTATGCGGCATGGAAGAGATTCCAAGGGTTCTGGAGGACAAAATATATATGTCCGCGAAAACATCCCAGGGACTGGAAGAGCTTGCGCAAATGATTTTGGAGAGAGTATATGCGGAATACGTGCAGGCAGAATTTTTATTTCCGTACAGCAGGGGAGGAGAGGCGGCCTATTTCATGGAGCATACACAGGTGCTGGAGCAGGAATATGAGGAAAACGGTATCCGTTTGAAAGTCAGCTGCCATCGGGCTGATACGGGTAAATTTGCGGAATTTCTGGCAGAGTGAAAGTTCATAAGAAAATTATTCCAAAAATATTGCTATTTTTGCGTAAAATTTGTATAATATATATAAATGGAATTAGTGGATTGGGAAAGGCACTAGAAAGACGGCAAAGTCATAGAATATAATAAATTGACTTTGGGGGCGCCTTTTGAAAACCTTTCAGAAACCTTTAACCGCAGAAGAAGAAGCCCGTTATATTCAGATGCTGCAAAAAGGGGGCAGTGAAAAAGCCAAGGAAGCAAGGGAGATTCTTATTGAACGTAACTTACGCCTGGTTGCCCACATTGCCAAGAAATACCAAAACGTGGACGAAGAAATGGAGGATCTGATATCGATAGGAACGATAGGGCTTATTAAAGCGGTTTCTTCTTTTGATTCCAGTAAGGGTAAGCTTAGCACCTATGCGTCCAGGTGTATTGACAATGAATTGCTGATGTTGCTGCGTTCCAAGAAGAAGACTTCAAAGGAAGTGTCTTTGTATGAGCCGATCGGAACGGATAAGGAAGGCAATGAAATCAATCTGCTGGACATTATAGAGTCGGAACAGGTCGATGTAATAGACAGGATGGAGCTTGCCGTTAATCTGAAAAAACTGGGGAGGATTTTGCAGAATCTGGAAGAAAGGGAGAAGGAAATTATTTTTTTGAGGTATGGGCTTGCCACTGGAAAGGAAGTCACACAGAGGGAAATCGGGGAAAAGCTTGGGATATCGCGCAGTTATGTGTCGCGGATAGAAAAAAGGGCGTTGAACAAGTTAAGAAAAGGGTTTGAAAAGGAATAAGGACGACAGATAAGGGAGGGGCAGTATGCTTTTTGTCAAAACGGACAGATTAAAACAAGGGATGAGGCTGGCGAGGCCGATTTATAACAGAGACGGAGTTTTGCTTTATGAACGCAATTCCAAGCTGACGGTCCAGGGGATCCAGAGTATAAAGACATTCGGACTTCTTGGATTGTTTATATTGGAGCCGGCGGAGCCTGTGCCTCCAATGACCCAGGAAGATATTTTATTTGAGCGTTTCCAGACGATGACGGTGTTTGCCTTGAGGGAAGAGCTGAATAAAATCAAACAGGACAAAAAGAAAGGCAATAAGCTCCATGTCATTGTAAATAATATTATGCAAAGGTATGGAAATAAAAATAATAAGATTAATTTTATCCAGAATTTGCGCAGCAGGGAAGACTACATATATAAACATTCGCTGAATGTGGCTATTTTGGCCGCGATGATGTCCCATGTACTGAGCATAAAAGGGGAAGAACAGATGAATATCATTACTGCGGCGCTGGTTCATGATGTCGGGAAGATGTCCATACCGGCTGCAGTGGCGAAAAAGGATCATTGGAACGAGGATGAGCAGGAATTAGTCGCTACTTATGAACAGGCTGGTTATGAACTGATTGGCAATGTATTTTATGGAGAGCCTGCTATAAAAAGGTTATGCCTTCAAATGAACAAGGCATTGAAGGGCGCGGAGGATATCAAAGGGAAGATATCCCTTGGGGCAAAAGTATTGATGGTTGCGGAAACGTATGATACGATGACGGCGATGCGCCTGAATCTGCCGCCCGAGTCCGAAGTTGTGACGCTGAAATATCTGCTGAATGACCCGGAGAAATACGACCCTGCCATTGTGGATGCGCTTGTCCAGTCGATCAACATACTGATACCGGGCGTCAGCGTGGAGCTGAGCACGAGGGAGAAAGCGATCGTTATCCGCAATAACGAGGACAATGTGTTGAGGCCTATGGTATTGGGATTCAGGGACAACAATATTATTGATTTGGAAGATAAGAATTATAAAGATATAGAAATTACGGATATCATGAAGACGATGGATAACCGTTATGTCATCGATACGCAGACGCTGATCGACAACGGCTTCCATGTACCGGTTCCGAAAGAGGCCGAGATGCATATAGGAATCGCCCAGGAAGAAGCGGAAAAAGGGGCGGTGGCAGAAGAATGGAAAGCAGAGGAATTCGATACAGAAGGAAGCGCTGAAGAAAATTGATTCTCGCGAGCAAGACTGTCGCGAGGATCCAATACCCCGCCTCTTGGGGTATTTGGCTCCAGTCACGGCCGGTATCAGGCCGGCCGTGTGGAAGTTATCATTTCAACGGGAATTCTCCCGATATTTCACAAAAAGCAAAATTTCAAACAGGAGGAAGTATCCATTCATGTTCAGTACAATTACATCAGCGATGATCTTTGGCGTGGAACCCGTTCTTATCCATGTGGAGGTCGACATCGCCCAAGGCCTGCCCGGTTTTATGCTGGTAGGCTATTTGAGCGGGGAAGTGAAGGAAGCGGGAGAACGCGTAAGGGTGGCGTTAAAAAATGCAGGAATCGTTTTGCCTCCTATGCGCGTGACGGTCAATTTGTCGCCCGCAGGCATTCGGAAAGAGGGGACGGCTTTTGATCTGCCGATTGCAGTAGGCATTCTTAGGGCGCTTGGGCATCTGCCGGAGGACAGTACGGAGGGGATGCTGGTCATCGGCGAGCTTGGATTAGGCGGAAAAGCAAATTCGGTAAGGGGCGTGCTGCCTTTGGTAAAAAAGGCCAGGGAGGAAGGATATAGCCGCTGCCTTCTTCCGGCAGGGAATGAAGAGGAAGGCAAGCTGATTGAAGGAGTGGAGGTGATAGGGATAGCGGATATCCACGGAGCGATGGATTATTTAAAATCGGGGAAGCGCTCTGAGTGTCCGAAGGAAACGGCATCGACAAAAAGCCGGACAGGCCATGGGGAAGAGGAAAAAATACAAGATTTTTCTGAAGTCAAAGGCCAGGCGGCAGCAAAAAGGGCAGCGGAAATTGCGGCCGCCGGTTTCCATAACTTGCTTTTGACAGGGCCGCCCGGATCAGGGAAAACGATGATAGCCAAAAGAATTCCCGGCATTCTTCCGCCCCTGACAGAAGAAGAAAGTCTGGAAGTATCTTCTATTTACAGCATTGCCGGGCTTTTATCCAACGGGCCGTCGCTGATCAGGCAGCGTCCCTTTATGAACCCGCACCATACGATAACGGCCCAGGCCTTGGCAGGCGGGGGGAATGCGGCCAAACCCGGTATGATAAGCCTTGCCCATAAAGGAGTGCTGTTTATGGACGAGCTTCCGGAATTTAAGACGAGCGTGATTGATATGCTGCGCCAGCCGCTGGAAGAAAAAAAGATCCGCATTGTCCGTCTGGGAAGGGACTATATATTTCCTGCCGATTTCATGCTGGTGGCGGCGATGAACCCATGTCCCTGCGGCTATTATCCGGATTTTGGAAAATGTACCTGTTCGTTGTCAAAAATCAGAAGATACCAGGGGCATATTTCCGGGCCGGTGCTGGATCGCATCGACTTATGCGTCGGGGTATCCGGGGTGACAGCAAAACAATTATCGCAGAAGAGGGAAGAAGAATCCAGTATAAGCATAAGGGGAAGGGTTTTGGCAGCGAGAAAGATGCAGGAAGAGAGGTACCGGGACAAGCCATATCGGTTTAACGCCTTGCTGCCCCAGGCCGACTTGAAATTTTACTGCGGGCTTGGAAAAAAGGAGGAACGCTTGATGGAGAGAGCTTTTACAACTATGGAGATGAGCGCCAGATCGTACTGCCGCGTTCTGAAAACCGCTCGTACAATAGCGGATCTGGATGGAAGCGGGGATGTAAAGGGAATTCATATAGAGGAGGCGCTGGAATATAAGACGGGAGAAATAAGGAGGAACCTTGAAGGAACAAAGCAGGAAAAATAATGGAAAAACAGAAAACTTTCAGGAAGAAAATGCGCAGCAGGACAATGGCTGGAAAAGCATGGAAAAGGATGAGTGGGAGCAGCAACAGCCCTATCTCCACTGGATGATAGGAGTGGAGGGCGTTGGGAACCGCACCATAGAGAAGCTGATCAAGCATGCCGGTTCCCCAAAGGCAGTTTATGGGATGCCAGAGCAGGAGATGGCGGAAATCATACCGGCGGGAAAAGCGGCTGCATTGGCAGAAGCCGGGCGGCGGGGGGATGTTCTGGAAAAATACCGGGAAATGGAAGAAAGGGGGATTCATTTTTATTCCCCTTGGCATCCGCGCTATCCGGGTCGTTTGCGTAATATTCCCGACAGGCCTTACGGGATTTATGTGGAAGGGGAACTGCCGGAGGAGGAAGTTCCATCGGTTGCTATTATCGGGGCAAGACAATGTTCCGGCTACGGGCGGCTTATGGCACAACTGTGCGGAAGGGAACTGGCCGAGGCAGGAATCCATGTGGTCAGCGGCATGGCGAGGGGCATCGACGGCATCAGCCAGAGGGCGGCGCTGGAGGCCGGAGGGAAAACATATGCTGTTCTTGGGAGCGGCACCGATATATGCTATCCGCTGGAAAACCGTTCCATTTATAAGCGCGCGAAAGAAAACGGGGCGGTCATCTCCGAATATCCTCCCGGCACGCCGCCATCCCCGCGTTTGTTTCCGCGCCGCAACCGTATTATCAGCGGGCTTGCCGATCTGGTGCTGATTATAGAGGCCAGGCAAAGGAGCGGCACGCTGATTACGGCAGATATGGCGCTGGAACAGGGAAAAGATGTTTATGTCGTCCCTGGGCGACTGACGGATGATTTGAGCCAGGGATGCCATCAGATGCTGAAACAGGGGGCGGGGCTTTTTACTTCAGTAAAGGATATGCTGGAGGAAACCGGTCTGGCATCCGGGGCTGGACAGGTGGATGGACGGAAAGGATGTCCTTTGGGATGTCATAAGGAACCGGCATTTCAAAACAAAGCGGATAAAACAGTCCAAAAAGTTTGGGATGCCTTGGATTTTTATCCGAAGGACATTGATTGCCTGATGGAGGAAACACAGATGGACTACCGGGTTCTGGTTCGCATTCTGTCGGGGCTTTGTCTGGAAGAAAAAGCAGTTCGCCTGACTGCCGGACAATTTATGAAGAAAATATAAAAATTGGAAAAATTCTATAGCAAGCTAATTTCTATGCACAATAAATATGAATTTTTCATAATATGACTTGCAACCGGCAAAGAATTATTGTATAGTGGTGCAGGTTGAATGCAAAATCGGAAGGCATGGTGGGTATTTATGGCAAAGTATTTAGTAATCGTGGAATCACCTGCAAAAGTGAAGACAATTAAAAAATTTTTAGGGGCTAATTATGAAGTGGCTGCCAGCAACGGCCATGTCAGGGATCTGCCAAAGAGCCAGCTGGGGGTGGATATTGAACATGGTTACGAACCGAAGTATATTACGATCCGAGGAAAGGGGGATGTCCTTGCCAATCTCCGCAAAGAAGTAAAAAAGGCTGAAAAAATATATCTGGCAACGGACCCTGACCGGGAAGGAGAGGCCATTTCCTGGCATTTGTTAAAAGCATTGAAGCTGGAAGGGAAAAAAGTGTACCGCATTACTTTTAATGAGATCACGAAGAATGCGGTCAAGGAGTCTTTGAAGAACGCCAGGGAGATCAATATGGATCTGGTGGATGCGCAGCAGGCGAGGAGGATGCTGGACCGTATGGTGGGATACCGCATTTCCCCTCTGCTCTGGGCAAAGGTAAAAAGAGGCTTGAGCGCGGGGAGGGTGCAGTCCGTGGCACTTCGCATTATCTGCGACAGGGAAGAGGAAATCAATGCATTTATTCCGGAGGAATACTGGACATTGGATGCCCTCTTGCGCGTTCCCGGTGAAAAAAAATCTCTTACGGCCAAATATTATGGAACGAAAGAGGGCAAGGCGAATATTTCTTCCAGGCAGGAACTGGATGCCATTATGGAGGAACTGAAAGACGGCAAATATACAGCATCAGAGGTGAAAAAGGGAGAGCGGGTGAAAAAATCGCCCCTTCCGTTTACTACTTCCACTTTGCAGCAGGAGGCGAGCAAGGTGCTGAACTTTTCCACGCAAAAAACGATGCGCATTGCCCAGCAGCTGTATGAAGGAATCGATATTAAGGGGAACGGGACGGTAGGTATCATCACTTATCTGCGTACCGATTCCACCAGAGTATCGGAGGAGGCAGAGAAGTCCGCCAGGGAATATATTGCCGGGACCTATGGGGAGGAATATGCGGCAGTGGCGGCAAATGAAAGGAAAACGGATAAAAAGATACAGGATGCCCATGAGGCTATCCGGCCTACCGATATTTCCAGGACGCCGCTCCAGATGAAAGAATCCCTTTCCAGGGAGCAGTTCAGGCTTTATCAGCTCATATGGAAAAGATTTGCGGCAAGCCGCATGAACCCGGCGAAATATGAGACCACATCGGTGAAAATAGACAGCGGCCGCCATCGTTTTGCGGTATCTGCTTCCAAGATGCTTTTTGACGGCTTTATGAGCGTATATACCCAGGAAGAAGAGAAGGAAGAGAACAATACGCTGGTAAAAAGTATAGAAAAAGGCATGGAATTCCAGTTGGAAAGCTTTGACAGCAAACAGCATTTTACCCAGCCGTCGCCGCACTATACGGAGGCTTCCCTCGTAAGGGCGCTGGAAGAGCTTGGCATCGGCCGTCCGAGCACTTATGCGCCTACTATAACGACGATACTGGCAAGGCGTTATGTAGTGAAGGAGAACAAAAATCTTTATGTGACGGAGCTGGGGGAAGTGGTCAACCATATGATGAAAGAGGCTTTCCCGAGCATTGTGGACGTAAACTTTACAGCGAATATGGAAGCGCTCCTGGACGGAGTGGAGGAAGGAACGGTAAACTGGAAGACTGTTATTTCCAATTTCTATCCCGATCTGGACGAGGCAGTGCAAAATGCGGAAAAAGAATTGGAACATGTGAAAATAGCGGATGAATTGTCCGATGAAGTCTGCGATCTCTGCGGCAGGCAGATGGTGATTAAATACGGCCCCCATGGAAGATTCCTCGCCTGTCCGGGATTTCCGGAATGCCGGAATACAAAACCCTATTTCGAGAAGATAGGGATAGCCTGTCCGCTTTGCGGAAAGGATATTGTCCTGAAAAAAACGAAAAAGGGAAGAAAGTATTATGGGTGTATTGACAATCCGGAATGCGGTTTTATGGTCTGGCAGAAACCTTCCGGCCAGAACTGCCCCCAATGCGGCGCCATTATGCTGGAAAAAGGTGCGAAGCTGGTATGTTCGAACGAAAACTGCGGCCAGGTAATGGAAAAAGCCAGCCATTAACAATTTTGGCAAAAAATATATTGATGTCTGAAATTGCTTGGAAAATAATTGAATTTAAAAAAAATTCGCCTTGAAATCGTTGATATTGAGAAAATAATATGTTACAATACAAAAGACAGGCAATGGCTTTGGGCGACGGATGGAACGGTACCCTGGCCGAATGCGAAAGGGGAAAGCGGAGGTAAGCTCATGGGCAGTGTACAGTTGTTGGATAAGACGCGCAAAATAGGGAAGCTGTTGCATAATAACAGTTCGAGCAAAGTAGTTTTTAATGATATTTGCAATGTTTTATGTGAGATTTTATCCTCCAATGTACTCGTGATCAGTAAGAAAGGAAAGGTTCTTGGAGTAGGAGCCGCCCAGGGGGCGGGGTCGGTCAACGAATTGATTGCGGAAAAGGTAGGCGGTTTTATTGATGCCATGCTGAACGAAAGAATGCTTGCGGTGCTGTCCACCAAAGAGAACGTAAACTTGGAAACTCTTGGCTTTGAAGGCATAGATGTGAGGAAGTTTCAGGCGATCATCACTCCGATCGAAATCGCGGGGGAGCGGCTGGGAACGCTTTTTATCTATAAATGCGACCAGCAGTACGATATCGATGATATTATTCTTTGCGAATACGGAACTACCGTGGTCGGCCTCGAAATGTTACGGGCCGTGAATGAAGAAAGCGCGGAGGAAAGCCGGAAGCTGGCGGTGGTACGGTCCGCAGTAAGCACCCTGTCATTTTCAGAGCTGGAAGCGATTACCCACATTTTTGACGAACTGGGAGGCATGGAGGGCATCCTGGTGGCGAGCAAGATTGCGGACCGGGTGGGGATCACCCGTTCAGTGATCGTAAATGCGTTGCGGAAGTTTGAGAGCGCAGGGGTGATTGAATCCCGTTCTTCAGGAATGAAGGGAACATATATTAAAGTTTTGAATGATGCGGTGTTTGACGAAATTGAAAAAATAAAGGAAGAAAACAGAAATAAATAGATGGCATGGATGCTGTCTGGATATAAAAGGATTTAGGAAATTAGTCATAAATCCTTTTTTATTACAAAAAAATCTTGTCTTTTTTTATAAATTATTTATAATAGAAGAGAGTGGTCGCTAATACTTTTAAATAGACTGTTGTAAAAAGGAGAGTATAATGTTTAATACAAGCGTGTTTGATTATATTAATGTACTGCAGAAAACGGCCGATGCAGCCTGGATTCGCAATGATGTGATTGCGAATAATATAGCGAACGCCACTACGCCCGGTTATAAAAGGCAGGACATTGCGTTTGAGGATGAGTTATCCAAGGCATTGAGGCACTCGAGATATAAATCAATGGATGCGAAGGTTGCTGATTTGAAAGTAAACCGGCTAAAACCACGTACCTATACGGATTCCGCTAATTATTCATACCGCATGGACGGCAATAACGTGGATATCGAAACGGAAAATGTAACGCTGGCGGCGAACCAGTTGAAGTATAATGGGTTGACGGAATGCCTGAACCAGGAATTCAAAAATCTGCAGGCAGTTATGAAATAAGAGTGAGGAGAGGGGTATATGAGTATTTTTTCATCGTTTAACATTAATTCGTCCGGTTTAACGGCACAAAGATACCGCATGGATATTATTTCGCAGAATATCGCGAATGCGAATACGACGCGTACTGCGGACGGAACGCCTTATCGGAGGAAAGTGGTTACTTTTGCGGAAAAAAATTCCCACACGCCATTCAGCCGCGTGTTAAAGTTATCAAGGGATAAATATTCAGGTGATGGCGTAAAGGTAGACGGGGTGTATGAAGATACGGAAACAGATTTGACGATGGTATACGATCCTTCCCATCCGGATGCGGATGAAAACGGATATGTGATGTATCCTAATGTCAATATCATTACGGAAATGACGAACATGATTGATGCCAGCAGGGCATATGAAGCCAATTCCACGGCGTTTAATGCCAGCAAAGCGATGGCAATGAAGGGATTAGAAATCGGAAAGGCGTAATAAACAGGTAAAAGGGTCTTAAAATGGAGGGAAATATGGATATTTCATCACTTTACAGCATAGGGTCGCCTGCCATCAGACAGACGGCTGAAAATAGTCCGATCGGGAAAAAAGTACTGGAAAAGCCAGATTTGTCTTTTGACAGTGTCTTGAAAAAGGCAGTAGAGAATATAAATACCACCAATAGTTATCTGTCAGATATGGAAAACGAGGAAATCAGATGGGCGCTGGGAGAAACGAACAGCACCCATGAGTTATCTGTTGCAATGAACAAGGCGGCAACGGCGCTGCAATATACCGTCGCGGTCCGTGATAAATTGCTGGAAGCATATAAAGAACTTATGCAGATACAAATCTAAAAAATCTGATGAAAAAAATCAGATAAGGAGACTTAACGATGGCAGATAGATTGAAAGGGCTTTTGAACAAAGTTCTTGAATGGTGGAATAAATTCACGGCAAAACAGAAAACAATTATTATTTCGGCCGCTGCGGGCATTGTGCTGGCGATTGCGATTCTTGCAGCAGTGCTTACCAGACCCCAATATGTATCCTTGATACAGTGCGAGACGACAAAACAAGCATCGCAGGTAGTGGAGCTGCTGGAAGGCGAAGGAATTACCTATAACGTTTCGAGTGACGGACTGCAGATCAAGGTTCTGGAGAGACAGGTATCGAATGCCGAACTTCTTCTGGGAGCGAATGATATTCGTTCCGATACATATACCATTGATAAGGTGACGGACGGGGGCTTTAGTACAACAGAGTCGGATAAACAGAAAAAATATCAGCTGTATATGGAGAATAAGCTGGAGAAACAGTTTATAGGCATGTTTTCTGCCGTTAAGAGCGCGAAGGTAGAGCTTTCCATTGCCGAGAATGACGGAACTCTGATCTCTTCGGAAGAAGAGTCCTTTGCCAGCGTTGTATTGGAACTGGACGGCGAGTTTACAGGCGATAATGCGGCATATTTGGCTAGGGCGATAGCTACAGCGATCGGCAATAAGACGACGAATAATATTGTGATTATGGATGCGGAAGGGAATATGCTCTTTTCCGGCGACGAGAATTATACAATATCCGGGGCGGCTACCTCTCAGCTTAACGTAAAGGCGCAGGCTGAGAACCTTGTAAAAAACGAAGTAAAGAGAGTTTTGCTTGGAACCAATGAGTTTGACAACGTAGAGGTTGCAAGCAATTTGTCGTTGGATTTTTCTTCGTCAGAGTCCACGGAACATATGTATACGCCGGCAGATGGGCAGTCACAGGGTCTGTTGAGCCATGAGGACATTTTCAGCTCGGAAAGCACGAATTCCAGCGGAGGCCCTCCAGGAACGGACTCCAATACAGAGAACAGCACTACATACCAGTTCCAGAATTCGGCAGACAGCAATGAGACGGTAAGCGAGCAGTCCAGGGACTATGTGCCGAATGAGACGATTACAAATAAGACAATCCCCGCAGGGCTGATTGTGTACGGGGAGTCTTCGATTTCCGTTACGGCTATCGACTATAATGTGGTGAGGGAGGAAGATGCCAGCAGCCAGGGTCTTCTTGACGGTATTACATGGGATGAGTACAAGGCATCGAATCAGGGAAGAACCAAAATAGATGTGGATGAGGACTTGTACAGCGTGGTTGCCAATGCGACGGGAATCAGCACGGATAATATTACCATCCTGGCATATAGGGAAAATGTGTTCTTTGACAGGGAAGGTTTCCGTGTATCGGCTACAGATGTAGTACAGGTGGCTTTGATTATTGTCATACTGGCGTTATTGGGATTTGTCGTGTTCAGAAGCATGCGCGGCGAGAAAGAGGAAGTGCAGGACGAGGAGCTGTCGGTGGAATCCCTGCTTCAGTCTGTTCCTGACGATAAAGAGGATATTGTTTTTGACGATCAATCCGAGACTAGGAAGCTGATCGATAAATTCGTGGATGAAAATCCAGAGGCGGCTGCCAGTCTGCTGAGAAACTGGCTCAATGAGGACTGGGGGTAGAAGATAATGGCCAGAGCCACAGATGAGAAGATTACAGGCCTGCAGAAGGCGGCAATTCTTTTAATTGCGCTGGGGCCGGAAAGATCGGCTTTGATTTTTAAGCATTTGAAAGAGGATGAAATAGAAGAACTGACGTTGGAGATCGCGAATACAAGAAGCGTTACGCCGCAGTTAAAAGAAGAAATTATAGAAGAATTTTACCAGGTATGCCTGGCGCAGCAGTATATTGCAGAAGGCGGTATCGGTTATGCGAAGGAACTGCTGGAAAAAGCCCTTGGTTCCGACAAGGCGATGGACGTGATCAGCAAACTGACGGCGTCGCTCCAGGTAAAACCTTTCGAATTTGTAAGGAAAACGGATGCATCCCAGCTTTTGAACTTTATTCAGGATGAACATCCGCAGACGATTGCATTGATTATGTCTTATTTATCGCCGGCTCAGTCGTCGATGATCCTTTCTGCCCTTCCGCCGGAACGTCAGGCAGATGTGGCAAAACGTATTGCGGTAATGGATCGAACGAGCCCGGATGTTATCAAAGAGGTGGAGAAAGTATTGGAATCGAAGCTGTCAACTTTAGTAAACCAGGATTACACCATTATTGGCGGTGTAGATGCCGTGGTAGAGATTTTGAATACGGTAGACAGGGGTACAGAGAAACATATTATGGAAACCCTGGAAATCGAAGAGCCGGAATTGGCAGACGAAATCAGGAAAAAGATGTTCGTCTTCGAAGATATCCTGCTGCTTGACGACAGAGCGATCCAGAGGGTGCTCAGGGATGTGGATAATAATGACCTGGCGATTGCTCTTAAGGGTTCGAATGAGCAGGTGCAGAATGCAATTTTCAATAATATGTCCAAACGTTTGGCTGTCATGATCAAGGAAGATATGGAATTTATGGGTCCGGTACGTATGAAGGACGTGGAAGAAGCGCAGCAGAAGATCGTTAATATCATCAGGAAACTGGAAGATTCTGCTGAAATCGTTATTTCCAGAGGCGGAGGTGACGAGATTGTTATATAATCATGCGAACAGTTATAACAATATATATAAATTCAATCAAGTCAATCTTCAGACCGACGATACGCTTCTTATTGACAATAATGAAAAGATAGCGAAAAAGATAGAGTCTTTGGAAACACAGATGATGAAGGAAGTAAGGTACGATGGAGGAGGGGGAGCGGATCCTTTGGATGGCTTTTCCAGCGGCCTTGATCCGGATGAAGTGGATGCATTGCTTGGGGAGTTAGAAAATGTGCCGGAGGAAGAAAATAGGATGCTGCCGTCCCAGGAACAGGGAGAGTCTTTTGAACCCTTCCAGGATACAGGGGAGGCTTTGTCCCTGATTTCTGCACAGGCACAGGAAATATTAGCTTCTGCGCGCAGGGAGGCAGACAGCATTAAGTCGGGCGCGCTCGTAGAGGCACAGGCAGAGATCGATAATCTGCGCCGGAGTACATATGAAGAAGCCAGGACGCAAGGCTATGACGAAGGCTACCACGAAGCGATAGAACAGGTAGAGCGGCAGAAACAGCAGCTTGCGGAGGAACGGAAACAGCTGGAAGAGGAATACCAGGAGCTGGTACGCGGTCTGGAACCCAAATTTGTAGAAACGCTGACAGATATTTACGAGAAGGTTTTTCAGATTGATTTGCAGAAAGAGCATGACATTATCATGCATCTGATTGCATCTACCATGCATAAGATTGAAGGAAACAGCAATTATCTGATTCATGTTTCCAAGGAGGATTATCCTTATGTGAATATGAAAAAGAATGAAACATTGCTTTCTTCCGTATCTGCAAATGCTTCGGTGGAGCTGGTAGAAGATATGACCTTGGGTCCGAATGACTGCATTATTGAAACAGACGGGGGGATTTTTGACTGCGGGCTTGGCACGCAGCTGGAAGAACTGACACAGAAGCTAAGGCTATTATCATATAGGGTGGACTGACATTGAGAGCATCGGTTAATTTTGTAAAATATGAAAGGGTGGCCGAAGGAACTTTTTATAAGATGAAAGGAAAAGTGGTCAATATCGTAGGTTTGACCATAGAATCTTTGGGTCCTGAGGCGAAGCTGGGAGATATTTGCCTGATATATCCCGATTCCAAAGAAGAAATGAAGCCGGTTATGGCGGAGGTCGTGGGCTTTAAGGATAAAAAGACGCTGCTGATGCCTTATGAAGCGGTAGAGGGCATTGGTTTTGGAAGCATGGTGGAGAACACGGGGCTTCCGTTATCGATTCAGGTAAGTGAGGATTTGCTGGGACAGACTTTGGATGGACTGGGCAGGCCTACGGGGGACGCGGTTCCGGTGAATGGAAAGATTTATTCCGTGGAAGCGCCGCCGCCGGATCCTATGAGCAGGGATATTATCGAAGACGTGCTTCCGCTTGGAGTAAAAGCGGTGGACGGACTGATTACGATAGGAAAAGGGCAGAGAATCGGTATTTTTGCCGGTTCGGGCGTGGGCAAGTCCACATTGCTCGGTATGTTTGCCAGAAATACGAAAGCGGATATCAATGTGATCGCTTTGATTGGCGAACGCGGCAGGGAAGTCCGTGAGTTTATAGAAAGAGATTTAGGGCCGGAGGGAATGAAGCGTTCGGTAGTGGTAGTCGCTACTTCCGATAAACCGGCTTTGGAAAGAAATAAAGCGGCAAAGACGGCGACGGCGATCGCGGAATATTTTAGGGATCAGGGCAAAGACGTTCTACTGATGATGGATTCCCTGACCCGTTTTTCCATGGCACAGAGGGAAATCGGTCTTGCCAGCGGGGAACCGCCGGTATCCAGGGGATATCCGCCCAGCGTATATTCGGAGATGCCAAAGCTTCTGGAGAGGGCGGGGCGTTCTAAGACAGGCTCTATCACTGGGCTTTATACTGTGTTGGTAGACGGGGATGACTTTAACGAGCCGATCACGGATACGGCAAGGAGCATACTGGACGGCCATGTGATGCTGAGCAGGAAACTGGCCCACAGGAACCATTATCCGGCAATCGATATTTTGCAGAGCATTTCCCGGTGCATGAGCCAAATAGCGGACAGGGAGCATAAGCAGGCGGCCGGGAAATTGAAGAATGTACTGGCTACTTATAACGAGGCAGAAGATCTGATCAATATCGGTGCTTATAAAAATGGAAGTAATCCGAATATTGATTATGCGATTGAAAAAATAGATGCCGTCAATGCATTTTTGATGCAGGCGGTGGAAGATAAGTTCAGCTTCGAAGAGGCAGTGAACATGATGGAAGAGCTTTTTAACGATTAGAGGGATTCATGGCAAAGTTTGTATATAGAATGCAGAACATATTGAATCTGAAGTTAAAACTGGAGGAGCAGCAAAAAATGGAGTTTGCCGCCGCCAGAAAGCGTTTGGACGAAGAAGAGGATAAGCTGCATCTCCTTTTTCGCCGGAAAGCAGGCTATGAAGAAGAAGGCAGGCGGCTGAGGGAAGATGACCTGAATGTCCAGGATATCCTCGATAATAGAAATGCATTGATACAGATGGATGATTATATTGCATTTCAACAGATTCAAGTATCGAAAGCAGAAGCGAAGCTGGAAGAGGAACGGCAGAAGCTTCAGGAAGCGGTGCAGGAGAGGAAGATTCAGGAAAAGCTGAGGGAGAATGCTTTTGAAGTGTTCATCAGGGAAGAGAATGCGAGAGAAAGCAAAGAAGTGGATGAGTTAGTCAGCTATACCTATGGACAGAAAAGAAGGTGAAGGAAATGGCAGGAACGGAAGTAATTACGGATATAGATGCGAAGTCCGAAAAGCAAAGGCTGGCCGAAGAGAAAAAGAGGCTGAAAGCAGAAAAGAAAGAACAGAAGAAAGAGGCGAAGCGCAGGGCAAAAGAGATTGCCATGCAGGAAGAAGAACTGGGAGAAGATGAAATCGGCGGAGGCGTTCCCGTTTTTCTGGTGACTGCATTGATCGTGGTTGTCTGGATCGCTATTTTGTGTCTGCTGATCAAACTGGATGTAGGAGGATTTGGCTCCGGCGTATTGACACCCGTCTTAAAGGATGTGCCGGTGATCAGCAAGATCCTTCCGACAGCGACGGAAGAGGAGATGACCATAGAGGAAGCGGAAGACGATTCTTATGGAGGTTATACGAATCTGAAAGAGGCAGTGGATTATATTACGGAGCTCGAGCTGGAGCTGCAAAGGGCGCAGTCATCAGGAGCCGAGAGTTCGGAAGAACTGGAGAGCCTGAGAGCCGAGGTGGCGAGATTAAAAACTTTCGAAGATAACCAGGTCGAATTCCAAAGAATTAAGACAGAATTCTACGAAGAGGTCATTTATGCGGAAAACGGGCCGGGAGAAGAGGCTTATAAAAAATATTACGAGAGTATCGACCCGGCGACTGCGGAATATTTATATAAACAGGTAGTGCAGCAAGTAGAGGAAAGCAATGAAGTAAAAGAGTATGCCCAGGCATATTCAGAAATGAAGCCGAAAGCGGCGGCGGGAATTATTGAAGAAATGACGGATAACCTGGCGCTGGCGGCAAGGATTCTTTCCGTAATGAGCGCGGAGGACAGAGGAAAGATCTTGGAAGCTATGGACGCGAAAGTGGCGGCAAGGCTGACGAAGATTATGGATCCTGAATATTAGTGTGAAGAGAAGTTCTAAGGCTTGCGGCAGTGGCCGCTTCGCCAAGAACTTCTAGGGTTCGCGATGCGAACCGCCCTTCACACCGAAGGCAGCGTGTATAAGTGCGGTTTCCGCATTTATATAAATATTATGAGAAGAAAGGAGGGAACAGGATGACGAGTTCACCAGTAAAAGGGATGGATCCTTTGATGGATTTTGTGTCGGCGAAGAGCAAAGGGAATCTTCAGGATAATTTGTCCGGCAATTTTTCAGAAGCATTCGGCAAGGCATCCGGGCAGCAGAATATGGTGCTTCAAAGCGAGAAACAAGTGCAGGGAAGTTCCAAGGTCCAAGTGCAGAATACGGACAAAAAAGGCTTGGATAACGGCAATGTACAGAAGACAGATCAGAAACAGGCCGGGAAACAGGAAGCCGTGCAGGATGGAAAAGTGACGGAAGAGGCACAGAAGGCGGGAGAAGAGCTGGTCAAAGAAGTAGCAGAGGAGCTTGGCGTATCGGAAGAGGAAGTATTGGCAGCGATGGAAACGCTGGGACTTACGATGGTCGATCTGCTGAATGCGGACAATATGACACAGCTTGTGCTGGCGGTGAAAGGCGAAGATATGCTGGCGCTGATGACGGACGAAGGCCTTTACCATTCGTTGCAGAATTTACTGACGATGGTTTCAGAGGCGGTTGACCAGATCGGGGAGAAAATGGAACTTTCGCCCGAGGAACTGGCGGCTGTACTGGAACAGGCAAAGACGCAGGAGATGGAGAAAGATCCTGTGGCCGCGGCAGACAGCGGAAAAAAACCTCAGATGCCGGAAGGCCAGGAAGATTATACCGTTACGGTAGAACGGAATGGAGAAACGGTAAAAGTCAGCGTGGAAGTTGACGGGAGCAGCCAGACGGAAAGCACGGAAGTGACCGGGCTTAAGCCGGAAGCAGTGCAGGAGGAAACAACCGCAGACTCCGGCAAAGGGGACAGCTCTAAGAAGGAAGGTTCTTCCCAGAAGGAAAATGCACAGGAAATGACCCACGGAAATATGCTTTTGGAAAGCCTTTTAAACCGAGGCGGCGTAGTGAAGAGCGAAGCAGTATTCGAGAATGCTATGGCGCAGAATACGGCAGATACCCAGAACATCATGAACCAGATCATGGATTATATGAGAGTTCAGGTAAAAGCGGATATGACCCAGATGGAATTACAGTTGAATCCGGCCAGCCTGGGAACGGTAAATATTAACATTACCTCGAAGGCGGGCGTCATTACGGCACAGTTTTTAACCCAGAACGAGACGGTAAAGGCGGCAATCGAGAGCCAGATCGTCCAGCTGAAGAACAGCTTTGAAGAACAGGGGCTGAAGGTGGAAGCGGTGGAAGTCACGGTGGCCAGCCATTCCTTTGAAAGGAATTTAAACGGCGACGGAAACGGACAGCAGCAGACACAGGATGGGAAGAAAAAGGGAAATCGGAGAGTGAATCTGAACGGACCGGCCATGGAAGAGGAAATGGCTGCAGAAGAAGAGGAACCGGCTATGATGGGCATGGAAGGAAGCACCGTAAGTTTTACCGCATAGCAAATACAAAAATGATATGGGATATCCATATGGAAAGGAGTAAGATATGGGAGCAATAGCACAAATCAAAGACGGAAAAGTAGTAGAAAGCAATTCTGCGGCTTCTCTGGCAAAAGAGACAAAGAAAAACGGCTCTACCATGGATAAAGAGGCTTTCCTGAACCTTCTGGTGGCCCAGATGAAATATCAGGATCCTTTGGAACCGACTTCCAATACGGAATTCGTGGCACAGTATGCGCAGTTCTCCGCTCTGGAACAGATGCAGAATATGAGCGCTACGCTGGAATTATCCAGAGCGTCTACCCTGGTCGGCCAGACAGTCAGCGTGAATACGACAGACAGCACAGGAAAAACGACGACGATTCAGGGCATGGTGGATTACGTGGTTTATGAGAACAACAAAGCTTATGTTTCGATCGAAGGAAATCTTTATTCTCTGGATGACGTATACGGAGTGGCGGATACAAAATATCTGGATGCTTATGATAAGGCAGAAGTCCTTGCAGCGGGGATCGTAAAACTGCCGTCTTATGAGAACCTGACTTTGGATGACAAGGAATATATCGACGAGCTGAAAGAGATTTACGATGGTATGTCGAAATACGAAAAATCCTTTATGGCGAAAGCGCTTGTGGATCGCCTGAATAAGGCGTCCGACAGAATGAACGAGCTGGTGAAGGATATGATCGGCGATTTCATGACGGCGGTGGATGAGTTTCCGTTAAAGGAAGACCTGAAACTTGAGGATAAGGAAAAGATCGACAAAGCAAATGAGATGTACAATAATATGTCAGACTTTGAAAAGAAACTGGTATCCAAAGAGTATAAGGATAAACTGACAGAGTATACGGAATATATGAAAGAGCTGGGAGCCGACGAATAAAGAAAAAATGGAGAAGGAATTCTCAAGGAGGAGGCGGTTATGAAGATTCAGAATAATCAGTTCCTTTCCATAGAGCAGCTGCAGGCAAAATATTTCGCACAGTCGAAGCAGGGGAAGATTAGCACGGATGCGGGCGAGAGCCTCAGTTTCCAGGATATTTTGAACAAAACTGCGGAAAGCGCGGAAAAAACTGCCGGAGTGAGATTTTCCAAGCATGCGGCTAACCGTCTGGAGGAGCGGAATATAAAGCTTACGGACAATCAGATGGAACGTTTGCAGGAAGGCACCATGAAGGCTGGCGCGAAAGGGATTAATGACTCGCTGGTTCTTGTGGATCAGCTGGCGTTTATCGTAAATATACCGAATCATACGGTAGTGACGGCGATGAACCAGACAGAAGCAGATGAAAACATATTTACCAATATTGATGGCGCTGTCATTATGTAGCCGGACCTTACAGGAGGCTGGAACCCCGGAATGATGGAAGGGGCAAGACGCGTATCATAGCCGCTTCGGCGGCAGGGTAATGATTTAGGAGGTCATGAATTATGATGAGATCATTGTTCTCTGGTGTGGCAGGTCTTCGGACGCACCAGACAAAGATGGACGTTATTGGTAATAACATTGCCAACGTCAATACAACAGGATATAAGTCGCAGTCGGTGACATTCCGCGACTTAATGTACCAGACGACGCAGTCGGCATCCGGCGCGAATGCGGAAACCGGGCTGGGCGGTATTAACGCAAAACAGATCGGTCTCGGTGTTACGACCGGCGCGATCAACACGGCGATTGCACAGCAGGGTTCCGCGCAGACGACGAATAACCCGTTTGATATTATGATTTCCGGGGATAATTTCTTTGTTGTCAGCAACGGAAGCGAGAATTTGTTTACGAGGGACGGTTCTTTTTACATTGACGGAGCCGGGAACCTGGCGATGACGAGTACCGGGTACACGGTTATGGGATGGCCGGTAGATGAAGAGACAGGAGCGCCAAGGCCGGATACGGTGACTGCGTTGCAGATTATGAATGAGAAAGTGATGACATATGATCCGGCAGCAACCACGGATGCCAGGGTGACGGGCATCGTGGACAGGAATGATAAAAATGTTCACAGTACCGGCGGGCGGATGATGAATTTTGAATTTTACGATAATGCAGGATATTTGTATACGGCGAAGTTCAGCGTCCATGCAACGAGCAGTAATGGCAGTTATTATATAGCGCTGGAAGATATTAAGGATTCATCTGGGACATCGTTGAGCGATGAAGTGTTGAGTAAAGTAACCTTTGGTACAACGATGGAAGTGGAAACGGCGATTCCTTATACGCCAAGCATGGGAGCGGCTACTGTACATGGAACAGTAGAGTTTTCGGGGGGAGGATTAGCAGCGGCTGTAACATCGCCCGATATTGCTACCAGTATCCAGCAAGCGAATATTCCTACGCAGCTGTTAAAAGATGTATATGGAATAGACGATGCAACGATAGCTACCTTTGAGGAAATTCAATTTGATCAGAGTGGCGGTTTGCAAATTCTTAAGCCGAGTCCGATTAAGACGGCATATTATACTCCGAAAGCGGGAGTGACACCGAAGTTTACGGTTACAAGCGTGGATGTTCCTAACGGAACGAATACTCCAACGAATATCCCGGCAGCAAATATCAATACGCCGATTGCGGTACCCGGAGCAGCAGCACCTCTTGATGATGCAGGATTGCTCAATTTATACGGGCTGGATGTAAATGCAGAGCAGGTAAAAGAAATTAAAGTTAACGAGGACGGAAGTATTACCGTAACGAAGAAGAATGTAGATAATGCTGCCAGCTTGGAGTTTAACCCCGGCACCGGCAAGTTCATCAGCATTGGCGGAAACGGCCAGGGACTGATTACTCTTGGGCTGGCGGCTGCAGACGGCCAACGTTTTAGTGATATCAGCATGGATTTTTCCACCTGCTCCAACGTAAACAATAACGGCTCCAGTACGATCAGTTCTGCAAAGGGTACGAGCAGCGGGCTGGGTTCGGGACGTGCGCCGGGCGAGATGATATCCATCGCCATTGACCAGTCAGGCGTGATTACCGCTTCTTACGACAACGGTATGAGCAGATGCCTCGGGCAGATCGCGACGGCAGCTTTTGCCAATCCTTCCGGTCTGGAGAAAGTAGGGGATAACCTCTATACCGCAACCAATAACTCCGGCGATTTCGACGGAACGGGCGTGGACATTACCGCAGGAGGCGGCAAGATGCAGGCCGGCGTGCTGGAAATGAGTAACGTGGATCTCTCCCAGGAGTTTACGGAAATGATTACTACCCAGAGGGGCTTCCAGGCGAACAGCCGTATTATTACGGTTTCTGATACGATGCTGGAGGAATTGACAAACCTGAAGCGTTAGTAATATAATGTAAAGGCTACAACTGAATGGGGAACTGGCAAAAGGTTCCCCATTTGTTTTGAAAAGGGTCTGCCAATAGCAGGGAATCAAGGGGGACGGGTTCGCGAGGGAAACCCGGCAGCGAGGAGAGCATAAAATGATTGAGGTAACGAAGATAAACGGGGTTAAGGTATTGATCAACCCGGATTTGATGGAATTGGTGGAGGAAACTCCTGACACGGTCATTTCATTCACTACTGGACGCAAAATAATTGTAAAAGAAAGTAGACAAGAAGTGAAAAATCTAGTAAAATCGTATAGAAAGGATATTTTTGCGGATTGACGCAGAAATGTGGGTGAAGATTCGTGGATATAGCATCAATTTTAGGTTTGGTATTATGTGGAGTCGTATTTATATTTGGTATTATTTCCAGCGGTGGTATTGGGGCGTTTGGTGATTTCGTCGATCCTCCATCCATATTTATTACGTTTGGCGGATCTTTTTTCTGTGTGCTGGCATCTTATTCTTTGAAAAACTTTAAAGAAGGGGTTGCGAGCATTAAGCTCATTTTCAAAACGCCGACGATTGATACGCCGCAGATGATCACGAAAATAATTGAGTTATCCAATATCGCCCGTAAAGAAGGCCTTCTTTCCCTGGAAGAAGCGGCGGCTGATTTGGATGATGAATTCCTGAAAAAGGGTATATTACTGATTGTAGACGGAACGGATCCGGAACTGGTTCGCGCCATTATGGAGACAGAGCTGATCAGTATTGAAGGAAGACATAAGGCAAAGATCGGGTTTTGGGATACGCTCGGTTCGATGGGGCCTGCCTGGGGTATGATCGGTACGCTGGTTGGTTTGGTTAACATGTTGAACAAGATGGATGACCCGTCGGCGATCGGGCCGAACATGGCAGTTGCTCTGATCACTACATTATACGGTTCGTTGCTGGCAAACTGGGTGTGTGCGCCGGTTTCGAGTAAATTAAAGGAAAATAACGGGGAAGAGGTTATGATCAAAGAAATTATGATCGAAGGGCTTCTTTCCATTCAAGCGGGCGAAAATCCGCGTGTTATAGAAGAAAAATTGAAATCATTCTTGTCACCGAAAGACAGGCAGACGCAGCAGGAAGAAAGCGGAGGTGAAGAGGTTGGCTAGAAAAAGGCAGGAAGATCCGCCAAAACCAGCGGCGGCGTGGATGAATACATTTGCCGATCTGATGAACCTTCTGCTGTGCTTCTTCGTTCTGCTGTTTTCCATGTCTACCGTAGATGCGCAGAAGTTTGAGCAGGTAGCGGCTTCTTTCGCCCAGAGTTTCAGCATATTTACGGCGGGCGCATCGGCAATCGGGGATGGTATTCTTGTGAGCAACGGGGTAAGCCAGTTAAATGAGCTGGATCAGTACATGAACAGCACGGGAAAGGCTACGGACGGAGATATTGTGCCGGAGACGCTGGCGGAAGCCGAAGCGAAAGTGGAGCAGGCGCAGATAGAAGAATCCGAGCAGCTGGCGGAAAAAGTGGAAGAGTCCATTCAGGAAGAAAGCCTGGAGGGAGTGGTGGATGTCGATATTACCTCACAATATGTACAGCTGACATTGCAGGGGTCTTTGCTTTTTGACTCGGGAAGCACTGTCTTGAAAGAAGAATCCTTGCCGGTTCTGGATAAGATCGGCGTAATGCTGGAACGATATTCAGAGGGTACGATTGAAATAGAAGGGCATACGGACAATGTGCCGATGTCTGGCGCGAAATATTCCAATAATGATGAACTGAGCGGAGGTAGATCTCTTTCCGTATTTAATTATCTGATAGACCATACGAACCTGGATCCATCGATGGTAAAACATTCAGGAAGGGGCGAGTATATGCCGATAGCGGATAATTCGACGGCAGAGGGCAGGGCGATGAACAGAAGGGTAGAGATTCGCATCTATAACTCGTTGAGTTCCTATTAAAAGAGTGGGAGGAAATTTCACATGAAAAAAAACATATTGTCTATATTGATACTTGCGCTGCTGATTGTAAATATCGTATTGACATCGATTATGATGTTTAGTGTGGTCGGCGCATCCAAGAAGACAACACAGCTGGTAACGGATATTGCTTCGGTGCTGAAGCTTGAACTTCGGGGAGAAGACGGCGAGGTTATAACGGTGCCTATGGAAGAGACCGATGTGTATAATATTACCGATTTGACCATTGAACTGCAGCCGGATGCTGACGGGACCACCCATTGGTGCCTCTTGGGCGTGACGCTTTCCATGAATATGAAGGATAAGGGGTACAAGTCCTTTGGTACAGTGGAAAATCTGGATGCAAAGAAACCGCTGATGTCGGAAGTTATTTTTGATGTAATCGGCAGTTATAAATTGGAAGAATTAAAAGGCGGTAATGGCGAAGAGGAAGCAAAAGCCGAAATTTTAAGACGTATTCAGTCGATGTATGATTCGCAGTTTATATTCCGCGTTTCCTTTAGTGACATCAAATACCAATAATCTCCCATGCGTAACAATACGCATTGCGTAACGCATATTGCGCAGCGTAGATGTTGTGCATGATGAATGAACAGGCAGGAGGTGACATGAGTGGGTGAGGTACTGTCACAAAGTGAAATAGATAGTTTGCTCGCAGCGCTTAGCACGGGCGAGCTGGAAGTGGATGAAACGCAGCAGGAAAAAGAAAAGCAGGTAAAAAATTATGACTTTAAACGTCCTGCAAAATTTTCCAAGGAGCATTTGCGTACTCTTGAAATTATATATGAACATTATGGCAGGTTGGTATCGACCAATTTGGCAGTATATTTGAGGAAGAATATACAGATCAGCGTGGCCAGTTCGGAAACAGTTACTTTTTCCGAGTTTTCCAATGCGCTTTCCAATCCGGTTATCCTGGGGATTATAAACTTTAGTCCTCTGCCCGGTAATATTCTCATCGATATATCTTGTAATCTTGGATTTGCGATGATAGACAGAATGCTGGGAGGCCAGGGAAACCCATTAGAGAAAAACAGGGAATTTTCTGAAATAGAGATGGCTATTTTGGAAAAATTAATTATAATATGTATGCAGATGATGCGGGAGCCATGGAAGAATGTATTGGATATTAATCCGGTCATGGAAAGGATTGAGACCAATTCGCAGTTTGCGCAGATGATAGCTCCCAGCGATATGATAGCGATTGTTACTTTGAATGTTAAGATAGGTGATATAGAGGGCCTTATGAATATATGTCTTCCTTTCTTTACGCTGGAAGATATTATAGATAAATTGAATACGAAGTTCTGGTATTCGACAATGCAGGCAAAGAGCAGTGAAACATACGAAGAGTATATCGAATCACTAATTAGAAGGGTGAGCATCCCTGTTAAGGCTGTTTTGGGGAAAAGCAGTGTTTCGGTCAATGACTTCGTTAATTTACAGCCGGGAGATATTATACGGCTGGATAAGGGTGTAGATAGTGAACTGAACATTTATGTCGGAAATTTAAGAAAATTCACCGCATTGCCGGGTTCCAGCAAGGATAAATATGCTGTAAGAGTTACCTCGGTAATCAGAGAGGGGGAGTAGTATGGACGGAATGTTATCGCAAGATGAAATAAATGCATTATTGAACGGGATAGATTTGGCGGACGAAAGCGATGATGATGTCGAAGCGGCGCCGGGCAGCGAATCCGATGAAATAGATGAAAGCTTGCTTTCTGATGTGGAAAAGGATGCAATCGGCGAAGTGGCGAATATCAGCATGGGATCTTCAGCCACCACATTATATTCCCTTGTAAACCGTAAGGTGGATATTACTACGCCGACGGTCAGCCTGGCGAACTGGGCGCGTGTATTGAACGCATATGAGAGGCCTTGCGTATTTATTCAAATTAAGTATACGGCTGGCTTGGAAGGCTCTAATATACTTGTATTAAAAGAACATGATGTAAAGATCATTACTGACCTTATGATGGGCGGGGATGGCACGAATACGGAGGGCGAGCTGGGCGAGCTGCATTTGAGCGCGATTTCAGAGGCCATGAATCAGATGATGGGTTCAGCGGCTACTTCGCTTTCCACGATGCTTGGCAAGATGATCGATATCAGTCCTCCGGATGCGAGCCTGATCGATTTAAATGATTTTGAATCGGGGGAGGATATTGCTACCTTTTTGAAAGGGACCTTTGTCAAGATATCTTTCCGGATGCAGATCGGAGATTTGGTGGATAGTACGGTGATGCAGATCTATCCGCTGGATTTTGCGAAAGGACTGTATGATGCTTTCATGAATAATCAGCTGGGTTTGAACGAGCCAGAGCCAGAACCTGCGCCAGCTCCAGCACCGACTCCGGCACCTGCCCCGGCTCCGGCAGCAGAGCAGCCGATGATGCAGCCGCAGATGGATATGTCCCAGATGCAGATGGGAATGCCGCAAATGCAGATGCAAATGCCGCAGATGCAGATGCAAATGCCCCAGATGCAGATGGCGATGCCGCAGATGCAAATGCCGAATATGAATATTCAGCCGGCACAATTCCAGAATTTTTCAGCAGATTACAGCGGGATACAGAGCAATGAGAATATTGGGCTCATTATGGATGTACCGTTAGAGGTTACGGTGGAATTGGGGAGAACAAGCAAATCCATTTCAGAGATTTTGGATTTTGCACCAGGTACAATTATTGAACTTGATAAGATTGCAGGAGAGCCGATAGACGTTTTGGTAAACGGCAAGTTCGTAGCAAAAGGCGAAGTAGTAGTAATTGAAGAAAGTTTTGGTATCCGTGTAACTGAAATTATCAAATAAAAGAGGAAATAGGAGAAAGAAAGATGGCAAAAAATATTTTAATTTGCGACGATGCGGCATTTATGCGTATGATGATCAAAGATATCCTTACTAAAAATGGATATAACGTTGCCGGAGAGGCGGAAAACGGGGCAAAGGCAGTGGAGAAATATAATGAGCTGCATCCCGATCTGGTACTTATGGATATAACAATGCCTGAGATGGACGGCATCCAGGCATTAAAGAAAATTAAAGAAGGAAATCCCGGCGCACTTGTGATTATGTGTTCTGCAATGGGACAGCAGGCAATGGTTATCGAATCCATTCAAGCAGGGGCAAAAGACTTTATCGTTAAGCCTTTCCAGGCAGAGCGCGTATTGGAAGCAGTGAAAAAGGTAGTCGGCTAAGATGCTGCTGACTGTATCCAACGGTATGAACTCATTTTTGCAGTTTTGCACGGTGCTTTTGATATTTCTGTTCGTATTGGCGGTTACTTGGGCAGCTACGAAATGGATTGCAAATTTTCAAGGCACCAAAATCGGCGGGACGAACATTGAGGTGGTGGAGACCTATCGTCTGTCTGCGAGCAAATATATTCAAATTATAAGAACCGGAGAGAAATATTTGGCGGTAGCAGTATGTAAGGATACGGTGACGATGCTTACGGAGATATCTGCCGAACAGATTCATTTGCCGGAAAGGCCGGCAGATTCTATGCCAGACTTTAAGAAGATTTTTGAAAAAGCTAAGATATTGGATAAAAACCAAAGGAATGAAGAATAGGCAAGATATATGAAAAGACATTTTTCCGGAAAAAGATTTTTAAGGATGATATGCCTGCTGTTTTCGGTAGGCATATTGTTGTATATATACAATTCGGTTCCGGTATATGCAACGGAAAGAGAGTCCCACCTGACCGGAACAACGGATGAGCGGACGACCATGCGCAATCCTGGGGAAGCGCAGTCGCAGGAAGAGCTGCAGGAACTGAATATAGGCAATACTTTCTCAATAACTTATAATGATGGGAACGGCCAGATCAACGGCACGCTCAGGATTTTGATTACGCTGACGCTGATCGCGCTGGCACCGACATTGATCATTATGCTGACTTCGTTCACCAGAATCATTATTGTTCTGCACTTTACGAGGGCGGCTTTGAATACCCAAACAGCACCTCCCAATCAGGTGATGATTGGGTTAGCTTTGTTTTTAACCTTTTTCATTATGCAGCCTACGTTGAATGCCGTCAACGAGAATGCGGTGATTCCTTTTGAAGCAGGGGAGATCGATCAGGAAGAGGCGTTAAAGGCGGGCATGGAGCCTTTCAGGGACTTCATGTATGGGCAGACGCAGAAGAAGGATGTTCGCTTGTTTATGGAAATAAGCGGCACGGAGTGGGATGGAAACTTGGACAGCATACCGAGCAGCGTATTGATCCCCAGCTTTATAATCAGTGAATTGAGGAGCGCTTTTATCATCGGCTTCTTTATTTACATTCCGTTTATAGTGATTGATATGGTCGTGGCATCTACCCTGATGAGCATGGGTATGATGATGCTGCCGCCTACTACCATATCCATGCCGTTTAAGATCTTGCTGTTTGTGCTGGCGGATGGATGGAATTTGATTATAGGGAGCCTGGTGAAAACTTTTTATTAACGATGGTAATTAGGAAGGGGGCAGAAAATGTCAATAGATGATGTGACTGCGGTAGCGGGCGAAGCTCTTTATCTGATCATTAAGACTGCCGCTCCAGTATTGCTTGTTTCGCTTGTCGTCGGGCTGATTATTAGTATTTTCCAGACAGTGACTTCCATTCAGGAGCAGACGCTTACTTTTGTGCCTAAGATTATTTGCGTATTTCTGGCTATTATAGTTTTAGGGCATTGGATGATGAATGGAATGGCGGAGTTTATGACTAGGCTTTGGACCGATTTTAGTATATATATACGGTAAATTCAATGATTAACAGTACTTTTTCCTATGCGGATCTTGAATATTTTTTGCTTATATTTACGAGGGTGACTTGTTTCATTTTTATCGCTCCTTTTTTTGGAATGAATAATACGCCAAGAAGAGTAAAAGTGGGATTGGGTATTTTTATGTCTCTGCTTATTTTCAGCGGGATAACGCCTCACGAGACGATGGAATATGAAAGTTTGCTGGAATATTCCATTATGGTGATGAAGGAAGCGGTTACGGGGTTCCTGATAGGCTTCGGAGCAACGCTTTGTAGTTCTATCGTATCTTTTGCCGGCCATATTATTGATATGGAGATTGGCTTATCCATGGTTACATTGATGGATCCGACGACAAGGGAAGGGGCGAGTATTTCCGGCGTTTTTTATCAGTATATGGTCATGCTGATGTTAATTATCAGCGGGATGCATGAATATTTGCTGAAAGCGTTATTGGAAACTTTTACGCTGATACCGGTGAACGGCGCTGTTTTTCAGATGGATTCCCTGATGGCTTCTATGATCCGTTTTATGAGTGAGTATATTATTATCGGTTTCCGCATATGCCTTCCGGTTTTTGCAGTAATGATTCTGCTGAATGCCATACTCGGAATTCTGGCAAAGGTTGCTCCGCAGATGAACATGTTTGCTGTCGGTATCCAGCTGAAGGTTCTGACAGGGCTAACCATACTTTTCCTGACGGTAGGGATGCTGCCGGGAGCTTCCAATTTTATTTTTACACAGATGAAGAAAATTGTGGTATCATTTGTAGAAGGAATGATGTAATGTTAATATATAACCTTCAGTTTTTTGCGAAAGAGGGACCCGGCGGGGAAAAGACGGAACCGGCTACGGATAAAAAATTAAGGGATGCGAGAAAGGAAGGCCAGGTTGCCAAGAGCAAAGAGATTGGAAATGCTTTTGGGCTTCTTGCATTGTTTCTTGTTTTGAAGTTTTATGTCGGTTTTATGGGCGGCCGTTTTATCGGCGGTTTCAGCAGCGTTTATTCCCAGATCCCGGAATATATTAAGATGTATGACGGGCAGCTGCCGGTAACGAATATTAACCAGATTTTCAAACATACGATATTGGATATGGTGCTTATTATGGGGCCGATCCTGATCGTCGGGGTAGCGGTTGCCTTTTTATGCGATGTGGTACAAGTAAAATGGCGGCCTACAGGAAAACCGCTTATGCCCAAATTCAGCAAGCTGAATCCAATCAAAGGTTTTAAGAAGTTCGTATCCAAAGAAGCGATCGTGGAATTGGTGAAGTCTATATTAAAGATCGGCTTAATTGTTTATGTGGTATACTCTTATCTGAAAGATAAATTTGGGGTTATTTTTTCATTGTATGACATTTCCATGAAGCAGGCAATCGGTTTGATCGGAGAGCTGGTCACGGAATTGGGAATACGCGTTTCTGCGGTTTATCTGATTGTCGGGTTTTTAGACTATATCTATCAGAAATATAAGTTTAAAGAAGACATGAAGATGACCAAGCAGGAAGTAAAGGATGAATTCAAGGATTCCGAAGGAGATCCCCAGATCAAGGGGAAACAGAGACAGCGTATGAGGGAAGCGTCCCAGCGCCGTATGATGCAGAAACTGCCGGAAGCGGATGTGGTAATTACCAACCCTACCCATTATGCTGTGGCGATTAAATATGACCCGGATGAATACGAAGCTCCTATGGTGCTTGCAAAAGGAGAGAACTATCTGGCGCAGAAGATCAAAGAAACGGCGAAGGAGCATCATATTGAAATCGTGGAGAATAAACCGCTGGCGAGGATGCTGTATGCCAATGTGGAAGTAGGGGAGCTGGTGCCGCCGGAACTGTACCAGGCAGTGGCGGAAGTACTGGCATTTGTATATCATTTACAGGGGAAAGTCTGAGGGGACGGACAGAAAAGAGAGGAGAAGTAAGTCGTGAAGAAAGCGGATATAGGGGTTGCTTTATATATATTGGCAGCATTTATTATGTTTATCGTGCCTATTCCGAATTGGCTGCTGGATATTTTTCTGGCTTGTAATATAGCGGTAGCTTTTACCGTTTTATTCAGTTGTATGTTTGCAAAGGAAGTGTTGGATCTGTCCTTTTTCCCGACCATTTTGCTGTTTACGACGATTTTCAGGATAGCGCTTAACGTTTCCTCCACCCGACTTATTTTATTGACGGGAGATCCTGGAAACGTGGTTGCCACTTTCGGAAGTTATGTGGGCGGCAACGATATCGTGGTCGGCGTTATTGTATTCATTATTTTGATATTGATCCAATTTATGGTTATTAATAAAGGTTCTGAAAGGGTAGCGGAAGTAACGGCAAGGTTTACCTTGGATGCAATGCCGGGCAAGCAGATGGCGATCGATGCGGACTTAAATACGGGAGCGATCACGGATGAGGAAGCAAAGAAGCGCCGCGATAAGATACAGGAAGAATCAAGCTTCTTCGGCTCCATGGATGGTGCCGTGAAATACGTAAAGGGGGATGCTACGGCAGGGCTTATTATCACCTTTGTCAATATTGTCGGGGGAATTGCGATGGGTGTCCTGCGCCAAGGAATGGATTTTGGCGCAGCAGCAGATAAATATATGATCCTGACGATCGGTGACGGCCTGGTAAGCCAGATCCCGTCCCTTCTGATTTCTTTGTCCACTGGTATTCTTGTAACCAAGGGCTCCAAGGATGCGGATTTTGGAACGGTGTTGGTAAGCCAGCTTTTTGGCGTTCCAAAGGCTCTTTATTTTGTCGGTGCTATCCTGATCGGATTAGGTATTGTTACTCCGCTGCAGACGCTGATCTTTTTGACTGTCGGCCTTATCTTTATTGTCAGCGGCAGGGGGATCGCCGGGACGATTGAGACATCTAGGATCGAGACAGAGATCGATACGGATGAAGTGGCGGCGGACGAGATACGCCAGCCGGAGAATGTCACCAGCCTTTTGCAGGTGGATCCGATCGAGCTGGAATTCGGTTATGGAATTATTCCCCTGGCAGATGTCAACCAGGGCGGCGACCTTCTGGACCGTGTTGTTATGATACGTAGGCAGATTGCTCTGGAACTCGGTACTGTCGTGCCTATTATCCGTTTGAGAGATAATATCCAGCTGAATCCGAACCAGTATATTATTAAAATAAAGGGTGTACAGGTAAGTGAAGGGGAGATTTTGTTCGACCACTATATGGCAATGAACCCCGGATATGTAGAAGAGGAGATAACAGGTATTCCTACCTTTGAACCGTCCTTCCATCTTCCGGCGATATGGATTACGGAAGGCCAGAGGGAGCGGGCGGAAAGCCTTGGATATACGGTGGTGGATCCGCCATCCATTATCGCGACCCATTTGACGGAGATTATCAGGCAGTATATTGCGGAACTTCTTACCAGGCAGGATGTGCAGAGCCTTATCGAGAACGTCAAAGAGACCAATCCTGTTCTTGTGGAAGAATTGGTGCCGAAACTGCTTGGAATTGGAGAGATACAGAAGGTATTGCAGAATCTTCTGAAGGAAGGCATTTCCATCAGGGATTTGCTTTCGATTTTTGAAACGCTGGCGGATTATGCCCCGACTACGAGGGATACGGATATCCTGACAGAGTATGTGCGGCAGAGTTTAAAAAGAGCTATTTCGGGCAAATATTTTCCGGCGAATGAAACTACGAGCGTGGTGACGCTGGATCCGCAGATGGAACAGGAGATTATGAACAGCGTAAAACAGACGGAGCAGGGAGCTTATCTGACTTTGGACCCGGAGAAGACAAAAGCGGTGATCGCATCGGTGGGAGAAGAAGTCCAGAAGCTGGAGAATTTGGGAAAGAATCCGATTATTATTACATCGCCGATTGTGCGTATGTATTTTAAACGACTGACGGAAGACTATTATAGGGATCTGATCGTCGTTTCCTATAATGAGATAGATTCGAACGTTGAATTACAATCGGTTGGGATGGTGACAATAGCATGATAATAAAAAAATTCCAAGGCAAAACAGAAAATGAAGCGGTAGAAGCGGCGAAAAAGGAAATGGGCGGCAGTATTGTGATTATGAATGTACGGGATTTGAAGAAAAAAGGCTTCTTTAGTTTTTTTCGCCGCAGCCAGGTAGAAGTTACCGTTGCCCTTGAGGAGGAAGGCAAAAAATATACACCGGTAAAAAAAGAGGAAAACAGAGAAACGATTCAGGCAAGACGGCCTCTGCCTGGCGAACAGGGAGAGAAGAGGGAGAGTAGCGCCGTGCTAGAAGAGAAACTTGACAATTTGCATGCCTTGCTGGAGCAGCAGATACAGAAGCCGGAAGAGGAAAAGCAGGAAGAGGAATCGGAAGTTCCTCCAAGTGAATTCGAAAGATTGATGAAGCTTTTATATAACAAGCTCTTGGATAACGAGGTGGATGAAAAGTACGCCAACCAGATCATAGATGAAATGGAAAAGAGCGCAAAGCCCAACATGCCTTTCGAATATGCCCTGACGAATGTATACCAGAAGATGGTATTGAAATTCGGCAAGTCGGAGGGAATCACCCCTGCAGAAAACGGAACGAAGGTAGTATTTTTTATCGGGCCTACCGGCGTGGGGAAAACGACGACGATCGCAAAACTGGCTTCCCATTATATTGTAGATGAAAAAAAGAAAGTGGCGATGATAACATCGGATACGTATCGTATTGCGGCGGCAGAACAGCTGCGGATTTATGCCAGTATTTTAGAAGTACCTTTCCGGGTGGTGTATTCGCCGGAAGAGATCGTGCAATGCTTGAGGATGTTTGCCGGTTTTGATTATATTTTTGTGGATACTTCCGGGCATTCTTATCAAAATGAAGAGCAGAAACAGAATATGGAGCAGATCGTCCATGCGGTGGACGGGGAAGCAGAAACAGAGGTATATCTTGTATTAAGTGCAACGACAAAATATAAAGATCTGCTGAAAATTGTAGAGACATATTCGGAGATTACTAATTATAAGCTGATATTTACGAAACTGGATGAGACGGGCGCGTTGGGCAACCTTATGAACGTGAAGCTTTATACGGATAAAATGATATCCTATATCACCTGCGGACAGAATGTACCGGATGATTTCAGGGAATTTAACCCGCAAGACGCGGTAAGGCAGTTACTTGGAGAGAAAGTTTAGGAGGAAATTACAGAGCATGGATCAGGCGGAACAGTTAAGGAATATTATAAAAGCCAATTCCCGGGCGCAAAAGCCTGAGGCCCGCGTCCTGACCGTGACAAGCGGAAAAGGCGGCGTCGGCAAATCGAATACCTCCATCAATCTTGCGATACAATTTCGTAAGATGGGGCAGAAAGTGATTATTCTGGATGCGGATTTCGGGCTTGCTAATATAGAAATCATGTTCGGCGCAGTGCCAAAATATAATTTATCCGATTTAATTTACGAAGGAAAGGGAATTAAGGAAATCATTACAAAAGGGCCGATGGGAGTCGGATTTATTTCCGGCGGATCCGGCATTGCCGGTTTGTCCAACCTGACGCAGGATAATATACATTGTATCGTGCAGAGCCTGGCAGAGCTGGATTCGTTGGCAGATGTAGTGATCATAGACACCGGGGCGGGAATATCCGATGCGGTTATGGAATTTCTTGTGGCCAGCGGGGAGATACTTCTGGTGACGACACCGGAACCTACGTCCATTACGGATTCCTATTCCCTTTTGAAAGCGCTCAGCATGCATCCCAAATATGCGAGGGAAGAGACAAAGATTAAAATGATCGCAAATAAGGTGCAGAAAAGCGGCGATGGGGGAGAACTGTATAAAAAATTAAACGTAGTAGTGGAAAAATTTTTGAAAACTCCTATGGAATATCTGGGTGAAGTGCCGGAGGACGCGCATCTTGTAAGGGCAGTGATGCAGCAGAAACCAGTATCGATGGAGGATCCTTATACAAAGTCGGCGATGGCGTATAAGCAGATCGCGATGCGTCTGGCGAATAAGGAAGTAACGGAAAAAGTAAAACGGAGAGGGATGGCATCATTCTTTTCCCAGATTTTCAGCGTAAAAAAAGCAGAGTAGGTGGGATATGGCAGGTAAATTACTAACAAAGTATGTAGTGTCGGGCAATAAAGTAGAGTTAAGAAAAAAGAAAAGAAAAAAAATTGACGGGGGAGAAGAGGAAATCATTATCTACCACAGCCAGGTAAGCGATATTTTGTCAGAAGACAAGGTCGAGATTACGATGCCTATGGAGAAAACGAAAATCATTCTTTTGCCGGTAGGAGCGGAATATGATTTGTATTTTTATACTCCTAACGGCGTATATCAATGCAGGGCGAAGGTGGCGGACAGAGGAAAGAAGAATAATGTGTTCGTACTGACTATGGAGCTTACCAGCAATTTGAGCAAGGACCAGAGGCGGGAATTTTACCGTTTCAGCTGTGCATTAAAAATGGATTCCAGGGCATTGGGCGAAGAAGAGATGGAATTGCTGGAGAGGGATGGCATGATGGAGGATGCGGGGGGAGAACCGCTGAATCAAAGCGTGATCATTGATATCAGCGCCGGCGGGCTGCGTTTTATGTCCAGCTATAGATACGAGGAAGAAAGCGTTATCTTATGCAAGTACCAGCTTGAAACGGAAAAGGGGATGAAGGAGTATGAGATCTTGGGAAAAGTTCTCAGCGTCCAGGAATCGCAGACGCGCCGAGGCGTGTTTGAACATAGAGTACAGTTTATAGATATTGACGATACGGCCAAGGAAGAGATTATAAAATTTATTTTTGAGACGGAACGGAAGAACCGCAAAAAAAGCATAGAGTAAATGATATGTTCTTTCTAAAAAAATAAGCCGATAGGGCAGCGTGGAGGAATAGGTATGAAAAAAGTTTTAGTCGTTGATGATTCTGCACTCATGAGGAGGGTACTGTGTGATATAATAGAACAGGATAAGAGATTCCAGGTAGTGGCAAACGCTACGAATGGCTTAGAAGCTCTCGAACTGTTAAAAAAGAATACTTACGATGTCGTTGTGCTGGATGTCAATATGCCAAAAATGAGCGGGCTGGAGCTGTTAAAGGAGTTGCAGAAAAATAAAATCGCGGCAAGGGTCGTTATGGCGAGTACCGATACGAAAGAGGGCGCGAAGACAACTCTGGATGCACTGGAATTAGGAGCGCTCGACTTTGTGCATAAGCCGACAAGCGCTCTGGAATGCCGGAGGGATCTGTTCCGAACCCGCTTGCTGCAGATTCTGGCAGCAGTAACGGAGAGCAGGACCCCTTCTTTTACAAAAGCATTTTCGATGGAAGATGCCAGGGCATCGAAAAAAATGGTGGATTTGGTGAGTCGGCATGCAGGGAAGGTAAAAGGGAATAAGGTGGTCGCCATTGCAAGCTCTACGGGAGGGCCGAAAGCATTGCAGTCCGTGGTTCCAAGGATACCATCCAAGTTAAATGCCCCGGTAGTGATCGTACAGCATATGCCAGCCGGGTTTACGGCATCTTTGGCGGAACGGTTGAATTCCTTAAGCGAGGCAGAGGTAAAGGAGGCTGCGGAGGGGGATGTTCTTCTTCCGGGAAAGGTTTACATCGCCAAAGGGGGCATGCATTTGAAAATACGTTACAGCGGAGGGAGGCATGTGGTTTATTATTCGGATGAGCCGGCGAGGGAGGGGGTAAAACCTTGCGCTAATTATATGTATGAATCTTTGGCGGAAAGCAAGTTCGATGAAGTCGTATGTACCGTGATGACAGGAATGGGGGCGGACGGAACAAAAGGAATCGCTTATCTGAAAAATAAAAAAAGGATACATGTTATTGCTCAGGACGAAGACAGCTGTGCAGTGTATGGAATGCCAAAAAGCATTGTAGTTTCCGGACTGGCAAATCAGGTGGTTCCCCTTGAGCAGATTGCGCAGGAGATCATAATGAACGTGGGGGTAATGTAAAATGGATGTAAGCCAATATTTGGAAATTTTCCTTGATGAAACAAAAGAACATTTGCAGAGTTTAAATACGGAGATCCTGAATCTGGAACAGGACCCGGAGAATACGGACACGATTAATGAAATATTCAGGGCGGCGCATTCCTTGAAAGGAATGGCCGGGACGATGGGATATAAGAGGATGCAGAATCTGACCCATGATATGGAGAATGTATTTTCGGAAGTCCGCAACGGAACGATCAAGGTGAAGGGAAATATGATCGATATTCTTTTCCAATGCCTGGACGCCTTGGAAGAATATCTGAATAATATCCAGGAAACCAGCGATGAGGGGACGAATGAAAACGAACCTCTGATCAAGATGTTAAACGACGTGCTGGATTCCAAAGAAGGCGGCGAGCCGCAGAAGGAAAAGAAGCCGCAGGCAAAAGCGGAAGCTGCAGAAGGGAGCGGCTCCAAATGGAAAGATATTAAGTTTGACGATACACAGAAACGAGTGCTGTCCGAAGCTGTGGACCAGGGCAAGAAAGTTTATGGAATTACGGTGAAGGTACAGGAGTCTTGCATTTTGAAGGCGGCAAGAGCTTTTCTTGTATTCAAGGCATTGGAAGAACTGGGGGAAGTGCTAATTTCCAATCCTTCTGTCCAGGATATTGAAGATGAAAGATTTGAACTGGATTTCAGCCTTATTTTCGTGTCGGACAGTTCCTTGGAGAAAGTCCTGGATGCGATAAAGGGAGTTTCAGAAATAGAAGGCACACAGGGCGCATTGATAGAAAATGAACAGATCGGCTCCGTTACGGCGATAGAAGCCAGCCAGAACGCGGTTCCAGCTGCTGTGCCTGAAGAAGGGGAGAATGCCCCGGCAGCGGAGAAAGCGAACCAGCCGACACCGGTTTCGAAAGCGGTGGAAAAGAAAGCCCCTGTGTCTAAGCCGGTAGTAAACAGAACCGTCAGGGTGGACATTGAAAAGCTGGATGTGCTGATGAACCTGGTGAGTGAATTGATCATTGCGAAAAATTCCCTGGTGTCTGCTTCCGTAGGCGACAGGAACAACAGCGTGAATGAACATATCGAATATTTGGAGAGCGTGACGACGAACCTGCATGAATCTGTGATGAAGGTCAGGATGGTGCCGATCGAAAGCGTGGTAAATAAATTCCCCCGCATGATCAGAGACTTATCTAAGAAATTGGATAAAAAAATGGAGCTGTATATGTCCGGGGAAGAAACGGAACTGGATCGTACGGTAGTGGACGAAATCGGCGATCCGCTGATGCATTTGTTAAGGAATGCGGCCGACCACGGGCTGGAATCGGGAGCGGTCCGCAAGTCCAAGGGAAAACCGGAGGTAGGTTCCATTTTCCTGGATGCTTATCAGGACGGGAATAATGTTGTAATAGAGGTCAGGGACGACGGCGCCGGGATCAATACGGCTGCCGTGAAGGAAAAAGCGATCATGAAAGGCGTGATTACGCCGGATCAGGGCGAGAATATGTCCGACCAGGAAATTATCAATCTGTTGTTCAACGCTGGATTTTCTACTTCAGAGGTAGTGTCAGACGTATCCGGAAGAGGAGTTGGACTGGATGTTGTAAAGTCCAAGATTGAATCCTTGAGCGGCGAGGTAGAGGTAAAGAGCAAGATTGACGTGGGAAGTACCTGGACGATCCGCCTTCCGCTGACCCTTGCGATCATCCAGGCTCTTATGGTGGATGTGGGCGGTGAAAAGTACGCGATTTCCCTTGGGTCTATCCAGACGATCGAGGATATTATTCCTTCGGATATAAAGACGGTGCAGAATAAAGAAGTAATCCACTTAAGAGGAATTGTGATTCCGCTTATCCGGTTGAGCGAAGTCCTTGATATTGCCAGCAAGAAAAATTCGGAAGACAATATGACGGTCGTTATCGTGAAAAAGGGCGACAGGCTGTCCGGAATCGTGGTCGATGAACTGATGGGCCAGCAGGAAATCGTTATCAAGTCGCTGGGTAAATACATTACTAAGTGCAAGATGATCAGCGGCGCTACTATTTTGGGTGATGGCGAAGTGGCATTGATTCTGGATACTAATGCGTTATTTTAAGTGCATATTGTAGGAGGGCAGCGGAATGGAAGAAGTAAAAGTAGTTTTGGATAACGAAACAACTCAGTTTATTGTAGTCAGGCTGGGCGATGAGCAGTATGGGATAGATATTAAATACGTGGATAATATTGTGCGGATGCAGCATATTACAAGAGTGCCGAAGGTACAGGAATATCTGAAAGGGGTTATTAATCTGCGCGGGGAGGTTATTCCGGTGATGAGCGCGCGCATTAAGATGGATCTTCCGGCAGACGAATATACGAAGAGTACAAGAATTATTATCCTGAAACTGGAACAGCATGGGACGATGGGAATTATTGTGGATGAAGTAAAAGAAGTGGTGACGCTGGAGAACCAGCAGATCGACAAAATAGCATATGACAGCAAGGAAGAAAAGGACTACTTTATTTTTGGAATCGGGAAATACGAGGACGGCGGATTGATTTCCCTTCTGGACTTGAACGCGGTTGTTCTGGATAAGGATAGCATATAGGAGGTTGGCAGTGGCTGATTTAAATTTGGAGACAGTGTCTCAGGAATATTATGATATATTAAGGGAGCTGGGCAACATAGGGGCCGGAAATGCGACGACCGCTTTGGCGCAGATGCTTCAATGCAAAGTCGATATGTCCGTACCACAGGTAAAACTGTTGGAGTTTGGCGACGTGGCCACCCTGATGGGCGGGGAAGAACAGATTATGGCAGGTATTTATCTCGGAGTAGACGGAGATATTACGGGAAGCATCATGTTTCTTTTGGAAAAAGAGTCAGCCAGGCATTTAGTGGGGAAGTTGATGGGAATGGCCGGCGAAGGAGAGGAGTTTTCAGAGATGGAAATATCTGCTCTTCAGGAAGTGGGGAATATCATAACAGGTTCTTACCTGAATTCGTTGTCCATGATGACGAATCTGAAGATTCTCCCGACAATCCCTTCGCTGGCAATTGATATGGCGGGGGCAATACTCAGCGTTCCTGCCATTGAGTTTGGGATTTTAGGCGATCATATCCTTTTAATACAGACTCAGTTTTTTGATGAAGTTCAGCTGGATGGCTATTTTATCCTTATTCCGGATCTGGAGTCTTATGGAAAGATTCTGTCATCTCTGGGCATTTCAATCAATTAGCGATTTCATAAGAAAAATGGGAGACTCGGGAAGGCTATGGGTGAGATAATTAAAGTCGGAATGGCGGATTTGAAAGTATGTGTCAGTCCGGATGCCGTTACTACGTTAGGGCTTGGCTCCTGTGTGGGAATAGCGATCAGGGATCCGGTTACAAAGATCGGGGGATTGGCACATATTATGCTGCCGGATAGCACACAAATAAGAAATAACAGTAATATCCCTAAATTTGCAGATACGGGCATTGCAGAACTGGTAAGGCAGATGGTGGCAAGGGGAGCGAAGCAGAGCCGTATGGTAGCAAAAATTGCAGGAGGGGCGCAAATGTTTTCCTTCCAGAATAAGTCGGAAATGGTTCGCGTTGGGGAGCGGAATGTAGAGGCTACAAGGAAAAAGCTTGCCCAGCTGAAGATACCGATTTTGGCGCATGATACAGGGGACAGCTATGGAAGGACGGTTATTTTCTATCCGGAGACAGGGGATTTTATCATTAAAGCCGTCGGAAAGGTGCAGAAGACGATATGAAAAGCAATAAAAAGGGGCGAAAGACAATGAAAAGAAAATTGATACCGCCTTTTTTGATGCTGTTTGCAGGAGCAGTATGCAGTATTATCATGCATTTTAATTATTATGAAACAAATAAAATGCTGGTGATTCTGCTGGCGGTGATGATTTCTTTTTATATTGCGGGAAGTCTGTTTACGATGATGTTGAATATTTTTGATAAGAAAAACCAGCCGGAGGAAGAGGTTCAGGAAGAGGCTATAGAGGAAATCGTATCGGGTGAGGGAACACCGGTTGACATGCGAGAAGGACAGGTGAAAACGGAAGGATAATTAAGTAAAGGTGGCTGACGAAATATGGATGAAACGGGCAGAAAGAAGTTGTGGGAGGAATATGCGAAAGCAAAATCGCCGGATATACGTGAAAAACTGATCATAGAGTATGCCCCGCTGGTAAAGCTGGTCGCAGGAAGGCTCAGCATGTATTTGGGCTATAATGTGGAATATGACGATCTGGTGGGTTATGGCATTTTCGGGCTGATCGATGCGATTGATAAATTTGATAGCATGAAAGCGGTTAAGTTTGAAACGTATGCAAGCCTGCGGATAAGGGGGGCGATTTTAGACCAAATCCGTAAAATGGATTGGATCCCAAGAACGATCAGACAGAGGCAGAAAAAGATTGACGCGGCCATCAAAGAAATAGAAGCGGTTCGGGGAAGGAACGCAACGGATACGGAAATTGCGGAGGCATTGGGAATTTCCGAGGATGAATTTGGGGAATGGCAGTCCCAGATGAAAATTACGAACGTAGTATCGTTGAACGAATTTATGGAACAGGGGAGCGAAGTCCCGGCAGAGAATAATAAAAACGCCCATTTTGACAGCCCGGAAGAAGTAGTGGAAAAAGAGGAGCTGAAGAAAATATTAGCGGAGGCGTTGGAACTGCTGACAGAGAAAGAGCGAAGAGTGATTGAGCTGTATTATTACGAAGAGCTGACATTAAAAGAGATCAGCAGTATTTTAGAGGTATCCGAATCGCGGATATCCCAGCTGCATACGAGGGCATTGCAGAAAATGAAGACAAAAATGGGAAATTATATAGGTATATTGTCATAGAAGCAGGAGAACAGAGAACATGAATGGATATTTTCAAGTAGTATGCAGTAATAATCAGACTTATTTGCATGTGTTTCCGCCTACGGACGGGGGCATGACGGCTGCAACGAGCGAAATAGGGGAATATTTGGGAAACAAAGGTATTCCTTATGATAGTTCTGCTATTTCCGAGATCGCGGGAATGAGCGGAAAACATGAGGTGCTGATTAACCATATGACCTGTGATGAAGTGAGGGAAGATTATAAGCTGACGATCAGCCCGGATAAGATGAATGCGATTGTCCGTTTTTATCCGCCGTCACTGAAAGGCGGAACGCTGAGCAAACAGGAATTTATTGCCGACCTAAGTTTTAAAGGGATTGAATTCGGCATTCAGGAAGAAGAGATCGACCGTTTTTTTAATAATAAAAGATATTGCGAGGATTATATCGTGGCTGTCGGTCAGCAGCCGAGGCATGGATCCGATGCGTATATTGAATATTACTTTAATACGGATCTGAGCGCGCGCCCTACTTTGAAAGAAGATGGAAGCGTAGACTTCTTCCATTTGAATACGATAAGCCATTGCCATGAAGGGGATGTCCTGGCGAAGCTGTTTCCGGAAGATCCCGGCGATGTGGGTTACAATATTATGGGCGAGAAAATCAAGCCCAGGGAAGTAAAGAAGAAAAAGCTGAAATTCGGCAGGAACATATCGGTTTCCGAGGATAAGCTGTCGATGATCTCGGATGTGGACGGCCATGTTACTTTAGTGGACGACAAGGTATTTGTTTCGGATATTTTGACGGTGGAGAATGTGGACAGTTCTACTGGGAACATAGAATATGACGGAAACGTCCAGGTGAACGGCAATGTGTGCGCTAATTTTTCTGTGAAAGCAAAGGGAAACATTGAAGTTTCCGGCGTGGTGGAAGGCGCGTTGGTAGAAGCGGGAGGCGATATTATTATTGCCAAGGGAATGAACGGCATGGGAAAGGGAGTCCTTAACGCCAAAGGGAACGTGGTGGCAAAGTTCCTGGAAAATGCAACCGTGACCGCCTTGGGCTATGTGTCGTCGGAAACGATTCTGCACAGCACGGTTTATGCAGGGGATGAAGTGACAGTCAGCGGCAAAAGAGGCTTCATTACTGGAGGGCGCGTGTGCGCGACGAATTGCGTTACGGTAAAAACGCTGGGTTCTTCTATGGGGGCGGATACGATTGTAGAAGTAGGGGCAGACCCGACGATCAAAGTCCGTATCCAGAATCTGCAGTGGGATATTGCCAATGCGACCAGAGTCGTGAAATCGGTAGTGCCTTTGATCGAGGCTTCCAAACAGAAACGCGCAAAAGGAATAAAAGTGACGCCGGAGCAACTACAGTATGTGAAATCGCTGGAAGTGCTGAACAAAGTAAAAGAAAAAGAGATCGATGATAAAGCCCAGGAGATGGAACGTCTGCAGGAGTCCATCGGTGTTTATTCCAATGCAAAGGTTATGGTGACGGATACGGTATTTCCGGGCACGAAGATCAGCATTGGCGATGTATCCATGGTAGTCCATAGTGAAATGAAATACTGCAAGTTTATTAAACTGGACGGGGATGTAAAGATGACGGCGATTTAGGGGCAAGGAGGTCATAGCTATGTCGATTAACCGTATCGAATTGCAGGGTACCATTACAAGAGCACAGGATTATACGACAATAAAACATAACGAAGATAATAAAGGGATGGTCGATCAGACGAATTTCCAGGCCCAGTTCCATAAGGCGGTGGAGAGCAAAGCGACGCAGGTACACCAGGGAGACAACACGGAAAACAATAAGAAGAAGTATGACGCGAAGGAAAAGGGCAATGGGGAATATTCCGGAGATGGCGGAAAAAAACGGAAGAAGGATCAGGATAAGGAAAAAGACGCGGACGGAAGAGTGATACTGAAGGGCATCGGAAGATTTGATATGAAAATCTAGGAGAATAGAAATTATGGGATTGACAGAAATCGTTCTTATAGTAGTCGGGGTTGTTTTCCTTATTCTCAGTTATGTGCTTCCTATGGGGAAAGGGGAGAACATGGCTGAGGCAGGAACGAGAATCGATGAGGGCCTTATCCGAAGCCTGGTAGAAAAAGAGGTTGGAAATGCGAGGAACCATATTAACGATATGGTGGATGAAACCCTCTCTTATTCTATGGAAAAGACCGAGAGGGCAATGGAACGCCTGACAAATGAAAAGATAATGGCGGTCAATGAGTATTCGGAACAAGTGCTGGAAGGTATTAATAAGAATCATCAGGAAGTTATATTTTTATATGATATGCTGAATGATAAACATGAGAAGTTTGTCAGGACAGTGGGCGAAGCCGACAGAAAAATGAAGGAGATCCGGCAGGAAGTGCAGGATTTGGAAATAACCGTAAAAGAGGCATCAGGAGGCCTGGAAGCGGAAACGGAGCAAAAAGAGGAAGAAAAAACGAAAGAAGGCATCCTTTCGAAACCTGAAAAGGAAGAGAAACGGGAGGAGGTCTTATTTGTGCCGTTTGCACCCGAAAAAGCAAATGATCCGGGGAAAGTTCTGAAGGAGGCAGTCCCCCGTAGGAAGGAAGAGGCAGAAGCCGGGGCAGCGGATGCAAAAAAAGAAGAGCCTGCAAAGAAAAAAGAGCAGAACTATAATAATAACGAAAGAATATTGCGGCTGCATAAATTAGGAAAATCAAAGACTGCAATAGCCAGGGAGCTTGGTTTAGGCGTTGGGGAAGTGAAGCTGGTCATTGATTTATTTGAACAGGCTAAATAAGCATCCTGAAAAGTATAGGCGGATAGGAGCAGTTATGAATTTGAAATATTATTTAAGAGGGCTGGGGCTGGGCATCGTTATGACTGCGATTATTATGGGAATAGCGACGCATGGGAAAGATAAGAGCCTGACGGAAGAGGAAATCATTGAAAAGGCAAAAACGCTGGGGATGATAGAAGAGGAACAGCTGGAGGAATATTTGGAGGAAGCCAGGGCGGAAACAGAAGAGAGGGTCCGGAAGGAGATTTCTGAGGAAACGGCTGCGGCACTGGCAGAGGAAAGCAGAACGACGGAAGCGCCTGCTGGACAAGAAGGAGCGGAGGGCCAGGAAGCTGCTGCCGGCGATGGGACGGCAGATATCCAGGAGCCAGGAGAAAGACAAGATAGTACGGGCGGCCAGGGACGGACGGAAGCGGCCGATGGAACAGTTCAGGCAGAAGATGTCCAGAGAGGGCCGGACGGCAGGACATATCCGGCAGGGGATGATGCTGCGGCGGCAGAGCCGGAAGAGGATTTGGCGCAGGAGATTATCTTTACCATAAAGAAGGGGGAAACGCCTTATAGCATAGGAAAAAGGCTGGAAGAAGAAGGGCTGCTGCCGGAGGATGCCAATTTTGACCGCTTTCTGGTAGATAACGGTTATGATATGAAGGTAGTGGCTTCTGAGTATCATATCCCAATAGATGCAGATATGGAGACGATTGCAAAAATTATTACGAAGCAAAGATAGATAATATTCCCTTGCAAGCAAAGGGTTATTATGATACAATGTATGCGTTGTGACTAAAAAACACGTATGCTCATTCGATGTCGGTGCTCTTTTAGCAGTTCTTTTGCTGGAAACATAGATTTTCAGCAGAGAATGCCAGGAATAAGGGGTAGGCATTGGAGTATAAGGCATACGGAAGCAAATGAACCAAATGGAGGTAGAAACATGAGCGTTATTTCAATGAAGCAGTTATTGGAAGCAGGTGTCCACTTCGGGCATCAGACAAGAAGATGGAACCCTAAGATGGCTCCTTATATCTTTACCGAGAGAAACGGCATCCATATTATCGATTTGCAGAAATCGGTAGGCAAAGTGGACGAGGCATATAAGGCAGTATTTGATATTGCATCCCAGGGAGGCACGATCCTTTTTGTCGGCACAAAAAAACAGGCGCAGGATGCAGTCAGGGCGGAAGCAGAGCGTTGCGGCATGTTTTATGTAAATGAAAGATGGCTGGGAGGAATGCTGACCAACTTTAAGACAATCCGCAGCAGAATAGAAAGACTGAAACAGATTGAGATTATGTCTCAGGACGGGACTTTTGATGTTCTTCCGAAGAAGGAAGTAATCGCGCTGCGCAAGGAATGGGACAAATTGGAAAAGAATCTGGGCGGCATCAAAGAGATGACAAGGATACCTGACGCTATTTTCGTAGTGGATCCCAAGAAGGAAAGAATCTGTGTACAGGAAGCCCATACGCTTGGCATTACGCTGATCGGTATCGGCGATACGAACAGCGATCCGGAAGAGCTGGATTATATCATTCCAGGAAATGACGATGCGATCAGGGCGGTAAAACTGATTGTTTCTAAAATGGCCGATGCGGTTATCGAAGCAAACCAGGGCGAAGAAATGGTGACGGAAGACGTGGCTGCTGAGATGGCAGAAGCGGCTGGGGCATCTGAAGCGACGGATATGGAAGAAATAGCGGCGGCTGAATAAATAAATCTGCCCGAAGCCGAGACTGCGGCAGGGCAAGAATGGAGGATTAAAATGGCTATTACAGCAGCAATGGTGAAAGAATTGAGAGAAATGACTGGCGCAGGTATGATGGACTGTAAAAAGGCGCTTACCGAAACCAATGGCGATATGGATGCAGCAGTGGAGTTCTTGAGAAAGAACGGACAGGCAAAAGCGGAGAAGAAAGCGGGCAGGATTGCGGCAGAAGGTCTTTGCCGCGTGGCAATGGACGGCGACCAGCGCGCAGCGGTCGTGGAAGTAAATTCAGAGACCGACTTCGTGGCTAAGAATGCGGATTTCCAGAGCTTCGTAGAGGCAGTAGCGGCTCAGGCGGTGAATTCCGATGCAGCGGATATTGATGCTTTTTTGGCAGAAAGCTGGAAAGAAGACGCTTCCAAGACCGTAAAGGAAGCTTTGGTAGAAAAAGTTGCAGTCATCGGTGAAAATCTGAATATCAGAAGATTCGAAAAGGTAGTCGCTTCGGAAGGCTGCGTAGTGTCTTATGTACACGGCGGCGGAAGAATCGGCGTTATTGTAGAGGCAGCTACGGATGTAGTGAATGATGCGGTGAAAGAGGCTCTTACGAACATTGCTATGCAGGTGGCGGCGCTTTCTCCGAAATATGTGTCTACAGCAGATGTTTCCGAAGAATATAAGGCTCATGAGAAAGAAATCCTTATGGCGCAGATCGCCCAGGATCCCAAGATGGCAGGAAAGCCGGAGAAGGTAATTGAAGGCGCGGTGACAGGCCGTTTGAACAAAGAGCTGAAGGAAGTATGCTTGTTAGAGCAGACTTACGTGAAAGCAGAGGACGGAAAGCAGACGGTGGCGCAGTATGTGGCGCAGGTAGCGAAAGAAAACGGCGCAGCGCTTTCTATTAAGAAATTCGTCCGCTTTGAGACCGGCGAAGGCTTGGAGAAGAAAGAAGAGAACTTTGCGGAAGAAGTGGCGAAGCAGATGAATGCGTAGAAATTTGTCGAAATTGGGCAAATAGAGATAAGAATGAGAACCCTTGTAGATGGCGTGTGAATGCCATTTGCAGGGGTTTTTATTTATGGAAGGGGATATTTTTGGACATAAATCGTTATAGAGTGAATATAATAACAGTAGTTTATGAAATATATAATTCAAGGAATAGGAGGGAGCAATAAAATGGGGAATCCATCAATTGATCAATATCTAGTAGCAAATTGCTTATATATTATTGATGAGTTCAACATTTTGTATGGAGAATGGGATAAACAAAAACTAAAAAAGGAGGCAGATGAAAATTTTAATGAAATGGATATAATAGTGAGATTGGGATATCCATTTAAACAAAATGCTCATTATACAGTAGGAGAAAGTAACAGAATAAAAAATTTACAAAAAGTAAACCATGATTTATACATAAGCCAAAGGGATTTTAAGATAGAGGTCAAATATTTGAAAAACTGGATTAGTTCAGCAAATACAAGGGCAGCAAGCAAAAGCTGGTCAGTATTTCAACAAGATTTTGACTGGCTGATGGATGAGATAGATGCTGATAATTATGGAAAAGTTGCTTTTGTAATTGGCTGGTTTAACTGTGTAGATTCATTTTCACAATTAATTCAGCTGGGAAAGGGTAGTGGTGCATATCCATTAGTTGATGAGAGAAAAAAGGAGTATTTTCCATTCTTAGGAACAGACAGACTGCCAACATATACAAAAGACTTAAAAATCAATTATAATATGGCGTATAAGGAACAGTTTGTTACTCCCATATCCACGAAATATAATGGAGTGTACAGATGTATGTTTATTGGTAATGAAGATGATAAATTTCATTTTGCGTTGTATTATTGAAAATGGAAAATTTAAGATAATTATTATAACTATGGTGTACTATATGTAAATAGGAAATTAGGGCCCTGGAATAGGTTGAATTTGTCCTATAAATGGGATATAATAGAACTATCAGGAGGAATGAATGATGACAATAAACACAAATACAATGGTTTCTATTACGGAAGCAAATCAGAATTTTTCAAAAGTGGCAAGATTAGTGGATGAACATGGAACAGCTGTTATATTAAAAAATAATGTACCAAGATACCTTGTCATAGATTTCAGTAAAGCAGAACATGATGCTGTTGCATCAAATGAAGATGTGTTGAGTATATCCCAGAGATTGATTGAGAAAAATAAGGAATCTTATGAGGTGCTTGCAAAATGATAAAGCTGACAAAAGAACAGATTCTATTACTTCATACTCAGTTAATAGAGACTACCGGAGGAAGTGATGGGATTAGGGATATAGGTCTGCTTGAATCTGCATTAGAAAGTCCTTTCCAATCTTATGGCGGGGAAGAATTATATCCAAGCATATAGGCAAAGGCGGCGAGACTTTGTTATGGGCTGGTTAAAAATCATGCAATGATAGATGGCAATAAAAGACTGGGGTGCCATGTTATGTTAGTCTTTTTGGCGTTAAATGGTTATGAGATGAAATATGCGCAGAAGGAACTACCAGACTTAATATTAGATGTAGCAGCGGAAAGAAAGCAATACGAAGATATTTTACATTGGTTGTTGGTGCATCAGATGTAAGTCAGAAGATTTGGAATTTCTCCAGATAAGAGCTATAAAACAAAATAATGGATAAGGATATGTTGAAGTTTATAAATTGGGGGGATGAAGCTGAAAAGGCATTGGTTCAGAGCAGTCAAAAATCACTGCAAAGCCAGTAAAATACATAGTTCCGGGGATATATGACCGGGACATGAATAAGGGAGAGTTCG
>OFFN01000265.1_pt1 | contig 52349 bp, 47 predicted proteins | sample 1521381 | NCBI WGS metagenome assembly OFFN01 (sample SAMEA3504112, study PRJEB24116) | mouse gut metagenome | biome: mouse gut; feature: mouse-associated habitat; material: faeces | place: Denmark | collected 2011 | reverse complement strand
GCCCTCCGTAAAATCTTGTGTAAGCGAGATTCGACAAAGTCAAGACTGGTGCAGTGGAAACAGTGCAGAAAGTGGGCTGAAGCCCTTCCACACCTATGGTCCCGGTGGGGGGCGGTATGCGCGCCGGAGGCGTGAATGCCGTCCAGCCCGCCGGGATATTCTAAAGGGAGGGCTCAGCCAACGGCCCGGTCCGCAAACATGAGCTGGAGCTGGGTAAGGACCAAGTCCCAGTTCGAGCACATGGTCCGCCAGCGCTTCGTGATGCGCTGGGCGGCCAGATAGAGCATCCGGCGCAGGGAATCATCGCTGGTGAAGCTGGGCTTGTTTTTCGTGATTTGCCGGAACTGGCGGTTCAGGCCTTCAATGATGTTGGTCGTGTATATGATTTTCCGAATCTCCGGCGGGTATTCATAAAAGGTGCTTAAAACTTCCCAGTTTTCCTCCCAGCTTTTCACACAGGAGGGGTACTGTTTCCGCCATGTTTCCCCGAACTGGAGCAGGGCGTATTCTGCCTCCTCCAGAGTCACAGCGGTATAAATTTTCTTCAGATCAGCCACTACTTTTTTGATGTCCTTCCAGCTGACGAAACGAGTGGAAGAACGGATCTGGTGGACGATGCAGCGCTGTAAACGGCTGTTCGGATACACCGCCTGGATGGCCTGCATCATGCCGCACAGCCCGTCAGTGCAGAACAGATATACATCCAAAACTCCCCTGGATTTGAGGTCATTCAGCACAGAAAGCCAAAATTTGCTGCTCTCATGCTCCCCGATCCACACACCAAGGATGTCCTTTCTGCCGTCCATGGTGATGCCCAAGACCACGTATGCCGCCTTGGTCACATAGCGGCGATCCTCTTTCACCTTGTAGTGGATGGCGTCCATAAAGACGAAGGGATAGACCGCTTCCAGCGGCCGGTTTTGCCACGCCGTTACCTCCGGCATGATCTTCTCCGTGATCTTCGTCACCAGTTCCGGGGATATCTCCACGCCGTACAGTTCCTTGATTTGTTCGGCGATGTCCTGCTGGCTCATCCCGCTGGCGTAGAGGCCGATGACCTTCTCCTCCATCCCGTCCGCGTTCCGGCTGTACTTGCCGATAATCTTTGGCTCGAAGCTGCTGTTCCGGTCCCGGGGAACCTTGATCTCTATCTCCCCCAGCTGTGTCTTCACCGTCTTCCGGGAGTACCCATTGCGGTAGTTGGGCGCCGTTTCCAACGCCTCCGCTCGCTGGCAGCGCTCCCGCCCCAGTTCCTCGTCCAGCTCTACCTCCATGGCTGTCTGAACCACGTCCCGGAACATCTCCTTCATTGCCGTCATGATCTCCGTGGTGCTGGTGAAATGCTGACTTTTGACATACTCTTTCAGTAATTCCTGCGGTGCTGCGTTCATTTTCTTCGACTCCTTCTTGAATTGGTTGTTATTTCCATTCTTGACTGAGTCGTTCTCTTTTATTCTGTCAGAGTTTGTCGTTTACACGGATTTTTATGGGGTCTCAAGCAGATCACCATTGACGGTTACAGCAATTTCCTTTTCCTCAACCGGGACGGTTGCCCGAAAACGAATGTGAACTATGCGACCATGTTCCGGGGGCTTGCGAAGAAGTACAACAAGTGCCATGAGGAAGCCTTACCCAAAGTAATGACACCCCACACCCTGCGCCATACGTTCTGCACCAACTTAGCCAATGCGGGCATGAACCCGAAAGCGTTACAGTATATCATGGGACATTCCAACATTACCATGACGCTGAATTATTACGCACACGCAACATTCGCTTCCGCAAAAGCTGAAATGGAAAGGCTGATTGCAGCATAGCCGCAGACGGATTTACTACTTCTTTTACTACCATTGAGAGGGAAAACCTAAGAAGTTTTGAGGGTATATAAGAACTTCTCCCCATATCTAAAATGCCGGGAAAGCCCGAAAATACGGGCTATACCGACATATAAGAACTTCTAAAGAGATAATCTAAATTCACCATAAATTTTAGATTACGAACTGAGAAAACTTGCAGGCGGGTTGTTTGCAGTTTTTGTTGTTGCCTGGGTGCAGCGATGTGGTTTCAGTTTGTCTGCTTTGCATATCCGGCGGATCGCCATTTCATTCAAAGCGAAAACGAAAAAAAATAATAAAAAGATGGGAGAGATGCCTTTGAGGGTTATTTATGGGACACCTGTTGTGTTATAGTTGAGAAAATTGATGTTGACAAATCAGAACGCTTGTTCTAAAATGAGGAAAGAACAGGCGTTCTGCACAAAGAAAGGATGCGAAAAATGGATAACAGTGAAAAATTGAAAGCATTGGATGCGGCGATAGCCCAGATTGAAAAGCAGTACGGGAAGGGAACCGTGATGAAGCTCGGTGATCCTGCCGCGCAGATGAATATTGAGACGATACCGACGGGTTCTTTGAGCCTGGATCTGGCGCTGGGGCTCGGGGGAATCCCGAAGGGCAGGATCGTTGAGATCTACGGGCCGGAGTCCAGCGGTAAGACTACCGTAACGCTTCATATGATAGCGGAGGTGCAGAAGAGGGGCGGTATCGCAGGGTTTATTGATGCGGAGCATGCGCTTGATCCGGTCTATGCGAGAAATATTGGAGTAGATGTGGATAATCTGTATATCTCTCAGCCTGACTGCGGAGAACAGGCATTGGAGATCACGGAGACAATGGTGCGTTCCGGCGCGGTGGACATTATCGTGGTGGACTCTGTGGCGGCGCTTGTGCCCAAGGCGGAGATCGACGGGGATATGGGAGATTCCCATGTGGGACTGCAGGCGAGACTGATGTCTCAGGCGCTGAGGAAACTGACTGCGGTGATCAGCAAGTCGAACTGCACTGTGATATTTATTAATCAGCTGCGTGAGAAGGTGGGTGTGATGTTCGGAAGCCCGGAGACGACTACCGGCGGCCGTGCATTAAAGTTTTACTCTTCAGTGAGATTGGATGTGAGAAAGATAGAATCTCTGAAACAGGCCGGAGAGATGATCGGCAACAGAACCCGCGTGAAAGTGGTGAAAAATAAGATCGCGCCGCCTTTTAAAGAAGCGGAATTTGATATTATGTTCGGAGAGGGAATCTCCCGGGTAGGCGACATTCTGGACATTGCGGCAGGCATTGATGTGGTGAATAAGAGCGGCGCCTGGTATGCTTATGAGGGAAATAAGATCGGCCAGGGAAGAGAGAATGCCAAGCAGTATCTGAAAGATAATCCGGCAGTCTGTGAAGAGATCGAGAGTAAAGTGAGAAAACATTATTCCATGACGGAAGGAGCGGAGGCTTCGGCGGAAGAGAAGGCGGCGGAACCTGCGAAAGAGGAGAAAGCGTCCAAAAAGAAAGCTGCAGAATGAAAATTGTATGCATAATGCGTTCAGAGAGCGCATGTAACAGGGGAGCCTGAAGTTTTCACTGTTACGGATGAGGACTGTGGGAGTGAATGCGAAGAAGTCTGCAGGATAGATCTGGGAGTATTTCCGGGAAATGAGGAGTGAGCATGCAGGAAGAAAACATTGTGACAGCGATTACCGCGCTTACGAAAGGTCGCTACAGAATCGAGATCGATGGAGAGCCCGGATTTGTACTGTACAGGGGAGAGCTGCATACCTATGGACTGAAGGAAGGAGAAAGAATTTCAGAGAAAGATCTGGAGGAGATCTTATCTGAGCTCCTTCCGAAACGGGCGAAACTGCGCAGTATGAACCTTTTGAAGAGCCGGGCCTACACGGAACATCAGATCCGGGAAAAACTGCGGCAGGGCTTCTATCCGGAGACAGTGATCGACGAGGCTCTGGAATATATCAAATCATTCCATTACATAGATGACAGACGTTATGTAAAGGATTATATTGTGTATCACTGCGAGAGCCGCAGTCGGGGAAGGATAGAGCAGGATCTGTGCAGAAAGGGGATCGGCAGGGATCTGATCCGGGTGGTTTACGAGGAAGATCTGGAGGAAGAACTGCCGGATGAGACGGTTCTGATAAAGAAACTTTTACAGAAAAAAAATTATGACAGGGACCATGCTGATTATCAGGAAAGACAGAAAATGGGCGCTTTTTTATACAGAAAAGGTTTTTCTTTGGAAAAAATAGAGAAAATCCTCTAAGCTTATCGTACAAATGCTTGACATAATACTTTTTTTTGTTTAAAATTGAAGTGTTGTAAATATGCTAATTAGAATATCCGATCAGGAAACAGATATTCTATGATAGATTTGTACAATGAAAACTGAATAAGGAGGTGCTCCTGTACATGCTTGATGTTATCATAGCGGTATTGGTCACTCTTGTTATTGCAGCTCCCGTATCAGCTTATGTTGCGATCAATTATCGGAAAAAGGTCGTGGAATCCAAGATTGGAAGTGCGGAAGAGAAGGCAAGAGAGATTATTGATGAAGCTTTGAAAACTGCTGAGACAAAAAAGCGTGAAGCACAGCTCGAGACAAAGGAAGAGTCCATTCGTGTAAAAAATGAACTGGACAGGGAGATCAAAGAGCGGAGAGCGGAAGCGCAGCGTTATGAACGCCGGGTACAGCAGAAAGAAGAGAACATCGAAAAAAAGGCCGATGCCATTGAGAAAAAAGAAGCGAGCCTTGCTGCAAGAGAAGATCGTTTGTCGAAGCAGCGGGAAGAAGTTTCAAAACTGAACGAGCAAAGATTACAGGAACTGGAAAGAATCTCTGGATTAACCTCTGAACAGGCAAAAGAATATTTACTGAAAATTGTTGAAGATGAAGTGAAACATGAGTCCGCAGTCATGATCAAAGAAATGGAAACGCGGGCGAAGGAAGAAGCAGACAAGAGGGCGAAGGAATATGTTGTCACTGCGATACAGAAATGTGCAGCTGACCATGTTTCAGAAACTACAATATCTGTTGTGCAGCTTCCGAATGATGAAATGAAAGGAAGAATTATCGGCAGAGAGGGAAGAAATATCAGAACTCTCGAGACGATGACGGGTGTAGATCTGATTATTGACGATACACCGGAAGCGGTTATTCTTTCTGCATTTGATCCGATCAGAAGGGAAGTGGCACGTATTGCGCTGGAAAAACTGATCGTCGATGGCCGTATCCATCCGGCAAGAATCGAGGAGATGGTTGAAAAAGCGCAAAAAGAAGTCGAAGTAATGATTAAAGAGGAAGGTGAGGCAGCAACTCTTGAGGTAGGAGTACATGGTATTCACCCTGAACTGATCAGATTACTTGGTAAGATGAAGTTCAGAACAAGCTATGGACAGAATGCGCTGAAGCATTCCATCGAAGTGGCACAGCTTTCCGGGCTGCTTGCGGCTGAGATGGGACTGGATGTCAGAATGGCAAAGAGAGCGGGACTTCTCCATGATATCGGCAAGGCTGTAGATCATGAAATGGAAGGCTCTCATATACAGCTGGGTTCTGAACTTTGCAGAAAATACAAGGAATCTGCAACTGTTATCAATGCGGTGGAATCTCATCATGGCGATGTAGAGGCACAGTCTCTTATTGCGTGTATTGTACAGGCAGCTGATACCATTTCTGCAGCGAGACCAGGTGCAAGAAGAGAGACTCTTGAGACTTACACAAGCAGACTGAGACAATTAGAAGAAATCACAAACAATTTTAAAGGCGTAGATAAATCTTTTGCAATTCAGGCGGGCAGAGAGGTTCGAGTAATGGTAGTTCCGGAGCAGATATCTGATTCCGACATGGTTCTGTTGGCGCGGGATGTTTCCAAGAAGATAGAGGCTGAACTGGAATATCCCGGACAGATCAAGGTCAATGTGATCAGAGAAAGCCGCGTAATTGATTATGCAAAATAGTGCATGAAAAATAAGCCCTGCAGCAAGTCGCTGCAGGGCTGTTTTTGTGCTATTTACCTTAAAAACCGTGCAATTTGCGGTTTTATTTTTATGGTTTTTCTATTGCTCTGTTTTGCGGTAGTGTAGTAAAATAGCAGGAGTGGATAATTGTATACAATAATACCGCACTGTGCCGATCCGGCATATTTTTGCGGGAGCAGAGATTGGCGGGTATTATGGTAAGGATATGAAAAGAGTGATCAGGAGGAGTCATCATGAAAACATTTCAGGAAATGAGCAGACAGGAACTGGAAGAGATGCGCGGTGAGCTGACTGCCCGGTTTGAGGAGATCAAGGCGGAAGGGCTGAAGCTTGACATGTCAAGAGGGAAACCGGCGCCGGAACAGTTGGATACAGCAATGCCGCTGCTTAATGTTTTAAATGCAGAATCTGATATGCAGGCGGAAAATGGAACGGACTGCAGAAACTATGGTCTTATGGATGGCCTTCCTGAGGCGAAGAGGCTGATAGCGGAAATGCTCGAGACGAAACCGGAAAATGTGATCGTTGACGGTAATGCGAGCCTGTCGCTTATGTTTGATACGGTATCTCATTCTGTAACCCATGGAGTATGCGGGAGTACGCCCTGGTGTAAGTTGGATCATGTGAAATTTTTATGTCCTGCGCCAGGCTATGACAGGCATTTCAGGGTGACGGAATATTTTGGAATTGAGATGATCACGATTCCGATGACGGAAGATGGGCCGGACATGGATCTGGTGGAAAAATATGTACAGGAAGATGAGTCTGTGAAGGGAATCTGGTGCGTGCCGAAATACTCCAACCCGCAGGGATATACCTATTCGGATGAGACGGTAAGAAGGTTCGCAAATCTGAAACCGGCGGCCCGGGATTTCAGAATTTACTGGGATAATGCATACTGCATCCATGATCTGTATGAGGATAAGCAGGATACGCTGTTGGAAATTTTAGCGGAATGTGAAAAGGCAGGCAATCCGGATCTTGTATTTGAGTTTGCTTCCACCTCAAAAATCAGCTTTGCCGGCGCAGGCGTTTCCGCGGTGGCAAGTTCTCCAAAGAATCTGGAATGGTTTAAAAAGGCCATGACTGTTCAGACCATTGGGCCGGACAAGATCAACCAGCTGCGTCATGTCAGATATTATAAGGACAGAGCGGGATTAAAAGCACAGATGATGAAAAACTCCGCATTGATCCGGCCGAAATTTGAGCTGGTGTTAGAGATGTTGAAAGAGGAACTGGAGGGGCTTGGCATCGGCAGGTGGACCAATCCGCTGGGCGGCTATTTTATCTCCTTTGATGCAGTGGAAGGCTGTGCGAAAGCCATTGTGGCAAAATGTAAGGAGGGCGGCATGGTATTGACCGGCGCCGGTGCAACATATCCTTACGGCGTGGATCCGAAAGACAGCAATATCAGAATTGCCCCTTCTTATCCCTCTCTGGCGGAGATGAAAGAAGCTACGAAACTGTTTATATTGTGTGTGAAATTAGTCAGCATTGATAAAATACTGGAACAGATTTGAAATGCCACAAATGCCATAAGTTATAAATGAGACTGTCAGCTGAACAGAAAATGCAAAGAATTCGGTGGGAAGGAAAGGCCAGGAGATATCATGTCGGAAGAATTTAAACGCCTTGAGAGGACGCTTGTACAGAACGGAAAGATTATCGATTATTATCAGGATACAGTGCAGGTTCCCAATGGGAATGTGGTAAAATGGGATTTTATCGGGCACAGAGGTGCTGCAGCCATGCTGGCCGTCAGGGAGGACGGCAAGCTTCTGATGGTGCGTCAGTGGAGAAACGCACTGGATCGTTATACCCTGGAAATACCGGCAGGGGGCAGGAACAGTGTGGATGAGCCCACTGAGACGGCGGCGGCCAGGGAGCTGGAGGAGGAGACCGGTTATATTGCAGGAAAGGTGCAGTTTTTACTTAGCATCTATACGACAGTGGCCTTCTGCAATGAAAAAATCGATATTTATCTGGCCAGGGATTTAAAGCGCCGTGAAAGTCAGCATCTGGATGAGGACGAGTTTATCGATGTGAAGGCTGTGGAACTGGAAGAACTTGTACAGATGATTTACGACGGAAAAATCGAGGATTCCAAAACAGTCAGCGCGATCATGACTTATAAAAGTTTTCTGGCGGACGGAAGACTGTAAAAATTATTTATCTGATACATGCTGGCATACCTGGGGGGACTTTCTCATATATTAAATGGAATATATAGGAAGTCCTTCTTTATGGCAATCAGTTTGATAAGACAAAAAAATACGGAGAATGGTCTTCGTATCTTCAGACAATCAGAAGAAGCAGAGCAGATGGCAAAACTGCTGTATACATTATTTTTTGGATTTTTTGCGGGGATTTTGGGTATGATCTTAAAGCAGGAGAGCCTGCTTTATCATACCGGCTTTTTGGACAGCTATACGCTGGGGCCTGTGAAATATCTGGAGCCGGACACCGGTAAGCTTCTGACCGCTGTCCTTATGCAGCGGCTGGGCATGGCGGCGTTGCTTACAGTTCTGGCAACGACTTATCTGGGCGGCGTAGCGGCGTATTTTTATCAGGCGTGGAGCGGTCTGGCAATAGGGATTTTAACTGCTGGCAGCATGATACGCTACGGCGTGAAAGGGATACTTTTAGTTCTGGGGAGTCTGCTGCCGCAGCAGCTTATTCTGATTCCGGCATTTCTGATGTTGTCATTAAAATGCTGTGAACTGTGTAAAAATCTGTATTTCCGGGGAATTCCGGGTGGGATTTCCGGGAGAGACAGGTTCAGGTTTCTTCTGAAGAAGGGGTTAAATATGACGACCGCCATTACGCTCATTGCAGCAGGCTGTTTTGTAGAGGCATATATCAACCCAAGAATACTGAAACTGGTATTGCGGCTTTTTTGATTTTTGCGTTGCTTTTCCATGAAAAATATACTATGATGAAAAATAGTCGTGAGAAAGACAGACAAAGCTTTTCATCACTTCATGAATACGGAAAGATGGTCATGAGGAACCCACAGAGATCTGTGGGGAAAGGTACGGTAAAACATGGAACGGGAAATCGATTCTTTTATTTCATATTTGCACAATATCAGGAAGACCTCTCACAATACGGAGATGTCCTACAGGCGCGATCTGACAAAATTGCGTATCTATCTTGAGATAACAGCGGGTTCCCCTGAGGTTCATGAAGTGACGAAGGAGAATCTGAAAAGATATATTGCCTATATGGAGCGGAAGAAATTTAAGGCTTCAACAATATCCCGGAGTATTGCTTCCATCAGGGCTTTTTACCATTATCTTTTAAAGGAAGGGCTGGTACGGGAAGATATTTCGGAATGCCTGAAAGCGCCGAAGGTTAAGCGAAGGACGCCGGATATTCTTTCGGCGGAAGAGATGGAGAGACTGCTTGACCAGCCTTCGGGAGATTCCGATAAGGAGATCAGGGATAACGCCATGTTACAGCTTCTGTATGCCACTGGGATACGGGTATCGGAACTGATCAGCCTGAGACTTTCGGATGTGAACATGCACATGGGTTTTCTGATCTGCAGAGAGGGCGGCAGGGAGAGAATGATCCCTTTCGGCAATGAGGTGAGAGAAGCGCTGCAGAGATATCTGGCGAAGGTGAGAGATCATATGGTGACCAATGAGGCAAAGGATATTCTGTTTGTGAATTGTTCAGGTATGCCGATGAGCAGACAGGGGTTCTGGAAACTGGTAAAAAGCTATGCGAAAAAAGCAGGAATCTCAACAGACATTACGCCGCATACGCTGCGTCATACCTTTGCGGCCCATATGGTGGAAAGCGGCACGGATTTAAAGAGCGTACAGGAGATGCTCGGGCATTCCGATATTTCCACAACGCATATGTATGTTGATCTGGGGAAGAAAAAGCAGGAAGAGACAGAATGAAAAACTGTCTTAGTGCATGACAGGTTGTCTGAGCGGACAGGTTGCAGGAAAGGACAGAAGAAAGAATGCAGAAAATACCATTTATCACAAAATCACAGGCGGAGGAGATCGCAGAGAAATATCCGACGCCGTTTCATATCTATGATGAGAAAGGCATACGGGAAAATGCAAAGGCTGTGAAAGACGCTTTCTCATGGAATCCCGGATTCCGGGAATATTTTGCGGTGAAGGCGACGCCGAACCCGTATCTGATGCAGATTCTTAAGGAGTACGGTTGTGGGGCGGACTGTTCTTCCATGACAGAACTGATGCTCAGCGAGGCGATCGGCCTGAAGGGAGAACAGGTGATGTTTTCTTCCAACGATACGCCGGCGGAGGAGTACACGTATGCGAATGAGATGGGAGCGATCATCAATCTGGATGATATTACTCACATCGATTTCTGTGAAAAGGCCTGCGGCGGGAAGCTGCCGGAAACCATGAGCTGCCGCTACAATCCGGGGGGCGTGTTCCGGATGAGCAACGGTATTATGGACAACCCAGGCGATTCCAAATACGGCATGATGCCGGATCAGATGACGGAGGCTTACAGGATATTGCTGAAAAAGGGTGTGAAGCATTTCGGCATTCATGCATTTTTGGCCAGCAATACTGTGACCAACGAGTATTATCCGGTGCTGGCGGGACAACTGTTTGAGCTGGCGGTGAAATTGAAAGAGGAGACGGGAGCTCACATTGCTTTTATCAATCTCTCCGGCGGCGTAGGGATTCCCTACAGACCGGGGGAGACGCCCAATGACATCAAAGTGATCGGCGAGGGCGTAAAGGAGGCCTACGAAAGGATCCTGATTCCTGCAGGTATGGGAGACGTGGCAATCTATACGGAGATGGGACGGTTCATGATGGGGCCTTACGGCGCCCTTGTGACGAAGGCCATCCATGAGAAGCATATCCATAAAGAATATATCGGAGTGGACGCCTGCGCGGTAAACCTGATGCGTCCGGCCATGTACGGCGCGTATCACCATATCACCGTATTGGGCAGGGAGGATGCGCCCTGCGATCATCAGTATGATGTGGCAGGTTCTCTCTGTGAGAATAATGATAAATTTGCCATAGACAGGAAGTTGCCGGAAATTGAGATGGGAGATTATCTGTTTATCCATGATACCGGCGCACACGGCTTTTCCATGGGATATAACTACAATGGGAAACTGCGTTCCGCGGAACTTCTGCTGCAGGAGGACGGCAGCGTAAAACTGATCCGCCGGGCGGAGACGCCGAAGGATTACTTTGCGACCTTTGATACGCTGGATGTGTATGGGAAGCTGAATATTTGAAGCCGGCCGGAATACTCTGAAACCAAAAGACAAACAGATTCAACGAGGGACAGATTGGGATAAACTGTCTTTTCTGAAACAACATAATCTGCCTGTAGAGTAGTAGATAAACCTCAATCAGATCTATAACAAAACGGCGCTATGTATCCGGCGGGGAGACATAGCGCCGTTTGCTGAAGCATAGAGGAGATTCTACCTACAGCAATTCTTCCACCAGTTTGTCCAGTTCCGCTTTATTTTCCTCGGTCATAGCGGATTTGATGGTGACAGTGGTCTCTGCGTAAGTAATATTCTGGCTGTTTTCCAACATTTTTTTAATCGTGCGGGCGGCAGCGGGAGCCCAGGAACCGTTTTCGATGATAGCGATGGTGCGGTTCTGGAAGTTACGCTCTGTCAGATGCTCGATAAACTGCTTCATAAAGGGGAAGATGTCCATGTTGTAGGTGGTGGTGGCGAGCGCCAGTTTCCCGTACCGGAAAGCGTCCTCCACGGCTTCCGCCATATCTTCTCTTGCCAGATCGGTGAGGACAACTTTCGGACAGCCCTTTTCCTCCAGTTTTTTTGCAAGCAGCTCTGCTGCCTCTTTTGTATGGCCGTAAACGGAAGTGTAGGCGATCATAACGCCCTCAGACTCCACGCCGTAGGAGGACCAGATATGGTAGAGATTCAGATAGTAGCCCAGATCCTCCGTCAGGATGGGACCGTGCAGCGGGCAGATCTTCTGAATATCCAGATCGGCAGCTTTTTTGAGAAGCGCCTGCACCTGCATACCGTATTTTCCGACGATACCGATGTAATAGCGGCGGGCTTCACAGACCCAGTCCTCGTCTGCATCCAAAGCGCCGAATTTTCCGAAGGCATCAGCGGAAAACAGGACTTTGTCCACATTATCCCAGGTTACCATGACCTCAGGCCAGTGCACCATCGGCGCGGTGACAAAGGTGAGAGTATGTCTGCCGAGAGAAAGCGTACTTTTTTCCACAGCAATAATACGGCGGTCCTCAAACTCTTCCCCGAAGAACTGTTTCATCATACGGAACGCCTGAGCAGTAGCGACGATCATGGCGTCCGGATACTTGTCCATAAAAATGTGAATACCTGCGGAATGATCCGGTTCCATATGCTGTACGATCAGGTAATCCGGAGACTTTCCGGAGAGCGCTTCTTCCAGATTTTTCAGCCAGGCATCGGTAAAGCTTGCGTCTACCGTATCAAATACTGCCGTTTTTTCATCGCAGACCACATAGGAATTGTAGGCCATGCCGTTTGGCACATCGTACTGTCCCTCGAACAGGTCAATGTCATAATCGTTTACGCCGAGATATTTAATGTCATTTGTGATAAACATAGTTTGTCAGATCCCCTTTCTTTTTCACATCTTAAAACCATATCTATTCTAACACAGGAAGAAGGGATTGGCTATCGGGTTTTGTAAAAAATAAGGTGTTATAAAGATTTTCCCGCTTGCCAAGAGCAGGTAAATATGGTATGATTATTTTCGTTGCAGGATGGAAGGCTATTTATAATGTCTGCATAAAAATCAGCCGGCGTGTCGGAATGGCAGACGAGGCAGACTCAAAATCTGTTGTGGGCAACCACGTGCGGGTTCAAGTCCCGCTGCCGGCATTAAATGATGAGAATAACTGAAAGTGGGACTTGAACCATGTTCCGCTGTCAGCAGTGACGAAAATCGTTGTGCGTGAACTTAACAGAAATTGATGAGATCAAAGAATAAGTAAGAAAGAATTAAATAGTAAGCAATAATCAGGGCGCAAGTCTATTATATATAGCTTACGCTCTTGTTTTATATGGGAAGGTGGAAAAGTTGAAAAAGAAGTCATATAAAGAGCATTATGAAGAATTTATAAAATAAATACAGAAAACGGAGGAAAAAGATGAGGTACAGAACATTAGGAAAAACAGGACTTAAGGTGAGCGAGATCGGACTTGGCGGCGAATGGCTGGAGCGGCATAATACGGAGGAGGTAAAGGAAGTTATTGATACCTGCGAGAAAGAAGGGATCAATATTTTGGACTGCTGGATGTCCGAGCCGAATGTGCGTTCCAATATCGGGGCGGCACTGAAGGGAAGAAGGGACAGGTGGATCATCCAGGGGCATATCGGTTCCACCTGGCAAAACGGCCAGTATGTGCGGACAAGGAATCTGGCTTTGGTGAAGCCTGCCTTTGAGGATCTGCTTTCGCGGATGCAGACCGATTATATGGACCTCGGCATGATACATTTTATCGATGAACCGGACGAGTTTAAGTCGGTGACAGGCGGCGAGTTCATGGATTATGTGCGTGCCCTGAAGGAGGAAGGGAGGATCCGTCACATCGGTCTGAGCACCCACAACCCGGAGGTGGCGAAGATGGCAGCACTGCAGGGGGAGATCGAGATGATTCTGTTCAGCGTCAATCCGGCTTTTGATATGATGCCGGCGGTGCGGGATCTGGATCAGTATTTTGCAGATACATACGATGAGAATCTGGGAGGGATAGATCCCCTCAGAGAGGAACTGTACAAACTCTGTGAACAGCAGAATGTGGGGATCACGGTGATGAAGGGCTACGCGGGAGGCCGTCTGTTCGATGCAAAGACATCGCCCTTCGGCGTGGCGCTGACGCCGGTGCAGTGTCTGCACTATGCGTTGACAAGACCGGCGGTGGCCAGCGTGATGGCCGGTTTTGATACGCCGGAACATGTATATGCTGCCACAGCCTATGAGGGGGCGACGGAGGAGGAAAAGGATTACGCCAGCGTGCTGGCGGCTGCGCCGAAACATGCCTTTTCCACAGGGCAGTGTACCTACTGCGGTCACTGTGCGCCCTGCCCGAAAAAGATCGATATCGCCATGGTGAATAAGCTGTACGATCTTGCAACCATGCAGGAGGAGGTGCCGGCGACGGTGCGGGCCCACTACAGCGATCTGAAGGCAAACGCTTCGGACTGCATCGGCTGTAAGAGCTGTGAGAGTAGATGCCCTTTCCATGTGCCTGTGGCTAAGCGCATGGAGAAGACAAGGGAGTTGTTCGGATAAGGTCAGAAGAGTTATGGAAAGAGAATGGCTATGAAGTTGTCTTTTCCAGAAAAGTAAATAATTGTGTATGATTGAGACGGGAGCTGCGGTGCAGTTCCTGTTTTTTTCTGCGCGGGCCTGCACAGAGGAATATGTCGTTAAGGCGGCGTGTGGGTCATATGCGGGCAGGGAGATTTTCTTTCGCCATGCACCGCGCAGGAGGCCTGTCAGCTCTGCTGACATACTTTTGAAATACGGATAAAGCGGCTAAAAGCATGGATGTCCCAAAATGCTGGAAATATGGGGAAATGTGCCAGCTGCATGAAAGAGAGAAGCGTTCCTGGCAGGATAAAAAGTATGTCTGGCAATGAAAGAGGATTGAAAATAAGGTTTATGTAAGGTTGGTGTTAGATTTATGAAAGGTCGGTGTGGCAGAATATCAGAAAGCCAGGAGGAAAGCGGCAATATGGACATCTGTGTAACGTAAAGCAAATATGCAACGCGAAACGCATCATGTCCAGAGGATTTGATTCCATGCACATTTTTTGGATGGAGCTGAGGAAAAAGAAAGAGAGGACAGGAACATGAGGAAAAAAACAATAGTTGGGATAGCGGTGGCGGCAGTGCTGATTGGCAGTCTTATTTGTATCTGGCAATGTTTTTTTTCAGAAGCAGGCGGCACATATTATTACGCGCAGATCGACAACAGTAAACTGGAGGAGGGCGGACCCCGGGACGGCGTGATTGATATGCAGGGAGGAATGGCTTATTCTTATACGCTTCCCGCTTACGATGAAAAGGGTGGCGGAAAGGATATCACCTTTGGGGCATCCAGAGAGTTGCGGGAGGGAGCGTTTATCCGCCTGACGTTAAAACCCGTTCGTGGCGTTGTCGAATGGAGTGAGGTGCAGTATGAGGAACTGCCTGAGGCGGTGCAGGAGCATTATACAGATCCGGTCTGAGGTAAGGCTTCAGGCAGCTTTGCTTTTGAAGAGCCTGAGCGACCGGTAAGCTGCGTAAAATATTTTCATCCCATGTGGAATCCTTGACAAAGCCGTCTAATGATGTTAGACTAAAAATGTCTAATATCATTAGACGGCTTTTGCTGTCGGATACTATTTATACCAATTTCTATACAGGATATCCGGAAAATATTATGTATTTCACCTTCGCGGCAGTCGCCAATAGATATCTGAGGTGAAGAAGTTTGCCTGCAAGCACGGCTGCTTTGGCTAATGCCAGGTAACCCCGGCATTTTGTCCGCGGAAATAAGCAGGAAAAAGGAGACCACAATGCAGCAATATAAACTGGGAGAAATGGAACAGAAATTTGCGGACCTGATCTGGGAAAAGGCGCCCGTTGCCAGCGGGGAGTTAGTAAAGCTGTGCGGGGGGGTTTTTAACTGGAAACGGACGACCACCTACACGATGTTAAAAAGACTCTGCGACAGAAATTTGTTTGCTAATGAGAATGGCACGGTAGTGGTGCGCATGACAAAGGAGGAGTTCCAGGTGGCCAGAGGTGAACAGTTTCTGGAAGAACATTTCGGGGGCTCGCTGCCGATCTTTCTGGCCGCCTTTTCCCGCAGGAGAAAGCTCAGCGAGAAAGAGATAACGGAACTGAAAAAACTGATCGAAGAGTATGAGGAAAAAGACAATGATGCTGCAGATATTTGAGCAGGGACTGCAAAAATTTTTTATTCTTGTATTAAATATGAGCCTGACGGCCAGCGTGATGATTCTGGCCGTGATTCTTTCGAGACTTCTGTTAAAAAAAGCGCCAAGGATATTTTCTTATGCCCTCTGGGCGGTGGTACTGTTCAGACTGCTTTGTCCGGTTTCTTTTTCTCTGACTGTATCTCTGCTGGGCGTGCTGCAAAACGAGCCGGCAGTGGAAGGGAGAATGGAATATATTGCGGAGGACATCGGGTACTGGGAAAAGCCGGAGGTAGCCCTGCCTGTGCCCGGTATCAGTGAGGTTGTCAATGAAATCCTGCCTGCGGAGAACAGGGAGGCGTCTGTCAATCCGATGCAGATCTACCTGACGGTGGGCGCTTATCTATGGCTTCTCGGGGTTATGAGCATGGGAATCTACAGCATGCTCTCTCTCCGGAGATTTCGCAGGTACCTGGCAGATGCCGTACAGGAAAAGGAGAATATTTACCGCTTTCGGAAAAAAGGCTCGCCTTTTGTCTGCGGGCTGCTTCATCCGCGTATTTATCTGCCGGAGAAAATGGAAGAGGAGGAAGAACAGTATATTCTGTTACATGAACAGATTCACATAAAACGCGGGGACGCGGTATTCAGGCTGCTCGCCTGGCTGGCGCTTATACTACACTGGTTCAATCCCCTTGTGTGGGCCGCCTTTTTACTCAGCGGCAGGGATATGGAAATGTCCTGTGATGAAGCGGTGATCAGGAAACTTGGCAGTAAGGTAAAAAAAGAGTATTCAGCTTCCCTGTTAAATATGGCGGCAGGCGGAAGGATCGTGAAAGGAATCCCGATTGCTTTCGGTGAGAGTGATACCGGAAGCAGGGTTAAGAATGTGCTGCACTATAAAAAACCTGCGGCTTTGTTTGTGGGCGGGGCGGCGCTCTTAAGCGCCGTACTTTCCGTGGCTTTTCTTGCCAATCCGGCGAAGGCAAAGGAGAATGAGAATATCTTTTATGGCGTGGTGATACAGACCGGGGAGGCGAAGAACGTACAGGAGACGATTGTGCGCATTCCGGGTTATGGGGACGTGGTGCTGCCGGAGGCGAAGGATGTTTCCCTCTATCTGGAGCGGGATGCGGAGCAGATCATTTTGTCAGGAGATCTGCTGCGGATCACTTTTTCAACGGATCAGGAGGTACAGTTAGCTGCTACGGAACAGTATGGAAAGACACTGTACCGATTTGCTGCCATGCCGGAAGAAGCGGCAGAGAGCATTCAGGTCATGGGAGAGGGCTTTTCCCTGGAGAGAAGGGAAGGAGACAGATATCTCTTTGCGGTGCCTCTCGGCATGGCGGATCAGGCAAAAGCCGGGGATACGCTGGAGCTTTTCCATGATCCGAACGCGGACAGTACGGAGGAGATCTATCTATCTGCACAGGAAGCTACACCGGAGCAGGTGCTTTTTGCCGCTGTGGAGGTTTTGTCGGTGGATGCAGAGCATTATGATATCTGGGTGGAGCTTGGCGCGGAGGAGGCGGAGATCTTTCTGTCAGAGTTTGGCTTCGGTGTTACGGCAAAGCTGATACAGATACAGAGCCCCGCTGGAACAGCGGCAGGGGCGGATGGGACATCGCCGTCGGCCTCGGAACAGACGTCAATGCAGGATTAGGAAGAGACGTCAGGAGAGGCATCGGAGAGTGCTGTCACATCCTATACCGACGTTCTTTCGAAGGATACGGGGAGCGGGCTGTATTCTCTGTCGACGGAGCGGTTAAAGAATAAAGAACTTTCCGATGAGAGGCCAGCGGAGGGCAGTCAGGAGTGGAATCAGTATATGGAGACCGTGGAGAGAGATCAGCAGATGACGGCGGAGGAAGTACTGGAAAACTATTATGCCATGTCTTCCACGGAGACGGTACCGGCATGGAACAGATCGAGGTCTACATCGGCAATATCGGGGACGGGGAGAGCGGCGTAGTGCTTTTTAAGGATGCAGACGGTATTGTTCTGGGATCGGAGTTTGCCCATGCGGCGCGGGCCGGCTGGAACAATATTTATGTCGGAGATGCGGAAGGAGTAAATTATATTCTGACTTTGCATGTCGAAGACAGAGACACCTACGGCGAGTACAGCTATCAGGTGTACCGTTTTGGGGAAGGCCGCCCTGAGAATCGCAGCGGAGAGAACCGCTTTCCTGAAGTAGAGGAGATCAGACAGATTGCAGGCAGCAGATTCGAGTTCGGCGAAAATCTCCGGTATGACGACGAGATGTTTCATGCCTGGGCGGACGATCTTTCTTTCTATCTGGCAAACAGCCACCTGCTGCTCAGCAGCCAGGATGGCGAGATCCGCACGGAGAAGGTCTCTGAGGCAGATCGGTATAATTATGAGACATTGAGAAGAGAGCCGTAAAAGGTTAGTAAAAGGCACTGTAAGGAATCGTAACAGTAATATGGCCGGATGCATAGGGGCCGATTTCATAGGGAGAAAAGTGCACAGTGTAACCGTCTGCTGACAGGGAAAACCGGTCAGGCTCCAGAATACTTTCCGGCGAAAAGCTCCAGTCGGCTTTGTTTTCCACATAGGGAGCGGCCACAGTCAGGATAAGATCGGTGTCCTCGATAAAGTCTTCAAAAGAGAGACGCTCTCCGGTATGCCTGTCAAAGGTATAATAGTGGCACCAGTGAGAACTGTGCACCATGTCGGAAAAGTACTCGTAGTAAGCACAGCAAAAGGAAATGGTATCATCATCCATGTATTCACAGGTGGTGGTGAGAGAAAAATCAATGGAATAGGGCTCGTCATACTGTTTATAATAATCAGGATTTTCGGCAAGGCGGATCTTTTCATTCTGTATCATGTCTTCCATATATGCTTCAAAATCTTCATAGGCTTCTTTGTTTAGAAACCGGTTGATCAGTTTATCAGCAGCGGTCTTTTCTTCCAAGGAAAGCTTTTTTACAGAGCGGGAAATGGAACAGAAATTTCCGGGCTCGATTTTTTCATCTTTTTCCTCTGTTATGATAACTGCCGGTGTGGAAGCAGAATAGACAGACCAGCTGCAAACGGTATCAGCAGTGGTTTTCGATTCGGATGATTCGTCAGAGGTTGTGAGAGAAAGCCGCATCAGGGAATGCTGCGCTTCCTCTGCCTTAAAATAGTAAAAACAGTTTCCGAAAGGACAGCTGTCATATCGGATGGCGGCAAGATCAGACTGATTTTCCTCAGGCAATGTATAATACAACAAAGAAGTATCGGAACCATCCGGCAGGATATTTGTGACAGTAAAGTGAGAATTTGTTTCATCGGGAAAGAGAGAATCATAATGATAGTTATAACAGTAGTAAAATCCCTGTTCAGCGGTAAAAACGCAGCTTTGGATCGTATGATCCAATGCATAGTAGTAAAGCGGAATGATTGCCCTGTCGGAGAGCCTGAAAAGGAGAAGACCGCCTCCGGAACAGGAATAGAAAAGAATCGTATCACCGGAGAATGCATAATCAGTAAAAGAATCCGCCACAACGACGGAAAGGTTTTCCTGAAAGCCATTTACGGGATCAATACGCCATAACATATCACTGTCGTCTTTCACAAAGAGATAGCCATAATTGCGCATAAAATAGGGCAGGGAGGGAAAATCAGACTGTGTCGGACTGTCAGTATTGCGGACTGCTGAAAAACCCTCCGGCAGTCTGCCATAAAGGGTATCCTCCTCTGCGATTCTGTTTACAGATCCATCTTTTTCCAGTTTGAAATATACATTGGCACTTTTGGAGAAAGGTTCTCCATCCTGAGAATGATAGGTATAGTTGAGCAGATAGATAATATCATCATAGATATCAATATCATATTCGTCGATATTATATTTGCCCTCTCCAAAGTATGTGATAAATCGAAGCGGAGCGGCATTTACAATATGATCCTGTAAAAGCGTCAGGCCGCTGCCGTCCTTCTCCATCCGGTAAAGAGCGGTATCTGCGTTATCTGGTGAGTCATAGCCTGTCCGCTCCACAAAATAGATAAGATCTTCATAAAAACAGAACCGCAGCCTGCTGTTTGGGCTTGTCTGGTACAGAAGGGAAGTTTCGCCGTCTTCTTTGTGGGTGCGCATCAGCCTGCCGTCATAATAGCTGTAGAGATAATCTCCGTGGCGCTGCATGGGTTTTCCGGTATCGTCGATAAAAGGTTCTGCTTTTGGAAAAACAGAATCCGTATCGTTTATTTTCCCGGTGGAAAGCTCGATGTTCTCAGAAACACTGTCGCCACGGCCATCACCGCATCCGGTCAGCGCACATGCGGACAGAAGCAGGAGAGATATCAGCAGACAGGGAAAATATATTTTTTTCATAAGAGAAATTCCTCCTTATGTAATACCGGAAAATCGTTGAAGATCTATAATTCCTTTTCAAACGCCTCATAGGGGATCGTGATCAGAAACGATCCGGCGGCGTAGCAGTCGATATCGTAGGGCGCGAAGTACAGCGTGTACCCATCCTCCGAGAGGGAGAAGCGGGAGATATCCAGAAGCATTTCCTGATCAAATTCCCATCCCGCTGCCTTTTCCACATAAGGGCGCGCGGTCTTCAAGATGGAGGAGGAGTCCCCGGCAAAATCCTCGAAAGAAAGCCTCTCGCCGGTCTTTCTGTCGAACACATAGTAATCGTTCCAGTAGTAGCCGTGAGCGGCGTAAGCATAATACTGGTAGTAGCTGCAGCAGAAAGAGACGGTATCATCATCCATATAGTCCAGGAACACAGAGAGGGAAAAATCGTATCTGGCGGCATAGTCAAACCCCTCGTAAAATTCCGGATCCTCCTCAAGCTGTTTTTCTTCTTCTTCAATAACGCTCTTTACGTTAGCATCAAAATCCGTGTAGACCTCGGTGAGAGACCGGTTGATCAGACGGTCGGCTTCTGTCTTTTCCTCGAGAAAAAGTTTTGTTGTGGAACAGGAGACGGAGCCTGCGTCTCCGATCGCTGTCTCATCATCTCGTTCTTCCGCCCGGACAGAGGCAGGGGAGGAAGCAGGCCAGATGGACCAGGTATCCAGTTCCTCCGGAGAGGGCTTTCTCTGTTCTTTGAGGGAAAGCCGCATCAGTCTGCCACGCGTCTCATTCTTGTTGTAGAAATAGAAAAAACCGTCGTCGACACAGCTGTCGCTTCTGTAGACCAGATCGTCTATGCTGCCTGCAAGAGCCTGGTCGGTATCAGAAAACAGTGTCTCCACAGAACCGTCCGGCAAGATATGCAGGACAGTAAAACAGGGAACGGATTCTTCGGAGGCGGATTTCTGTTTCCATAAAGTGAAGCAGCAGAAAAATCCCTGCTTCGAGGGAAAAGTGGCGGAGTAGGTGATGGATTCAGCGAAAGGGAAGTCCGCCTCGACAAAAGTTTTGTCTGTGAGGCTGTACAGGGAAATATCGAAGTCAAAATAGGAATACAGTGCGATCAGATCTCCGGAAAAAGACAACCGGGAGACAGCTTCTGCATGAAAGCCCAGAGGTTCCCTGACGCCGCTCACGGGTTCCATGCGGTACAGCGTTCCCTGAGAATCCTGTATAAAAAAATAACCATAGTTGCGCATGGCATAGGGAAAGGACGGAAAGTCGGAATTCCTGACAGGAGAAAAGCGATAGGGCAGCATGCCATAGAGCGTTTCTTTTTCCGAAGCCTCGCTGACAGTACCGTCCGGCTCCAGCCGGTAGTATACATTGGAGGTCTCCGTAATATAGTCTCCGTTATCGTACCGGTGACTGTTGTGGAGCAGATAAATGATATTGTCGTACAGATCGATGGTATAGTTGGTATAGTCTCTGAATGTTCCGGCATTGATAATGTCTTCCTGCAGCAGGGCGAAGTTTTTGCCGTCCTTTCCGATCCGCATAAGGCACGTATCTTTGTCATCCAGTGAATCGTATCCCGGCCGTTCCACAAAGTAGATATCGTTTTCGTAGAGGCAGAAATCTAACAGGTGGGTGGCGGCAGTCTGATAGAGGACATCGGTCTTTCCTGTTTCCTGATCAAAGCGGATCAGCCGGCCTTCATAGTAACTGTAAAGATAACTGCCGTCCCGCTGCATGGACTTTCCGGTGTCGTCAATAAAAGGGGAGGTTTCGGGGAAAACGTAGTCTGTGTTTCCGGGAGCTGCCTGCCGCCCGGCATGGGAAAAAGGCGCAGGGGCGTCGGATTTACCGGTCTCATCTTCTGTACCAGGTAAGTCTTCCTTTTCCTCCTCCGGAACTGTCGGAAAATCAGGAAAAGAATTGCCGCATCCTGTGAGCGACAGGGTTGTCATAATCAATAAAAATATATGGAAAAACAGTGGAAAAATGTGCTTTTTCATGATAAAATTCATCTTTCTTGTAAAATTGCATAAAAGTTTACATAATTTATTTGACAATAATGCCAAATTTGAAAAAAATTGAATTATTGACTTACAAAATGCTGAAAAATCTGTTAAAATAAATATAACATAACCAGCAGGCAGTATCAATAAAAATCCGTTCGCTTACTGAAAAAGTGGATGGTTTTTTTAGAAAGTGAACAAGTACAGGGCGGAGGTTTTTGGGAGAAGCAGGGGAAAAGAGTGACAGCGTGGATCATTTCGCGTGATGCGGCATGATTTTTGGACAGAAAGGTGAAACTATGTTTAAAGTAGGAGACTATGTTGTGTATGGAAACACAGGGGTATGTAAGATAGAGGATATCGGGCCCCTGTCGATTGGCAGCAGCGATAAGGAGTATTACACGTTGGTTCCGGTATACGGGAGGAACAGTAAACTTTACACGGCTGTGGACAGCGATAAAGTAGTGATCCGGCCGATTATGACAAAGCAGGAGAGCGATGCGCTGATCAATGAAATGGAAGAAATCGATGCGCTGAGAATCGGCGATGAGAAACGGCGGGAGGAGATCTATAAGGAGACCATGCGGACCTGCGACTGTAAAGAGTGGGTGCGGATCATCAAGACGTTATACTCCCGAAAGATGGACAGGCTTTCAAGAGGCAAGAAAGTGACCAGCAGCGATGAGCGGTATCTGCAGATGGCGGAGGAGAATCTGTTCGGGGAACTGGCGTTTTCCCTGCAGATGCCAAAAGAAAAGGTGGGAGAGTTTATCGGTGAAAAGATCGGGAAAAAGCTGACGATGATGGGGATATAACCAATATCTTTGAATAGCCGGGAGCTTTTGAGAGGCGATGTGAATTCAGGTTTCGCATCGCTTTTTGATGCACAGGCTCATACAGAGGAATATGCCGGTAAGAAGGCGCGCGGGCCGCGCAGCGAGTGGCGGGCCGGAGGAAGTATGTCGGGAACTGCCGGGAGCGGGCCGGAGAAGAAAATTGAAAATAATTTAAAAACCATGCAATAAAACCACCTGCTTATGCATTAACTAAGGGAAAGGGGTAAAACAGTAGGATGTTCAGCTTGGCGCCTTCGGACAACAGAAAAGAAAACTGCGATGCAGGTCAGGTCGAGCAGTGCCTTTCAGCCATGAGAAATCAGGATCTGAAGGCGCTGGAAGAACTGTACCGCAGGACGAGTGCGTCCGTTTTCGGGTATGCTCTGTCTGTCTTAAAAAATGTGCAGGATGCGGAGGATGTGATGCACGATCTGTATGTGCTCGTCTGGTCCGCGGTCTGGAAGTATTCTCCGGATGGCAAGCCGATGGCCTGGATCATTACGATCACGAGGAATCTGTGTCTGCAGAAGCTCAGAGAATACCAGAAGCGGTCGGATATTCCCGAAGAGGACTGGGAAACCTATATCAGTGGCAATCAGAACATGTCCGCTGAGGATAAACTGATTCTGGCGGAGTGTCTAAGGACGCTGTCGGACGAAGAGAGACAGATCGTCGTGCTCCACGCGGTGGCCGGATTTAAGCACAGGGAGATTGCAAGACTGCTGGAAGCTCCCCTTTCCACGATTCTTTCAAGGTATAACAGAGCTTTGAAAAAACTGCAAAAATGGATGGAGGAGAGCAATGAAGATAAGAGAAGCTGATGAAACTGCAAAAATCAGACAGGCATATGCGAATGCTGTTCCGGATATCTGTGATGTGATCCTCTCTGACTGCAAAATAGAGAAGGGACAGGTGATCATGATGGAAGAAACAAGGAAAAAGAAGAGTACTGTAAAATATGTGCTGGCGGCAGCGGCATGCCTGCTTCTGGTGTTTGGCGGCGGGTTTGGGCTGAGTACCTATCAGTTTAACCACAGGGTGGCTTCTACCGTGTCGCTGGAGGTAAATCCCAGCCTTCAGATCATGGTGAATGGGAAAGACAGGGTGCTGGAGGTAAAAGCCCTGAATCAGGACGGAGAAATCGTGATCGGGGATATGGATTTTTCGGGGAGTGACATCAATGTGGCAGTCAATGCCCTGATCGGTTCCATGTTGCGTAACGGTTATCTGAACGAACTGGCAAATTCTATCCTGATCAGTGTGGACAATGAGGATCCAGAAAAGGGCGCTGCACTGCAGGGAAAACTGACCGAAGAAGTCAACAAAGTACTGGAATCCGGCGGTCTTCCGGGAGCCGTGTTAAGTCAGACACTGACAGAAAAGAGCACATTGCAGAAAGAGGCTGATCAGTATGGTATCACGCCGGGGAAGGCACAGCTGATCGAGCAGATCCTGGAAAGCAAGCAGGGGCATACTTTTGAGGAGCTGGCTCCCCTTTCCATCAATGAGCTGAATCTGCTGATTACGACAACAGAAGCAGAGATGACGAAAGTTTCGGCTATGGGAAATGCCAGCGATAAGGCATATATCGGGGAACAAAAAGCAAAACAGATCGCTTTCGGCCATGCCGGAATTTCGGAGGCGGATATCGCTTTTTATGAGGTGGATATGGACCTGGAAAAAGGCGTTATGGTCTATGAGATAGAATTTTACTGCGGCGGTTATGAATATGAGTATGATATTGATGCCTTAGCCGGAACGATTGTGAAGAATAAGAAAGAGATCGATGAGAATCATCACCACAGTGAGGTGAATGCGGGAAACAGCTCCGGTACGGGAAATAAAGGGAATGCAGGAAACAGTTCCGGTACGGGAAATAAAGGGAATGCAGGAAACAGCTCCGGTACGGGAAATAATGCAAATACAGAGAACAGTGGAAATACTTCCGTCTCCATCACGCTGGATCAGGCAAAGGAGATCGCGTTGAACCACGCGGGGCAGACCGCGGATGCGGTATACTTTAAAAAGGCAAAACAGGACTATGATGACGGCCTGCTGATCTATGAGATCGAGTTTATTGCCGGAAGTACGGAGTACGAATATGAGATCAATGCACAGACCGGAGGCATTGTGAAAAACAAGACGGAAGCGGCGGACACACCGCATAGTGGGAATACCGGGAATAACGGAAATGCCGGGAATACTTCTGCCTCCATCACGCTGGATCAGGCAAAAGAGATCGCACTTACCCACGCGGGGCAAACAGCAGATGCAGTCTGGTTTGAAAAGGCAGAACAGGACTATGACGATGGCATACTGGTTTATGAGCTGGAGTTTGCGGCCAAAGGCACGGAATACGAGTACGAGATCGATGCGCAGACAGGAGCTATCCGGGAATACAAGTGGGATGATGACTGAGGAAAACAAATGCTGATCTTCGAGCTGGATTGATGTTTTTTTAACAAGGAATTTTCTGTTTTTTGACTTGTCTGATATGGAAAATAAAGGTATACTGAAAGAAATAAAAAAGTATTTTACCGCATCCTGTAAATGGCCACGGATGCGGTAAAATACTTGCATGAAGGATCAAATAACAGGAGGTAAAATACGGGGATGGCTTATATTGACAGCATCAAGGAAAAGGCAAGAAAAGACAAAAAAACGATCGTTCTGCCGGAATCAAACGACAAGAGAACTCTGATCGCCGCGTCCCATATTCTTGAGGAGGGGATCGCGGACATCATCATGGTGGGCGATGAAGAGAAGATCATGGACGGCGCCGGCTGGCTGGAGATCGAACTGGACGGCGTTACGGTGGTAAATCCGGAAAATTGCGAAAAATTTGATGAGTATGCGAACCTGTTGTACGAGACGAGAAAGTCCAAGGGCATGACGCTGGAGAAGGCGACGGAGATCCTGAAAAAGGATTATCTGACTTTCGGGGTGATCATGGTGAAGGCCAACGATGCGGACGGTATGGTGGCGGGGGCCTGCCATGCCACGGCGGACACCCTTCGCCCGTCCCTGCAGATCTTAAAGACCGCTCCCGGCGTAAAGCTGGTATCGGGATTTTTCATTATGGATGTGCCGAATTGCGCTTACGGCGACGGCGGGACATTCCTGTTTGCGGACTGCGGTTTGAATCAGGATCCCACGGCAGAGGAGCTTGCGGCCATCGCCGATTCTTCCGCCAGAAGCTTCCAGAATCTGGTGGGCAGCAAACCCATCGTTGCCATGTTGTCCCACTCCACAAAGGGCAGTGCGAAGCACGCGCTAGTGGACAAGGTGGTGGAGGCCACCAGAATCGCCCATGAGCAGTATCCAAACCTGTTGCTGGACGGCGAGTTACAGCTGGATGCGGCGCTGGATGCCAAGGTGGCGAAGACAAAGGGAGCTCTCAGCGAGGTAACCGGCAAAGCCAACGTGCTGATCTTCCCGAATCTGGACTGCGGCAACATCGGCTATAAGCTGGTGCAGAGACTGGCGAAGGCAGAAGCCTACGGCCCCATGTTACAGGGCATCGCCAAACCGGTGAATGATCTTTCCAGAGGTTGTTCCTGGGAGGATATCGTGGGTGTTGTAGCCCTGACGGCAGTGCAGGCACAGATCATGTAAAAACAGAAGCCGCATCCGGATACTGGGGTTCGTTTACCGCGGAAAAGACTTACAGTCTTGGGGATCTGCTGGGAGGATGATACCTATAACATCTGGATACAGTACGCCGATATCGGGTATATTGTTATAAATACGAGGATATGCAATGGGAGAAGGATGAATCTGCCAGGCGTCCGGAATATATCATATCCAAATACGATAAGCATGTGCAGGTCGATAAATAACAGAAAACGGAAAAAGAACAACAGGAATCGAGGTAAAAAACCATGAAAATATTAGTAATCAACTGTGGCAGCTCTTCTTTGAAATTTCAGCTCATTGATTCGGAGACAGAGGCTGTCATCGCAAAAGGGCTGTGCGAGAGAATCGGTATCGAGGGAAGCAAACTGATTTACACGCCCACGGGTGGTGAGAAACAGGAGATCGAGGAGCCGATGGAGGATCATAAGAAAGCGGTTTCCCTTGTCATTGACGCGTTGACAGATAAGGAAACAGGCGTACTCACAAGCCTTTCCGAGATCAATGCGGTGGGCCACAGGTTAGTCCATGGCGGAGAAAAATTTGCTTCCTCTACCCTGATAAACGAGGAAGTGATCGCGGCCATCACCGAGTGCAACGATCTGGCGCCGCTTCATAATCCGGCGAACCTGATCGGCATCCGCGCCTGTAAAGAGCTGATGCCTGACGTGCCCCAGGCGGGCGTATTCGATACGGCATTCCACCAGACCATGCCGGAGGAGGCGTATCTGTATGGCATCCCCTATGAGTACTATGAGAAGTACCGGATCAGAAGATACGGTTTCCACGGTACCAGCCATTCCTATGTATCCAAAAGGGCGGCGGAAATGCTTGGAAAAGACTACACAGATGCAAAGATTATCGTCTGCCATCTCGGGAACGGTGCATCGGTATCGGCGGTAAAGAACGGGAAATGTGTGGATACCTCCATGGGACTTACCCCCCTTGAGGGGCTGATGATGGGCACTAGATCCGGTGACATCGATCCCGCTATTATTGAATTTCTTGCCCATAAAGAGGGACTGAGTATTGACGATATTATGTCGATCTTAAACAAGAAGTCCGGTATGTATGGTCTGTCCGGCTATCTTTCTTCGGACTCCAGGGATCTGCATGCGGCATGCGATGCGGGGAAGCCGGAAGGGATCAGGACTGTTAAGACCTATTGCTACCGGGTGGCGAAATATATTGGCGCATACGCGGCGGCAATGAACGGTGTGGACGCGATCTGTTTTACAGCGGGTATCGGCGAAAATTCTGCCGAGACCAGAGCGGCAGTCTGTGAATATCTGGGCTATCTGGGTATCGGGATCGATGAGGAGCAGAATAAAAAGCGGGGCGAGGACGTGGTGATCTCTACCCCTGACAGTAAGGTGAAAGTCATGGTGATCCCCACCAACGAAGAACTGGCGATCGCCAGAGAGACGGCAGCGTTAGTCTGAAATGTACAGGGAAATTACTGTAAAAGTCTCAACATCCAATCCGGCTGTCCGGCCGGTAACTATGATATGGGAAATTGGCAGCCACTGGTTTATCCAGTGTCTGCCTTTGCTTTATCTGCAGAGGCAGCCCGGAAAAAGTATGCCAGCAGAGCTGACAGGTGCCCTGTGTAATCATATAAATTATTGGACGGATAATGAATATACCGTTTCTTAACGGTAAAACTTGATTTTACAACTCTGTGAAAACATGGTCTACTTAAAAAATGGGGAGGGTTATCATGGAGCTATCAAAACGTCAGATCCAGATTATCAGGGTTATTTCGGAAGGAGATATGTTTACTGCTTCTGTACTTTCCAAAAAGCTGAATCTCAGTGAGAAAACGATATATAACGAGATAAAAGCGATCAATCAGGAAGTGCGCACGGACGGGAATTTTATTAAATCCAAAAAAGGAAGCGGCTATTATATTGAGGATAAGGATTTTATATCTCAGAATATCGATCATGAAACGGGAGAAGAAAACAGAAGGATCACGCTGTTAAAATATATACTGGTGTCGGAAAACACGGATATCGCATATTTGTGCGACAATTATTATATCAGCGAGGCGACTCTGAAAAGAGATGTGGACAGAATCAATGAAAGGATTCTCAGCACGTTTCAGGCTAAAATTGAGAGGATAAATAACAGACTTGTTTTGGAGTGTGGTGAAAAGAAAAAGAGAAGCATCATGACGCATTTCCTGTTAGAAGAGATCGGCGGTTTCAATTTTCGGGTGGCAGAATATAACCATTATTTTGAATTCTGTGAACTGGAAGAGGTCAAGTCATTTATCGATCAGTTTGCGGAGTCCTATGAGATTCGGTTTTCGGATATTGAAATACTGATTCTGGTACTGCATCTTGGACTGACGATTGACAGAATAAAAAAGGGATATTCCATGACATCCAGTGTTGTGATGGAAGAAAGCGAAAGCCAGCGGGAGATCTGTATCGATTTCTGCAAAAAGCTGGAAAAACGGTATCAGATACAGTTAAATGAGGCGGAATACCATTATGTTGCCTCTCTGTTATGGAATAATACGGTTACTTTGGGGCAGGATGAAAAGCGTGTCCAGGCCTTTGTTGACAGGGCACTGCCGGAAATTGACAGTTTTTATGGTCTTGACTTTGCTGAAGATGACGAACTGAAAAAGAATATTCTGGTTCATTTTATCAATCTGTATAACCGTCTGCCGAAAAGCAGCGTGAAAAATCCGCTGATCAGAGAGATCAAAAGCCAGTTTCCCATGATTTATGATATCAGTGTATTTCTGTCCATGAAATTTACCGAGGCCTTTTCTTATGAAATTTCAGAAGATGAAACCTGTTTTTTAGCGATGCATTTGATGTGCGCGGTGGAAAAGATGAAAAAGCCCAGATACAGGATTGCTGTCGTGGATCCGATAGGCGCCCGCAATATAGGCTATTATAAGAACAGGTTCAGTCATAATCTGCCGACATATGCGCTGACGGTGGAATCTTTTTCGGTATACAGTCTGGAAAAAATGTATGCGTTTGATCCGCAGCTGATCATCAGTACCGTTCATTTGAATCTGAATTTTGCGAGTCCTGTCATTTACTGTTCATCGCTATTTAACGATGAGGATATTAAGCATATAGCCAAAAAACTGGAAAAGCTGGAAGAAATCGATAAGAAGAATAAACTGCCGATCTCCCAGTTTGACAGAAAGCTGTTTTTTCCGCATGCCCGATGTAAAGATAAGGCGGAAGTCATATCGCTTTTGTGTAATGCGTTAGTAGAAAACGGTTACTGTGACGAACATTATGCAGATTTAGTGTGGGAGCGGGAACAGATTGCGGCCACCTGCTTTGGAAACCATTTTGCCATTCCCCATCCGGTAAAAAAGATGGCTGTCCGGTCCGGTATTGCTGTCGCCACGCTGGAGCATCCGATCGAGTGGTCAAAAGACCATAAAGAGGTAAGCTTGATCTTTCTGTTTTCACTGGCTGAAAACAATACCCATGTGATGCAGTTGTTTGAAGTGATTATCGAACTGTTGGACGATGCCAGAAAAGTGAAGCGGATATGCGCCTGTGACAGTTACGAGGAGTTTGTGCAGGAATTTATAAAGTGATATGTAACAGTGAAGTACCGTTTCTTAACGGTAAAATCTGATTTTACAATCGTTTTTCAAAATGGTTTACTAGAAACAGGAAGGAGGTATGACATGGAAAATCCGGAAAACAATGCAGAAGTGATCGATATTGACAGTGTGGCAATGTCGATTATCGCTTATGGCGGAGATGCCCGCTCCTACGCGGTTCAGGCCATTTCGCTGGCAAAGGGAAAACAGATCGATCAGGCGTTTGAAGCGATCGAAGAGGGAAAAAAGTCTGCCTGTCTGGCACACAATGAACAGTTTAGCCTGATATCCAACTATGCGGATGGGAAGAAAGTGGAAAACAGCATCCTGCTATCCCATGCAATGGGACATCTGATGTGTGCGGAACTGGCTCTTGAGATGGGCGCAGAGATGGTGGAACTCTATTCGAAACTGCATCAGCAGGAAAGTCAGGAAAACACAAACTGATAACTTGGGTTTTAGCAAAAACGAAAGGAATGTAGATGGGATGAAAAATATTGATAATAAGGAAGAGTTTCTGTTTGGCGGCGCCACCGCTTCCTATCAGTGTGAGGGCGCATGGAACGAGGACGGCAAGGCTGAGTCTATGTGGGATGTGTATCTTCACAAAAACAATTATGAAAACGGGGATGTGGCCAGCGATCATTATCACAGATACAAAGAAGATATCCGCATGATGAAAGAGGGCGGACAGAATGCCTACCGGTTTTCGATTGCCTGGCCGCGAATCATCAAAAATCTCGAGGGAGAAGTCAATGAAGCGGGCATAAAACATTATATAGATGTGCTGGATGAGTGCCATATGCAGGGGATCGAGCCTCTGGTGACGCTCTATCACTGGGACCTGCCGCAGTACCTGGAGGATATCGGGGGATGGCTCAACCCGGCGACAGCAGATGCATTTGTACATTACGCAGAGGTCTGTTATAAGGCTTTTGATGGAAAGATCAATTTATGGACAACTTTTAATGAGCCGAAATGGTTCACGCATTGCGGTTATATGGCAGGGAATTACCCGCCGGAGCATCATAATCCCCAGGAATATATCCAGTGCTGTTACAATGTTATGGTTGCCCATGCAAAGGCGGTGGATCTGTTTCGGAAAGAAAACATAAAGGGAAAAATCGGTATTGTCATGTCCACCGAACCAATGTATCCGATCGATGATAAACCGGAAACGCTGCAGGCGGTGAGGAATGCGGACAATTATGCAAATAACTGGGTTTGCGATCCGGCCTGTAAGGGAGAATTTCCGAAGGACATGGTGGAAAAGATCAGATCCCAGGGCTTTGATCTGTCCTTTGTGAAAAAAGAGGATCTGGATGTGATCGCGAAAAACCGTGTGGATTTTTTGGGATGCAATTATTACGGCCCGGTGTTTGTAAAGGCAAATGAGGAAGGGGACACCTGTTTTGTGACAAACAATTCCGGTACAAGATTTAAAGGGAAAGTGATCAACCGCATAAAAGACTGGTATGAATATACGAAAAACCCGGATCTGCCGACGACTGCCTGGGGAACGCAGACCTATCCGAAGGGCATTTATGAGCTGCTTATGAACTACTGGGAGAGATATCATACGCCGCTCTATATCACGGAGAACGGGATCGGTTTATATGAGGATATCGCGCCGGACCGGATCGAGGATGATCAGCGGATCGACTATATGGATTCCCATATAAAGGAGATCATTCATGCAAAGAATGACGGAGTGGATGTCAGAGGGTATTTTGCCTGGTCGCCATTCGATCTGTATTCCTGGAAAAACGGCTGTGAAAAGCGCTACGGTCTGATAGGAATCGATTTTGAGAACGGCTGCGTAAGGAAACCGAAGAAATCTTATTACTGGTATAAAGAAGCAATTGAAAAGGAGTGGAAATAGCATGAAAAAAATTATACTTGTGTGTAACGGCGGTATGTCTACTTCCATGCTGGCAAAGAGGATGAATGACGAGGGCGGCGGAAAATATGAGGTTTCCGCCTATGGGGAACAGGAGTATACGGAGCACCTGGACGGGGCGGCATGTGTGCTTGTGGGGCCGCAGATCCGTTATCTGATTCCGCAGATTAAGCAGAATGTGAGTGTGCCGGTGGAAAGCATCAAGCCGCAGATCTATGGCAGGATGGACGCGAAGGCAGTGCTTGAGATGGTGGAGAAACTTCTGGGAGAATAGAAGGTAATCTGTCAGGAACAGCCAGAATCGGAAGAAGGCGGCAGACTGAAGAAAACGATAGAATATGAAGAGTTTACGAATGAGTGGACAAGGAGGGAAGCAGTATGCAGAAATTTATAGATCTTTTAGAGGCGAAATTGATGCCAATAGCAAACAAAATTTCGACACAGCGCCATATCAAGGCGATCCGTGATACCTTTATGACGATTTTACCGATACTATTTTTCGGAGGTATGGTTGCGGTATTGAATGCCAATCCGGCGACAGAGGAGACGACGAACGGTTTTCTTCTGGCATGGTCGGCTTTTGACGCAAAATTTGCGGTTCAGTTGAGCTGGCTGAATCTTGTGACGATGGGGTTTCTGGCGTTATATGTCTGTATCGGTATTACATATTATCTGTGTGTAGGATATAAGATGAATGTGTTTGCACCGATCCTGACATCTATCGCAGGATTTATGATGTTGGCGGGGGATGCAATCTCGCTGGGCTACGGCGACGCCCAGGTGCAGGTGACGTATTTTGATGGAAAAGGTATATTAGTTGCGATCGTTGTGGCTATTCTTACCGTTGAACTGTACCGTTTCCTGCGAAATAAAAATGTGGGACGGATCAAGCTGCCGGACAGTGTGCCGGGGGCACTGACGGAATCCTTTGCGTCTTTAGTGCCGATACTGATCGTTTTGCTGGCAGATACCATACTGTTCTTTATCTTCAATACTTTGGGCACGACAATGGCGAAATGGATCCTGGCAATGTTATCTCCGGCATTGGAAGCGACAGACAGTCTCTGGTTTGCAATGCTGGTGGGCTTCCTTCTGAACTTCGGTTGGTTCTTCGGTGTACATGATACGGTGTTCTCCGGGTTCTTAAGCCCTATCGAATACGGAAACCTGGCAAACAACGCCGCGGCGTTTGCAGCCGGAACGGCGTTGCCTAACGTATTTACAGTATCTTTCTGGGCTTATTTCGGAATCATCGGCGGTCTGGGGAACTGTCTGGCGCTCGGTATATTGTGCCTGCTCTCCAAATCAAAAGAATTTAAGACAGTGGGACGACTGGGTATTGCGCCTGCCTTCTTCGGTATTTCTGAGCCGATCACCTTCGGCCTGCCGATTATGTTGAACCCGATCCTGTTTATACCGTCCATCGTGACCAGCATGGTAAACTGTGCAGTGACATTCCTGTTAATGTCAGGCGGTGTGATCGGAAGGACTTATGCCATGTTATCCTACAATATGCCTTCTATTTTCGGTTCTTTCCTGTCAACCGGTGATTTCAAGGCGGCAGTGCTGATCGTGGTGCTGATTCTGGTGGATATGGCGATTTACTATCCGTTCTTCAAGGCATATGAGCGTTCTACGATGAAGGCGGAGAAGGCGGAGTAAGCGAAACGATCTGAGTGAAAGTGTGTCAGGATATATCGATGAAAATCACCTTTCCGCTATGACAGGGCGGCAAAACTCTGTCAGAGAAGGGAAAGGTGATTTTTATAACTGTAAAACTGCCAGTGAAAAGAAAGGGCAGCTAAGAGATAGGGATAACGTAAAGAGCGAGTGAAGATTGAAAAAGACAAAAATATTATATATATTAAAAAATGGATGATTTTTTTTATTGGGACAGCAGTGATGGGTTTCGGGATGCAGTTATGCAATCTGGCAGATCTCGGGATGGATCCTCTGGGGATCTTCCAGACCGGTACGGCGAGAAGGCTTGGGATTTCATTTGGCGGCGCCAATATACTGATATGCATTTTTTTCATAGCCGTTTCTTTTGTGATAAACAGAAAGGACATCACGGTTATGACGTTGGCAAGTCCATTTATCTGTTCCCTGGGGATCGGTCTGGTTCCTGATTATTTTGCAGGTCTGCATTCTCTGGTGCTGTTTCCGACAGGGTTAACTCTGATGGCTGTGGGCATTGCGGTCAGCATTCATGCGGACTGCGGGAAGACGGCGTATGATTGTTTTATTTACGGTTTTATGAGGATTTTCAAAAAGTCTTATGCCGCTGTGCGGTTCTGTACAGATGCCTGTCTGGCTGCATTCGGTGTGTTGATGAAAGGATCCATCGGAATCGGAACAATAGCAGCATGTGTCTGTCTGGGGAAAATGATGGAATTTGTGCTGCGGAATCTGGAGAAGTATGCGGGTGAACTGAAAAAATAAAGCCGGTGCGCCTGAATTTTGGTAAGGATTCAGCCCTGGGGCGTCCTGGCGGGCGGGAACGCCCCAGAGCTGAACTGTTACGAATTTGCCCTATATTTTGTAGAATTTGGCAGGAAAGCGGTTGACAAAAAAAGGGGAAGCAGGTATAATGATTGGGTGCGTGAATAGGAGCTTTCTATGTTAATAAATTTGACGGAATTGTTTGCCTGCCAGCTTGGGCATAAGGAGAAGAAAGAGATTATGCCGGAACTGGAAGTATTTACAGGCGGCACGGAAAGTTATCAGATACTGCAGAAAACACCTGTAACCTTTCTGTTTACGAATCTTGCCCCAGGCAAGGTGCGTGTGGAGGGAGAGGCGGAAGTTGTGCTGGGAATGCAGTGCAGCAGATGCTTAAAAGATGTGGAGCAGAAGATAGAGTTTTCTTTTTCGGTAGATGTAGTATCGCCGGAGGTTCCGTTAGAGGAAGCTGATGATCAAACCTTTATGGAAGGGTATCAGCTGAATGTGGAGAGCCTGTTTAGTAACGAAATATTGATGAGCCTGCCGACCAAGGTTTTATGCAGACCGGACTGCAAGGGAATTTGCAGGGTGTGCGGAAAGGATCTGAACTTGGGAGAATGTGGATGCGATACCTTCGTTCCGGACCCCAGGATGGCGGCGATAAAGGATATCTTTAACGCAAATAAGGAGGTGTAACGTATGTCTATTTGTCCCAAGAATAAATCTTCCCGTTCGAGAAGAGACAAGAGGAGAGCAAACTGGAAAATGTCTGCTCCGACTCTGGTAAAATGCAGCAAGTGCGGCGCACTGATGGTGCCCCACAGAGTATGCAAGAGTTGCGGTTCTTACAATAAGCGGGAAATCGTTAATGTAGAAGCATAATGTGAGATGTAAATGGAGGGCCTTCCGGATTGAACGGGAGGTCTTTTTTTGTGCGTAAGTTTGAAATGTACTATTGACGCAGCACAGGAACTGTGCATCAGCGGCAGAGAGATGAGTGTACCTTTTTGATTGTTGTTTAAAAGTATACGGAGGTAGTACAAAAGTATAATCTGAGTAGTATTTAAAATTTTATGAAGAAATGCTTAATATATATTGTATCCGGTTGTATGAGTCGGATATAGGAGATAGTATAACGGGTAGGAGCGGATTTTCCGGTATTCGGAATTTTTGATCTAAATTTTACAGTTTATTTCCGCGGGCAACGAGCCAGGCAGCCGTGCTTAAAGCTAACCATAGGTTATCTTGGATATTTTCTGGCGACTGCTGCGTGGGGAAAGGAAAGGAGAACGAAAAGAATGAAAAAAATTGTTAAAAGAATCGGCATCATTGCGTTGGCAGCGGTATTTTTAGGTTCGGCAGGCTTAAATGTCTGGATGTGGAAGAACTTTTCCCCTGCGGAAAACATCTGGAACATCAATTTTCCGGATGCCAATTCAAGAGATACTTACGATTCGATTCACCATGTAAAAGCGGCGCAGAAGTTGAGCACAGGAGCCGGAGTAAAAGTCGGGATCATGGACTGGGGATTTGGATTTGAGGAACATGCAGGACTTTACGCGGGAGGAAAAGATTTTACGACTTACAGTTATCATGACGACAATTTTAATCACACCAGTGAGCACGGTTTCTGGATGGCGCAGACGCTGAAGGAAATAGCGCCTGACGTCGAGGTCTATGCGCTGGGGACCTATGTGCCGGACAGCGAAGAGGAGTGGGTTGACGCGATGATCGAGGCCATTCATTTTGCGATGGAGCAGGATATGGATATCCTGACGCTGTCCCATCAGGCGCTTTCCGAGGAGAGCAGAGAACGCTTTGATGCGGAGGTAAATAAGGCGGTGGAACAGGGGATCGTGACAACGTTTATCCATTATGACAATCCGAACAATATTCTGCCCTGGGGCATCTGGAGCGACGGGGGAGAGGGGTATTACAGGCGGGAAGCGGATATCAATATCTTCCAGTATGATTACAATACGCTGTTTCTCGACAACTATAAAGAGGTTATGACAGATCCGGAGTTTGACAGGAATTATAAAGATAACCTTTATGTGTCCGTTTCTTCCATGTCTGTAGTGACGGCGGGATTTGTGGCGCTGCTGCAGGAGATAGACGATACGCTCACACCGGCGGAATATAAGGAGATACTGATCGAGACGAGCAGACCTGTGGAGTACGCCGGGGAAAAGGCGGAATATGTGGTGGATATCGAGGCGGCGGTGCGGTATTTGTTGGAGAAAAACAGTCGGTAATTATTCCGTGACAGGCCGTCTTTCAGGCAGACGAAGTAAATAACCAAAATCATTGCAATTCAGCCCTGCGAAGGTCCAACAGACAAGCGCAGGGCTGAATTGTTGCCTGGGATCTGCTTAAAAGCTTATATGGTGTTGACATATTCCACAAGTGGAATTATAATATATTCTACAAGTGGAATATAAAGGAGAAGATATGTTAAAGCACGGTATTTTGGGATTACTGAATTATGGACAGATGACAGGTTATGAAATTATGACAGCATTCCGGGCTTCCCTGAGTCATTTTTGGGTAGCCCAGACAAGTCAGATCTACAGGGAACTGCAGGGCCTGGAGAAAAACGGTTGGATCAGGATCACCCATGTAGCCCAGGAGAGTCGGCCGGATAAAAATATCCTCTCGATCACAGAGAAAGGCAGAGAGGAACTTTTGAGATGGCTGAGGGAGGATGAATGGAAGGAGAACATCAGGAATCCGATGCTGATGAAGACGTTCTTTCGGGGGGAATGCAGTATCGACGAGAACCTGGAATTTTTTAAAGCATACGCAGAACGAATAGCAATCTTTCCGGAAGGCAGCCACGCGGCCGATGAGGCAAAGAATGAATACGAAGAAATGCTGGATGTTCCCGAAAAGGCGATATACTGGCAGTTTACGATTGAATATGGGGTAATGTATGAAAAAATGCTCAAGGAATGGAGCGAATACTGCATCAGTAAATTGGAGGCGCTGAAACATGAAAATACTGTTGATTAACGGAAGTCCTAAGGGGAAGCGGAGCAATTCTTTAAGACTGGCGGAAAAATTTATCGAGGGAATACGGGCTGAAACGAAGACGATCGGGGGAGAGATCGAGCTGACAGAACTTGAGATTGCATCTCTTAAAATAGGATCCTGCCGGGGCTGCTTTGCCTGCTGGCAGAGCACACCGGGAGTATGTTTTATCAAAGACGACATGCAGATGGTCATCGAGAAGCAGCTATGGGCGGATCTGATTGTGTGGTCCTTTCCACTGTATTACTTTAATGTGCCGGGAATTCTGAAAAACCTGATCGACCGCCAGCTGCCGATGAACCTTCCCTTTATGGCCGAGCGCGGCGATGGGTATGGAAGCGGCAGCCATGAGGGGCGGTATGATATGGCAGGGACAAAGCATGTTCTCATATCCACCTGCGGTTTTTATTCTGCAGAAGGAAATTATGACAGTGTGTTGAAGATGTATGATCATTTTCTTGGTCAGGGGAATTATGTGGCGCTGTTCTGTGGACAGGGAGAACTGTTTCGGGTAAAGGAGCTTTCGGCCAGAACGGATGAATACCTTGAAGTAGTAAAAAGAGCAGGGGAAGAGTATGCGGCAGGGGGAATCGCACAGGGGACAAGGGAGGAACTTGGAAAGCTGCTGTATCCGAAAGAAGTATTTGAGAGGATGGCAGATGCGAGCTGGGGGATCGACAGGAGCACCGGGGAGAAGGAATCCGAAGATCTGATTTTTACCAGACAGATGGCTGCATTGTATAATGTACAGGCTTATGACGGAAAGGACCGCGTTCTTGAAATGCATTATACGGATCTGGGGACAACCTGGCAGATCCTGCTGGGCAAAGAGGGGAGCAAGGTCTTTACAGATGGCAGTCTGATCGCCACTACCCGCATAGATACGCCCTATACCGTATGGCTCTCCATTGCAAAAGGGGAGATAGAAGGGCCCGAGGCGCTGGGAAGACAGATGTATAGCGTGTCCGGCGATTTTTCTCTGATGATACACTGGGATAAGTTTTTTGGAGATCAAAAGAGGGAAGCCGGGAATAAGAAGGAAGAAACCGGAGAATCTGACGGATTAAAGCCGCCCGCCATGATATCCATGCTGATTCCCTGGATGGCGCTTTGGATTGCGGTCTCTATAGATCCAATGGTGGGTTCGGCAGTCACCCTTGCGATAACGGCTCTTGTACCTCTGCTTATGAGAAAACACAGATTTGTGATATGGGATCAGATTTCATTTGCCGCCGCAGCTTTGCTGGCTGCAGCCGCCAATATAACCGGAAACGGCGATCTTCCCACCAATGCGGGTTATCTGATCTTCGGGCTTATGTGGTTAGGTTCCTGTCTGACAAAGGAACCGCTTTGCGCGGCCTATGTAAAATATGGCTATGGTGGAGACAGCGCGTTACGAAACCCTATCTTTATGAGAACAAACTATATACTTGCGGCATGCTGGGGAATGTTGTATGTGCTGACCGCAGTCTGGACATGGATATTCAGGAGAATGGGACTGGGAAATTCTCTTCTCGTTATAAACAACCTGGTTCCTGTGGTGATGGGAATGTTCACGGTATGGTTTGAAAAATGGTACCCGGCCTGGGCAGCGCGAGGAGGAAAGAGAAGGGCAGGGAAATAGTCAATAGCAGTATGGAGGCGGGAATCCCGGGAGCGGGTAACAGGAAAAACTTCAGCTTTTACTGCTGTCCTGTTCCAGAAAAATAATTTTCTTGACAAATGTATCGCAGTACGATATATTTATATTGTACTGCGATATATTGTGCTATGATATAATATCGTCAGATATTATATCAGCGCCGAGCGAAGCGAGTGTGCATCGCGAAGCGTATCATGTCTGAAAGACATGATATAATATCGTCAGATATTATATCAGCGCCGAGCGAAGCAAGTGTGTATCGCGAAGCGTATCATGTCTGAAAGACATGATATAATGAGTTTATATTTACGGCTGACGGTAAATAGCGAATACAAAGCGGTGCAATATAATTTTTCTGGGGGAAAACAATATGGATGCTCATATCAAGAAGGTCTATGTGCCGATGACCGAGACCGGTTTTTATATCCTTTTGTGTCTGCGCAGACCGAACCATGGCTACGGAATCGTCCAGACGGTAAAGGAGCTGACAGATCACGAGATCATCTTAAGCCCGGGGACAATGTATGGCAGTCTTTCCAAGATGGAGAAAGACGGACTGATCACATTTCTGCGGGAGGAGGAAAAGCGTAAAATCTATCAGATTACGGAACTGGGACTTGAGGTCTTAAATCTGGAACTGAAAAGAATTGAACGCATCTATCGGAATGCAAAGGAGATGACATTATGAAAACAACTAAGTTGGGAATCCGTTTTTTCACCATAGCAGACCACGAAAAAGAACAGGAATATTTAAGCGAAATGCACCGGATGGGCTGGAAGATCGTCCGCGTCGGTCTGCCCTGTTTTTATCACTTTGAGGCCTGTGTGCCTGAGAATATGGTCTATCAGCTGGACTATTATCAGGAAAGTAAATTCAGTAGAGAAGAGTACCTCAAATTGTTTGAGGACTGCGGCTGGGAGTATCTGTTTGACTTCATGGACTATCATTATTTTCGGAAGCCGGCGGCCGCAATGGATGGGCAGGAAGAGATATTCTGTGACGATGAATCGCGCCTTGATATGATGCGGAGGGTTTTCAGGGGAAGAGTGGTATTTCTTCTTGTCATATTTTTGGTCACCGTTCTTCCGCAGCTTATTCAGAATATTATGGATTATGATTCCGGTAAGTCCTGTGCGAAAGGCTTTCTTGTGTTTTGGGTAGTCATGTTTATTCTGTACGCTTTTATGCTGGTACAGTTTGCGTGGAAATATTATACCTTTAAAAAGAAGGTTGTCCGGTAAGAGGCGGAGGACAGCTGTTTTGAACGACAGAGCCGGGAATAGCGCAGCAATGCGTGAGAAATATGTATTGGCAGGCGGCAGAAAGGGCATGGTTATCAGGATATGTCAGGAATTCTTACGGAAGATCTCATCTATGAAATACTGTCGGTGGTGGAAGAAATACCAGAGGGAAAAGTCGCTTCCTACGGACAGATCGCGAAGCTGATCGGCAGGGATAAGAATGCAAGGCTGGTGGGGAAAGTGCTCAGCATGGCGGAGTATTACGGAGAATACCCCTGCCACCGGGTTGTGAATCATGTGGGACGTCTTGCGCCGCTCTTTTATGGGCAGAAAGAACGGTTGCAGGAGGAAGGCGTAGAATTTAAGGACAGCACACATGTAGATATGAAGAAATGCCGGTGGGAGTGTTAGAGCATTCGGGACAGATGAATTTTAAGCCAGTAACCAGGCGGGTTGTTTTATCCGAAGATTTAAAGTATAATTGTTTCATAGTAGTTTCAGGAATCTGCAGACTGGAAAAGTAGCTGCGGGAGGCGGAGGATGCCGTGACGCGGATCGCACGACCGAGGCGTTTCGGTAAGACGTTAAATCTGAATATGCTGGAAAAATTCTTTTCTATGGAGTTCATTCTCACTTCTAACAGAGAGCTGGTTTGGAAGGTACGATGTAATGTTGGAGCCCAGGGCGGTGTCCGGAGCAACGCCTTCTGCCTGGGAAAAAGATGCGATCATTCTGGAATTTAAAGTACAGGACAGCGAGGAGAAGGATTTGTATGAGACGACGCGGGAAGCGCTCAGGCAGATCGAGGAGAAAAATTATCGGGCAAATCTGATCGCAAGGGGGATTCCGAAAGAATGTATACGGAAATATGGTTTTGCGTTTTGTGGAAAAAAGGTACTGATCGGCGGCTGCAGCTTCTAAAGAACGACATCCCGTCATATCCTGTTAAAAAAGGACAAAGCCCTGCAGGGTTTTGTCAGTGTGCTGCCTGCTATAAACCGTTCAGTCTATGGCAGACAGCGCGGAAACGGGGGAAGGATGGAGGATTTATACGCAAAAGGAAAAGACAGAGGAAAGGAGAGACGAGGGCTTTCCGTGGAGCAGAAGTTAGAGCTTTCCCACATGCTGCGGCAGGAAGAAGATTACAACAGGATGCAGATGGACAAACGGGAAATGTTAGTCTATGGAAAATCGGCGGTCAGAGGAAAAAGGAAAAAATATAACGATATGTTAAAGAGCGGCTACGGCAGGACATCCATGCTGAGGGCTGCGGAAAATGAAGATGCGGAAGCAGAAGCAGCGTGGCAGAAGATGCAGAGAAGGAACAGGATATCTTTTGTGACACGAAGCTTTCTCTCCGTTCTTTTGTTTGTGATCGTACTTCTGATGCGGTTTGCGGGTTTAAAATTCGGGGAGGTGGACTATCAGAATCTGGTAGATTCCTTAAGCAGTGAGGAGTTTGTGGAAGGAATTGACTTTGAGGAGGTTATTCCCGGGGAAGATGAAGATCTCTGATGTACGGATCGGTTCATTTAGTGAGATAGTAACCGAGCTGGTCTTTTGAAGAGTATGAGGGCTGTAAAACCAACGTCACGGTATATTCCGATGCCGCGCAGGCGACGCCTGTGTTAAACGGCAAGAAGATTGGGACGAAAAAGATTAAAGAGTGCAGGGCGTAATTGCAGTCAGAGCAGGATATCAGGAAGGCGGTATTACCGTTACGGCAAAGGCGAAGTATTTGGAGACGGAAACAGTTTCGATTCAGGGGGCAGGAAACAGTATGAAAAATGGATTACGGCATGGATTTATGATATTTATTATTTTTGACTAAAAATAGATAAAGGAGGGCATGAAAAACCGCGTGGCGAAAGATGCAGGAAAAAACAGGGCATCTTTTGCGTACTTTTTTGTGACGGAGCAGGAAAAAGTCGAACAATTTTAATTTATGTATCCGCTGACATTGAATTACTTTGCATAACTTGTTATACTGAGATTGTTCCGACAGCTGATCAGATGCTGGCTTTCGAGATCCGATTCCAGATATAATGAGTTTATCCGGGCGTTGCTGTGCAATGATGTGGGGGCAATGAATGTATATATGGATAAGGTGGCGCTCCATACATTCAGCGTTTTTGACGCGGGGAAAACCGTCCGGCGAGGATCCGGAGCGGTTCTACCATGGCTTTGTGCTGGGGCTGATGGGAGAACTATGCGGCGGCGCTGCTGAAAAGAGGAATCAGTGCGCAGCAGATCCGGAAGTACGGTCCTGCTTTTGAGGGGAAGAAAGTGCTGATCGGGTAAACAGAGTAAAACAGGGGGAAATACGGACAACCATGAGCAGTTTGGCTTTACAGGATGAAATACTTTTAAAAATCGAAAAACCTGCGCGATACATCGGAAAAGAGATAAACAGCGTGGTAAAGCGGCCGGAGGATGTGGAGATCCGCATGGCGATGTGCTTTCCGGACGTATATGAGATCGGCATGTCCCATCTGGGGCTGCAGATCCTGTATGATATGTTCAACAATTACGATGACGTCTGGTGCGAGAGAGTGTACTCGCCCTGGCCGGATCTGGACCGGATCATGCGGGAGAAAAAAATTCCGCTATTTGGTCTGGAGAGCCAGGAACCCATTAAATATCTGGATTTTCTCGGCATCACGCTGCAGTATGAGATGTGCTATACCAATATTTTGCAGGTGCTTGATCTTTCGCAGATCCCGCTTGCCGCAAAGGACAGAACGGAGGATGATCCCATCGTGATCGGGGGCGGCCCCTGTTCCTACAATCCGGAGCCCATCGCGGAGTTTTTTGATTTCTTTTATATTGGGGAGGGAGAGACCAGATACCGGGAAATTCTGGATCTTTACAAGGAGAACAAAAAGGCGGGCGGAAGCCGTCTGGATTTTTTAAAGAAGATCTGTTCTCTGCAGGGGATCTATGTGCCCCGGTTTTATGATGTGGACTATTATGAGGACGGCAGGATCGCTTCCATGAGGCCCAATATCCCGGAAGCACCAGAGCGGATCACGAAAAATATCGTCACGGATTTTGACGACGTACCCTATCCGTTAAAGCCGGTGGTCCCCTTTATCAAATCTGCTCAGGACAGAGTGGTATTGGAGATCCAGCGGGGCTGCATCAGAGGCTGCCGCTTCTGTCAGGCGGGACAGCTCTACCGACCTGTGCGGGAGAAAAATGTGGACAGGCTGAAAGAGTATGCTGTGGAGATGTTAAAAAATACCGGCTATGATGAGATCACACTGAGTTCTTTAAGCTCCAGCGACTATTCGGCGTTAAAGGAACTGGTGGATTTTCTGATCGAAGACTGCGGGGAAAAGAAAGTGAATATTTCCCTGCCTAGTCTGCGGATCGATTCTTTTTCTCTGGACGTGATGAGCAAGGTGCAGGACGTGAAGAAGAGTTCCCTGACCTTTGCGCCGGAGGCGGGTTCCCAAAGACTTCGGAATGTGATCAATAAGGGGCTCACAGAGGAGGATATTCTGCGGGGGGCAGAGCTTGCTTTCAGAGGTGGATGGACAAGGGTAAAGCTTTATTTTATGCTGGGACTGCCCACAGAGACAAAGGAAGATGTGCAGGGTATCGGAGATCTGGCCAACAAGATCGCGACCGTTTTTTTCGAGACGGTGCCGAAGGAGAAGAGAAGGGAGCCGGTGCAGATCGTGGCCAGTACGTCGTTTTTTATCCCAAAGCCCTTTACGCCCTTTCAGTGGGCTCCCATGTGCAGCGCCGAAGAGTTCCTGGACAAAGCCTATGAGACAAGGCAGGGGATTTCCTCGCAGCTCAATCAGAAGCGGATCAAATATAACTGGCATGAAGCGGACGTCAGCGTGATGGAGGGTGTGTTTGCCAGAGGAGACAGAAAAGTGGCTCAGGTCATCAGAAGAGCCTATGAGAAGGGCTGTATGTTTGATGCCTGGAGCGAATACTATCAAAACGAGTTGTGGATGGAGGCTTTTGAGGAATGCGGTGTTTCCATCGATTTTTACAATACAAGGAAGCGGGAAAAGGATGAGATCTTTCCCTGGGATATCCTGGACTGCGGCGTCTCGAGAGAATATCTTTGGCGGGAGTGGGAGAAAGCGCAGAGAGAGGAAGTTTCTCCAAACTGCAGGAAGGCCTGCAGCGGCTGCGGAGCGGCAAAGTATGGATGCGGGGTATGCGCGGAGGAAAAGACAGCTGCGGAACGGACTTTGTTGGAGGAGTAGTGACAGAATGAGTGAACGAATTAAAGTGCGCATCAAGTTTTCCAAGCACGGTGCGTTGAAGTATATCGGACATCTGGATATTATGCGGTACTTTCAGAAGGTGTTCCGCAGGGCCGATATCGATATTGCCTACACGGAAGGCTTTTCGCCCCATCAGGTCATGTCTTTTGCGGCGCCTCTGGGCGTGGGGCTTGAGAGCGAAGGGGAATATATGGATGTTGAGCTGAATTCTCTGGTGGATACGGAAGATGTAAGGAAACGAATGAATGAACACATGGCGGAGGGGATGGAAGTGCTCTCCGTGGTGGTATTGCCGGAGAAGTCGGGCAGCGCCATGGCAGCTGTGGCGGCTGCGGGATATTATATCGCTTTCCGGGATGACTTCGAGCCGCCCGAGGGATGGCGGGAAGCGATAAAAGAGTTCCTGAAAGCGGATCAGATCCTGGTGGAGAAGCAGACGAAAAAGAGTGTGCTTCAGGTTGACTTAAAGCCGTCGATCTATGATTTCAGGCTTTCTTCCTATCAGGGAAAAAAATGTCTGTATCTGATGGTGAATGCATCCAGCGCTGGGAATATCAAACCGGCCATGGTGATGGAAGCGCTTTTTAATAAATTGGGTATTTCATTTGATGCGTCTGAAATGTCGGTCACGAGAGAGGATACCTATCGGAACCGGGGGACGGAAGAAGAGCCTGTATTTGTGCCGATGGATCAGTGACCGGGAGCGGAAGTGTGTTTATACGGTAATCGGACATTTTATGGAGGAGAAAAGTGTAAATGAAAATGGAGCTACCTGAAAAATTACAGAAAAAAGTGAAACGGTATGGGAGCCTGTTGAAGGCATGCAGAACACAGGGCGGAAAAGGAGCTGTGCTTTTGTTTTTGCTGAGCCTTTATTTTATATTTATGGGTGTGCTGGTTGGGATAGTCAGTTTTGTAGCGGAGGAGCCAGCGGCATGGAGCCTTACAGCAGGCTTTTTTGGTATTGGGTTTGTCATGTTGCTTTTGTGGTTTATTCTTTCCAGAATCAGTATCAGTACATATCTTTCTTTTTTTCAGAAAGAAACAGGGTACAGCGTGAGAGAGCTGGAGGAAGCAGATCGGGAACTGATGGGGTATTCGGCGGTGAAAATCGGCGCTGCGCCGAGGAATATCGGCAGAAAACCGATTTTCTTATTCATCGTTACAGCGCACTATTTTGTGGCTGTCGGTTCGAATAAAGGATGTTATCTGAGGAAACTCAGTGATATTGCAGCGGCCTTTTATTCCTGCCAGGTTCCTCAGGCAGGCGGGTATCGGGAAGGCCTGTTTCTTATTTCGAGACAGGATATACAGAAAAAACCGCATAAGAACCGTATTACAAAAAAATGGTTTGGCGGATTTGAGAGCGGGATGATGGTACTGGTGAGAGATTGTGAGAAAGTCTGCGCGGAAACCCTGGAGGAGATGAGAAAGAGAGCGCCCCATATCATACCCTATCAGAATATTGTGGTGAACGGTATACAGTATAACCTGATAAGTATGAATAACTGGCAGGCAGACTGGGCGAGGATCCTGGGGGAGTAAATCGTGGCGTTTCAGTAAATTGTACCGGGGCAGAGAGCGGGGATAAGGGAAGATCGTGAAAACAGGAATGACAAAGGATCTGCACAGGCGGACCGGAAAATTTTGAAGGGGTTGGAGAGTGAGCAGATATATACAGGGAGCATCCCATCTGGAAAAGGAACATGAACTGTATCAGAGAAAAGAGCGTTCCAACAAAATACTGATTGTGAGAAACGGGGGAATCCTCTACAGCTTCCTGATACAGGATAACAGGATTTGCCGCGCCGCCAGAGAAGAGAAAGAGGAATTTCCCATCGGAACCATTGTACTGGGGAAAGTGCTGAATGTGGCGAAACAGTTCCAGGGGGCTTTTCTTGCACTGGAGGAAGGCAGAGGAACAAAGGGCAGAACCGGCTTTTTACAGATAAAGGAGAATGCCTGTTACAAGCCTGTGAACAGGGCGGCGGATGGCCGGATCCTGTGCAGCGACGAGATACCGGTTCAGATTATTAAACAGGCGAAGGGGAACAAACCGCCTGAACTTTCGGCGGAGTATTCCCTGGCGGGACAGACCGTCGTCGTAAAAAAAGGAAGCGGACGTGTCACCTGTTCGGCAAAGAGCGGGGCGCAGGACAAAGAACGGCTGAGAAAAGAGTTTGAGGAGTGGAAAGAGACTGTCTGGTCAAAAGTCCCTGCCCTGGGGGAGAGGGAAAATGCTTCTGTTTTGGCGGAATGGGATATCACGTTCCGCACCAATGCGCCCGCTGTAAAACCGGAAGTATGGCAGAAAGAGATAACCGACCTGATCAGTCAACTGGAAGAAATTGACCGAAAAAGTCAAAAAAGAACAACCTACAGCAAACTGTATGAACCGCCGGTCTTCTATCTGGATTTCATCAAGGAACAGAGGCTTTCTTCTCTGGAAGAGATCGTGACGGATGAAAGAGACGTGTACGAGACGCTGGCGGCCCATGCGTATACCAGCGTGGTTCCGGTGCGTTTTTATGAGGATAAACGTATTTCGCTGGCAAGCGTCTATGCACTGGACACCCGCCTGCGGGAACTTCTGTCGCCTAAAGTGTATATGAGATCCGGCGCTTACCTGATGATAGAGCAGACCGAAGCGCTGGTGGCCATCGATGTCAACTCGGGCAAGGCGGAGAAGAAAACGGATCCGGAGGAGTTTTATTTCCGGACGAATCTGGAGGCTGTGAAAGAGGTCTGCTATCAGCTCTCCGCCAGAAACTTAAGCGGTATGATCCTGGTGGATTTCATCAATATGAAGGACAGGGAGCATACGAAAATGCTGGTGGAGGCTCTGAAGGAAGAGACGGCAAAGGATACGGTGACTACCCGCTTTGTGGATCTGACGAGGCTGGGGCTTGCGGAGATTACAAGGAAAAAGAGTTCGCGGTCGCTGCAGTTTATGCTGCGGGACTGGGAGTGGAAGAAATAACTGATTTTTTATAGAAAAGAGGTTGGCATGAAGTTACTGGAGATCAATAAGGTACGGGAAGGAAAGTATTTGAAGAATTACGAGCTTGTCTATGAGAACCGGGCGGGGCATGAGAAAAGGTATGAGATCGTAAGTCACCATGAGATCAGAGAGATTTCCGAACTGGGAGAGAAGGTCAGCGGGGTTTCCATAGTGGCAGTCTATGAAGGAAAATTGCTGCTTTTGCGGGAATTCCGGATGGGGGTGGACCGGTTTGTCTATAACCTCTGCGCGGGGATGAAAGAGGAAGAGGAGACGATGGAGGAATGCATCAGGCGGGAACTCTATGAGGAGACCGGGCTTTCACTCAAAAAGATCCACCATATTTTGAAACCCGCTTTTGCGGCGGTGTCCATCTGTGATATTTTAAACCAGATCGCCTTTGTGGAGGCGGAGGGAGAGATCAATGATTCCCATATGTCGGAAAATGAGTGGATCCAGGCGGCCTTTTACACAAAGGAGGAGGTGGCGCATCTGCTTCAGACAGAGCAGTTCAGTACAAGAGCGCAGATCGCTTCCTGGTTTTTCTCTATCGGGGGATTAGATAATCTGTAAATGCCGTCAGTGATGGTATGTGCAAAGATTGTAAGGGGGAACGGAGTGATACAATTATTTCCCTGTATGGAGGAACGGAATGATAAAGCCTAAACATCTTCAAAAGATTTATTATCCCACTGATGATAAAGGACTTGAGGGGGATATCATCTGTGAGTGTGGGTGCAGGGCGTTTAAAATCCGGTGCTTTGGCGAGTTTTATAGTAAAAACAAGATGTCTGTAAGTGGGTATAAGAACAAATACGGACAGGTGGTGAAGGCAGTTTGTGCGGATTGTGGGACAGACTGCCTGCTGTATGATTTTGCACTTCATGGGTACGATGGGCTGATCTGCGGAGAGGGAATTACCGTTCTGGATGAAATACTTGAAGATTTTCTGACAGAAACAGACAGATTGTTTGAAATAAAAATGTTTCTCGAATATGATGAGGAAGAACAGTTCCTGGAGGATGTTTTGAATGACGAGTATCTTCAAAAAGATTTTCATTTTACATTGGATGACAGGGCAAGTATCTGGAGCTGGGTTGTCATTGACCTGAAAGGCATCCCGTCCGGAACTGTTTACAAAGATTTTGTAAATGAAGAACTGGCGTAACAACATAATGCAGGGTATCCATTCCGTGCAGGGCAGCCGGATAAATGAGCCGCCACGGGATGGATACCTTTTATAGTTTATCCTTTTTCATAAATTTCCCGTTTTTGCGGAAGCACATGATAAGTTATCATAAAAAGGGGGTGGTCTGCGATGAGAGCAAAGGTCAGAAAAGGAATCAGATATCAGTGGGTGACGGCGTTTCTTGTCCTGGCGGTCATTCCGCTTGTATTAGTCAATATTGTCTACTATTATAATACGTCAAAACTGGTGCAGCAGAATGTGGAGAGCATGACAAAGGCAAATCTGGAACAGACCAGGGTGAGCCTGGACGTGTGGCTGGAGTCCTATGAGGACATTCTGTTTCAGGTCTATACGGATGACGGTATCGTAGAACTGGTGGACCGGATCAATGCAGGCGAGGATGTGGCAAACAACAGGAAACAGCTTCGTAAAACGCTGCGGGGACTGTTTTACACAAAGGACTATGTGAAGTCTATTTTGATTATTACGGAGAGCGGTGAACTGGCCTTCTATGACCAGCTGACAGCATCGACGACGCAGACATCCTGGCTTAACAGCATGGAGCTGTCCCAGGCGGAGCTGTATGCGGAGATCAGCAGCGACAATAGAACTCATCTGTTTTCCACCGGGGAGAAAGTGGTCTTCGGCAGTAATTCCTGTTATCTGTTCCACATCGGACATCGTATCATTGACTATCGGGATGTGGACAAACAGTGCGGTGTGGTGGTGGTGAGCATTGACGAGAAACTGCTTGAGGAAGTCTGCGCGCCGCCTACGGAAAACGGGTTTAATTTTATCGTGGACAGCGCGGGTTATCTGGTATCCTGTGCGGGTTCCGACAGACTGGGGGAGTCCGTTTTTCCGGAAGGGGCGGATCCGGGGACGAAAACAAAGGCATACCGGAATATCGCGGAGCGGACGGGATTTCTGGGGGATAAGGAACTGTCCGTCTATTCCGTACAGGATGAAAAGACAGGCTGGGAAATTATCCGGGCCACCAATCAGAATGAACTGGTGCAGGGGCTTCACCAGCAGCAGAAAATACTGGGAGTTATCATAGCGCTGTCGCTGCTGTCCGTTCTGCCGATGACGGAACGGTTAAAGAAGTCCGTAGTGAAACAGAAAAATGCGGAGATTGCCGCGCTGGAAGCCCAGATCAATCCTCATTTTCTCTATAATACACTGGATACGATCAACTGGATGGCCATTGACAGAGACGAATACGAGATCAGCAATATGATCACCACGTTAGCCCGCATTCTGCGCTACGGGATATCCGACAGCAACGGTGTGGTAAAGATAAGGGATGAGGTGGAATGGCTGAAACAGTATATTTTTTTACAGCAGACCAGGTTGAAAAATGCTTTCGACTGTCATATCAACGTGGCGCCGGAGCTGATGGATCTGACCGTCCATAAGCTGCTGCTGCAGCCTTTTATAGAGAATGCCATCCTGCACGGATTTGAGGGTGTGGACAGGACCTGCAGCCTGCAGATGGAGATGAAGCGGGATCATGATTTTATAGAGATTAAGATCGAGGACAACGGCTGCGGCATTCCGGATGAGATCGTGCGGGAGATGAATCAGGGGATCTTTCGCAAAACAGAAGATAAAAACCATATCGGGATGGAAAATGCGATCACAAGATTACATATGTACTATGGGGAAAGAACACGGATCATGATACACAGCAAACAGGGGGAGGGAACCCTGGTACAGATCCGGATTCCGGTCGCGGAAGCAGAAGAAAAGAGCGAAAACAGTGATAGATAAAGAGGAGATATGGATAACGGGAGGGAAGAAAGTCCATGAAGGCAGTGGTTGTGGAAGATGAGATTCTGATCAGGGAGGGGCTTTGTGATCTGATGCGGAAAATGTTTCCGGAGATCAGTATATCGGGTGTTGCAGGGAACGGTCAGGAAGGGCTTGCCTGTATTGAGAAATACAGACCGGACCTGATTATCACGGATATCAAAATGCCGGTGATGGACGGCCTGGAAATGCTTTCAAAGATGCAGGAGAGGGGCATCTCATCCAGAGTGATCGTACTGACAGCCTACTCGGAATTTTCCTACGCCCAGCAGGCGGTGAAGCTGGGGGTGTGCGATTATGTCATCAAGCCGGTGATGGTGCAGGAGTTTGTACAGACGATCCGGAAAATACAGAATCTGTATGAGCAGGAACAGAAGAGAACGCCGGAGGGAATGGGAAGTCTGGAAAATATTGTGTCCGGTCTCCTGTATGGGGTATCGTCGCTTAAGGAAGACGAAAAGATGGGGGAGTTTCTGGAGAAAAAGTACGGTATCGGGAAAGATATGCCGTTTATCGAGCTGTTGATCTACATGGGGGAGAGCTTTGAAAGCGGGCGGGAGAGAAAAAAGCGTGCGGTATGCCGGCTTCTGGAACAGAAGGGATTAAACTACTGCCTGGTGGATATGGAGTATGACAAGGCGATTCTCGCATTGCTTTACGGTTACAGTTCCAGACAGGAGACAGAGCGGTGGTTTCAGAGCCAGATCCTGTTTCAGAAGCGGGGGAATGAGGAAAAGGAGATCAGTTACGGCATGCTGGAAGTGTCCGGAGTGACGCAGATCCGGGATGGCTATCACAGACTGCTTCCGTACATGGACTGGAATATCGTTCTCGGGGACGATGTGTTGATCTCTTATCCGCGCATCACGGATATTCAGACCGAAGTCTGCGTCTATCCGGTGGAGCTGGAAAATCAGGTCAAGGCGGCGATCTGCATGGGGGAACAGGAAAAGATCCGGGAAACGGTGGAGAAATTTCACCGGTATTTTTTAAATGGAAAGGTATATTCGCCCAAGGAGATCAAGGAATCTTTTGTGCGGTTTCAGTGGTCCATCTTAAATATTGCCAAGGAAGTGGGCTGTATTAATTATCAGAGTCTTGATCAGAAGAAGCTGTTGGACCGGGTGATGAATGCGAAGACGGAGAGGGAACTGAAAAAAACCCTTGAGGAACTTTTTGCCTATATGGATCTTTCAGACAGGGAAACGGGAGCGGTAAGTCTTGCGGTAAAAAAGGCCCAGAGCATGATCCATGAATTTTACGCGGACGGGATCACTTTAAATGAAATAGCGGACAGGCTGAATCTGACGCAGGAATATCTGGGAGCGCTGTTCCATAAGGAGCTGGGCGAAAATTTCAGCGCCTACATCCGCAATTACCGCCTGGCCAAGGCGAAGGAACTGTTAATCGGCACCCAGTTAAAACAGTATGAGATCTCAGAGAAAGTAGGCTACACCGATGCAAAATACTTTGCCAGAGTGTTTAAGGAATGCGTCGGCATGTCCCCGGCGGAATACAGAAAATCCAACAGATAACCTTGCTTGGAAAATTCAACCTTTTTCATTTTTTTACCGTTTTATGCGGCAGGCAAAGGCGATATGATAAATCCATCAGAAAACGAACTGATATAGAAACAATGATCTCTCGGAATTCTGATTGATCCTGCCAGCGAAACTCTGGCATTGGACTT
>OFFN01000218.1_pt1 | contig 59611 bp, 45 predicted proteins | sample 1521381 | NCBI WGS metagenome assembly OFFN01 (sample SAMEA3504112, study PRJEB24116) | mouse gut metagenome | biome: mouse gut; feature: mouse-associated habitat; material: faeces | place: Denmark | collected 2011 | reverse complement strand
TTGAATATCAATAATTTCAAAGCACTCTTATGATTTTTTAGTGGACACTAATGATGCCAAAATATTAATTATGATTGCGCTTGAAGAAAAAAATCTCCACATTTTATATTTTTCGTAAAAATTGTCTTTCTCAAACCGCAAAGCCGGGCATCACACTTGCTTCTTCGCGACAGAAGCAGCAAATTATTTGGAATTTTGAGACAAAATCGCCCGATTGATTCTGTCAGTCAACACTTCGCATAGCTGCGACAGTGTTCCATTGAACTTGGTGATTGTCGCTTTTTCTATTTGTATTCCGTACTGAACTTTTATAAATGACAGAAGCGCCTTATGGTCTAATTTACTATATTCCCACGAAGACTCCAAAGTATACCACCCACACTCCGTTGTATCGCATCCGGCTTCTTGAATAATGTCATAACCATTTTCACGTGTATATTCATCTTGCTCCGTAGCGAAATTGCAAATTTCATCTGCCAGAGATTCCAATGTGTCTATTTCAGATATGGGAATATCAAACTTGAATATGGGCTTGGTCAAGACCAATGTATATTCGCCTTGTATATCAAGCTCTGCATTAGATTCGTCATGACTTAATTCGACCAATTCATCTCGCACTAAGTTCGTGAATACTTGCAACGGCTCAATGCCTAAATCCCTAAGTTTTGTATCAGGCGTACAATATATTGCGCGTGAGAATTTCTTGACTAATTCAATAGCATTTTCGTGTGTAAACATATTCCAGTAAAATTGGATATCAGATTTCTGCTATTTCACTTTCTTGGCATTCGTTGAGCCGCATTTGGGACATTGCACAGCCGATGGTTTCAGTATGAAGCCCCCGGAGTGGTGAATGAAGGTATGACCGCAGTCGCAGCACTTATATAGGTATAATATTAGAATAGCTTATTTATCCGATTTGTAAGCTATAATTGCTTCCATTTATTTTATATTTATGACAAATGGAAGCAATTATATTTTATGGATTAGGCTGTAATTTATTTTTATTCCTCTTTGATGTATGGGTGATATAAAGTAGTATCTTCATCATCAACCACATATAGGATATTGGCCTTGGGGTGACCTTCGTCGAAGTGTAGTTCGGATGGAATTCTGTCGAGACAGAATACATATCTCGCATCATCAACAAGTTCCTTGAGTTCGAGATTGGAAACATCTTCTATCTTCTCTACAAAAAGCATTGGAGAACGATCATAGTCCGCTTCCGTCGAGCAGAGACATGTATCTACAAACTTCCCAATAGACTGATCTTTTTGACACATCTCTTCAATGGTCTCCTGCGACAAAGGAAGTTGATTGATGAATGAAGCCCCTTGGGGTTCAAAAAAGCGGTTGAACCATTCGTCGGTTATTTCTTTCCATAACTCAACAAACTCTTCCTTCAGTTTGTCATTGGGAGCAATTCGAATGCCAAGGATAGCGGTGTCGGCAGCTTCTTTAAATGATTTATTTTTAAGAATGTCGACTTTCACGCTTAGGGCGGCTGCGGTAGCTTCCATGTTATCCATACGACTGGATATATCTATGGCAAGATCAATGGCTTTTAGACCTCGATATATCCAGAGGTCACGGTGACCCTCAAGTTCCTCGACTGTTTTATCTACTACTGCTCCACAACCTAAAGCATACAAGAAGGCGTAGTGAGTACGATAGTACGGTGCCGAAAGTCGATATAGTGAAGGGTCGAGTTCATCACTGAGAAAGTCCTTCAATGTTTCGATGCTTCCTTCATTTATGAGGTGCCACACGGTTGCTCTGTAGTCAGCGAGTCTCAGGTCTGCTATAAGTTCCTCTGGAAAGTTCTCAAATTCCTCCGGCGAAAGCTCCGAAAGGTATTTCATGAAGTAGTCAAGCACACACGCTTTGGCGAATGCTTGCTCGGTCGACTGCGTTTGATTGACGTAGTCCAGCACAGCTTGCACATTCTCTGGTGTAATTTTCATTGTTGATTATAAGACTTATTTAGTTTACGGCAAAGTTACAACTCTAAACTGCCACTTCGCGGCAGAGATACGCATTATTCTGAAGACTTTATCTTCTCCACATTCTTTGACTCGCATTTCGGACATTGCGGTGCGGATATTTGTAGAATGAAGCCTCCAGTCCGGTGTAAGAAAATATGACCGCAGTCGCGGCACTTATAAGTTTCTATGACTAACATATCAAATTAGATTGTGTTTGCGAAGGAGTTGACACATTGCCACACCTCCGAAATGAATTATATTACCGTGGATCTCCTGCGGAACGAGATAGAGCGTCTCGCAGTCAATATCTTCATGCCATGCGAGATTCTTCTGCCCCATAGGAGTATGATCGTTGGCGCTCTCCTTTATGGCTTTTACCTCTTCGACGGTCTTGCCGAGTTTCTGCGCTAAGGCGCCAAAAGCTGCCTCATGGAGAACCTCGCGGTTGGGAGATGAAACGAGTTCTGCGAAGTTAGGCAGGGACACCTTATACCACGCAATCTCATCGAAGCGGAAACGACCGCGATCACATTTTAGCCCTTTGAAACCATGCTTGCGCTTGATTTCGCGCCAAGTCAGACTGTGAAGATTTGAGTAGGACTTGTTGGGCGGCGTATAGTCATCGTCCGGGATCCACACCGAGTTGCATTCCTCACCTGTCCAGTGGCCATTACTCTTGGGCCGAGCGTAATACTTCTCCCAAAGTTCATCGAGAGCCGCCTGCACACGCGGGTCAAGCGACCTGAAAGCCCCCTCCTTTTCCGCTGCCGGGCACTCATAGTCCAGCCACGTCAGCAACCCGACAAGAGCCTCCGCCTTCTGCCGAAGGCTCCCTCGGATTACCGTAGTTAATTGGGAAACAAACTTGTCCATGCTGACAATAAATCTCAACCGTTTTTCTTTTGATCGGAAAAGGGTTTAATAAGAAGTGCGGCCAATGAAGCCAATGCTACCGCTGCACCGGCAATTGCACTACGGTTTTTTTTATCCTTTTTAGACTTTTTTTCTTTTTCGTATTTCTCTCTTGATGACATATTTGTATGATGTTAAATTTCTGTATAATCTACATCTTCGACAAAATCGGCATACCATTTCGTCGTTTCCTTTGAAATTGAACGAAGATTGTCGAGTTTTTCCTCCATGAACTCTATTTCTTCCTTGTTTTGGGCTACTCTATTTTCAATCTCGACATATCCTGATGCGAAATTGGAAAAGAAAGCTTCGTCTGTCCGGTATAAATCGCGAGCTTTATTGAATAGCTCTGTGAGAGCCTCCTTTATTTTTTTCTTAGCCTCTTTAAGGTCATTCTGCGCCTTATGTTGCTTATACCATCCATAGAACTCCAAAGCGACCGTCACTCCCACACCTATTTGTCCAATCCATTTAGTGAGCTTACCGGCAAGATTAATCTTGCCCCATGGCTTAAATTTGAAGTTCTTGAAAAATGTATCTCTGATTTTTCCCACCATCTCAGGTGTGATTTTAGTGTTCTTGAGAAACCCAGCAGCCTTTCCCATACCATCTGAAAGAAGTGTTTCTTGAAGAGAAGATTGTTTGTCTATTTTAATTGCTGTCCTTTCAAGAATGGAAGATGAAGACTCAGAGCAGACTTGAAGAGCATCCTCGATTTTACGTATCACTATTGAAAGTGATACATTTCCATCTGTAGTTCCGAGTGATTCAATTACATCACCAATTGTTTCAACAGATGCATTAGTCACATCAACCTTGAAAGATTCCTCTAAACTATCGAGAGTAGACGAAAGTTGACGCTTGTTGTCCATCAACTGTTCACGAGCAATTGATAGTTCTGTGTTCATGTCTCCTTCTATTATCTTAGCTTCTTTCAAAGACTTGCTAATAGGGATTACAGCCTCAGTGGTTACATTTTGGACCGCTTTTATGGAATCTATGGCCATATCAAGGGCCGTCTGCCTTATTGTAGCATCTATATCCAGAGAGGATGTTAGTTCTTTAACTTTTGAACGCAGACTATTTATATTTGAGGCTGATAAATATTTGTCAACATGAGCAAACCAAAGCGACATGTCTTTGTTGCCCGGATTCGCTGCTAATGTTACAATTCTCAAGGCCGATGCTTCGTCAGAAGAAAGCTCCAAAACTCGTTCAAGTCGTTTTTTCAAATTAGCCTTCTTAATCTCCGAGGCTTCTGCGAATCCTTCTGAAGAGGCGTAACCGCAACCTGTTTCGTCCATTTTGTTTATTACAAAAATGGCGTTATCCAATTTGCGCAATCCTCTCATCACTTGCCGCAATGCGTCATTGTGGCTCTCCGGTAAAGGGTTTACAGCTTCGGTAACATAGATTACTATGTCCGCCTGAGATATAAATTTTTCAGTGATTTGAGACAAGCGTACCTTTTGGCCATCCGCTATTTTTTCTTTTGTACCGAAAAGCCCCGGAGTATCTATGAAGCGGAACTTCTTATCCATAAATTCAGTCTCGTATTCAATGATTTCATCAGATGATTCATTGGTAGAGATTTTCATGTTTTCAGGAACTTGGCCCAAGAGGCCTGCGATGAGTGTAGTCTTCCCATCGGAAAAGCTTCCCAACATTGCAATGGTTATGATGTCCCGGTCAAGCATTAGCTTGGCCTGCATGATTTTTTTTATGAAGTCAGAGACATCAATACCAGAATCGTATGCCCGAGAAAAAATCTTCTCAGCTGTTGATAATGCTTCAGTTATTCTGTTCATTAGCGTAAGGTAAATTTTTGATAAATAATATTTAAGGCATCCGACAAATCATTGACAGATACAATCTCATTTTCAATGATTTTTATGGTTTGTAGCCGGCAATCGTGAAGATTGGATGTAATGTGAGCTGTAGCTATGCTAATTCTTTCATTTGCTGATTCCTCACAGATTTTTATCTCTTTGCCGATAGCTTGTGCGGTCTCACCTTTTCCGCCATCACTCATTAAACCTTTTCCAACAGCACCAACAACAGCACCTATACCCGCTCCTATAATTGTACCCAAGCCCGGCGCAATCAAAGATCCAATGCCAGCTCCTGCCGCTGCAGTTCCTGCCATAGTGCCAACTGTATTGCATACATCGGCAAGACTTACCTCCAGATTCTCGAATGCATCGTCAATATCCAAATCTAATTCATTTAATGAAAATTCTGGTATTTGGGGGACTTTTAGCATTATATCTTTGAACTCAGAGAAATGTTTGTCGAGATTTGATTTAAGTCGGCAGATAATGTCTGTCAAAGTACTTTCAATCTCCGTGTTCAACGTGCATTTGGCTGTCGAAGCTACCGATTTTGCTCTTCTTACTTTGTGACTCTTGTCACTTTTTGAGTTGACTATATTCACTAAGTCAGACTTTAGTTTATTGAGTATTCGGTTCGTCTCAGAAACAGGACGTTGCTTGACATCCCTGATTGAATTGTTGAACAATGATTTGACGCTATTTTTGAGAGAATGAAGTCGAGATATAAGATTCTCAATATCGCGACTTTGAGCATTCTCAATGTCTTTAAACATGCGTATTCCTTTGGTCTTAAGGCCGGCAATCTTTTGTCGATTGGATTCCAAGATAACTTTTTCAAAGTTATCTGAACAATCATTCATCAAGGATATCCACTCTTTAATGTTGCTGAACTCCAAAGCGCTGTCAGAATCTTTGAACAATCGAATGGCCTGATTATGAAGATTCTGCCATTTGATGCTGTGTTCAAAGTCGCTTGAAACTGACAATCCAACTAATCCATGCAGTAACAGACCACCTTGATAAACATTTCCAAGGATATCACATAGAACTCCTTGTATCTGATTCTGCAAATCAATGTTCTTATCAGTTTTCAATGTTTCAGGGAGATCGTTTAACTGCTCAGGGTCATAATCATCTAATGAATTGCGAACATTATATATAGAATAAACCCTGCTCCAGTCAGAAAGATATCTACCAATTTTTTCGGCGATTTTGGCATCAGGCTTTTTGTTTTTGCCCTGAACATAGAAGACCACATGGGCTTTTCTTAATGCCTTCTCGATGACATTTGCATATTTTGCCTCATCTCCCTCAATTCCAGGGACATCTATCAAAGTTACTTTTTTGCCGTTTATTGTAATAGCGTACTCAGTTGCGTCTTTAGTATAGTCGGCTTGACCATCTCCGACTATCTCACTGTGAGTCCAAGATTTGAGATCTTCTACCCCATAGTTAAGGCGTAAGGTTTCAATCAACGTGCTTTTGCCTGCATTAGTTTCTCCGAAAAAAGCAACCACCATATGATCCCACACAATCTCATTTTGAATTAGCTTGGTTAGCTTCAAGAATTCCTCAAGAAGCATCCTGAGCTGCGATATATATTGATTACGCAAATCAGCAAGTCGAGGATGCTTGAATGTCGTTGCTCCAAGTTGACTTATTTGGCTTTGGCAGAAACCTGTAATTGAATTTAATTCCTTCTCTATGGTTTGTTTCGAATCCATTTTCTCTGTTGAATCAGTGTAATTACTTTCGTTAGCCTTATTATTTGAAGATTTTAAGGATGAAATCAAACTTACCAATGCCTCGGCCTTCTGCTGAGGGCACTCTCTTGGATTAAGAATTATTTCTTGATTTAGCGACATAATAGGAACGCTTATTACTCTGAAAAAATTGCTTGAATACTTGTATAGTAGTCGTGATACGATTGAAGAATCTTATTGCCTTTTCGCTTTTCCACCATACCCAATATGATGGAAATAGCTGCTACTATTACGGATATTCCACCACAAATAATGCCTGTCCACATCCATTGAGTTGCTGCCCATCCGGGATTTGTTGTTGAAAAGAGCGAGATCATCCATCTTACGAACCACACTACAACAGATAAGCAACCGCCAATCCCAATTATGCCCAACGGTGCTTGCCATGCTATTTTAAATTTTTCACCCGCTTTGGCATAATGATAGGCCCACTCATCTGAATGATAATCCATCAGTTCGTGATAATAGTTCTCATAAATTCCCGCAATGAGATCATTTTTTCCTATTATATCCCTGTGCTTAACGAGTTTATCTGCGAGTTTATCAAGCGTTTCTGCAAATTCTGCTTGTTTTTCAGCGGCACGCGAATTCTTGAACATCCACCTCGTTGCCTTTTTGAACCAGTTGTCACTCTGTTCGTCCGGATTAAAAAGTATTTTGCTAAGATTCTTGATTGCCGTCGCTTTTACCACTGCCTTAGCCGTTCCTCCTGGGAGAAGCGCAATTTCACATACGCTTTGTGCCAATTCATTAGATGCTTGTACAAATAATCTTTCTCCTTCTTTACGATTTACAAGCAATTCCCATTCAATCTTTGCCTTTGTAAAAAAGATGAAATTGTTAAGCATCAAACCGGCCTTTGCTCGGATTTCATAAGCATTCTCCTCATCTTCGCAATGCACCAAGGCATTTTTAAGATTCTTAAAGAAGAGGTCAAAAGAACTTCCACACAAATCAGGTTTGGTAATGTATTTGATAACCTGAACCTGAGCTTTAAGCGCAGAGGCAACAGATTGATTAGCTTGCACAGCAAGACTATTCAGGCATTCTACAACTTCGTCAGTCGTTGACACATTTGCTAATGTGTCAATAGCACGTGTTCTAAGTTGCACTTTATCTCTATCCATCATGATTCCGTCAAATTATCTTCTATTTCTTTGGCTCTTTCCGGAGTTATTCCCAATGAATTGCGAAGTTTGTCAAGCAGACGGCGTTCTTTGGAAGATATTTCGCCATCATCTTCCAAACAAGCCTTGAATTCATCAGCATACTCCTGTTCATCAGGGGTAAGCATCCGCTGTGAACTTAGACTCATTTCCAATTCTTCTGCTCTCTTCTCGGAGATTCCCAATGATTGACGCAGTTTATTGAGCAAACGACGCTCTCTGTCAGAAATTACTCCGTCATCTTCCAGACATGACTTAAGTTCAGCCAGATATTCCGACTCATTTGAGTTGGCTTGCTCCTTACTGCTCTTTTCAGTTTTTTGTCCGTTGTTAGAACCTGCCCCCGATTCTATGATGTTTTTATTATACTGACGAAGTTCAGATATTTCAGCGGCTCTATCTGCATCATTCCCTATAAACTCAGACGCGTGATCTATGTCTTTAAGGAAAATGCGATATGTGGATTCATTCTCTTCCTCCGTTATGGATACTAAATGCTTTGAATAGTGGATGAGCGCAAGTTGATACCAGTAGAAGTAATCAAGCTCTCCATCTTCGTACTCTTGATAGTGAGCCAAAAGCACCTTTTCAGCTTGAGCGAAATCTTTTTCATCGGTACATAGGCCGGCTACTTTCTTTAGCGTTTCAGACCAATCAGCAAGCGTCTGATCATGCTTCACTTTCCTATTTTTCATGCAGTTCTGATTCTCGAAAATTGTCTCCTTAAGATCCTTGATCTGCTCAGCAAGATCAGAGTCTTTATCGACTAATTTCCAGGCTTTTTTGATGGATTTCACGGCGTATTGGATGAGTTCGATGCCATCATCTAATACTTCATCATTTATTGCCATCAGGTTGCAGGATTGTGCATCCAGATAGTAGTAAAATACATCTTTCTCTTCATCTTTGTACACCTCATTGACCAATTCGTTTGCTTCAGAATATTCTTCTGCATCAATCAATTCATTGTACTTTGATATGAATTCATCAAAGGCGTCATTATTCTCGTCGGATGAAAACAAGGATTTAGCAAACCCTGCAACATCTTCCACAGTGCCTTTGACACCTCTTTCTTCTATATATCCTTGAGCGAAACCTTTGGCAAGGTCCCCTAATAAACTTGTCCAGCCCATAGTTTGATTGAATTAAAGTTGGTGGTTAGTCTAATTTAGAGTAATCGAAATCGTTTTGGTTGCAACAGGCTTTGGCGTAGTCAAAGGCATAGAGTCGTTGGTAGGCCTCTTTGATTTCCTTGGCTCCGTTGCAGAAAGGATTGGTGCAATGTATTGCAGTGGTTACAGTCACGGCCATCTCAGGAGTGAGGACCGTGCCGTTGGTGCGCTTGATGCGCTTGGGTGTTATTTTGAATACTCGTGACATGATTGATCGGTTTTTGGTTGGATTATGAAAAAAATAGGACGCTTCGACTATTGTCTGCTGTCCATCATTCAATGGGCTTGCCGCAGCGCGAGGCTTGGGCAATTCCGGCCAAGGAACCCGTTATCGAATGGAAGTAGACTGATAGTCTCACGTCCATTCGCTATATGATGAGGATGCACCAATATATAAAAGGAGTGAGCATCAGTCGCTTCGTCCTCGATAAAATCTGGCCGGATTTTCTTGAATGGGACTCGGCAATAATGCTTTGCGGTATCTATCTGATGCTGTAGCCCTCTCTTGAGCTTGCAAGTTGCATCAGAATTTGAATATGCAAAGTTAATCATTATTTCTGACTGACGCCCACTCCCGGATATGTTAGACAACATAAAATACAATTAATCGCTCTTTTTTAGTATTTTAAAGTATATTAGACCACATATAATCAAAGATAGAACGTCTTTGAAAATATAGCCCGGAGTTGTAGTCGGCGGTATAGTAAACAAGATTGCCAACTCAATAGCTAATCCTCCCAATAAAGAGATGAATAGCCGAAACCAAAATGATTTGAATATTTCCATTACTTGCTGTAACGCTTTAGAGATTCTTCTGCATACCACTTCATATCATCGCGCAGCCACTGAGGCGACAAAACCTCTGCATCCGGGCCAAGGCGCAGTATCTCATGCTGAAACTCATATTCAGGCCGCAACATGAAACCATAATCAGTATATTCAGCCTTACGCACGATTATTTTCTGGGAAGGATGCAGCGGCGTCCCTTCGAAATAATTACGCTGTCTGCCATATACTCTGACCATTACCTCCTCAACATCAAGATCGGGGTCGACAAAAACCCCCACCACCTCCGAAAAAAAATCGTTGAGCTCTTCGCCATTGTCCGGCACAAAAATCTTGTCAGTTATAGTAATGCTCACAATGCGGTCAAGAGCAAACGTCAAGTGACAATCCTCGCCAACTTTGCAGCCGATAAGATACCAGCGGCGACGGTATTGCTTGAGTCCATACGGCTCTATTTCCCATTCGGTGTCCTTATTGGGTTTATTATAGCTTCTGTAAGTAATTGCCAATACCCGATTGGTTGAAATTGCCTCTAATATTACCGGCATGAATTCCATCCCGCCGGGAGTATCCTCATATACAATTCGGTTCTTCAAACTCTCGTTGCTCATCAGCTGGTTGTCGATTGCGAGACCATTGAAAAGCCAGCTTGTGAATGATGGGTGTTCGAGCGATGAAATGTCCTGAATATAATATGTATTAGTAGCCCTGTCGCAGGCGATTTCAACACCAAAGAGGTCGATTATGGCCTCACGATGGCGATGGAAAGTGCGCTCCGGTATCTCTGTCTCATGACCGGGGTTAAGTGCATAATTCCTGAGCCATAGGCCATTGATTTCGTCAAGCGAGATATGTCCGGCACGCCGAATCGTATCCACGAGCCAAACATATCTGCGAATTAACCTTACCGATGTAGCCATATTTCAGTCTGTTTTTGATTTCTGACGGCAAAGTTAACACAATCTTTTGCCACTATGCGGCAGAAGCAAAATTTTCTTTAATGGAGAAGGAAACAGGGGGGGACATAGCAACAGGAGAAGTGTTCCGTTGGATTTTGAGAGGTGGCTTTCCCGGAGCCTTCACTGCGAATCGCGTGTTTTGCAAGCCATTTTTTGTTAAGTAGTTGCGAAGAATTAATGAACAAATTCTTAGCAACTACTTAGCGTTTTAAATTGACCAGCTACTTACCAATTTATAAGTTCAGGTTTCAACAAAAAATCCATCAGCCCTATTGTAACGATGCCGTCCTCGTTGCGTTTGGGCTTGATATGATCTTTGACAATGATTATCTTTTTGAAAGAGTCAGCTATGTGCAAAAGGGAGGCCGATTCTTGACGCTCCTTCGCATCTGTAGGCATCAAAAATGCTGACTGAATATAGTACCGTTGGCTACCTTGGTTCGCTACGAAGTCAACCTCGTATTGTTTGCGGATAGCCTTGCCCTCTTTATCCGTAGTGCGATGTTCCACAACACCCACATCAACTTGGAAACCACGTACCTTTAGTTCATTATAGATGATATTCTCCATAATATGATTTTCTTCCTGCTGTCTGAAACCAAGAATAGAATTGCGAACACCAACATCGGAAAAATAATACTTAGCAAGCGTGTTGATATACTTCTTGCCCTTAATGTCATACCGTATTGCCTTCTCTATAAGAAATGAGTCCGACATATAGCCAAGATAATTATCTATCGTCTTATTTGTCAATGATACATTCTTAAGACTTTTGAATGTATTAGCCAACTTATTCGGATTCGTGGGTGAACCAATGGCTGATGCAATTACTTGTACCAGCTCTTTCAGTTCAGTCTCTCCCCGGATGTTGTATCTCTCTACTATGTCATTGACATACACTGTAGAATACAGTCGTTTCAGATAGTCTTCTTTCTTCCTTGGCGTTTCTAATGTTATCACGTGCGGTAGCCCACCATAGGTATAATAATCCTGCCATGCTTCAAGTGGGTGCCGCTCATCGACAGACATAAATTCTGCAAAAGAAAGGGGATACACATGTATCTGATCTCCTCTCCCTCTAAATTCCGTAATAATATCAGAAGACAAAAATCTTGAATTGCTTCCAGTTACATAAATATCGGCGTTGTCAATCTTAAGATAACTGTTCAGCACATCTTCAAATTCGGAGACATGCTGAACTTCATCGAGAAGAATGTAGTACATATTGCTGTCTTTCAGTAGAGAATCTATGTGGGCAAGCAACGCATCGGGATTACGCAAGGAGATATTTCGCCTATCTTCCAAATCAATCTTAATAATGTGGTTGTCATCCACTCCCTGCTCTTTCAAGTAAGAAGCGAACAATTTAAACAATAGGTATGATTTACCAGAACGGCGTAGCCCGGTAATTATTTTTATCAGCCCATTATGCCTACTGTCAATCAGCTGATTAAGATAGTAATCTCGTTTTATAATCATAGTTGTATTCCCAAAAGTCAGCATATATGCCATCTTTTAGGAATACAAAATTAGTAATAACATTATTTCGAACCAAATACGTACTCCAAAAAAATGACATTTATGCTGATTTTTAGGAATAACACTATTGACAATGGCCTTAGCGACTCACCACATCTTGCTATCTTTTTGGGGCGGCGATTTGGCTCATATTGTGTAAAAATTTAAGGTATTCGCCGATTTAACCAATTCGTCGGCTATCTCCTCGGAGGAGAGTTTGATGTAGTCCATGAAGGTCTTTTGGGTTTAAATAGTCAATTGATTATGGATATCCCTACTTAGCAACTACTTCGCTAATTTTTGAAAGAGACTTTGCAGATGGCGATTATTGCCAATGTCATTAGTTCAGATACCGGTATCGCCAACCATAAGCCGGAGACGCCTGTTAATTGAGGCAGTATGATGAATCCCGGTATCATCAGGATGATGCCCCTGAGCAGCATATATATTATGGAACGCATAGCACGTTCACAGCTCTGGTAGTATCCAATAAATGTTATATTGAGTGCAAATGGCAATGCGCATAACCCAAGCAGCGGCAATCCCTCTCTTGCAATCCTGTAGGCAGCTTCTGAGGAATCGATGAATATACCGGTCAGTATTCCTGACCCGCTCCACATCACCAGAGATATTGCCATGCCGCAGAAGATTGCAGTCACCAATGCCACATTCAAGGCCTGACGCACTCGCACAGTGAGACCAGCTCCATAATTGTAACTGATAATAGGCTGGGAAGCCTGCGCCACAGCATTGCTTATGGAGAATATGAGCGGAAACAGATAGCACCCGACACTGAATGCAGCCACACCATCTTCACCCAGAAATGATAAAAACATGTAATTACCCGTCACCATCATCACACCCATTGCAAGTTCGGCGATGAAAGTGGCGAAGCCGATTTTCGCCATGTATCCGGTGTTTCTGACAGATAGTCTGAGAGACTTCACAGTGAGCCGCAGGGGATAGAACTTCAACTTGTCGGAGAAAAAAATGAAATAAGCCACAACCATAATTCCGGCTACTATACAGGAGATTGATGTAGCCATAGATGCCCCCTTTATCCCCAATCCAAGAGGATAAACCATATACCAGTCAAGGAAAATATTTAAGACCGCCGCCACAATCTGCACACTCATCGCATAACGTGGAGCACCGTCAAGACGGATGAGCATCATTCCGGCGCACTGCAGATAGAAGAACACCAGACCCGGAAGCAACCATAACAGATAGTCAGTGGCCAGCTCTTCAAGAAGCGGGCTGCAACCGAGCAGATACAGCAGTCGGCGTGTGAACAGCAATGAACACAGTATCACAGCCCCGAATATCACACCGCCCGCAATATATGCCTGAGTCATTATGATTCTTGCAGCCTTCACATTCCCCTCGGCCAGACGTATACCTCCGATTACCGATGCCCCGATTCCGAACATTAGTCCTATCCCTGTACATATCAAAAATATAGGCGCAACGATATTGATGGCAGCAAGAGCATTGCTGCCCACCCCATGGCCCACAAACATGCCGTCGCATATGTTTAACACCGAATTAAAGAACATGCCTACCAAAGTCGGGAAAAACATGGCCATGAAGAGCGGTCTTATTCCGGCGTTTCTGAAATCAAGTTTATCTCTTTCCATACAGACGATATTTTAGAATGCAAAGTTACTGCCAATTCCAAAATTATCAATAGTATAAAAATAATCAATAGTATAAATATGCACAAGCCGAATACTTAAGTAAAAAATATGTTATGCAACATGCCGGCAGACTTTAATGCGGCATATTTTGGCATGTTTAAGAAATGTCACTAAATTTGGATTTTATTAATCTCTGATTGGGATTATGCCACTGCTGATGGTCAAGCCGGTAGAATACATCTCATTCGATGGATTCTGCACTGACCTTGACAATGAAGTTGTTTAAACTTACTTCAATCTCAAACTTACTTCAATCTTAAACTTACTTCTAAACTTAACCTTACGTTGCTTATGAAGCAGACTTACTTCTTATCACGATGGAGAACTCATCGCCTGCTGAGTGCCGGCGCAGCTGCACTGATTGCCTTGGCTGCATGGCAGAATGCCGGAGCAAGACAATATGTGTCGCTGCTACCCAACTATGAGTCGGGCGTGAAGAATGGCACCGAGCTGATGTATTGGTCATGGACACAATCTCCACAGGATGTGCACCATATATCCGACCTTTGGGCCGAACCAACTTCGGCGATGTTTGACAAGGCAGAGTTCCGCAACTGTATCTTTCAATATGTGGCCAACGACTGCGTGATTCCCCTCACCCCGGCATTCACACTTGGCGACGCCGACGATGCGGGACGCATGGAGCTGCATCTGGCACTTGATGCCGATGGCAACTCACCATGGGATGTGGCTCGAGTGGAGATATATGGTGTGAATGCCTTCAATCCGCTCTATAACCCCAATCCAGAATTCAGTGTCAACGGTGTGCGCGCCGTGCTGCCTAATGATGATACCCGCGACTATTACGGAGTCGACTTCCCCGAGGGTACACCCAATCCCACGAGCCTTCTTTTCGAGACTCCGGCGGGTAGCCGCGTATCATTCTGGGATATGAAGATATATCTGCGCGGTGTGCCGGAGGTCCCCGAAGGATATATCTACCGGAGCCGCAGAGTCTATGGCGAGAATGATACCTTGAGATTCCCTGCTGTGAAAATCGGCACCCTCGACCCGGCTGCCACCGACAGACTTCAGTGCTCAATTCTCAACTCCGACGGCGAAATTGTGGCTTACTCCAACGAGGCGCCCGAAGGTGAGTTTGCAATCATTTCGGCTGATATTGAGGAGGGCGCCTACAGAGTATGCTACCACATGCCCGACCCGAACCTGGCCGGAGTTGACCGCTGTGTCCCCGACCCGGAAGATGGACTGCTGCTTGAAATCGAACCCACTTTCAGCGGCCTCTGCATCAATGGTGCCGAGGCAGGAGATTTCGCATATATCCCCACCGAGGTTGAAGGGACCGATCTGAGCTGGGATAACGCCCGCCTCACCGGACTGCGCGATGGCGTAGAGGTTTGGTGGAGAGTGACCACCGCCGATGATGTTACAGCCGATGCTGCCTCAGATGCCATTCCCGCAGGCTTCACCCGTTATGACGATGCCACAGGGATACGCCTCACCGGCGGCGACCGTCTGCAGCTGATACTATCCAAGAACGGAGTCAGCACCGCCATACGCACCCTCCCCTATGCCTCAACCGGCGCTCCCACCGCAATAGCCGCCATAAAATCCGGCTGCTCTGAAGCAAGCTATTGGCTCACCGACGGTACCCAAGCCGATCCCGCGCGCGTAGCCCCCGGCACCCTGCTGATAGAGCGCCGCGAAGGCCAAGCCCCCCGCAAGATAATAGCAAGATAATGCGCAAGTCAATAGCGCGATATCCCATTGTGCTATGAACGAAGTGAATAGTAAAAAATCTCCCTCCCCAAAAAAGAAAGCGGGAAAAAGAGAATAATTGCCCGGCGCCCAACAAAAGGGGCACCGGGCAATTCCGCATTAATATCTGTATAGAGCTAATATCTGTATAGAGCTTTATATCGAGTTACACCAGTTAAGGAAGTATTACATCTGCTTGAAGCCCTCATTGACAAATCCGGCAAGCTTCTCAGCATACTTCTGGGCAGCCTCGCTATCCTTCAGCGCACCCTCGAGCGCACGCTGGCGTGCCTTGGCAGCCTTGCTCTCGCTCACCACGTAGAACACCTCAAACTCATAAGTGCCGTCGGGCAGAGTCTTCACCAGAGCGAAGCTCTCCTGCATCTCGCCGCGGATCTCCTTCTCCACCAGACGCTCGTAAGCGGCAAAGAAGTGGTCGAACTCAGCATCAGTGTTGGCGCCATCGGCAAAGATGTCGGTCATCGCACGACCCTTCAGAGCCGAACCGGCCTGCGATGCATACGAGATCATCGCATTGTTGGATGCAGCCTGATAGCCATTGTTCTTGGTCTTGGTGCGCGACATGCCCACGATTTCGCGTGCATCCTCCTGGTCGTTGTTGAGAAGCTCATAGTGCTTCAGAAGGCTCACCTCCATGGTGCGGCTTCCCACCACATTCCACTTCTCCTTCTTGTATTGTTTGAGTTTCTTCTTGTACTCTTTCTCGAGCTCCTTGTTGAGCTGTTTGGCGGTGTCGGCATACACCGGGGCCATCATTACGAAGGCCATCAGAATCATAATAATCTTTTTCATAATGTAAGGATTTTATGTGGTTAAACGTTTATCGGAATAACGGTTGCTAAAGAAGTTGTTTAAACTTTTCCGTAAAAAAGTCACACCAACCTCAGTATCTCATTTTCTCAGTCTTCTTCCCTGAGGGGGAGATGCGCAGATTCATCGACTTGACTCCCATACGGTCGTCGTTGCGGCGAGCCTTGACGAGCCATTTCGAGAACTCCTCGGCATCGGTCGACGGAGGTGCGCCTGCATACTTAAACTTCACTGCCGGGGGCGAGAAGGGTTCAGGCGAGAATACCACGTAGACCTTATTGTATTCCTCACCCTCAGGGGCGGTCATTATGAGTTCATCGACTGTGCCGAAGTCATTGCCACGGCGCGGGTCGAAGAATACGTAGTCGTAGCCCTTCTTGGTGCGAATCTCATTGACTCCGCCTGTGGCGTAGGGAAGAATCGCAAACACATTGTCGGCCTCATCAGCCAGGAATACCGCCAGATAGCCGTTGACAGGCGCCGAGAAGTAGAGATACATCCGGTCGCCATGGCGGAAATCGGTGTCGGCATTGCGTTGGTCAGTGCCGTTGCGCAGCACGAGCGACTCGAACTCAGAGGCACGGTTGCTCAGGGCCTTCGCGCGTCCCTTGACCTTGCACTTCACCACCAGCGTGGCATCATCATCGAGACTGATGTCATATTCAGGTTCACCGATATCGCCGAGCCATTCACCCTTCACTTCAGAGAAAGATAGCGAGAGGAAATGAGTCGATTCAGAATCGCCATCAATGTGCTCGGTCTGCATTACATTCTGGCCTACGATGACGCCGAACTCCTTTTTCAGTGCCTCAATTCGGGCACCCTCGGCAGCCAGCCGCTTGCACTCGGCGGGAGAGTGGCGTCCACCGCCGAGAAAAGTGTACTCACCCTCTACGGTCTTCACATCGTCGGCCTTGGCAGCCGACACCATGCCCATGAGGCACAGCAGCATCACGCAGAGGCGGGGGATTAGATTGAGTTTCATGATTAACGTATAAGTTATTCAGTATTGGTCGTTCAGACGAGTGGGATGGTAAGTATATCTCAAAAGCTTAAACAGTTGCTAATTTTTGAGAGATACTTCAATCTCCGAAGTGTTGGCTTAGGGTTTAAGCTTCTTCGAGTCCCATGAGGTCGAGAGGGTGCCCGAGGTGGCCACGGTGGGAGTCTGCGGTTTGCCATTCACAGTCTCAGCTGCCTGACGCACATTCTTGATGACATCATCGGCCAGCTGACGCAGCGAGGTGTTCCCCTTCGACTCCTGGAGCTTCTTGAGCAGGAAGTATGAGAAGAGGCCGTGGCCCTTCTCCCTGTATGGCATCGCAGTCTCCTTGGCCGAGGCAGCTGTGAGGATAAACATGTTCCCCTCTGCTGTGGCCGGACGTGTGGCGAACGCCACACCGCGCGCCTTGTTGATCATCGAGCCGTCGCGGTCGGTGCCGCTGAAGCAGGCATCCACAAACACCGAAGTCGAGGCTGCCTGCATGTCGCCGAGCGTGGAGTAGAACTCCTTCATCGGTATCATGGTTGTCATCAGCAGCGGATTGGCATCCACCGGCATCATATAGGCCTCCATGGTCTGCTCATCGGGCAGCCCATGACCGGCATAGAAGACGATAGCCTCGGCATCCGGTCCGGCACCCTTCACCTTGCGCGACAAACGCGCCAACGCATCGCGCACCTGATTGCCAGTAGCATTATTGACAGCCACTATATTCTCTTCAGGCACACCCAGTGTGCGGGCGCAATATTTGCGGAAAGTGTCGCCATCATGGAGCGCGCCAAACACGTCATCGGCCTGCGCGTAATGCTCATTGGCTATAATCAGAGCAAATAGGTTGCCGGCCTTCTTGCCGGTGACCGGTATGTTGACATCCACGTCAGAATCGATAAACACCGCGACAGGCGCTGTGTCGTCGGCTCCGCCCGATGTGTCGTCGCCAGGATTGAGTATCCCGGCCAGATCCACATACACGTGCGGAGTCTGATAGTTGGCCGCATCCTCGGCATTATATTCATACTTCTTGCCGTTGACCACATAAGTGATTGAGCTCAGCACCGGCTTATTGTCGCGGATGATGAAGCGCGGAGTGCGCAGTTGGGCCGATGCCCAGCCGGCCTTGAAGCCCTCGGCCTCCTGATTCTTTACCGGCACGCGCACTGTAGTAACCCCATAGGGGGTGTCGATGCGGTAGACCTCATTGTCGGGGTCGTAGGGTGAGAGCCGCATGTCGGTCACCACCAGGCGCGATGCATACTTCTCGAGATATTCCCGTTCTGCCTGCTTAAGCAACTGCTCATATCGGGTCTCCGCTCCACCTGAATTAAGGCGCTTGCGGTAGTCGTCGATTTTCTCAAACTCACCGCGTCGGGCCCACTGGCCGAGTTGTTCGGTGATGAGCGGAGCCGCAAACTCTTCGAAAGTCGGCACCTTGGCAGCCGTCGAGGCTGGGATTGCGCTCTGTGCGGCATCAGCCCCTCCCTCGGCAGCGATCATGACAGGCATCGAGTTGAACGCCACACCCTGACCTCCGAACGCCATGATCTTCTTATTCGTCTCATCGAAGTTATCGCGGTCGCCCAGCGCGGCGTAGGCCGAAGCCAAAGCCCGCAGAAAGGTCATGTCGGAAGGGGTGTTGGCCAGCACATGACCGAGCGCGTTGACAGCCGAGTTGAAATACGTGCGCGACTGGCGGCGATGGCGTGTGGCAGCCTTCTCATCCTCCTCCATGATGGAGGCATTATAGTGCGAGGCCCCCAGATTATAGTAGCATCGGGCCAGCGCCTGATTGATTTCGAGACTGTTGGGGTGGGTTTCGGCCAGACGCAGATATTGGTCTACCGCCGGGCCATACTCTCCGGCCCGCTCAAGCAGCTGCGCCTGGAGATTGATAAGTTTCTCCTCATTCGGGTTCAGAGCCAACGCCTTGTCGAGCAGCGGCTGCATGCGGTGGGTGAGTTTGCCGTCAAGACAGGTCTGGATGGCCAGGGTCAGCATCTGCATGTCAGTGGGATAGCGAACTGTGCCATCCTCGAGAACGGTCAGTCCCTCCTCATAATCGCCCGACACCAGACAAGCCTGCGCATAATACTTAATCACATTCTGGCGCTGCGCCTCATCGCCCGAGTCGAGATAGAGCCGGAAATAGCGTTTGGCGGCCTCAGTGTCCTGAGCCTGTGTGGCGCCGTAAGCAGCGCAATAAGCCAACTGCGGGAAGAGGCGCTCATCGCGCTGGAACGGCGCCGCGCTCAACCTCGGCATACTCTGCGCATCGACATAAGCGCGCGCGAAGTCAGCCTGGCGCCCGGAATCGCCTTGACCGGAGTAATACACAGCGCCATGGGCCATGAGAGGATTGAGGTCGACGATGATGCTTGTGGCACGGTCGATGTCGGCCTGCAGCTCAGCCACCTCCAGGGCGGCCATCGCAGCCTCATTGGCCTCATAGGCCGCCGGATACAGGTTCGACTCCAGCTCACCCTCATAAAGCATGAACTTCACAGTCTTATAAAGCTCAGAGGCCCGCTCGCCACGCACCTCCGCTTCAGAACGCACTATTATGGAATCACCCTCAGCCGAGGTCAGCGAGTCGCACACCTCAGCCCCCGCCACCGCTCCGGACGGAGCGGTGTCAGGAGAGCCGAGAGTGATGGTGGCGGCTGCTGTCAGCCCCATCAGCGAGGCGATAGTGAATATTGTCAGATTTCTCATTATCAATAAATAAATCAGAAGGCATCGACAAATGTGAATTCAGCCGTGATGCGGCGGAACTCCGAGCCCTTGTCCTTGCTTACCCCGACGTTGTAATCATAGCGGGTGTCCATGCCCGAAAGAGCCTCGACGTTGCGGGTGAGATAGTCCTTCACGGCCGCAGCACGCAGGAAGGCAAGCTGCTCGTTGGTCTTGATGCCGTCGCGCTGGTTGACACTCAGGGTGGTGAGCTGGCCATCGATTGTGACAGGTTCCTGGTCGAATTCGCCCAGCGAACCGTCGTAGGGTATGCCGCGCACGATCGGAGTGGCGTCAGCGGTACCCGAGATGCTCACATTCAGGCGTTTGCCCGCCTTGAGATACTGCGCGAAATCACCCTCGAAGGCCTGTTTCACGATATTGAGCATCGAGGTGGCAGCGCCCGACTCTGAGATGCTGTATTTGCCCGGCTTGAAGTCCTCTACAGCCGAGAACTCCGGCTCTACCTGATAGGTGAATTTCACCAGATAGTTCAGAATCTTATTGCCATCGGCATCATAAGCCGGCACTACCTGCGAATCGACCGTGATGTTGGTATGGTCGGATATCACGTTGTTCTTCTTTGCCTCGGCCACAACCTGCTGCTTGACCTCCTGGAGGCGAATCTCCTCCATCTGCTGCTGGCGGATGATGTCGAGCGACACAAAGTCGGTGTCGCCCCCCAGCATCTCCATCGGTCGGCGGTCAAGATTGTCGTAGATATACTCCTTGCCATCCTTGTTATTGAGGAATCGGGCGTAGATGAGCTCGAAGCTGTCGTCTGGGAGCACACCATACTGTGCGTCAGAGACTGTGAGGTCGGCCGCCGAGGTAATCGAGGCCACATCAGCCTCCGGCACCGGCAGATAGATCTGCGGCAGATTATCGAACTCCACGGCCAGCACGCCGTTCTGGCGGTCGTAGTTGCCGAGTGATATGTTTGACATGGCCAGCATGTCGCCGGCCAGAGTGGTCGAGATGTTATCCTCGATGAGGCGGCGCTGCTTGCGGATAGACTCATCGTTGACACGGAGCTGATACTCCTCCATCGTCTCACCCGGCTGCATCTTGAGCCATGAGGCCATCTGCTCATCGACTGCATCGCTCACGAGGCGCGAATAATAGGGCTCGAGGTCGGTGATACGACGTGCATTAAGGGCCTTCTCGGCGCCGAATGCCAGCAAGGGTTTATGCTCGGCATCCTCGAGAAATGCCAGGTCGCGCATCCCTTCGGCCTCCACGTCGATATGGCGGCGGTCGGTGGTGCGCACGAGGTTGATAATCTCGATGTCGGCTGGCGAGGTGGCCACGGCTATATACTTGCCGTCAGAATTGAAATCGCAAGCCAGGGCATCGCCGAGGTCGTCGATCATGGTGCGCACCTCGAAGGTGCGTGTGTCGTAGATTGAGAGCAGACCATCAGAGGTGAGCACCGCCATGGCCGATGCATCATTATTGAAGACCACATCATTGACCTTGATTTCGGCATCGATGCGGGTGCGGATTCTCTTCTCCTCGAAGTTATAGACCACGATATCCTTGCCGTTGACCAGCACGAGGTAATAACCGTTGGGACTGATAAGCATCTCCTCAGCCTTGATAGGCACGAGGTCGATGCGGTCGACGGGCTTGAGTTTGCGGGGCTCGAGAATCACGATACCCTTGTCGGTGGCCACTGCTATGCGGCGGGCATCGGGGGTGAAGGTGGCGGCGAGAGGTGTGCCGAGGTGTTTGGCATCAAACTTGGCCTTGCGCAAATCAGCCTGCAGGAGGCTATGGAGAGCCGCATGGCGCTCACCCTTCTTATTGGCGTCGATAAGCATAAACAGGTTGCCGGCCGGGCTGACCTGCAGATTCTTGACAGAGTCTTTGCCTAAGGAATGCAGCACGTCGCCGCGCATGGTCTGCACGTCGTGGAGTCCGGCGGTGTAGGCAGTGGTGGCATAGGGGCGCACCATCTCGGGGGTCTCGGCGCGGCGGAAGGTGTAGTCGCGCTGTGTCTCCTGAGCTGTGGCGCCGGCAAAGGTCAGAGCCACGAGCAGAGCCGCGGCAGCATGGCGCATGTCAGGGTAAAGATTCAGTTGCATATGAAGTAGGTTAGTTGGTTAGGGGCCTCGCTGCCATCCCACATTGAGACCATGGTATAGATGCAAAGTTAATAAATCTGTCAAAAACGACAAAACTTTTAATCCTATAACTTGGCATGACTACTTTTTTTTGTTAATTTTGCACAAAGAGATATGCCATTGTGCCCCTTAGGGGATATCCCCTCTCTTGCACTTGCACCGGGCAAGGTCTCTACTTCACTAACTAACCAATGTGAACAGCCACATTATGAAACGTATTCTTTTACTCTTGACCGCCCTGCTCTTGATAGCGGGTGGCGTGGAGGCCAAACCTAAGAAGCTTACCTCCACATTGAAATGGGACATCACTCCCGAAGGGACGCTGATTATCAGCGGCACCGGCCAGATGCCCGACTGGACCGCGCCTCAAGTCGAGGCCTGGTATAAGGAGGGAAAATGGCAAAAAGTCAAGAAGGTCGTCATCGAAGAGGGTGTGACCTCTATCGGTTTCAAATCATTCTCGCCCGTGGGCGACAAGTTCGTGCGCACTGAGCCGATTGAGCTGCAGTTGCCCTCGACACTTGTGGAGATTGGCGACTTCTCTTTCAAAAACACAAAAATCAAGGATCTCACCATCCCGAAGGGTGTGAAGCGCGTGGGCCTCGGAGCCTTCACAAGCGCTGTGGCCCAGGACTCTCTCGAGTTCCCGACCACAATGACCACCCTTGCCGATGGCGCCTTCATGCGCTGCGAACTGGGGAAGGTAATATTCCACTCTGACGTGGTGGTGGGCAGCGGCGCATTCTTCGAGTGCCGTCCGCTCGAGGCCGTAGACTTCGGCAAGACCTGGACCGAACTGGCCATGGGCGCCTTCGAGGGAGACCATAAGCTCGTCGACCTCATCTCAGCCGACAATATCCGCATGCCCGGCGGCAACCCCTTCATCCGCACTCCTCTCGAACGCAGCCAGGAGGTGCTGGCGATGCTCGGCCTCAATCAGCCCTCGCAGGCGATGGCCGCAAACGCTGCTCCGGCCGACAACGCCGGCTCTGACCAGGGATTCATCTCTGAGCTTGATTTCAAGATTCCGGTGATGGATGGCATCGACCGCGAGAATACATTCGCCCTGGTGATTGGCAATGAGAATTACAGCCGCGAGGCAAAGGTGCCCTTCGCCAACAATGACGCCGAGGTATTCTCACTCTATCTGAAGAAGACTCTGGGCATACCCTCCAACAATGTGCGCCTCATCAAGGACGCCACGCTCAATGACATGCGCTTCGGCCTCAATCTGCTTGCCAAGACTGCCAACGCCTATGAGGGGAATATCAACCTCATCGTCTACTATGCCGGACATGGTGTGCCTGACGAGGCCACTAAGGATGCATTCCTGCTGCCGGTGGACGGCTACGGCGCCGACCCCTCGACGGGATATTCAATCGACCTGCTCTACGAGCGTCTGGCCTCAATGCCCACCAAGGGCACCGTACTCTTCATGGACGCCTGCTTCAGCGGCTCGAAGCGTGAGGGTGAGATGATGGCCTCGGCCCGCGGTGTGGCTATCGCCCCGAAGAAGGCCCAGACTGCAGGCAACCTCGTGGTATTCACCGCCGCCACCGGCGAGGAGACCGCCTTCGCCTACAATCAGGAGGGCCACGGCATGTTTACCTACTTCCTGCTCAAGAAGCTGCAGCAGAACATGGGCGACGTCACCCTGGGTGAGCTCAGCGACTTTGTGACCACCAATGTCAAGCAATATTCAATCCGCGAGAACCAGAAGAGCCAGACCCCCACAGTCAACGCTCCTGACACCATGGGCGAGGATTGGCGCAACATCAAGCTTTAAATAAACTCAATACATATGAAGAAACATATTTATCTCTCGGGAGCTCTCGCCGCCATGGCCATCCTGGCCACCGGATGCACGGCCGATGATCCTGACAATGCCCTGAATCTCGACCAGACCATCACGGTGGATGACAACGGCAATGTGACGACTCCCGGCGGAGGCAACTCAGGCGATGACGCTACAAATCCGCTGACCACGACACGCGTGCAGCGCGTCGGGTACAACAATCTCACCTTCCAGATTCAGTATGACAACTCTGGGCGCCCGGTCAGCATGACCTCTGACAGTTGGTCCGCCAACAGCCACAACGTAGAGTATGAATTCACCTATCAGCTACCCGGTGAGGGCCCGTCGAAGGTGATGTGGTACTATGAGACAGATGAGTATAAAAATGGCCCGAGCAACAGCTATTATGACTCTCAATGGGTGCAGGTGCGCTATGAAACTGTGCTCGATGGCATGGAGTTCGAGGATGGCCGCCTGAAACACCTCATCTATTCTAAATCAAAGTATGAGAATAATGAACTGGCCGAGGTGACAGCCACAGGCGAGGTGACTTTCAGCTACAATAGCTCAGCCCAGCTCACCAACATCAATGTCAACGGCACCGACTACGCACAGGTATGGGATGCCAACGGCGACCTCGTGGAGATCAATTCACCCTATTTCGGCACATCGACGCTGAAGTATGGCGACGTAGTCAACCGCTGGGCCCAGTGGGATCCGACAATGCCGCTGATGGGTGTCTTCCAGGTATTCGGATGGTTTGGCGCCGCTCCGGTGCATTTCCCGACTGAAATCACCACATCCGGCAGTCCTTTCCTCTCTGCCCTTGGCCTGGATGAGTCGCGTGCCGAGTCAGCCTATACACTGTCGCTCGACTATAACATCTCGTGGGAGGGACGCCTCTCGATGGTGCGTGCCAACTGGCTGCTCAACCAGTATACAGAGTGCAGCCTTGATTATATCTCGATGAAATAATCGCCACCACCTCATTCTACACTACATAGGTGTCGGCCCGCAAGCAAGCGGCGAGCTTTCCTCTTGCGGCGCTGATGCCCGAAAACTCTAATCATTATGAAAAAGATACTTCTTTCGCTGATGCTCGGCCTGGCCGGAATGGGTGTGGCAAGCGCACAGTATGACTATAGCAGCGCGGCGCGTCTTGACTCGATCGAGAACGCTCTCTCTTCTGCAAACTCGCGTCTGGCCGAATTGCGTGCCGACAGCATCCATGAGTCGGTGTGGCGCAGTGGCCGATACTTCAACCTCGGCTATTCAATCGCCTCTACAGCCGGCGAGGTCTATGAGGCTGAAAAAGCCAAGTTCGGCATATTTCTCAATAAGGGCACATCCTATCTGTGGCCCCGCAAGAAGCCTGTGGGCGGAGTCGTGAAGTTCGGTCTTGACGCACGTTGGATCGACCTGCAATTTGCGATGTACGACAAGTTCGCACGCCCCGTCTACTCGAGTGGCAGCGGTTATACCAACAACTATCAAGGCTGGACAAGCAACATGCAGCAGCCATCATCGTCTACCTCCACATCAGACCCCAACTATCTGCGCTTCTCTCACATGTCGGCTCTGGTGGGCCTCTGCGGCGTGGGTCCCACAATCACTGTGGCTCCCCTCTCATTTATGGATAATGAGGCTGCCTCGCTGCGCCTGAACGTATACTTCCACTATCAGCCCACCTTCGGCGTGAACTTCTATTCATGGAATCTGGTGAATGCAGCTTCGGCTTCGGCCGCCGTGGATGCCCAGAAGTGGGGCGACGGGAGCGATGTCGAGATTGAGATTGGATACATCAACATGATGGACTTCGGCTTCAAGCTGCAATGGCGCATCTTCGGTCTGGGTGTCGAGGGTCGCTGGGGCTCGGGCAAGATGAACAACTCCACACTAGACCCCTACGGTTATAACAACGGCACATCTTTCTATGGCCAGGGTGTCAGCATGAACAAGCGCGAGGATACCGATGGCAGCTATACCCGCAAATTCGCTGAGACACGTATATACGTAGACTTCGTATTCTGATACGACGGTCTGAAACAATCCGATACGACAACCCCGGTAGCCTCATCACTGTGGCTGCCGGGGTTTTCTGTGACTTATACGTAGTTGCTACGCACCTACTATGTGGCTTACACGTAGCTGCCTAAGGTTATGAGAAGTAAAGGAGACCTCAGCGCTGGCGCAGGTTGGGGAGCAACGCGGCCACGAGTCCGAGCAACGGCATGTATGCGCACGCGTTATAGACGGCATCTATACCCACATGGTCGGCATAATACCCTAATATTGCCGCCGCCACACCTGCCACACCAAACGACAGACCGAAGAAGAGACCCGACACAAGCCCGAGTTTGTTGGGCAGCAGCTCCTGCGTGTAGAGCAGTATGGCCGGGAAAGCTGAGGCAAGCATGAAGCCGGCTCCGAAACTCATGATGACCGTAAGGGTCAGTCCGCAGTGAGGCATCACCAGGCTGAAGGGAGCGGCGCCGAGAATTGAGATCCATATCACCGGTTTGCGGCCGTAGCGGTCGCCGACCGGTCCACCGACAAGTGTGCCGATGGCAGTGGCGGCGAGAAATACGAAGAGTAATATCTGCGACGTCTTGATGCTCACGCCAAAGTGGTCGATAAGATAGAAGGTGTAGTAGTTGGTGAGCGAAGCCATGTAGATATACTTCGAGAATATAAGCACCAGTATGACCGCAATCACAAAGGCTGTGCGTCCGGCTGAAAGTGGACGCGGCACGTGGATGGCCGCCTTGGCCGGATTGCTGCGTGCCTGCGCGAGATAGCCGCCATACCAGCGGCAGATGCGGCGCATGCTCATGAAGGCCAGTGCGGCCACAATCAGAAACCATGCGATATGGCGTCGGCCGTAGGGGGCAACCATGAAGGCCACGAGCAGCGGTCCAATCGAGGTGCCGAGATTCCCGCCCACCTGAAATATCGACTGAGCGAGTCCGCGGCGCCCGTGGCTGGCAAGCGAGGTGATGCGCGAGGCCTCTGGGTGGAGCGTCGATGAACCGATCCCCACGAGGAATACGGCTATCAACACGGTCGTCATCGACATGGCGAAGGCAAATAGTAATATTCCCGCTGAGGTGAACAGCATTCCCATCGGCAGACTCCCCACATAAGGGCGCTTGTCGAAGGCCAGCCCCACCACCGGCTGAAATACCGAGGCTGCAATCTGATATACGAGGGTTATGAGGCCAATCTGGCCAAAACTGAGCTGAAGGTCATCCTTCAGCATCGGATACACGGCCGACACGACCGATTGCAACAAGTCGTTGAAGCAATGCACAGCGCATAGCGACATCAGCACCGGGAAGGTGGCTTCGCGCGATATGGCAGTAAGTTTTTTCAGCAGGTCAGTCATAGGGTCTGGTGATATGGTGAAGTAGGTCAGATGACTTCAGTGAATTTCGGACTGCAAAATTACAAAATATTCCGGCATATTCCGGCCTCCTGCGCTTAATAATAGAGTCAGATAATAGAGCCGGCGGTTACCACAACACCTTTAAGTTTAGGAAGGGACTGAATATTCATAATCGGTAAGATGGGAAAGGAATTTAAGGGCGCAGATTTTTTCGCTTAACTTAACGGTTACCTGGCCGCTGAGATAAAAGATGCTCCCCGCCGCGGCTCTGGGTCAAGAGTCCGTGGCGGGGAGCATGCGATAGAGTTCTAATTCAGAAGTGTCTGCTCTGCGGCAGTCCACCCTCCATTATAGCGGAGGGGGTGTATCAATAGTTATCGGCTTTGATTTCGAAGAAGCACTGTGAGTGCAGGCACACGGGGCATACGGCGGGAGCCTTTTTGCCGATCACGATGTGGCCGCAATTGCGGCATACCCATACTGTGTCGCCGTCGCGTGAGAATACGATGCCCTCCTCGATGTTCTTGAGGAGTTTGCGGTAGCGCTCTTCGTGGTGACGCTCGATGGCACCTACGGCGCGGAATTTGCGGGCAATCTCAGCAAAGCCCTCCTCTTCGGCCTCGGCGGCCATGCGGTCGTACATGTTGGTCCACTCGTAGTTCTCACCCTCGGCTGCGTCGCGGAGGTTGGCCATGGTGTCGGGCATCTCGCCGCCGTGCAGGTATTTAAACCACAGCTTGGCGTGCTCCTTCTCATTGTGGGCGGTCTCCTCGAAGATGGCTGCAATCTGCTCGAAGCCATCCTTGCGGGCCTTTGAGGCGTAGTAAGAATACTTGTTGCGGGCCTGTGATTCGCCGGCGAAAGCCTCCATGAGGTTCTTCTCTGTCTTTGTTCCTTTCAGTTCTTTCATGTCTTTATGTTGATTTTTAATGTTGGATTATCTGTTTTTCCAGCCGCCGATGTCGGCAGCGGCCGATGCCATCCGGGCGGATGGGTGTGTTGGAGATTGATGCATACGTCATCACCCGTATTCAGCCATTCCGCGCTATCTGCATCTCTCAGTTGGCATTGCCTCTGGCCGTGCATTCGGGGCAGGTGCCCGCGAAGCACAACTCGGTGGTGGCCACCCTGAAACCCTGCGTGACGGCGCTCTCTATGCCCGGGGGTAGTGCCATATCGAAGATGCGGCCGCAGGCGGTGCATCTGAAATGGCTATGGGGCATCTGCGGCGCGAGGTCGTAGCGAGTCGACTGACTCTCAATCTCAAGCGGGCGCAGCACACCGGCCTCGGCCAACGCATGGAGTGAATTATACACCGTGGTGCGCGACATCGAGGGGAATTCATGCGATAGATGCACATACACCTCATCGGCCGCCGGATGTGTCTTGCGGTTGGCAATATAGTCGAGCACTGCCAGACGTTGTGCCGACGGGCGAACCCCCGCCTTATGCAGCATCTGCAACAGCTCATTGCCGGTGTATGTGGTGGTCTCTGTCATCATTTTTAGAATTAACTAAATTGTAACGATTACAAAGTTAGTAATAATTACAATAACTTCCAAATTTTTCCACAAAAAAAAGCACACCAACTCAAAAAAACCTCGACTTCACCCAAATAAAGACAGGGGGATGTAGTAAAATCGTAGTTTTAAGCCGATTTTGTGGTTTGCAAAAAAAATTGTAAATTTGCTGACTATGAAGTTGTTTAAACTAAACCGCAGTAGAAATTCATACGTTAGAGTAAGAAAGGAGAAACGCCTATGACGAATTTTGATAGCAAGAAACTCACAGAGCTGGTTCTGTATATACTTTGCAAGACTGGTGGGGTTGATTTCTACCATGTTTTCAAGATTCTCTATTTTGCCGAGATGAAACATCTTGCAAAATGGGGTAGCGGCATAGTGCCCGATGAATTTTGCGCTCTGAAATATGGACCCGTTCCCACCCATCTCTATGATGCTGTAAAAGAACTTGGGCAGTCGCGCATGAAGCTTTCAGAGGAATTATCTGAGGTGATTCAGTTTGCAGGAGAAGATGCGCCAAACGTGCTTATTCCCAAGCGAGATGCTAATGTGAATTTTCTTTCGAAGTCGGAGATTGACGCTCTGGATCAGTCCATCATGGAGCATGGAGCCATGACTTTCGGCCAACTTATGAAAAAATCTCATGACGCAGCTTGGGATGAGGCTCACAGGCGTGTACATGGCACCAATGTGATTTCTCCAATATCAATGGCTAAGGTTATGAATGCAGATGAAGCCATGTTGGAATATATTGAAGAGCAGATGCAAATTGAAGCGGCACTCAGATGACAAAAATTTCAGATGCGCTCAATGAAGATGAGCTTTCGCGGTTAGCCGCCCGAACGGTTAAAGTCGGCGATGTCTATGAAATCACGATGACTGATGCAAACGGCATCAAGCCAAAGCCCGGTGATGCTTCAAGAGACAAATATTTTGTCGTACTTGGTTTTGATTCTGAAGGAGTGGCATACGGTGGCGTTATCATCAATTCTCAAATCAACAAGAATCTTCCCGGTTACATCAAGATGTACCACATGCCCATAAAGCAATCTAAGTATCCATTCCTGCGATATGATTCTTTTGTCGATTGCGTCCAGCTAAAGAGGGCCTATCCTCAGAAATTCAACGAATGGAATTATCTGGGCGAGATTGATGAGTATGATGTCGAGCTAATAATAGGTACAATCAAGGAGAGTCCGCGTGAAAGTGCCGCGCATTTGGCTCAATATGGACTCTAATCACTCAAATAGAGTATAAACTCTTAAGTCAAGACTTTCATGGACTATGTCCACCTCTCACGGCAGAGATAGCCGCCCCAGAACCAAGATTTTAGAGATACTTACGAAAAACGAAAGAGATACAGAAACTTCGATATACCTACAATTCGGACGAGGGGAGACATCTTGTCTTATGATTTTTTGCAAACTGCCGGAAAGTGACTATATTTGCAAAAAATTGAAGTTGTTTAAACTTTTTTCAAGTGCAAGGTTAATTAAGATTTTGAGCAGGTTTCGGCTCTCGAAGAGGGAGCGATGCGGGCATCGCGACCGATGAAGAGGGGCGAAAGATGCCAAAATATTAATTAAGATTGCGCTTGAAGAAAAAATACTTCAATTTATGTTTTTCGTAAAAAGTTTAAACAACTTCATTATATCAATGAAAAAACGACCTAACCCGATGGCTTATTTTTTGATTATTGCCGGTGTAGCCGCAATTGTGGCCGGAATTGTCATGCTCTGTAATCCGGGCCAGGATGCCTCATCGGCCGATACAACTTCGATGAGCGCAAACAGTGTGAATGCACGGCAAGAGGCGCCGGCTGCCATGCGGCAGCCTGATGCAGCCGTAGCATCTGAGTCGCTCTCGGCTTCGACATCCGCAGCAGCTTCGGCACCCGCAAATACTGCATCAGCACCAAATTCCGCGACTACCTCCGCATCGTCCCAGGCCGATGCAGAATCGTCGGAATATTCTGATTCTAAAAAGAAAGGGGATGCATTTGAAGATTTCGTATGCAATCTGCTCAATGACTGGCGCCTCAAACTTCTTGACCGCACTCAAGACAAGAAGTCGTCGGCGGGAGTAGTGGCCGAATCATCTAAGAATCCTGACCTTCATATCCAGCAGAAGCGTGGCAATTCGAATATCGATTATTATATAGAGTGCAAATATCGCTCGCGCTGGAATTCGGGAGAGGTACACTTTGAAGGGTGGCAACTCGAAAGATACCGCAAGTTTCAGAAAGCGAATAAACGCAAGGTAATCATTGCCCTTGGAGTAGGTGGCACTCCCGCGAAGCCGGCAGAGCTGATGCTTGTGCCGCTCGACTCAATCCACAACGACCGCATCCGCCAGATCGACAAACAATACGTAGTGTCCCCGTCGCCCGACAATTTCGTCCGCTACATCGACAACTACTTCACCACCGTATTCCAGACGGCCCGCAGCCGCAAACCCCGCGCCGCAGCCGACTGACCCAACGCTTTTAAGGTAAGCAAGGACCAATGGGTAAGATGGGGGAAGGAATTTAAGGGCGCAGATTTTTTCGCTTGTCGCTGCGCGACTGCGCCGCGGATGGAATGGATTAACGCGGATCTCTTTGTGCTGGGGGACACGCGTGTTTGGCAATACGGCGGCGCGTGGTGGCGAGTGCACTGCGCAGGCCCGGACTAAGGGGCTGCGTGGCGAGAAGATTGAGATGTTCGGTGAGCTCGTCAAGCAGCTCTGAATTGGCCCATTCGGCGATGGCGCGGATCTGGCTGATATTGACTCTTTGGGAGAGCTGGACTGACAGATGGCGGGCAAATTCAGACATAACGATGGCAGGGTATGGGTTAAAGAATCCAGCGGGGTGACTTCCGGAGGTTGAAGTTCTCAGAGAGGATTCCGGCAAATGGTGTGGCCAGATGGCGCGCCTCCTGCGGGCAGACCTTGACGCATGCGCAGCATTTGATGCACTTGGCCGGGTCTACCTCCTCGCATTCCGGATTTATGGCACCGGTAGGGCATGCGGCGTAGCACGCGCCGCACCCGTCGCATAGCGATTGGTCGACCGTGGGGAGATACGTGACAGGGTTGGTGGACTGCTGTTGCTGATAAGCGACAACGAATTTGCGGAAATTGGCGATTGATTCAGCCGGCGAGGGCACGTCGGAGAGTTCGGTCGGATTGACTTCGCGCAGCTTATCCTGCAGGATAAGGGAGGCAATCTCCATCCCGAATTTATGGGCGTCAGAGAGGTCCTGCCCATCAGGGCGTCCGGCCGCTATCGGCGTAGCAGAGGTAGAGTAGGAATGTTCACCCACAAAAGCCGCAGCGCCGCAAATCAAGCACCCACCTTCGGCCATAAACCCAGCCAGGTCAGAGGCCGCATTTTCAAAAGCGCGGTTACCATAGATTGCCACAACGATGCATTTAGCCCCATTCCCACGCAGGGCATTGAGACGCAGTTTAGCCAGCGGCGCGATCTTGCCGCCATACACCGGAGCCCCCGCGATAACGATATCACGCTCCGTCAGTTCAATATCATCCGCCGGATTGAAAGTCAGATCCACAGAAGTAACGTCAGTATTCAGCCCCTCAGCCACACCACTTGATACAGCCCTCAGGATTTTGGCCGACGTGCCGGTAGGAGAAAAAGAGAAAGCATAGATGCCCATATCGGATAGTTTGAATTATTGACCGATGGCAAATTTAGCCAAAATTCGCGAGTCGGCCAAAAGCGCAAAAATCAAATCTTTTTCGTAATTTTGCGATATATGAAGGACCATAAAGAAATATTTACTTGAAAAGGATTCCTTATCCCGCAAAATGGAAGATGGAATCAGTTCATTATGGCATTAATACAATGAAGGAAACATTATATACAATATTCACGACCGTTGCCATGTGCCTTGTGTTGTGCATTACAGGTTGCTCTCACTCAGCCTCACGGTATGATTCAAGTATCGATGACGCGGAGAGATTGATGCTGACCGACACCGACACTGCGATGGCAATGCTGGATGCGATAGAGTATAACGATTTGAAGCTCGATTCCACCCGGGCTAAATATCATTATCTCAGAGCTTGGGGCCACCTGCGTCAACGCCGTTCAATGGTCGGTGACTCGTTGATTGTATTCTCTCACAATTACTATAAGGGCCGAGATAAGGTGCGCGAGATGCGCAGTGCCACAGCTTTGGCATGGTACAAGTTTTGGGTGGGCGACATGACTGGTGCAATCAGTCTGCTCGACTCACTGTCCAATCTTGACAACGTACCTGACTCGTTGAAGCTGCAGGCTCTGAGAATACGTGTGCTTCTTGGCACATCCGAATACCAGGGAAACGAACTTATTCCATATGCAAGCCAATTAGAGGCCATCGAGACTGACACACTCAGAAAGATGGAGGCTAACTTCATGCTTGTCAGCGCGTATGAATATGCCGGCAAACTGGATTCAGCCTTAATGCTTACCGACAATCTGATTGACTATGCCCGCAAGAGCAAATGGGGCGACAAGCAATTTATTTTTGAGATAGAACGTGCCCAGATTCTGGGAGAGATGGGGTGCCACAAAGAGAGTGATGCCACAATCGAAGGGATATTCGCCAAGTCATCTCCCGACAATGGCGCGGCTGATTATCTGCACATGCAGCTTGCCATCAACGCGCTCAATTCCGGTAATCTCAATCGTGCCACCAAGGAACTTGCCATTGCCGACAGTTTTGCAGCGAAATTCAGAAACGATGATGATACATATTACCGCAGTTACAGCAACCTGCTGAGAGCGATGATTGACTTCAAACAAGACGGCAAGATGAAACTCGCCCACGTCAACGGCCTCAACAACCGTCAACGTGAGCGTTACAACCGCGCTAAGGCTTCGCAATGGGAGAGCGAACGCAGTGCATTGCAGCAGCAGAGCCGGGCTTTGGCGCTCAAAGCTGAGAGCCAACAGAAGACGGTCATTATTCTTGTCATCGCGCTTGTGGCTCTCCTGATATTGGTTAGTGCCGTATGGATTATGCGCCATCGCCGTCAGCGTGAGCGCGAAAATGAGGAGCGGGCGGAAGCATTGCAGAAAATGGTCGATGAACTTAAAGCTTCTCCATCCCAGGAGCACACGGGAACCCATACTCCCGGTGCACTACGCCGCGCCATGCTCCAGCAACTGGGCATCCTCAAAATGGTCGCTGAGACTCCGACGGAACAAAACCGCGAGATGCTCCGCAAAATCTCTTCAATCGAAAGTGATACCGGTGGAGAACTCGTCAATTGGAATAACGTGTTTGAGCTTATCAACACATTATATTCAGGATTCTATGATAAACTCCACACGGCCCACGGCGATACTCTCACTCCAAAGGAGGAACAGATAATAGTGCTGATGGTGGCCGGTTTCTCAACCAAAGAGATCAGTGTTATCACCGGCCAGACCACATCCACCATCTACGTACGCAAATCCTCCATCCGAAAGAAACTTGGAGTGCCTGAGAAGGAGGATATCGTAGCATTCCTCCGTGAGGCATCCGGCTATTAAGACCCATTAAGGCCCTCCCCGGGAATATTAAGATTTTTAAGAAATGCAACCTCTGATTATCAGCAGGTTGCATTTTCCATATTAAGACTTTTGCATTTGGCGTTAAGATTCGTTTAGACGTAATTTTGCACCGGAAATTTAAAACTGACGCAAAATGATTAAGAAAATCTTAACGCTCGCCATAGCTGTAATAATGGCACACACCGCACTTACATCGTGTGGTTGGAATGTCGGTCAGGGTGATACCCGCGACCGCAATATCTGTAAGGCTACCCTCGCTTATCTCCATTCAATTCCGGATGTTGAATACATCGGTCTGGCAGATTCACACGACCTTGAAAATGGCAACTTCCAGGCAGTGGTTATCTATAATGTCGTAGACTCTGTTGGAAACAAAACGGAGTGCAATGCCCATGTCACAACAACCAACGACGGTTCTGAAATACTCTCATGGGAAGACCTCGACAGCCACATCCTCACTGACACCAAACAGAAAATCACCGACAAGATGGAAGAGAAAGGCATCAACCTCGACGGAAGCCTTATTGACGCACTTCTCGAAATAAAAAAACATACACGATGAAACATCTTATCTCAACTATGATTGCTGTACTTGCAATCCTTCCGGCTTTCAGCCGCGATATCAATGGACGTATTCTTGATGAAAACTCCCGGCCACTCGACTTTGTGAACGTGGTGCTATATTGCGATTCCACATATATCGCAGGGGGCATATCTGATGCTGATGGCAATTTCATCATCACTGCTGATAGCGGGTGCGACTTGACTGCCAAAATTTCATTCGCAGGCTATGACCCCGTAATCGAGAATGTCCCCCGGTCAGGTGAGTTGGGAGCAATTATGCTACATCCGTCCACCGTGGAACTTGGCGAGGTCGTGGTCAAGGCCTCGCGTCCTGCCACCACAATGAAAGGAAACGCACTGCTGACCAATGTGGAGGGGAGCTCGCTCGCCTTTGCCGGCACCGCCAACGATGTTCTTGTACGTGTGCCGATGGTGGTTGACAATGGTGGCACCCTTGAAGTTTTCGGTAAAGGCTCTCCGGCAATTTATATCAATGGCCGCAAAGTCAACGATCTTCAGGAACTCTCGCAACTCAACTCCGCTGACATCAAGAATGTGGAGGTCATAACCAATCCGGGAGCGGCTTACGCCGCTGATGTAAAGTCGGTAATCCGTATCCGCACAAAGCCGCCCAAGGGGGATGGCTTCAGCGGCACACTGCGCACCGACAACGGATTCCAGCATTACTTCCGGACAGGCAATTCCATCGACCTTAAATACCGCACCGGCGGACTTGAAGTATTCGCCAACTATGGATGGTGGAGAGGCGACACCCGTTTTGACCGTCTCAATGATATGAACACAAGCACCGCCAATGGCACTTATCGCCAGTTCGTCAGCACAATCGGCAAGGAGTCATATAATGATATGACCGGGAAACTTGGATTCTCATACATGATCAACGACCGCCACAGCATAGGCGCCTACTACCAGAACAGTTGGAACCGTCATCACACTGACGGGACAATACCAAGCGAAATATGGCAGGACGGCTCGTTGCTCGACCGCTATGATTCAGATGTACACAATCTGTCTACCGCCGTTCCACGCCACTATGCCAATCTATATTATAACGGCATTGTCGGAAAGCTCAATATAGACTTCAATGCCGATTATCTTTGGTATAAGAGTCGCGAACTGACATTCAACAATGAATTCAGCGAAATGGGTGATGACCGCGAGGTAAATACCACATCAACCAATCATAGCCGCATGTTTGCTGAGAAGCTTGTTCTGACTTATCCTTTATGGAGAGGGCAGATAGAAGTAGGTCAGGAATATACAGATACCCGCTCCACCAACCTTTTCACAGCCAATATTCCCGAAACTCCTGATGCCGACAATCGTGTGGATGAGAGTAATGTAGCTGCATTTGCAGAATTAGGTCAGCAGTTCGGTCGTTTTATGGTTGGCGTAGGGCTGCGTTACGAACATGTGAAATTCAACTATTATGAGATGGGGACACTTCAGAACGACCAGAGCAAAACCTACAACAATCTCTTCCCCTCGCTGAATATCGCCACACAAGTCGGCAAAGTGAGGATGGGTCTGAACTATACGGGCAAGACCGTTCGCCCAGGATATGGCCAACTCGACGGTGCGGTAAGCTACATCAACCGTCTCACATACGAAACGGGCAATCCCTATCTGAAACCCACAAAGTTGCAGACCGTCGAATATATGGCTCAATGGCACCGATTCTTCGCTCAACTCTCTTACACTTATTTCAAAGATGGTGTGTATTATATCACCGAACCTTACGGCGCTGATGGAGAGGCAACAATCATCCGCACTGCCAATCTCGACCACCGCCACTATTTCCAGGCCTTTGTAGGAGGAAATTTCCAAATAGGCATATGGCAACCCAAGGTGAATGTAGGCATGATGAAGCAGTGGCTCAGTCTGCCGGTGAATGGTGAGCCTGTGAAGATGAATACCCCTATATTCATGTTCCAGTGGCAGAACGCAGTAAAGCTTCCCTTTGACATCTGGCTCAACGTCGATGCGCAACTTATGACCCGCGGTTGGGAAAACAACACGCGTCTGACAAACACCCCATGGTATCTCAATGCTAAACTCTACAAAGGATTCTTCAACGATGCCTTCAGCGTGACCATTGAGGCCAAAGACCTGTTTGACTCCACAAAGAATAACTTCTATCTCTGCAGCGATGCCGTGCAGATTCAGCAGAAAAACTATTCTCCCGGACGCTCGGTAATGTTGACCCTGCAATATCGTTTCAACACCACCCGCGACCGCTATCGTGGCACCGGCGCCGGCAACTCCGAAAAATCACGCTTCTAACCCTCTCCACCTCCATCAAACGAAGGAAGTTGTGTAAACTCTTTACTCATTGACGCGCCTGTGGAAGAGCAAGCTGCCACGCTTCTCGATTCCGGTTCGAAAAAATATCACTCTTTCAGCGAGGCGGCAACAATCGTATTGCCGCCTCGCTTTTCCTATGAAAAACTCATCGAAGCGGTCGGAATGGATATTTCCCATACAGAATTTGGCGATGAAGTTGAATTTTGCGAAGTTGAGATTATACAATTAATATAGTTTAACTACGGGTGAAATTTTTCTACAATTTATATGCATGATATTAAAAAATGTATTATATTTGCGCCGATGTTACTACAAACCCGTATAATCATCCTACTTGGCAAATAAAAGTTTATCAATCGATTATACTAACAATCATGATGACGCTATTTGACGGGGAATTTATAGGGTAAATCAAGTTAAATTAAGCAAATTGTCATACTTGGCAACATTGCTTAATTATTTAAGATTGCTATCTTGTTGAAAGCGAGCAATCACTTATTTATTTACAATCTATGGATCGCGAAGCTGTAAAAAATCTAATCAAGAAGGAACTCGGGTATCTCCCCGAGGGCACCGGCCTGGATGAGCTCTTAAGCAAGGCTCACCGCGAAATCTACATGCGCGGACAGGTCATCATCCGTGAAGGCACAAAGAACGCCAACCTCTACATCGTGACACGTGGCATCCTGCGCATGGCCGATATGAATGGCGACCGCGAACGCACTTTCTCGTTCGCTCTGCCCGGCTCTATCGTCACTTCGAAGTACTCTTTCGTGATGGATCTTCCGTCATACTACCGCATGGAGGCTTGCTGTGACACTGAGATTCTGGTCATCAACCGCGATGACTTCTGGGAAGTGGTCAACCGCGACCACGAGTTTGCGCTCTGGATGCTGAAGTATGCACTCGGCGAGTGCTTCTATCAGGAGTATAAGAATGCATCGGTGCACAACGGCACCGCCGCCGACCGCTACCGCCGCATGTTGGCGGACCGTCCGGAAATCACCGACCGCGTGCCTCAGAAGATGGTGGCCTCTTATCTGGGTGTGACCCCCGAATACCTCAGCAAGCTGAAACGCGACTATTTCAAGCCCGGCAATCGCTTCCTCGACTGATATACAACATCTATCACGACATTATATCATCAGGCCGGAAAGCATGGACTACTACATCCATGCTTCCCGGCCTGATTTACATTATAGAGCCGAGCCGGGGACTCAGCCGATAAGATTCACATCGTATGTTGCGCGTTCATATGCACTCTAATTTTCCTGTTGTAGAATCCATTATATAGCCTGCCACACGCACATCCTTTGGCATAAGCGGATGATTGCGCACCAGATCCACCGTCTCACCCACAGCCTCGCAGCCATCATTGAAGCCATGCAGCCAGCTGTCGAGGTCTATGCCGCAGTGCCGCATAAGCGAGATGTGCTCTTCGTCAATGCCGCGCCGGCGCATGAGCTGAAGCATGTGGGAGGCATTCATCCCCTGCACACCACAGCCGCTGTGGCCAATAATCATGATCTCCTCCACGCCGAGCTCGTAGACCGCCACAAGCAGCGAACGCATCGTCGAGTCGAAGGGGTTGGTGATTGTGCCTCCGGCATTCTTTATCATCTTCACATCGCCGTTGCGTATGCCGAGCGCAGCGGGCAGAAGCTCTACAAGGCGTGTATCCATGCAGGTGACGATGGCTATCTTCTTGTCGGGATACTTCGAAGTCTCATATGAGCGGTAGCCGCCGCTCTCCACAAACTCGCGGTTATGCCGCAATATCTCGTCTATCATAGTTAAAGCAAGTATATAAGTATCTTAAGTATCTTAACCCTCAGCCGCATCCGGCCTTACCTCAACAAGGATGCGGCATGAAATGAAGTTGTTTAAACTTTTTAATAGTTGTATAATTACAACGTCGGTCAATTGAGTCATATTGCAGAAACCCGCTTTTTTGCGTACATTTGCACACGCATCGCCTCGCTGCCAGGGATGAGGAAGTCATCTCAATAATGCGCGGCAGGCTTGAGATGCAAAGATTCAACAACTTCAACAATTCATAAATACCGAAGAGAAAAGACTATGATTGAGACAGGCTACAAGATGCCCAACCTTCTCGGCAAGGATGCCGACGGGCATGAGATCCGCATATCTGACTATCCGGGGCGCAAGATAGCGCTCTATTTCTATCCGAAGGATAACACTCCGGGCTGCACAGCCCAGGCCTGCAGTCTGCGCGATAATTATCAGGCATTGCTGGATGCTGGCTATCAGGTGATCGGGTGCTCGGTAGATTCGGCTGAGTCCCACCGCAAGTTTATCGCCAAGCATGAACTCCCCTTCCCGCTCATCACGGATGCCGACCATGAATTGGTCGACCGCGTGGGTGTATGGGGTGAGAAGAGCATGGCGGGACGCAAATATTTCGGCACCTACCGCACCACCCTCATCATCGAGCCCGACGGCACGGTGAGCCATATCCTTCTGCCCAAGCAGATCAAGACCAAGATTCACGCCGAGCAGCTGCTGAATCTCTGAATCCACTGTCTATGATGACGTGGCGGCGATGCTGAGGCTGCCGGTGGAATGCCAAACAGGGTCCCTCAGCGCGTATGGAACTGGCGCGAGAAGAGCGTCAGCACAGTGAATATCTCCAGACGCCCGATCATCATCAACAACGAGAATACCCATTTGAGCCAGCCGGGGAGCGTGTAGAAACCCCCGGCTGCTCCTGTTGCGCCATATCCGAGTCCGTTGTTGCCTATGCATGAGGCCGAGGCGAAGGCGCTGTCAAACACTGTGTATCCGCACGCAGCCATACATAGCGTGCCGGCCACAAGAAGCATCAGATAGATGAAGAGGAAAGCCGACACCTTCTGCATCTGCTCGCTGCTGACGGGGCGTCCGTTGATCTCTATCGTCTTTATATGGCGCGGATACAGGGTGAGCTCCACCTCGCGGCGCAGATTCTTCCAGAGGGCGGTCAGTCGGTCGACCTTTATGGCGCCGGTCGTCGATCCGGCACATGCGCCGGTGAGCATCAGCAGCCATGTGAGCATGATGGCGAAGGCTCCCCATTTCTCGTAGGGGGCATATGAGAAGCCGGTGGTGGTGATGGCGGTGGCTATCTGGAAGAGGGGGGCGAGCAGAGTCTCTCCCACCCCTTTCACACTCCCTTCGGCCAGCAGCGAGGCGGCGAAGAGCACATAGTATACCACTACTATCCCCACATAGGCGCGGAATATATCATTCTTGAGCATCGGGCGCAGATTACCCTTCAGAGCAGTGTAGACGAGGGTGAAATTGACACCCCCTATGAGCATGAACACGGTCACCACCCATCCCACATAGGCCGAATCCCAGGCGGCGATGCTGGCGTTGCGCGTGGAGAAACCTCCGGTCGACATCGTGGTCATGGCCTGGCATATGGCATCGAAGAGATTCATCGGCCCGGCCCAGAGCAGCACGGTGAGCAGGGCGGTGAGCAGGGCATAGACTTTCCATAGCGATTCAGCAGTCTGGCGTATGCGCGGATGCAGCTTGTCGTGGGTGATGCCGGTGGTCTCGGCGTTAAACATCGGCACACCTCCGGCCTGGTTGAGGGCGGGGAGCACGGCGAGCATGAAGATTACGATTCCGAGTCCTCCGACCCATTGTATGAGGCTGCGCCAGAAGAGAAGGCCGTGGGTGAGCGATTCCACATCGGCTATGACGGTGGCTCCGGTGGTGGTGAAGCCCGACATGGTCTCGAAGAATGCGTCGGCCACGGGTAGCACCGCATTGCTCCCCCACATGAAGGGGAGCATGCCGAAGAGCGAGAAGAGTATCCATATGAGCGATGTCACCAGATACCCCTCGCGCCGGCCTATGTTGAGCGGCGCGGCTCCACCTCCGGCCAGCAGCAGGAGTGCGCCGGCCACTCCGGCGCCGCCTCCGGCCACGAGGAAGTGCCACCAGTCGCTCTCACCATAAATTCGGCACACTGCCGCAGGGAGCAGCAGTATGCCGAATTCTATTATCAGCAGGTATCCGAGCACGCGGCTCACCGAGCGGCGGTCGATCTTTATGGCTGATCTTTTTCTGTGGGTCTGAAGTGTCATGCGCTGGATGATTGGGGTTGATTGGTGGCCGGGAGGGAGGGTGCATAGGCCGTAAGGGAGCAGGTAGATTTCAGCGGAAGGTACGCGTGAATTTGTCGAGGGCGCCTGAGAGGCAGACCACTACCACATGGTCGCCACCGCGCAGCACTGTGCTGCCGCTCACGAGGCGCCCCACGCCGTCGCGTATCACTCCGGCTATGTTTATCCCTTTGGGCAGATTGAGATCCATCACGGGGCGGCGTGTGGCTTTCGAGCCTTCGTCGACAATTATCTCGGCCACCTCGGCATCCTCGAGGGCGAGGCAGCGCGGGGTGGGCAGACCACTGTCGAGCAGCATCTGGAAGATGGTGCTCGATGTGAGCAGCTTCTTGTTGACCACCACATCTATATTGAGTGCGTCGGCCTCAGCGATGTATTGTATATCCTCGATTTCGGCGATAGTCTTTGCCACACCGGCCTCGCGTGCTATCATGCAGCCGATGATGTTCATCTCCGAGGATTCGTTGAGGCCGATGAAGGCATCGGCTGAGTCAATCCCCTCTTCGCGCAGCACGTCGATGTCGCGCTGGTCGGCGTTGACCACTGTCACCTGCGGGGCCATCGTGCTCAGACGGCGGCATTTCTCGGGGTCGGCGTCGATGACGGTGATGTCGAATTCGCCGCCTATGCGTTTCACGAGCTGGCGGGTCATGCGGTCGGCACCTGAGATGATAATGCGGCGTATCTGGCCGCTGACGGCGCCGCATTGCGGGGGAAGATGCCCGATGTCGGCCGGAAGTATTGAGATGTAGAGTATGTCGCCGGCGGCTATGCGGTCGTCGCCGTGGGGGATAATCATCATGTCGCGGCGCTTGATGGCGGCCACGTGGAATGGATGCTCCGACTTGGCGAGCTCATGCAGATGCCGCCCGTCGAGAGGTGCGCCGGGGGCTACCCTGACGCCTGCCACTATAAGCTGACCGTCGTGCAGCTCAAACCAGTTGCGACACCAGCAGCGGTGCAACGTGCTCTCGATTTGCCCGGCGGCGAGAAACTCCGGGAAGACCATCGTGTCGATGCCGGTGGCTGCGAATAGCCGGCGTATGTCGTCGGTCATGAAGCCGCTGTTGTCGATGCGGGCCACGGTGCGGGCTGCGCCTAAGGCGCGGGCGAGCTGGCAGGAGATCATGTTGTTGTTCTCCCAGGGGGTGACGGCTATGAAGAGGTCGCAGCCTGCCACGCCGGCTTCGCGCAGGTCGGCCGGCGAGAGGCCGCTCCCCTCCATGGTCATTATATTATAGCGTGCGTCGAGGTCGGCCAGATGCTCGCGGTCCTGCCCTATCAGGAGCACATCCTGATTCTCGAGCGATAGCTGGCGCGAGAGATGCGAGCCGGTGTCGCCGTCGCCGCAGATGATTATCTTCATTCAGCTTTCATCTTATGGGCCTTGCAGCCGAAGCATGAGCTGCCGTCGAAGCAGTGGGTGCAGACCTTCGATTTGGGCAATCCGATTGATTCCACAAGTGTCTCGATCGGATTGAACTTGAGTGAGCTGAGGCCGAAGCGCTCGCGGATCTTCTCTACAAGGGTGTTGTATTCGGGTGTGCCGGTGGTGGCGTAGCGGTCGAGGTTCTTGTTGGGGTCACCCTCGAGTTCGCCGATGATGCGGCGTGTGAGCAGCTCCATGTCGCTCTTCGATGAGGTGAAGCCGATGTAGCGGCAGCCGTAGATGAGCGGGGGGCATGCGATGCGCATGTGCACCTCGCGGGCACCTTGCTTGTAGAAGTCGGCCACATTGTCGTTGAGCTGTGTGCCGCGCACTATTGAGTCGTCGCAGAAGAGCACACGCTTCCCGGAGAGCATGGCGCTGTTGGGCACGAGTTTCATCTTGGCCACCAGATTGCGAGTCGATTGCTCGGTGGGGGTGAAACTGCGGGGCCATGTGGGGGTGTATTTCGAGATGCAGCGGTGATAGGGCACTCCGTGGCCGGCGGCGTAGCCGAGGGCCATGCCGACGCCTGAGTCGGGTATGCCGCAGGCGCAGTCTACATCGGTGGGGTCGCTCTTGCCCATCTCGAAGCCTGAACGGAAGCGGGCATCCTCTACGTTGCGTCCTTCATAGGTGGAGGTGGGGAAGCCGTAGTATACCCAGAGGAATGAGCATACCTGCATCTCGTCGCCGGGGGCGTGTATCTGGCTGACTTCGTCGGCTGTGATGCGCACTATCTCGTCGGGGCCGAGGTCGCGCACATGCTCGTAGCCGAGGTTGGCGAAGGCTGTGCTCTCTGAGGCCACGCACCATGCCCCCTCTTTATGGCCGAGCACGAGCGGGGTGCGGCCGAGGCGGTCGCGGGCGGCGATGATTTCGTTTTCGGTGAGGATAAGAAGTGTGCAGCTACCTTTGATGCGGTCATACATCATCTCGATACCCTCTTCGAAGGTCGCACCTTCGTTGATGAGCAGGGCCACGAGTTCGGTCTGGTTGGTGGTGCCTGAGCTGAGTTCGCCGAAGTGCACCCCTTTGGCTATGAGTTCGGCCTCGAGTTCGGCAATATTCTCGATGTGGGCCACGGTGACAATGCCGAATTTGCCGAGATGCGAGTTGATCACTATGGGCTGGGGGTCGGTGTCGGAGATGACGCCGATTCCCATCGGGCCGATGAACTTGCTGAGTTCACGCTCGAACTTCGTGCGGAAGTAAGAGCTTTCCAGACTGTGGATTGAGCGGCAGAAGCGCTTTTCGGCGGGGTCGTAGGTGGCCATGCCAGCGCGGCGTGTGCCGAGATGCGAATGATAGTCTACACCGTAGAAGAGGTCGGTGATACATTTCTGACGGGCGGCTACGCCCATTATACCTCCCATAAAAATTTTAATTTAGTTGGAGATTTCTTTACCTGATAAAAATAATGATGGGGGCATGTCTGTCGGAAGACATGCCCCCTCACTTGCTTCGATTGACGCTGCAAAATTACATAAAATCTCTAAATTACCCCTTATCATGATTGATTTTTTTAGGGGTCGGCAGAGTGAAGTTGTTCGGTCAACTTCGGTATATCGTGGCGGCGTCAGTCGGATGATGGGTCAGAAGTTCTGCAGTATGAGTGTCTCGCGGGGTGCGAGGGTGAGGTCGGCGGCAATCTCCACGTCGTCGCCTCCGAGCGAGCGGTGCATGCGTGTGCCGGCGGGCAAAATCTCAGCATAGCGGGCCATGTCGAGGGTGAGGGGTTCGTCGGTGCCGTTGATCATCACCACTACCTGGCGGTCGCCGAGGCGGCGTTCGTAGACGTATGCGCAGTTGATGGGCATGAAGTGCTTGAGGGTGCCTTTGGCGATGACGTCGTTGGCCACGTCGCGGCGCCATTTGAGCAGTGCCGAGAGGTAATCCCAGGCTTCATTCTGCATCGGGGTGCGGCCGGCGGGGGTGAAGGCATTGATGGTGTCACCCTCGAAGCCGCCGGGGAAGTCTTTGCGGATATATCCGTCGCTACCCTCTTTGCTGCCGTTCATGAGCAGTTCGGTGCCGTAGTATATCTGAGGTATGCCGCGTGAGGTGAGCAGGAAGCTGACGGCCTGTTTCCAGGAGTCGAGCGAGTCGGGTTCCTGGAGCAGGAAGCGGTCGGTGTCGTGATTGTCGAGGAAGGTGAGAATCTTCTCGGGGTTGGGGAAGAGGAAGTCCATGGCGAGATGGTCGTAGAGGCCGTTGAGTCCGGTCCAGGGGGTGGTGGGCTCGTCGAAGAATTTACGGCCGTCGGTGACGAGTTTGAAGTCCATCACGCTGGGGAGGCGCGGGTCGGTGGGGTTGAGGCGGTTACCTTTCTGCCAGAATGCGGAGCCCCCTTCGTTGGAGTACCAGCATTCGCCCACGATGTTGAAGTTGGGATATTCGCGCATCACATCGTCAATCCATGAGGCCATCCCCTCCATGTCGGCATAGGGGTAGGTGTCCATGCGTATGCCGTTGATGCCGCTGCTCTCCACCCACCATATACTGTTCTGGCTGAGATAGCGCATCAGGTGGGGGTTGCGCTGGTTGAGGTCGGGCATACCTTTCACAAACCATCCGTTGACCGTGGCATCCTTGTCGTAGTCTGAGGCGTAGGGGTCGTGGACAGTGCTGAGGCGGAAGTTGGTCATCACGTCACCCTCGGGATGATTGAGCCAGTCTTTCGAGGGGAGGTTCTTGAGCCAGGGGTGATTGAGGCCTGAGTGGTTGAATATCATGTCCATCACCACTTTGAGTCCGCGTTTGTTGGCCTCTTCGATGAGGGTCTGCCATTCTTCGTTGGTGCCGAAGCGGGGGTCGATGCGGTAGTAGTTGGTGGTGGCGTAGCCATGATATGAGCCGCCGGGCATGTCGTTTTCGAGCACCGGGCATACCCATATGGCAGTGACTCCGAGGTCTTTGAGATAGTCGAGGTGGTCGATTATGCCCTGTATATTGCCGCCATGCCGGGCGTTGGGGTTGGCCCGGTCGGGCTGGGCTTTATATTCGAGTCCTTCGTAGGGGTCGGCTACTGAGGCTTTTCCCTGGGCGAAGCGGTCGGGCATGAGCAGATAGAGCACATCTTCTGCGGTGAAACCCTCGTGGGCCTCACCTGACTTGGCGCGCTGGCGAAGCTGATAGTCGATGGTCTGCTCCTGCTTGCCGAGTTTGAAGTGTATCGGCATCTCGCCGGGCTGCGCTTCGGGTGATATCTTGAAGTAGAGGAATTTGTAGTCGGGGCTGTCGAGGCGCACATCCTCGAGCAGCGTCACTCCGGGATATGAGGCGCGCACTGCGGCGTCGGCCACACCGGGGCCTGTCACCATCAGCTGGAGTGTATCGTTGCGCATGCCGGTCCACCAGTAGGGTGGCTCGACATTCTGCACCATCGGGGTGCTTGCAGCCGCAGCCGCGGCCAGAAAAAGACTTGTCAGCATATTCTGTATATATGTGTCGCTTATAGGAACTTATTAGGTCAGCCTGGATTCATAGGGGGAGTGAGGAGAAGGGTATCCGCGCCCGGCCCCTCTTGCGGGGCCGGAGCGTGGATTTTTGTGTGCATCAATAGAGTTTGGCCGATGCCTCGCGGATGCGGCGCATGGCCTCGCGGATGTTGTCGTCGGATGTGGCGTAGCTGAGGCGCATGTAGCCGGGGGCGCAGAAGGCGGCGCCATCCACACATGCCACATTGGCCTCTTCAAGTATATACATCACATAGTCGGCCACTTCGGCTATGCGTGTGCCGTCGGGCTTCATCTTTCCGATATAGCTGTCTACCTTGGGGAAGAGGTAGAAGGCGCCGTCAGGACGGTTGACCTCCCAGCCGGGAATCTGGCGTGCGAGCTCCACGATGAGGTCTCTGCGGCGTTCGAATGCCTGACGCATATCTTCGATGCATTCCTGGCTGCCGGTGTAGGCTGCCTCGGCGGCCTTCTGGGCTATCGATGAGGCGCCACTGGTGTATTGTCCCTGAAGTTTCGACACTGCTTTGGCAATGGGGAGGGGGGCAGCGAGGTAGCCGATGCGCCAGCCGGTCATGGCGTAGGCTTTCGACACTCCGTTGACGATTATCACGCGGTCGCGCACCTCGGGAAATTCTGATATGCTGTGCACTTTGTCCACGAAGTTGATGTGTTCGTAGATCTCGTCGGCAAGAATCAGTATCTGCGGATGCTTGGCGAGCACCTCGGCCAGACCGCGCAGCTCTTCGTATGAGTAGATTGAGCCGGTGGGGTTGGAGGGTGAGTTGAGCATTATCATGCGCGTGCGCGGGGTGATGGCGGCCTCAAGCTGGGCGGGGGTGATCTTGAAGTTGTTGTCGATGCCTGCGGGCACCTCCACACTCACACCCTCGGCGAGTTTCACCATCTCTACGTAGCTCACCCATGCCGGGGTGGGGATAATCACCTCGTCGCCGGGGTTGATGGTGGCCAGAAGGGCGTTGCAGAGCTCCTGCTTGGCGCCGTTGCCCACCACAATCTGCTCGGGCTGGAACTCGATGTTGTTCTCGCGCAGCAGTTTCTCGCACACTGCCTTGCGCAGGCTGAGATAGCCGGCCACAGGGGTGTAGCGTGAGTAGTTCTCATCGATGGCGCGCTTGGCGGCCTCTTTGATGTGCAGCGGGGTGTCGAAGTCGGGCTCCCCTACCGACATGTTGATGACGTCGACTCCGCGCGCCTTGAGCTCGGCACTCTTCTGCGACATCGCAAGCGTGGCCGACACGGCCAGTTTCTGGATGCGTTGTGATATGAAATCCATGTTGATTATGTGTTTTAAATGGCTATATTCTTAATCTGTTTTAATGTTTTACAAATCTTTCACCTCGATTCGGTTTTTGATTTTGTTTAGTTTTGCGAAGATAGGAATTTATTTTAATTTTGTGAATATAATTGGATAATAAATTGAACTCAATCATATTTTTGTTTTTGCGATGAATAGATATTTCGCGCGCCGGATGCGCGCTTTTGAGCAGGCTGCGCGCCGCGGGGGCTCTCTGCCGCTGGCGATGGCTATAATGGTGCTCCTGTTGCTGGGGGCTTGTGGGAAGTCGAATGAGGCTGACACTCTTGAGCTGCTGGCTGAGGTGCCGGCTGAGGCTCAGATGGTGGGGGTGGTGAATCTCAACACTGTGGTCGGCGCCACGGGTGGCGAGGTGAAGGATGGCCATGTCGAGGATGCCTCGGCGCTGGTGGCTCTCAGCACCAAGTCGCTGGATAAGCATAATGCCCGGGTGGCTGAGTGGCTACTTTCGGGCGATTCGGGCCTTGATTGCACGTCGATGGTGGCGTTTCTCTACAAGGGGCAGCCTTATGCGTCGATGCTGATTGATAATGAGGCACAGCTTAAGGCGGGGCTCGATTCGCGCCTGCCGGGTGAGTGGAAGGTGAGCGGCAAGGTTAGCTCGAAGCATCATCTGGCCATACGGGGCGACCGGTTCTGGTTTCTTCCTACGGGCGATGCATCGGCCGTGGAGTCGTTTGCCTCTCTCTCTGAAGTAGAGAGTTTCAAGAGCAATCCTTATGCCGAGACTCTGTCGAAGTCCCAGGCGGGGATGGCTTTCTGGAGCTCTATCGATGGCATGATGCAGGCGTCGTCGCTGTCATTCACCGAGCAGACCACTGCGCGCATGGCGCTGGGGATGTGCTTCAACACGCCTAAGTATGTGGTGGGTGAGGCCAATCTGAAGGACGGGGGGCTGCAGCTTTCGGCTTCGGTGCTTGATGCGAATCTTAAGCCTTCGAAGTGCGAACTTGCTCTGAGCAAGATCGACACCAAGCTCGTGGCGGCGCTGGGTGGCAATGCGAATATGGTGGTGGCTCTGGCGGTGTCGGATGAGCTGGTGAAGCAGGTCATGAAACTGGCGTCGTCGTTCGGTGGCGAGATGCCGCAGCTGTATGCCTCTGCCATCTCTCCGCTCGACGGTACTCTGACTATCGCGTCGTCGGCTGCATCGCCGGCCATGAAGAGCATCACCGAGGGTGGCTACCGCGGTTCTATCCAGACCTCGGGACAGAACAATGCCTCTCTGCTGCAGATTCTTGAGCCTGCGGTGGGGAAGGTGCAGATCGAGGGTAATACCTTCAATTTCGGCAGCGAGGGGTATGGCAACGGTGCCATAAGCCTGGCTGAGGCTGCCAAGAGCTTCGAGGGGGCATGGTTAGGCGCGGCATGGTGTGTGCCTGCGGCCGACAAGAAGAGCAATGCCGTGTGCACCCTCACTCTCTTGCCTGAGGGGGAGAGCCTGAAACTTGCAGTCAACGTGAAATTCTGACTTATTAGATACTCTGACGTGACCACAGACACGATATCCAACGATTACCACATCCAGAGCATCGAGCTCTCCGACATGCTCCCGGAGGTGTTTGTCAATGAGGCCATACCGCATTCGGAGGTGTGGCTGACTCATTGCGTCTTCCAGCGCGGCCGGCATTATCTGATCGAGGCACCCTCGGGTGGGGGAAAGTCGTCGCTGATGGCGTATATCTTCGGTGCGCGCACCGACTACACCGGCACTCTGCGCTTCAACAACCGCGATGCCGCTACATTCGACATGACACGCTGGCAGCTGATCCGCCGGCGCCATCTGGCCTACCTGCCGCAGGAGCTGGACCTCTTCCCCGAACTGACGTGCATCGAGAATATCCGGCTGAAAAACTCGCTGACCGGATTTATCGAGGAGCGGCAGATTGATGAGTGGCTGGAGCGCCTGGGGATAGCCTCGCGCCGCGACACTCCGGCGGGGCGCATGTCAATCGGTCAGCAGCAGCGTCTGGCTATCATCAGGGCGCTCTGCATGCCGTTCGATTTCATATTGCTCGATGAACCTGTGTCGCATCTCGATTCGACCAACAACCGCATAGCTGCCGAAATCATCTCTGAAGAGGCCATCCGCCGCGGTGCGGGGGTGATATCCACAAGTGTGGGTAATCCGTTGTTGTTGCATTCGGCTATCAATGTCAAGCTTTGATACATCTATGAATCTTATTTTCAGACTACTGCGCAAGAATACATCTCTATCCCGTCTGGCAGGGTGCCTGGCGAGCAACCTCATCGGTCTGGCCATCATCGGCGCCGGACTTCAGTTCTATCTCGATGCCCGCTCGATTTGGCAACAGAAGGATTCTTTCCTGAAGTCAGATTATCTGGCCGTCAACAAGGTCATCGGCGCAGCCAACACCTTAGGCGGGGGCGCAAGCACATTCTCTGATTCTGACATCGCTGACCTGCAGGCGCAGCCGTGGGTGGAGCGTGTGGGTGAGTTCTCGCGCGCTGATTTCAATGTGCATGCGTCGGTGGCGCTTCAAGCGCCGGCCGAAGGGGAGCAGGGGCGCTCAATGAGCACAGCGATGTTCTTCGAGGCTGTGCCTGATGATTTCCTTGATATCCCTGAGAGCGATTTCTCATGGCATGAGGGGGCCGAGAGTGTGCCTGTCATCATATCCAAAGACTATCTGGCGCTCTATAATTTCGGATTCGCTTCGGCCGCGGGGCTGCCGCAATTGTCTGAAAATCTTATCAGCGGCATACCGTTGAGACTGACCCTGTCGTCTGACGACGGCTCGCGGCGTGTGCAGATGTACGGGCGCGTGGCGGGATATTCTAATCGCTTCAACACTATCCTCGTGCCCCAGAATTTTCTCGACTATATGAACTCTATACTTGCCTCCGGTCCGGCCCCGGAATCTGCCTCTGCATCACCGGCGGCTCAGGGTGCATCCGAGGCGGCGCAGCGCGGTTCGGGCAAAGCGTCGCATCCCGCGCCGTCGCGCCTGATAGTGGATGTGAATTCGCCGGGCGACGCGGCCATCGGGAAGTATCTGAAGGCCCATGGGCTGGAGGTGGCGGGCGACAAGAGCGCGGCGGGGGCCACCTACCTGCTGCGAGTGGTCACCGGCATCGTAATGGGCGTGGGTGGAGTCATCACGCTGCTGGCCATCCTTATCATGGTGCTGAGCATGTCGTTGCTGATGGAGAAGAATCGCCAGAAGATCCATTCGCTGCTGATGCTTGGATATCAGCCTTACGTGGTGGCGCGTCCATTCTGGCGACTGACAGCCGTGCTGGCCATTTCGGCGGCAGTGCTGGCCACCGGCTGCATCCTGCTGCTGCGCTGGCAATATCTCACGCCGCTCGAGTCGCTCGGAGCCACACCCTCCGGTCTGGGCTGGACGCTGCTGCTCATAGCCGGCCTGACCATCATCATCATCCTGCTCAATTGCCATTCAATCACAGGGCGCATCCGCGCCGCATGGCGTCGATGACCACCCTCGCCATGAGGCTGCGGAATGCCCGATTCATGCCCCATGCTGCCTCTTCGGATATTTTAAGATGTAGAGGCCTTGGATGTTAAATATGGGGAAGAAGTCAAAAAAATTGTGTAAAAAATTCTTTAAAATTCTTTTTTTTTAGTTACATTTGCACTGGCTTTGCATCCATTTGTGGAGGCATAACCTTAAAATCTGACTTAAGAGCTTGATTTGCACTCATTTGAGGCGAAACGTCACGCTGACGCCGTGGCGGCTGGCATCAACCACCCTCCCCCACATCTCGCCGGAGGACAAATCATGCAAAGAAGTCTTCGGAAAAATTTAACATCATCACCCGCCAGGAGAACTCATCCAGCATGACACCTTGTAACCCAAAACGGCCCGGCCGATATGCGCCGGCGGCCCGATGCACCTCATGCGCGCACACCTCTGCGCCTAAGAGCTGCCTTCCGGTCCGCCGGGTCGATTGCGCCTATACGCCGGCACATGCCCGAAGAGCCCTCCGGGCCACCTGAGCAGAGAGAGAATAAACAACAATAATCAACAATGTAGAACTAAATTAATTCCTGCATGAAAAACTACAGTTTTCATCTGAATCGGAAATTCTGGGTCACCATCGCTATGGTGATGGTCCTGGCGTTTCCCGCTTTAGCTCAAAAAATCACCGTTCGAGGCACGGTTATTGATGAGTATGGCGACCCGCTGATTGGCGCCACAATCATGCAAAAAGGTACCTCCAACGGCACAGCTGCCGACATCGACGGCAACTTTGAGCTGAACGTTGAACCCAACGCAACGCTCGTCGTAAGCTACGTGGGATATGATCCCATGGATGTGCCCGTGAATGGCAGAACCGAAATCAACATCGAGATGAAGGAGAATGCCACTACTCTGAATGAGACCGTCGTAATCGGTTACGGCTCGGTCAAGAAGTCTGACGCTACCGGCTCTGTGGCTGTGGTGACTCCTGACGACATCGACGCCGGTATCTCTACCTCTGCCCAGGACCTCCTCGTAGGTGCAAGCCCGGGCGTGGTGGTTACAACTTCGGGTGGTGACCCCACAGGCAACGCTACTATCCGTATCCGTGGCGGTTCCTCACTCTCTGCTTCCAACAACCCGCTCATCGTCATCGACGGTGTGCCCCAGACCAACCAGGACAATGCCGGCGGCACCAACGCCCTGACAATGCTCAACCCGCAGAACATCGAGTCAATGACCATCCTTAAGGATGCCTCGGCTACCGCCATCTACGGTTCGCGCGCATCTAACGGTGTGATCATCATCACCACCAAGAAGGGTCAGAGCGGTCGCCCGCAGGTGAACTTCGCTGCCAACTTCCATGTCAACACAGCCCGCAAGACTCTCGACATGATGAATGCAAGCCAGATCACCGACATCTACCGCAAGTATGGCAACGACGCCGCCAACCAGCAGGTTGACCAGGTGCTCGCTCTTGCCGACAACGGTGGCGCAGGCTACGACACTGACTGGCAGAAGGAAGTGCTCCGCACATCTTTCTCTCAGGACTACTCTCTGAGCGTGGGCGGTACTGCCGGTTTCCTCCCCTACCGCGTCAACGCTTCATGGACCGACAACCAGGGTATCATGAAGACCTCTTCAATGCAGCGTACTACTGTAGGCTTCAACCTGAGCCCGAAGTTCTTCAACAATACTCTTTCTGTCAACGCTAACGCAAGCGGTTCTTACGTGCGCACCGGCAACGCTGCCGGCGTAATGGGCACCGCTGTGGGCATGTGCCCGCTCTACCCGGTCTACCGCAACTATCCCACTGTGGGCGCCGACGGCTCTCGCAGCGCGCAGACCATGTTTAACGGCTACTACAACATCATCACCTCTACAGGTTCGCCCGAAACCAACGCTTCGCAGAACCCCGTGCAGGAACTGATGGACCAGAAGGCTATCGGCGAGACTTTCTCAAGTGTCGGCAACCTCCAGCTCGACTACGCCCTCTACTGGGTGCCTGAGCTCCACTTCAACCTCAACCTCGGTTACCAGGTTTCCAAGAACAATTCATGGACCGACACCCAGGCCAACTCTATCATGGCTTGGCGCGGCAACTACACCGACGGTGCAGGCACTCACTACCAGTGGTATGAGCTGCAGCGCAACACCCTGCTCGACTTCTATATCAACTATAAGAAGTATTTCGAGGCCGCTAAGTCTGACCTCGACGTGACTGTGGGTTATGACTGGCAGCACTTCGACTACCACGGCCGTAGCCAGACTTACATCAACACTCTGGGCTACAACAACACCTGGACTGACATCTACAACGGTGGCCAGTACACTCTCGAACAGAACCCGGCTTCTGCCGACCACGTAGGCAAACCCTACAACGACGCTCCGATGTCGCGCTGGGCTAACAACAACCAGCTCGTATCTTTCTTCGGTCGTGTCAACTATATCTTCGACGACGCCTACCTGCTGACTTTCACTCTCCGTGGTGACGGTTCTTCTCGCTTCTCTAAGGAGAACCGCTGGGGTCTCTTCCCGGCTGTGGCTCTCGGCTGGAAGATCAACAACATGAAGTTCATGGAGCGCACCCAGGGCTGGCTCAACGACTTCAAGCTGCGTCTCGGCTGGGGTCAGACAGGTCAGCAGGAGATGGACCAGTACTTCCCCTACCTCCCCGTCTACACCGACTCTTACTCTAACGGCTTCCACTACCTCAACCCCGATGGCAGCGGAACTTGGATCAACCCCCTCTACCCGGGCGCTTATAACCCCGACCTGAAGTGGGAGACCACTACCACCTGGAACGTCGGTATCGACATGGGATTCCTCAACAACCGTATCACCCTCGCTGCCGACTGGTATCTGCGTAAGACTACCGACCTGCTCTCGTTCGTGCCGACTGGCTCTGTCAACACTGCCAACATGATGTGGAACAACATCGGCGCTATGGACAACATCGGTGTCGAGGTCACTGTAGGCGCTAAGCCCATCGTGACTCACGACTTCACTTGGAACACCAGCATCAACGTAGGTTGGAACAAGAATAAGATCACTGAGCTCTCTGGCGGCACTTCGACTGTGGCTATCTCTACCGGCGGCACAGGTTCTTACGACCTCGCTTACCACATGGTGGGTTACCCGGCCTACACTTTCATGGTGTATGAGCAGGTGTACGACAACGATGGCAACCCCATCGAGAACCAGTATGTTGACCAGAACGGCGACGGCACCATCAACGAGAGCGACAAGATCGCTTACCACTCTCGCGACCCGAAGGTGACTCTGACCTGGAACAACAACTTCTCTTGGAAGAACTGGGACCTCGGCTTCTCTCTGCGTGCTTCTCTCGGCAACTATGTCTACAATAAGCTCGCCTACGACAACAGCCGTATCTACAACGTGGCAGCTGCCCAGTATCAGCTCGGCAACCTGCTCGCTGACCGCCCCCTCTTCGAGAACTCTGCAAGCGCTACGCTGCTCCCCCTCTCAAGCTACTTCGTTGAGAACGCTTCGTTCCTGCGCTGCGACAACATCACTCTCGGCTACACTTTCCGCAACCTCATCGACAACCAGCTCACTCTGCGTCTCTTCGCAGCTGTGCAGAACCCCTTCGTGATCACCAAGTTCACAGGCATCGATCCTGAGGAATTCAGCGGCCTGCAGTCTAACCCGTATCCGCGCCCCATCACTACTTCGCTGGGCATCGTGGCTACTTTCTAATCTCCCAAACATAGATAGATATATATGAAAAATATTAATAAAGCATTCTTGGCATTGGGTGTGGCCGCTTCGTCTATCGGATTCTCCGCCTGCGTTGACGACCTCAACCAGACGCCGACCGACCCCACAACCATCACAGATGTGGCCAACGATATGGATCGTGTCTTCGCCGACATCTATCTCCAGTTTGCCACATACGGCGCCAACGGCAGCTCGCCCGTAATGAACTACGACGGCGGTATGGCTACCTTCCAGCGTGCGGTGTTCACCGCTGAGGAGATCCCCACCGATGAGGCTTGCTGGCTCTGGGACCCTGACACATATGGCCAGCTCAACTACGGCTACTCGACTCCGTCGCTGCCCGCCGTGTTCGGCTTCTACTCGCGTATGATCGTCAACATCGCGCTCTGCAACTCTTTCATCCAGCAGTGCAACGACGGCACCTTCACCGATGGTAATTCTGAGAAGGCTCAGCAGTATATCCTGCAGGCTCGCGCGCTGCGTGGCGCTTGCTACTACTATATGCTGTCGTTCTACGAGAATCCTCCGTTTGCCGACGAGACTACCCCCATCGGCGCCGAGCCTTCGCAGCCCGGCCGCGCATGGGTCTACAATTGGGTGACCGAGGACCTCGAGGATGTAGTGGCTACCTGGAAGGCTTCGCCTGTGGCTACTAACTACGGTTTCGTAGGTCTCGACATGGCTGAGTCTGTGCTTGCCAAGATCTACCTCAATGGTGAGGTCTTCTCAGGCACTGCCGACTACGCCAAGTGCTATGAGCACTCTAAGGCTGTCATCGACCGCCTCGGCAACGGTGGCTACTACGGCAATGGTCTGGCCCGCAGCTATTCGGCTCTGTTCGGCTACAACAATGACCAGTATGCCATCGGTGGCGCCAACGCTGTCAATGAGATTATCTGGACTATCCCCGCTTCGAAGGGCGACGGGGTCAACAACCTGACCTCTTGGGCCGGCGCTACATTCATGATCGCTGCCTGGAACGGCACCAACGGTGTGAACGTAACCGTGGCTTGCCCGACTCAGGATGCCGCTTATGCCAACAAGACCGGCGAGGAGCTCCTCTTCACCGATGCCGACGGCGTGCAGCATATCTATGAGTATGTGGCCGATGCCGATGCATTCACTGAGGCTAAGAAGAAATATGACGAGGCTGCTGACTGGGAGAAGACTGTAAGCGAGTTTATCGCTAACGTAGCTTACTCGTTCGACCCCTCTGCCGCCGGCAACGTTTCAGGCACATGGTTCAACGCTACCGAGGGCTGGAAGTGTATGGTGGCACGCAAGTCGTTCGTGCGTAAGTTTGACTGGAACGATGTGCTGATGTCTGACAGCGATGACTCTCGCGTAAGATTCTGGCAGACCTCTGCCCACGGTTTCGTGGCTGAGAACCCCTCGCTCGTGGGCGATGACTGGGGCAACAACGGCTACCTCGCAATGAAGTACACCAACTGGGTATTCAACGAGGATGGCACAATCAACTACGACGCCAGCGCCGCAATCCCGATGACTGCCGAGTATGGTGGCGACTTCGCCGCTATCCGTCTGGCTGAGGTCTACCTGATGGCTGCCGAGGCTATCCTCAACGGCGGCGGTGGCTCTCAGAGCGAGGCTCTGCAGTATGTCAACTATATCCGCCAGCGTGCTATGGGCGACAACTATTCTCCCTGGACTTCGCTCTCTATGCAGGATCTGCGCGACGAGCGCGCCCGCGAGCTCTACACCGAGAATGTACGCCGCACCGACCTTATCCGCTGGAACCAGTGGTGCACCAACTACACCTGGGAATGGAAGGGCAACGTAGCATCGGGCACAAACCTCCCCGAGTACACCAAGTCTTACCCGATTCCGCTGAGCGTTCTGACAGCTTCAAGCCTCAAGCAGTGCACAGGTTATTAATCAGTTAATTCTTAGACAGAAATGAAAAAACTATCAATTATACTGACGATGTTCACTCTGGTGCTCGGCCTCGCTTCCTGCAAGCAGGAGGATCAGCCGCAGTATCACGCACCCACTTCGTTCACCGTCAATACTCCGGCTCTCCAGAATCAGGTGTTCCTCACCTCGTCTGAGATGACCGACACAGAGACTTTCAACCTCTTCTGCTCGCAGCCCGACTACGGCTATTCTGCCGTCTGCAACTATTCAGCGCTGGTGGCTCTCAACCCCGACGCGCCTGAAGAGGATTGGGTGGCACTCCCCAATGAGACCCCCACTTCGGCTGCAATGTCTATCAAGACTTATGAGCTGGGTGTGGCTATCAACAACCTGCTCGGTGTGACCAACCAGGAGGACTTCGATGCCAAGGGTTATGCCAATCAGGAGTTCAAGTGCTACTTCCGCGCTGTATGCGAAATCCCCGGCATCGAGGGTTCACGCATCGTCAGCGGCAATGCAGTGACTTACAACAAGGTGAAAATCCGCTACGCTGAGAAGACTCCGGCTTGGATCTACATGTGCGGCGACTACACTAACCCCAAGACCGGTGCTGCCAACGGCTTCCTGGCTCCCTCTGTAGGCAACTTCGATGTCTACAAAGAGAACTTCGCTCTCTTCGAGCCCCAGGATATGATCGGCCAGAAGCTTTATGTAGGTGTAATGCAGCTCAACCCGAAGGAGGACGCCGCAAATCCCGCTACTTCTGACCCGAACAATGTCGACCAGTGCGCTCAGTTCCGCTTCTTCACCGACCTGCTCGGTTGGGTGGTAGACGCTTCGCTCGGCTCGAATGAGGCTGACTTCTACTGTCTCCCCATCACCGACAAGTATGAGGCCGGCTTCTCAGGCGACATGGTGACTGGTCTCGGCAACTGGGGTGTGTTCATCACTGAGCCCCAGCTCGTGACTATCGTAGTCGACCAGAACAACCTCAAGCTCTATGTCAAGGAGGGTGAACACGAAGTAACATTCGTAGGACGCGATCCGGAATTCAATTGATCTTAAGAATTCAATTAATGCAATGAAGCCCGGCGATGGGCTTAGGCTAAGGAAGCCCACAGCCCATCGCCGACACTTCCTGACTAATTTAAGAATCACTTCCAAATGAAAGCAATAAAATATTTATCGGCTCTCGCTCTGACAATGGCGATGGTGGCGTGCGATGATTTCGACCTCCCCAATCCTCCCGGACAGAGCTACCCCGAGCCTGAGGGTTACTTTGAGAATTCGGGCATCGTCCTCGCTGAGGTCACCGAACCCCTCAACCTCGTCGAGGCCAATGAGGCCAATAAGTTTGTGACTGTGGCCACTATCGAGCAGCTCGTAGACTTCCCCGAGAACTACACTCTGAGCATCGACATGCAGGTGGCTGCCGACAATAACTTCAGCAACGTGGCTACCGTGGCTACTGTCATCGACGACAAGAATGTCACCGTCAACCCCGACCTGCTCAACGGCGCTATCCAGAGCGTGAAGACCAAGGCCCCCGGCACTTATGAGATGCCCGTGCGCTTCGTGGCTTATGCCGAGCTCGGCACAACCCGCATGCGTCTGGGCGGCATCGACGCCACTTACTGCACTGAGACTCTCAAGGTGACTACCCTCAACGCCGACAAGGTGATCGAGGATGCTTACTACATCGTGCCCTGCGACGCCAACGGCAAACCTCAGATGAACAAAGCCATGAAGATGAACAATACTTCTGGCGAGGGCATCTCTGGCTACGACAACCCCGAGTTCGGTCTGAAGTTCGAGGTTCCTGCCGACGCTAACTATACCTTCATGATCGCTCCCCTCTCGGCTGTGGCCACAGGCGACGCTGCCGCTGACACTCTCTTCGGCTGTCTCCCCGCTGAGGATAAGATGAGCGGTAAGCTCGGCGTAGGCTACGCTCCCGGTCCTGTGACCATCTTCGGCGATGTCTTCGTGACTATCAACATGGAGCTCGACTCTTACACCGTAAGCTACGCATTCGAGATGCTCTATCCCTTCTCAGGCAATGTGAAGGTTGAGAACATGATGAAGCTGCACACTGACAACTACATCAACTACACCGGTGTAGCTGCCATCAACCAGCTCCTCACTCTCGCCGCACAGCCCGACAAGAATGGCGACGTCATCTTCAAGCAGTCTGACGCTGAAGAGCCCGTAATCGATGAGAACGGCTTCTTGCAGACAGGTCTGATGACTACCGGCGAGGGCAGCACAATCCGCGCTCCCTACAAGGGCAACTCACTCTACTGGTGCGACATCAACCTCGTGCAACTCACCTATAGCCTCTATGCTATCCGCTCACTGAGCGTGATCGGCGACGGCAATGGCTGGGATGTGGCTACTGCCACTGAGCTGACTCCCTCGAAGGACTTCCGCACTTGGACTGCCACCGACGTTCAGATCGGCTCTGAGTTCAAGATCAACGCCAACGGCGCTTGGGATGTAGACTTCGGCGGCCAGGTTGTCAACGACGCTACCGGCAACAAGGTATACAACGTATACTATAAGGGCAGCAACCTCCCCTGCGAGGCTGGCAAGTACGATGTGACACTCGACTTCTCTAACGTGCCCTACACCGTAACTCTCGTCAAGAAGTAAGCACCGACCCCAAAGAATTTCCGCCACTCCGCCCAAAGCGGAATCCGGAAATCACCATACCAGCCCCCCGACAGGCCAACCTGCCGGGGGGCTCGCTTTATGAACTGATTTAAACTTTTTACGAAAACTAAAAAAGTATTTAAAAATGTTTTCTTCAAGGCCAATCTTTATTAATATTTTGGCATCTTTCGGCCCTCTTCATCGG